>JAEEGF011946245.1_pt1 | contig 10281 bp, 7 predicted proteins | sample 9134171 | NCBI WGS metagenome assembly JAEEGF01 (sample SAMN16246542, study PRJNA631951) | gut metagenome | biome: gut microbiome; feature: rumen; material: AP-attached | host: Bos | place: Iran: Karaj | collected 2018-10 | reverse complement strand
ATGTATTACAGCGCCGGCCTCCAGCTCACGACGGAGGTGGTGTTCTTCAATTATATGAAGACGACCCTCTCCCTGGGTTACGGCCACCTGTTCGCCCCTGACGGGCGGCACGGCAACGAAATCATGGTTTCCCTCAAACTGCTGTAATGTCTTTTATCGCCGCATTCCTGCCCGTCGTCATCTACATTCTGGTCGTCTATGGACTGGACAACTTCGCGCTGCTCAGCGTGAAGCGGCTGCTGATGCTGGTGGCGGCGGGCGCAGGGACGGCGCTGGCCTGCTTCGGCCTGTTCCAGCTCACCGGGCTCTTCCTCCCGGCGGAGGTCTCCGACTATGCCTATCCGGCCATCGAGGAGGCGGTGAAAGGGATTCCGCTCCTGATCCTGGCCAGGCGCAAGAAGATGGTCTTCTTCATCGACAGCGTCATCTGCGGCGCGGCGGTGGGCGGCGGCTTCTCCATCCTGGAGAACCTGTTCTACCTGCTGCTGGGAGAGCCGCTGGGGATGGGTACCGTCCTGTTCCGCGGCCTGGAGGTGGCGCTCATCCACATGGGCTGCAGCGCCATCGTGGCAGCGGGCCTGATGTTCGCCGTCCGCATGGCCGAACGCCGCCGCTCCCGTCTGGACGTCAAACGGAAGGACGTGGTCATGGCGGCCCTCCTACTGGTAGCGGCCCCGGCCCTGCATGTGTTCCACAACAGCTTCCATTTTAACCCGCTCATCCAGTATTTCTTCGTGTTCGGAGGCATGGTCGGGCTGCTCGTCTGGACGTACCAGTACGACGGTGACATGATCCACCGCTGGCTGGACAAGGGCCTGGACAAGCAGATCGAGCTGCTGTCCTGTATCCGTGAAGGGCGCCTGGACCAGACCAAGACGGGACAGTTCCTGCTTTCCATCAAGGATTCCTTCCCGCCGGAGGTATTCTTCGACGTCATCTGCTACGTACAGCTGAACATCGAGCTGTCCGTGGCGGCCAAGAGCCGCTTCATGCTGCACGAAGCCGGCCTGGCGCAGCCCCTGGAGCCTGAGCAGGTAGAGACGCTTCTCTCCCAGTATGCCGAGTACCGGGAGCAGGAGAAGCGCCTGGGGCAGAGCGCCCGCATGGCCGTCGCGCCCGTCGTGAAGTACTACCCGGCCGACAAGAAAGCGCTGGACGATTTACTGGCCGAATGTCGCGCGCAGCACCATATTTGACGAATTATCATTATCTTTGTAACCCAACCACTTGATTATGATACTTCGACGAGCCTCCCTGTGCCTTCTGGCACTCCTTCTCACCCTCGTGACCGTTACTGCCCAGAACCGGCGCCAGGCAGACATCTTCATCTTGTCTTCCCACACCGAATACAGCGAATGGGCGCAGCGCATGCTGTATCCCGTCGATGAACTGCGCAAGGAGAGGCCGGACCTGAATATCATCCTGAAGCACCTCCAACTGCTGTCCCACCCCAACGTGGAAGAACTGCAGCAGACCACCGACAGCCTGCTGAACACCTTCCAGGTTCCTCCGAGGCTGGTCATCATCCTGGGCGGCAGCGCCTTCAACTTTGCCGAAGATATCCAGAAACGCTGGCCGGGCATCCCCATGATCCTGTCCGGCGAGCAGGACTATTACTGTGACATCGATTACACCCTGAACGGCCCCGGAGACCCGCTGGCCCGCCGTACTTCCATCACCCAGCTCAAGAACCGGGGCGCCAACGTGACGCTCGTCAGCGCTCCGCCCATGATCCGCCGCACGGTAGAAATGATCCTCGAACTGCAGCCCAGGCTGAAACGGTTGTATTTCATCGCGGGAGAGAACTACATGTGCAAGGAGCAGCAGTGGCGTCTGGAGCGGTATCTGCTGCAGCGTCATCCGGATATCCGTTACCGGGCCATCTCATCGGCCAATACCAGCACCGACCAGCTGATGAGCCTGCTGCAGCACGACTCGGGCACGGACATGGCCGTCATCTTCAGCTCCTGGCTCATCCGCGACGGCTATCTGGAGACCGTTTCCATCCGGCACAAGACCATCACGCTCATCGAGGCCCTGGCGCCCGTCTATCCCCTCTTCCCCTGCGACCTGGAGAAACACCCCAACGTGGTGGGTTATTACGGTTCATCGGCCCAGGAATACAACATCGTGATGCGCCAGTACATCCTGGATGTGCTGGACCACGGCATCGACCCCTCCTTCATGCCCTTCATCCACATGGAGGCCGGTGTCCCCTTCGTGAACTATTACGCCATGAAGCGCTTCGGCCTGGATACCAAGCTCATCCCCTCCAACGCTGACGTGTACGGAGGTCCGGCCAGCTTCTGGCAGACCTACCGGCGTCAGATTTTCCTCTTCGGCCTCATCCTCATCCTCACCGTGGGAGGCCTCGTCATCATAACGCTGGTGCATGGCATCCGCCGCATGCAGAAGGCCAAGGAACTGGCCGAGCAGGCCAACCGGATGAAGACCGCCTTCATCCAGAACATGAGCCACGAGATCCGCACGCCCCTGAACGCCGTCATCGGCTTCTCGCAGCTGCTGGCGCTCCCGGACGGAGCCGTCACCCAGGAAGAACGGGAAGAGTACATGAACTATGTCACGAACAACTCCCAGCTCCTGACGGTGATGATCAACGATATCCTGAGCCTTTCCGACATGGAGAAGGGCAAGTATAACGTGAGCCTGGCGCCGACCAACCTGAACGAGGTCGTCCGCCAGTCCGTCAAGACGGTAGAGAACCGCGTCTCCAGCGGCGTCCTCATCGTACGCGAATCCGACATCGAGGAGCACGCCCTCTATATGGTCGATGGCCTCCGCGTGCAGCAGATCCTGATCAACTTCCTCACCAACGCCTGCAAGCACACCACCAACGGCCGTATCCTCGTCACCAGCTCACTGAAGGAGACGCCCGGCTTCATCACCTTCTCCGTAGCCGACACCGGCCCCGGCGTCCCGCCCGAGAAGGCCGAAGCCATCTTCGAACGCTTCGTCAAGCTGGACGCCAACAAGCAGGGCGCCGGACTGGGCCTGAGCATCTGCCGGATGATGGCCACCAGCATGGGCGGTAAAGTATGGCTGGACCAGCAGTACACCGACGGTGCCCGCTTCGTGTTCACGATTCCGAAAGAGGAAGCTTAAAAAGAATTATTTAGCAGCCAGTGTGGACTGCCGCATCTTCAGGATGCGGCGGACGCTTTCGTCGATACGGGATTCGGGAATCTCTCCGCGACGGACAGCGGCGATTACGCTGTCGAATACCCTGGGATACTCACGGACGCACAGCAGGATGTCCACGCCGGCCTTGATGGCGGCGATACAGGCATCATCCACCGGATACTGGCGGATGATGGCGCCCATTTCCATGGCATCGGTGACGATGACCCCGTCGAAGCCCAGTTCTCCACGGAGCTTGTCCTGCAGGATCATGGAGGACAGCGTGGAAGGGGTGTTGGAACCCGTCACGTTGGGCAGGGAGATGTGGGCGGTCATGATCAGCTGCGCGCCGGCATGGATACCCGCCTTGAAGGGAATCATCTCACAGTTCTTGATTTCGTCCCAGTTCTTGCGGGACATGGCATAGCCGAAGTGGGAATCGGCCGTCGTATCCCCGTGACCGGGGAAATGCTTGAGGCAGCCCAGCACGCCGTTCTTCTGGAGGGCCTTCAGATAGGCCTTGACCATCGTGGCAGCCGTGGAGGGATCCGTAGAGAACGCGCGCGGGCCGATGACGATGTTACGGGGGTTGGTATTGACATCCGCCACGGGGGCGAAGTCGATGTCAAAGCCATACTGGGCCAGATAGGAGCCGATCGCATTGGCGGCCTCCGACACTTCTTTGGTCTTGCCGGAGGCTGCCAGCTGCGTCATGTTGGCGAATTTGGGTAAGTGGAAGCTCTTGTTGTTGGCCAAGCGCGCCACTATGCCGCCCTCCTCGTCGATGCACATGAGGGGATGGGAAGGCAGGGCCTTCAGGTCCTTCACGAACGTCGTGAGTTGGCCGGGGTCTTTGATATTGTTCGAGAACAGGATGATGCCGCCCATGGGATACTTCTCGGCCGTCTCGCGCATACGGTCATTCACTTCCTGGAGGCTCAGGTTCTTGAGGTCGGTGGGTGAATTGTAGTATGCGGCAGGGTCGAGAGCTTCCGGACGGATGATGAACATCTGTCCGACTTTCTCCTGCAGCGTCATCTGCTGCAGCTGGGCTTCGACGGATGCAGACCCGCCGGTATCACAACCGGCGAGCATGCAAGCGATCGCAGCCACAAGGGCTATCTTAACTGTTCTCATTACGTATTCTTAAAGTTCCCAAGCAAGGGCCGATGCACCGAGGATGGCAGCGTCGGATTCCTTCAGCTGCGAGTACACCAGCTTCACTTTGTCGCGCCACAGAGGCAGAACGTTTTCGTTCATGGCCTTGAGGATGGGCGCGGTGAGGAATTCCTTGGAACGGGCCAGGCCGCCGAACAGCACGATGGCCTCCGGAGCGGAGAATTCGATGAAGTCGGCCAGCTTTTCGCCCAGGATACGACCGGTGAAGTCGAAGATCTTGAGGGCCAGCTTGTCACCGTCCTTGGCGGCGTCATAGACGTCCTTGGAGGTGATCTTGTCCAGGGAGCGTAGCTCGGAGGGTTCGTCGCTCATTTCCAGCCATTCGCGGGCGGTACGGGCGACACCGGTGGCAGAGCAGTAGGTTTCCAGGCAACCGTGCTTGCCGCAGCCGCACTGGCGGCCGTTGTGGCGCACGGCGCAGGTGTGACCCAGTTCGCCGGCGAAACCGTCGTGGCCGTAAACCACTTCACCGTTGATCACGATACCGGAACCGACACCGGTTCCCAGGGTGATCATGATGAAGTTCTTCATACCACGGGCGGCGCCGTAGGTCATCTCACCGACTGCGGCGGCGTTGGCGTCGTTGGTCAGGGACACGGGAATGCCGTTCATCTGCTCCTGGAGGAGCTTGGCGAATTCCACACGGTTGTGGCCCCACTTCAGGTTGGGGGCGGCCTCGATGCAACCCGTATAGTAGTTGCCGTTCGGGGCGCCTACGCCTATACCACGGATCTGGCCTTCGGCCTTGGCTTCAGCGATGATATGGTTCAGGGCCTCGGCGAGAGCGGCGATAAACGGGCCGGCCTCTTCGTGGTTGTCCGAACGGATAACGGTCTGGGCCAATACGGATCCGCGGGCATCTACGATGCCGCATTTGGTGGTCTGTCCACCTACATCAATACCAATTACTAAATTTTGTGACATAAGGAATTAAGCTTTTTTTACCTTGGAGCCGATGACTGCAAAGTAAAGGATAAAGGCGACGCTGGCAGCCAGCAGCCAGTAGCTGGGCATGTAACCTACAGCGTCAGCGATAGCGTTCTGGACGAGCGGGATGATACCGCCGCCGACGACCATGGCCATGAAGATACCGGAAGCCTGGTTGGTAGAAGCACCCAGGCCTTCGCAGGCGAGGTCAAAGATGGTACCCCACATCACAGAGGTGCACAGGCCGCAGAGGACCAGCAGCAGGGCTGCGATAGGAACCTGGACCATGCCGAAACCGTCTGCGACACCCTTGAACACGGGCATGGAAACGGTGGAGGAGTTACCCAGGATGATGGCCAGCACGATGAGGACGAGGGCCACGGCGGAAACGCAGGTGAGCTGTGCACGGGCGCCGACCTTACCGGAGATCACGGAAGAGGTGAGACGGCCGATGAGCATGAGGAACCAGTAGGTACCGGCCACGAAACCGGCGATGGCAACGGCGGTGGAAGGATCCATACCGGCACCGTTCACGGAATCGGACAGGTAGAAGTTGAGGGTACCGGGGATACCGACCTCAACACCCACATATACGAAGATGGCGATCACACCCAGCACGAAGTGCTTGAACTTGAGCGGGCTGACGGCGTTCTCGGAGCCGTTCACGGCCTCGGGGTCCTGGATGTTCACGAAGGACAGGACGATGAAGGCGAAGGCGAACACACCCATGGCAAGGAACAGAACCGGGTTCACGTCCTTGATGAGGGAGTCCTTGGTGAGGGTGCCGATCAGGGAGCCCACCAGCATGGGAGTCAGGGTACCCATGAGGGAGTTGAAGGAACCGCCGATCTGGATATACTGGTTGGAACGCTCGCCGCCCAGGAGTTTGAGCATCGGGTTCACCACGGTGTTCAGCATGCACATGGAGAAGCCGGCGACGAAGGCGCCCAGCAGATAGACGAAGAAGTTGGCGGGAAGGCCGGCGATAGCGCCGCCTACGCCAATGATGCCGGAGAGGAACTGGACGAACACGCCCACGAAACCGACGGCGATGGCGATAAGAGCGGTTTTCTTATAGCCATACTTGGAGAGCATCTTGCCGGCAGGGATACCCATGATGGCATATGCCAGGAAGTTCATCATGTTACCCATCATGCCCCAGAAGTTGGAGCCTTCGATGCCGGGCTGCATTTTCCAGATATTGCCGATAGGAGCGGCCAGGTTGGTCACGAAGGAAATCATGCCGAACAGGAAAATCATAGCCACGATGGCAATGATGCTGCTGTTACCTTTTTTAGACATAGTGCTTTGTGTTTTTTATTTTTGTTAGTGATTATTGCTCAGCAATGCGGTTTCGTCCTCAAATATAGCCATTATTTTTAAAATCTCCTATATTTCCTGCTGCTTGCGCTTCCAGTTGAGCACAGGCAGGACGAAGGAGATAATGGCGGCTCCCAGCCAGAACCAGCGGACGTAGGTGTAGTCGTGCGCACCGGTGACGGCGCTGCCGCTGTCCATCAGGAAACCGGTGATTACGTTCTGCAGACCTGCGGCGGCATAGGATGCCAGGCCGACGATACCCAGGGCCGCACCCGTCGCCTGACGGGGCACCAGGTCAACGGCCATGAGGCCGCCCAGGAAGCTGATGAGCACGCCGATGGCGATACCGAACAGCACCATGGCGGTGATATTGAGCCACTTGGAAGGACCGCCGAACAGGAACAGGGCCAGGGCGACGGCTTCCAGGATACCGGCCACGAAGGCGGGATACTTGCGGTCTCCCTTGAAGAGGACGTCTGACAGCCAGCCGGAAACGACGGTGCCGATGATGCCGAAGATGGGGTTGATGCCGATGATGGCGGCGGCGCCGGCCAGGTCATAGCCCTTGGCTTCCTGGAGGAAGATGGTACCCCACTCGTTGATGGCGTATCGGCTCATATACATGAAGGCGCTGGCGATAGCCAGGATCCACACGCCGGGATTCTTGATGACGGCGGCCTGCATGCGCTTGGTCTCGGCCCGTTTCTGCTCGGGGGTCATCTCCTCTTTCTTCTCGGCCTCGCCGGCAAGCACTTCGATGGGCGGCAGGCCCTTGGACTCGGGAGAATCGTGCAGGAACAGCAGGACCAGGACGACACCCAGCAGTCCGGCCAGGGCGGCGCCGAAGAAGCCCCACTTCCAGCCGAAGCTGGCTACCAGCATGCCCACGAACACGAAGGACAGGCCTTCGCCGATGTTATGGGAGCTGCTGAAGAAGCCGTAATAGGTGCCGCGTATGCGCAGCGGATACCAGCGCGAAAGCGCGATGATGGCCGGCGGGGCACCCATGGACTGGGCACCTCCGTTGATGGCCCAGCAAATGGCGAAGAGGATAAAGAGCGTAGAGTTCGCAACCCCTCCCTTGAGCGCCGTCACACCCAGGATACCCATGGTGAAGTTCATGAGCACCGACACGGTGAGGCCCAGGGCCATGAAGCGCTTGATATTGGAACTGTCGGCCAGGAAGCCGTTGATGAGTTTCATGATGGCGTAGGCCCAGTACAGGCAGGCGCCGATGATACCCAGCTGGGTAGCATTAAGCAGGCCCGCGTCGATGAGCGGCTGCTTCATCACGCCCATGGACAGACGGCAGACGTAATACAATGCGTAGCCGAGCGTGCCGGCCATGAAGGACTGGAAGCGCAGGCGCTTGTAGGTCTGGTCTACCTTTTCGGCAGGAACCTTAACCGCTGCGGGACCGCCAGCCTTGAAAAAATCGAGGATAGGCATAAGTCTTAGAGCGTTTGAGAACTACAAAGATACAATTATTTTCTCAATTCCAGTCAGTTGACGCCGTGCGGCGCCAGCACGTCCATCAGCGCCTGCTCCATCACCTTGTAGCCGGCCAGGTTGGGATGGACGGCGTCGCGGGCATAGGCTGCTTTCAGGGCATTGTTCTCATCCTTCATGACGCTGAAGTAGTCGACCAGCAGGATGTTATGTTCGGCGGCATAGCTGCGGATGAGGGCGTTGAGGCTGTCCACAAAGGGACGGGGGTCGCCCAGTTCCTTGCGCCAGCCGATCTCGGCGGCCGGCAGCAGGGTGCACATCACAGGTACGATGCTGTTCGCCTGCGCCAGTTCCACCAGGGAAACCAGGTTGCCGAAGGTATGTTCCACCGTGATATAGCCCGTATTGCGGGCGATGTCGTTGATTCCTGCCAGGATGACGGCATAGTCGGGTTTCAGTTCGATCACGTCCGTGCGGAAGCGGGCCAGCATCTGCAGGGTGGTCTGGCCGCCGATGCCGCGACCCAGGAAATGGTGTTCCTGAAGCCAGGCATTGTCGTCTTTTGCCCAGTTGTTGGTGATGGAATCGCCGAAAAGCACAGCCACCGGCTGCTCTTTCACCTGGGCGTTTTCGGCCTCATAACGGGAGAATCTGGCCCAGTCCTGGTCGATGGGAATCTGAGCCGCCACGGTCAGGGGAAACAGCAAAGCTGCAAGAAGGAATAGTTTTTTCATAAGTTATTGAAACAAATAAAGGGTTTCGTTGTAAATCTTCTGCGCTTTGTAGGCATGCCCGGCGGCATCCGGATGCGATCCGCTGAAAATGGTCACCTTCCCGGCGACGTTCTTCTCTCCGCGGAAATCCACGCAAGGCAGGTTGTAGTGCTGGGCAATTGCCTCGACAGAAGCGCCATAATCCCCTGCTATATCCGTGCCAATAATGCAGATGATTTTGGCCGACGGAAACGCTTGTTGTGGTCGATGTCTGCAAGCATAGCATCAGGTTATAAATTATAGGGTATTCTACAGTTGGCACTGGGCCCGGATGGCCGTAACCATGCGGGACATGGCGGGATAGGGTTTCAGGTCTTCTTCCACGGCCTGGACATCCATCGCTTCCAGGTATTCCATCAGGCGGGAAGGATCTGTCTCGATAAGGCTGGCGCACTGAGCCAGCTTGAGGAAAGGACGGGACAGCAGCTTGTACTTATCCACGTTCAGGTTGTAGGCATCCTTGAAGGCCGGAGTGATGTTCATCATGCGGTGCATGATTCCTTTCTTGCCGCGAAGGACAGACGGGTCCTGCCCGTCAAAGCGGCAGCGTACCACGGCCTCCTGCGAGGCAGGCATCTCAGGGAGGTCAATCACAACGGAAAGGTCCCTTCCGCAGTAATGCCACTTGACGGGATTTCCGTTCAGGGTTACCTCGTCGGGCACAAACACGCCTTCCAGGATAACCTGCACGCGGCGCGTGGAGGGCATCCCCCGGTAACCGCCTTCGCGGGCCGATATCACCACCTCGCAAGCTTCGCGGGCCGATTCCTTCGTAACCAGCGTGGTCGCATAGTGGCGGGAATAGTCCTGGGAGTAGCCATCGTCCTCGTAGAGGCGGCAGCTGCTCTTTCCATCTCCGGGAGCGACGAAGAAGCGCTGCACGTTGCTCTTTTCCTGGAGCGAGGAAATATTCTCATCGGCCATGGGGATGATGGCGCCAGCCTTCACGAACCAGGGATTCTCGTCCAGGGTATAGGCCAGCGTACGCGTCTCTCCCCCCTCATACAGGGCGCCGGTCGCCATGTCGTACCACTGGTTGCCCTGCGGCAGCCAGACGGTGCGGGAGGCAAGGCCCGTGAGGGAATCGGCCGGCTGGCCGATGACGGTGGCCAGGATGTCGTCTCCGAACATGAACTGCTCCCGCATGGCGTAGGCTTCCTCGTTTTCGGGGTAGTCGTAGTACATGGGACGCGTCATGCAGATGCCGGTGTCATAGGCCTGACGGGCGGCATTGTAGATGTAAGGAGAGAGGGTGTAGCGCAGCCGGACAGCCTCCCGCATGGGTTTGGCATACTCCGGCGCATAGGTCCAGATACGGCGCTCGATGTCGGCGCTCTTGGTGGAATGGGTCTTGAAAATGGGCGTGAATACGCCGTACTGCAGCCAGCGGGTAAAGATTTCGGGCTTGTAGGGATTTCCCAGTACCTGGTGACCGCCGATGTCGTGGCCCCAGTAACCGTAGCCCACGTTGGAGGAGGGGGCGGGGAAAGAGGGC
>JAEEGF011093803.1_pt1 | contig 10281 bp, 9 predicted proteins | sample 9134171 | NCBI WGS metagenome assembly JAEEGF01 (sample SAMN16246542, study PRJNA631951) | gut metagenome | biome: gut microbiome; feature: rumen; material: AP-attached | host: Bos | place: Iran: Karaj | collected 2018-10 | reverse complement strand
AATTATTCAATTATCAAATCAATACTCCTCGTCGTTCCATAAATGGTGTGCTGCTTGTAAGTAAATAATTATTAACCAGTTACGCCTGTGTTCAAAAACTGAGGATAGTCACAGGGGAAGTCTGATGCAGGCTAATACCTATTAACTGACAAGATACATCCCATTCTTACTATCCCAACACAGGGTTACTTCTTGCCGATAACAAGAACAGGCTTTTCCCAGAACTTCCAATGCCGATATGCTTTGTTCAGGGCTTTTTCAATCACTTCATAGTCTTCCCAAGAGAATGCTATTCCCCATGGCCCTTTGTTGAGCTTCTGCTGTACAACTCTGCTATATTCATCCAGATATCGGGAATAGTAGTATGCATCTACAAAAGGAAGAATCTTATCAGAGAAATCTTCTCTCCACAGTTTGCAATCACAGTACTTGATAAAAAAGGAAGTTCCTGTCATCTCTCTTTTCTTGACAGCATCGACCGCCTCTGGCTCCTCTTTTAGATGGACTTGACCGCAATACCCTTTCATAATTGCCCATGTCAGAAACATGGCACAATGATTACAGGAATAATTCCAAATAATCTCCGTATCGGCATCCGTTAATTCCTTTTCACTTTTCCCAGTGACTTCCTGATAGTGTTTCATTTCTTCTTCGTAACACCATTCTGCCTTATCGTCCGTGAAAGGCTCAGGATTCTTCGGGGCAGAAGAAACTTGTGAACCAATCAGAACTGAACAGACTGAAATAACGATGATGCCTAATATTACGGGTAAGTCCATAGATTGCTATTTGTGTTTTGCAAATATACTCTTTTTGAGACAAAATCTACCTATAATACTCCTTTTCTTTCAGGGAAAGCCCAAAGTGGCCGAATAACCAAAAACTGCCAAGGATAATTCCTCGGCAGTTTTGTAGTTTATTGATTTTCAATATGTTATAAAATCAATATTCCTCCTCGTTCCACATGAAGTCTTCCTTTGTGGGATAGTCGGGCCAGATATCTTCTATGGACTCGTAGATTTCGCCGTCCTCGTCCAGCTCCTCAAGGTTCTCGATGACCTCTTCGGGGGCACCGGAGCGGTTGGCGTAGTCGATGAGTTCTTCGCGGGTTGCGGGCCATGGTGCATCGTCCAGGCTGCTAGCTAATTCGAGTGTCCAATACATAACTTTTCAATTTAGGGCGCAAAGATAGGTAAATAATCTTTATAACAAATTTTTTTTTTGTATTTTTGCGAACTTTTTTATCAACAGCAAATTAAGTACCATGGCATACAACAAATCTGAAGAATACGATCAGGCTGTAACAGAGGAGCTTGCAGGGCACGTAAAGGCCATTCTCAAACTCCTCGGAGAGGATCCGGAGCGTGAAGGCCTGCTCAAAACCCCGGAGCGAGTCGCGAAAGCGTGGCAGTTTCTCACCAAGGGCTATCAGGACGATGGAGAACTCATCGTCAAATCCGCCGTATTTTCGGAGCCGTATAGCCAGATGGTACTTGTGAAGGACATCGAACTCTTCTCCATGTGCGAGCATCACATGATGCCCTTCATCGGCAAAGCTCACGTTGCATACATCCCCAACGGGGAAATCACCGGCCTCAGCAAGATTGCGCGCGTGGTGGAAACCTACGCCCGCCGCCTGCAGGTTCAGGAGAGGCTCACCGAGCAGATCCGCGACTGCATCCAGAACTCCCTCCACCCTCTTGGAGTTGCCGTTGTGATAGAAGCAATGCACACCTGCATGTCGATGCGAGGTGTGCAGAAATCAAATGCCATCACAACTACAAGCGCATTCTCCGGCATCTTTATGAAGAGCCAGAAAACGCGCAACGAGTTCCTTCAATTAATCGGGAAGTAATACCTTTTCACTTCTGGCGATGAAGTCCGCCAGGGCCTTGCCTTTGAGCATGCCGTTGGCGAGGAGGGCCAGGTCCACGATCTGGTGGAGCACGTCGCAGCCATCGGCATAGGTCTTGAGTTCGGCTTTGTGCTCGTCGGTCTTAACATCTCCAGCGGGTTTGCCAGCCAGAATGCGTGAAACCAGAGGGTTCTCCATGTTCACGGTGATGTTGTAGCTTTCCGGCATCGGCCCGTAGAAGCCTCCGCCTCCCAGGGCGCTCATTTCACGGTAACGGCGCATGAATTCGTTCTGGGTGATTAGGATGGGCGCGCCGTCGGCTCCCAGGTTCTCCCCTACCACGTAATAGTCCTTGCCCTCCGGGAGAACGGCCTTGAAGAGGTTCTCCAGGTCGTAGCGCTCGTCTTCCTTCATTTCCAGCTTCACGCGCTCTTCCTTCGGGATGAGTTTGTCGATGGCGTCTGAATCCACGCGGGCAAAACGCGTCTTTTCCAACTTCTGCTCCAGCAGGTTCACATAGTGCGAATCCAGCTCGCAGTCCATCAGGAGCACGTCGTAGCCCTTGTCCTTGGCCGCCTGGATGAAGGCGTACTGGTCGTCCGGCTGGGTGGCGTAGAGGCACACCAGGGTGCCGTCCTTGTCGGTCTGCAAATCGGCCACCGCCGTCTTGTATTCGTCGAAGGAGAAGTATTTCCCTTCGGTATTCTTCAGCAGCGCGAACTTGAGAGCCCTCTCGCAGAACTTCTCATCAGACAGCATTCCATATTCGATAAACAGCTTCAGATTGTCCCATTTCTGCTCCAGCTGGGCCCTCTCGTCCTTGAAAATACCCTCCAGGCGGTCGGCCACTTTCTTGGTGATATAGGTCGATATCTTCTTCACCGAAGCATCGCTCTGAAGATAGCTTCTGGAAACGTTCAGGGGAATATCCGGAGAGTCGATGACTCCGTGCAGCAGAGTCATGAAATCCGGGACGATATTGTCCACGTGGTCGGTCACGAACATCTGGTTGCAGTACAGCGAAATCTTGTTGCGCTCCACTGCAACGCGGTCCTTCAGCTTAGGGAAATACAGGATACCCGTGAGGTTGAACGGATAGTCCACGTTCAGGTGAATCCAGAACAGGGGATCTTCGTTCATGGGGTACAGGGCCTTGTAGAACTTGAGGTAGTCTTCGTCCTTGAGGTCCGCCGGTGCCTTTGCCCAAAGGGGCTCCAGGGAGTTGATAATCTTATCCTTATCAGTGTCGACGTATTTACCGTCCTTCCACTCCTGCTCCTTTCCGAAGACGATGGGAACCGGCATGAACTTGCAGTATTTGTCCAGCAGCGAGCCGATGCGCCCCTTCTGGGCGAATTCTGCGGAATCGTCGTCCAGATACAGCGTAATCACAGTGCCGCGGGTTGCCTTGTCGCTATCTTTCATCTCATATTCCGGCGAGCCGTCGCAGCTCCAAAGAACCGCCTTGGCCCCTTCCTTCCAGCTAAGCGTGTCGATGGTAACTTTCTTCGACACCATGAAAGCGCTGTAGAATCCCAGACCGAAGTGGCCGATGATGGAACCTATCTGGTCCTTGTATTTCTCCAGGAACTCCCCTGCCGATGAAAACGCGATCTGGTTGATGAAGCGGTCCACCTCGTCGGCCGTCATGCCAATGCCCTCGTCGATAATCTTGAGGGTTTTCTTCTTTTCATCAAGGTCGATGCGAACCTGCAGTTCGCCCAGCTCCTCCTTGAGGTCGCCGCTCGCTGCCAGAGCCTTCAGCTTCTGGGTTGCATCCACCGCGTTCGCCACAAGCTCGCGCAGGAATATCTCGTGATCACTGTACAGGAACTGCTTGATAACCGGGAATATGTTCTCGGTAGTTACGCCAATCTGGCCTTTAGTTGACTTTGACATATCATTAAACATTTTTAGATTTCTCCACGCGCTTCGCTTGGTCGAAATGACAAAACGAAACCGACCCTTTTTCGGGGCCGGTTTGCATTGGTCAAATTGTAAGCCAATCCAGTTATACTGACAAATTGGCAGAATTATTTGTACAGGAAGCGGCGGATGGACATCTTCGGGGTTTTCTCGAAGGGTTTGTCCATGATTTCCACTTTGGAGATCTGGCTGTAGGCGGGGAACTGGCGGTTTGCGCCCAGACGGATGTTTTCCGGAATTTCCGCCTTGGCTTCGCTGTCCAGAAGCGATTTGGCGATAGCCTGCTCGTCCAGGAACACAAGAGCTACAATCTTGCCGCCACGGTCCACCACCACGGATTCCATCACGTACGGCTGGTTGTTCACCACAGCTTCCAGTTCCTCCGGATAGATGTTCTGGCCGGAAGGGCCCAGAATCATGTTCTTGGAACGGCCGCGGATGAAGATATTGCCGTCTGCGTCGATGATGCCAAGGTCGCCGGTGCGGAGCCAGCCATCCTCCGTGAACGCGTTGGCGGTAGCCTCTTCATTCTTGTAATAGCCGATGGTGATGTTACCGCCGCGTGCCTGGATTTCGCCAACAACGTGCTGGGGATCATCGGAGTCGATGCGAACTTCGGCCACATCCACGGCTTTGCCGCAGCTGCCGGCTACATACTTGGTCCAGTGCTCATATGCAAGTAGAGGGCAGGCCTCCGTCATGCCGTAACCAACCAGGTAGGGGAACTTGATCCTCTTGAAGAGGCGCTCCACCTCGGGGTTCAGGGCTGCGCCGCCCATAATGAACTGCTGCACGTTGCCGCCGAATGCCTCGATGAGGCCTTTCTTTACCTTATTGTAAATGATGTTATTGATTCCAGGAACCTTGAGCAGGAACTTCACCGCGGGCTTGTCCAGAGTGGGTTTCACCTTGCTCTTGTAGATCTTCTCCATCACCAGGGGAACGGTGATCAGCAGATAAGGTTTCACCTCGGCGAATGCCTTGAGCAGGGACGACGGGGTGGGAGCCTTGGCCATCCAGTAGATGGAGGTACCGTTGCACAGGGGATACAGGAACTCGATTACCAGGCCGTACATGTGGGCCATGGGCAGCATGGAAACCATCTTGTCGCCTGCAGGAACATTGCGCTGGGAATAATCCACGTTGGCGCTGAAGTTACGGTAGGTGAGCATAACACCCTTGGGGTCTCCGGTGGAGCCGGAGGTGTAGTTGATGGTGGAAAGGTCGTCCCAGTTGTTGGTGGGGAATACCACCTTGTCCGGGCCATAACCGTCCGGGAATTTCTCGTTGAAAAGGTCGTCCAGATCTTCAACCGCCTTGGCGATTTTCTCGTCGCGGCAGAGGAGCATTTTCCAGTTGTCTACGTCGAAGACCACCTTCAGCTGAGGCATCTTCTCCGGATCCATCTTAGCCCATTTATCGGCATTGGTGAAAAGGGCGATGCTTTCCGAGTGGTTCACAAGGCCCATCACGCTCTCCGGAGTAAAATCCGCAAGGATGGGGACGATGACGGTTTCGTATGTGTTCACGGCCAGGTAGGCAAAGCCCCAGCGGGCGCCGTTACGGGCGTTGAGGGCGATTTTGTCGCCTTTGCGGAAGCCGGCTTTTTCAAAGATTATGTGGAATCTCTCGATTTCGGTTGCCATCTGGGCGTATGTGAAGGAATCACCGCCGATGGTGTTGAGCGCAGGTTTGTTCCAGTATTTGCGTGTTGCATCCTGAAGACGCTGCAGATAGTGAGGATACTCTGTTACCATTATAAAAAATGTGTTTAAGTTTTTCAGTACAGTCCACAAATATAGCAATTTTTCCGCAATTTGATGTATCTTTGCGGTGTTATTACGACGAACGGTATGAAACGCAAACCCATTGTAGCACTTATCTACGACTTCGACGGAACCCTCTCTCCCGGCAACATGCAGGAGTTCGGATTCATCCAGGCAATAGGCCAGACTCCGGAAGAATTCTGGTCCAAGAGCGACGGCATCGCCATCGGCCAGGACGCCTCCAACATCCTCGCCTACATGAAGTTGATGTACGACGAAGCACACCGCAAGGGCATCCGTCTCACCCGTGAGGATTTCATGAGGTTCGGGGCCGATATCAAGCTCTTCGACGGGGTTCGTGAATGGTTCCGCAACGTGAACGCATACGGCGCATCCAAAGGCGTGAAGGTGGAGCATTACATCAACTCCTCCGGCCTGAAGGAAATCATCGAAGGCTCTCCCATCGCCGGCGAGTTCAAGCACATCTTCGCTGGCAGCTATATATATAATGAAAGCGGGGAAGCCGTATGGCCCGGCATCGCCGTGGACTACACCGCCAAAACACAGTTCCTCTTCAAGATCCAGAAGGGCATCTTCTCCTCTCGCGACTCCAAACGCGTGAACGAGAGTATTTCGGACGATGAAAAGCGCATCCCCTTCACCAACATGATCTACTTTGGCGACGGAGAAACGGATGTGCCTTCCATGAAGGTCGTGGGCATGTTCGGCGGCCACTCCATCGCCGTGTTCAACCCTGCCATCCCGCACAAGCGCGACGTCGCCCGCAAGCTCCTGCGCCAAGGCCGCGTTGGCTACATGACACCCGCCATCTACACCCGCGACAGCCGCACCTTCCGAATCGTGTGCACCATCATCGACAAAATCAAGACAGACTCCGAACTCCAGCGCCTCGGCCGCTACGTCTAGCCGCCCCCGCAAACTGTAGGAATACTAAAAATAATTTATTATTTTTGCAGTTTGAAAGCCACTGCGGCTTTCGGGTATATGTTGAACCAATATCCATTTTATGGTAAGAGATGAAAAGAATCCTGGTTGTTTGCGCAGCGATTTCGCTGTCCTGCTTCCTTGTGCGCGCACAAGAGGCTGAAGACACCGGCAGTGGAGCCGGGTTGTCGGTTGTGTCCAGACTTGATGCTGGATTATCTGTTGATAGACTCGAAGGCACTTATTTCAACTTCGGCAACACATCCCTCTACACAATATTCGAGGGTAACATCTTGGAAAACCTTTCATTTACGGTAATCAACCATTGGATTGGCGCAGACTGGGGCGAGCCCGGTTTCAAGTACGGCCTGCTGGTTCCCACCGGAGACCTTTACGCCAACACGATCAACTTCCCCTTCACCGGAAAATCCGGCTACAGCATCTTCGACGAAGCCCACATCGACTATAGCTTTGGAGACTGGGTATTATCGGCAGGTAAAATGCCCCTTCTGGTGGGCGGACTCGAATTCGAAGAATACGACTTCGACGTTAATTCCATCGCCACCAGCGCACTGTGGAACTCCTTCACAGTGTACCAGTACGGAGCAAGCATTTCCAGAAGCATTCAGGACGGGGCACACACCTTCACGGCGATGATTTCCACAAACCAGTGCAATAACTCCCCCGCTTTCGGCTTCAAGTGGAACGGTGACATGGACTGGTGGACCACCAGCTACAGCCTGATGCTGTCGGACCGTAACCGTCCTTACCACACGGGCAATTCCATATCGGCAATCCTCAGCCTTGGCAACCGCCTCACCTACAGGAACTACTTCCTCAACATCGACTTCGTGAACCGCGCAGGAGACCCCCTGTACAATTTTTCCGATATCGACGGATACACTCTCCTTATGACCGTGGGAGTTAAGAGCTCCGAAACCCTCAACCTGTCGGCCCGCTACTGCCTTGAGAGATTCCACCAGAAAAACGGCGAGGACACCTATTATCTGGACTATACACGTCCCAATGCCTCTGTTCAGGCAGAATGGTTCCCCATGGACGGCCTCAGGGTACAGGGATGCGCAGGTATCACCCAGGATAAGTTCTACGCCGTGGTTGGCGCCACCTACACCATCGACTTCAAACTCTGGTAGCCGATGGCGGAGAAAATCATCGAATTCAAGCACGTTTCCAAGTCGTTTGACGGCAAGAACGTGCTTAATGACATTAATCTGTACGTAAACAAGGGCGAGTTCATCACGCTGCTGGGCCCTTCCGGCTGCGGGAAAACCACCTTGCTGCGGATGATCGCCGGCTTCCTGGAGCCGGACGAAGGAGAACTCCTGCTGGACGGAAAGCCCCTCGCGGGCATTCCCCCGCATGAGCGCCCGCTGAACACCGTGTTCCAGCGCTATGCCCTCTTCCCTCACCTGGACGTGTACGACAATATCGCCTTCGGCCTCAAGCTGAAGAAAGTTCCCCAGGACGAAATCGACAAGCGCGTCCGCCGCGTTCTGAAACTCGTCGCCATGAGCGACTACGAAGACCGCGACGTGGAAACCCTCTCCGGCGGCCAGCAGCAGCGTATCGCAATCGCCCGCGCCATCGTGAACCAGCCCAAGGTGCTGCTCCTTGACGAGCCCCTTGCCGCCCTGGACCTGAAGATGCGCAAAGACATGCAGATCGAGCTGAAGGAAATGCACCGCAAACTTGGCATCACCTTCATCTACGTTACGCACGACCAGGAAGAGGCCCTCACTCTGTCGGACACCATCGTGGTGCTGAACGAGGGCCGCATCCAGCAGATCGGCACTCCCACAGATATCTACAACGAGCCCGTGAACTGCTTTGTGGCGGATTTCATCGGCGAAAGCAATATCCTCAAGGGCCGCATGATCAGGGACCGCCGCGTGGCCTTCATCAAGCACGAATTCGACTGCGTGGACGAAGGCTTCGGCGAGGATGTGCGAGTGGACGTGGTGGTACGTCCGGAAGACATCTACTTCACCACTGACCCGGCAAAGTGCCAGTTCAAAGCCAAGGTGAACACCTGCACCTTCAAAGGCGTTCACTACGAAATGTGGGTGGATACGGATACCGGCTACGAACTTATGATCCAGGACTATGACCCTTATCCCGTGGGCACGGAAGTTATGCTCTACATAGACCCGGACGACATCCAGGTGATGAAAACGGAGCGCACCTGCAACACCCTTTACGGCACGGTTAAAGACGAAAATACCATCACCCTCCTGGACGAAGACTTCCCTCTGGAGAGCAGCTTCGACCCCGGCACGGAGGTGAAGGTGGAAATCCCCTTCGAGTGCGTAGACCTCATGGACAACCTGGACGACGGAGTCATCGACGGCGAAGTTCACTCCATCCTGTTCATGGGCAACCACTACCACCTCACCATCAAGACGGATGACGGAGATCTCATCTGGGTGGATACCAACGACATCTGGGACAAAGGCGACCTTGTGGGCATCCAGTTCAAGGCCAAAAAGGGCGGCAAGAGCATAAAGATAACGCCGAAAGATGAGTAAAAGGAGTAACTGGAGCATACCCTACGCGGTATTTTTGGTACTCTTCGTAGTGCTTCCGCTGGTCCTGGTGCTGCTGTACGCATTCCAGGACGGCAGCGGGCATCTGACTCTATCCAACATCGGCAAGTTCTTCAGAGACCGCGATGCGCTTTCCACCTTCGCGGTGTCGGTTGAAGTGGCCCTGGAAAACACGGCCATCTGCATCCTTCTGGGCTACCCCGCCGCGTGGATTCTTTCCAACAAGAAATACAACCGCAGCGCCGTAACGATTATCCTCTTCATTATGCCGATGTGGATAAACGCCCTCATGAGAACCCTGGCTACGGCCCAGCTCTTCACCATGCTGGGAATCCAGCTTGGCAAAGGGACGCTCCTTTTCGGTATGGTGTACGACTATCTGCCGTTCATGATATACCCCATCTACAACATCCTGAACAAGATGGACAAGTCCTACGCGGAAGCCGCGGTGGACCTGGGCGCAACCCCCTGGAAAGCATTCTGGAAGGTTACCGTCCCTCTGTCCATGCCGGGCGTGATGAGCGGCGTCCTGATGGTGTTCATGCCCACGGTTTCCACCTTCGCGATATCGGAGTTCCTCACCAATAACAAGATCAAGCTCTTCGGTACCATTATCCAGGAGAACATCAATTCATCGGCCTGGAACTACGGTGCGGCGCTGGCCTTCATCATGCTCATTATCATTGGAATAACATCCCTGTTCCAGAAGGACAAGGATCAGGCGGAGGGGGCGCTTATATGATGAAGAAGGTATTTGCAAAAGTGTACATCTGGATCCTTCTGGTGATTCTGTACACGCCGCTGGTGTTCATCGCAGTGTGCTCCTTCACGGAGAGCAAGGTGCTGGGCAGCTGGAGCGGATTCTCCACGAAACTGTACCGGAATCTTCTCACCGGCAACATGCAGGGCGAGGCCTCGCTCCTGGCCGCGGTTGAGAACACCCTCCTCATTGCCATCGCAGCGGCAATCCTGTCCACGCTGCTGGGCACGATAGCCGCCATCGGCATACACAACCTGAAGGGAAAATATCGCAAGGCTATTGTTTTCACGAACAACATCCCCATGATCAACCCGGATATCATCACCGGTGTGTCGCTGTTCCTTCTGTTCGTGTTCCTGCACATAAGCCAGGGATACCTCACGGTTATCCTGGCGCATGTCACCTTCGGAACTCCTTATGTGGTTCTGAGCGTGATGCCGCGCCTGCAGCAGATGAACCCGAACA
>JAEEGF012025685.1_pt1 | contig 10282 bp, 7 predicted proteins | sample 9134171 | NCBI WGS metagenome assembly JAEEGF01 (sample SAMN16246542, study PRJNA631951) | gut metagenome | biome: gut microbiome; feature: rumen; material: AP-attached | host: Bos | place: Iran: Karaj | collected 2018-10 | reverse complement strand
GTCAGGACGGAGACCATGCCGCGCGCATCAACCCTGGAATCGGCAAAATTCCGTCGTTTCTCCCCAGATCAGCCGTCGTTTCGTCGGAGGGCCTCTCAAACCAGGACCGCCACCACTTCAACCGCGAAGCTCAGCGCATTCTCGGCGGCCGCTACTACGACGCATTCAAGTCGCTGTAACAGTCCAGACGAAATGACCACTCTCTTCAGTCATTCGCGGTCTGTTATTCAAGGCGCAAACAAGTTTAGCAAAGATTTCGCTGACTGCCGCGCTTAAGTCCGCAGGCGATGCGACGAAGCGCGAGGTGGTGCGTGCCGATTCCAGTGGACGACTTGTCTTGCGCTGCACACTTTCGCCCTGGTCGCTTGTTCTTGTCCGTGAACTGTGACTGCTGCAACAAGAGGGGGTTGCGTCGCTCCGCGACGCAACAATGAAATGAGATGCTGTATTCGGTTGATGCAGGGGGTTCCGTCGCTCCGCGACGCAACAATGAAAAGCAGAAGAACAGTGGCATCATAAAGTCCGTCGCGGAGCGACGGACCCCCTTAATGGACTACGCTAGCGCGGAGTGGAAGGACTGCGTCGCCTGGGCGAGTCGTGAGGCAGAGAGGCTTGGAATAGAGCTGTCGCTCCACAACTCGCCTGGCTATTCCGCCTGCGGAGGGCCTTGGATCGCGCCAGAGGAATCGATGAAGGAACTTGTGTGGCGAGTGGAAAGTTCAAAGCGTGAAGGTGTTTTGACTGGGGGAAGCGGCGTCTCGCCGCTTCGAGAAAATGGAGCTATTCATATTTGTAACAAGCGGCGAGACGCCGCTTCCCCCAGTCATGTGCGGTTTTCTTGTTTTGAAAAGCGGCGAGACGCCGCTTCCCCCAGTCATGATTGTTACTTCAAACACGGCTTTTATCGTGAGATCGCGCGGTATCCGCTCGCGACGGCGGATGAGACAATCGACATTGACAAGCGGCTTGAGAAGGGCGAATCCGTGGAGCTTGCGCTTGACGGCGAAAAGGAGGTTGCTGCGCTTAACGTTTGGCGTGGAGAACGCGAGAATCCGCTTGATTAGTTTGATGGTCCGAGGGACTACGGCTGCACTCTGAAGGTCGAGGTATTCGACGGCGCGGCATGGCATGCGGTCGGCGATGTGAGATGTCCGACATTTCGGTCGTTCACCAGCCGTCCGACGATTCGGCGCTCACGATGGGTCCGTTCGGCACGCGCTTCGACCGCTCCCACTGCACACCCTCCGCGCTGCGCCGCATTGCCGACTATATTAGAGGCAAATAACGAAACAGAAGTAGATTAGGTGGTCGTCCTCTTGAGCCATTCGGCAAAAATGCGGTCGTACACAACGTATCCCGTCTCTGTTCTGTAGACAAGGTCGTTGGCTGTTAGGGTTTTGATTGTGGAACGTATTGTTCTGTTATTTGCGTGAATTGTAGCATAAACTTGCAAAAGTGCGCAATAACAAATTGCGAAAATTTCGCAACGACTTTTTCGCAACTCTAACCACGTCCCCCTCATGAGGGATGGATCCCCCCGTCCGCAGGACTTTTGCCACACGGGAGGGTCCAAATATGCTATACTACCAGTAATCCAAAGCACAAGGAGACCCCAAGGAACCGACCTGAAACCATAAACAAGACAATTTAGCGAACTGCTGAACGACGCCACCTCGGAAATACTACCACACGTTTCCCAACGTCGTATGCAACAAGGAAGCCGCAAAGGCTTCTGCCAGTTCTATCACCAGCAGAATGCGCCCCACCCTGGGCGCGTTCTCCCGTGTAAACTGGCAGGCCTGTGGTAGGGCTTCCGAGGTGGGCATGGATTGAGAGCGCGCTCTTTTCATTGCCGTGATGCAGACGCATCACGGCAATGAAAAAGAAATCTGATAATCGAAAGTGTGGTGAAGGTTTAACCGCAAAGTCGGTAGGGCGGTCGCCCCGCGACCGCCGTTCCACGGAAGAGCGCAAGTCCTCACGTGCTGCATCGGAAACGCGGCGAGTTGTCCTTGTCGGGACGTACAAAGGCGATCAGTTGAGTCGTTGGCGCGGATGGTACAACTATCCAATTTCTGACAATGACAAGATTACCGATTCTGATGCCGCATCGATTACGGAACTGTGGCTTTTCAAAGGCGCCAAAGGCCTGAGATCCTACACGGCAGAGTTCGTCGGCATCAAGACGCGCGAAGAGCTGGTACGCGACTACGGTTACCCTGCGAAGGGCAAGGCACACGGCGACAAGTATCTCCTCTTCAAGACGGAGTTCAAGTATCGGCACAAGCTCGACAATCCGCTAGACTGCGAGCGCGTCATTGTTCGCACGGCTGATTTCGCGACCGCACCCAAAGTGCGCAAGCAGCTCAAGGCGTATCTAGAATCGCCAGACCGCAGAGACCCCGATCTTGCGAAACGCTTGCCGTCCATTATCACGAAATTGCGCCCTGAACAGTTGCGCGTGTGCGAACTTATCTATCAGATGTCGTTGTGGGATTTACCAAACGCAGAAGGATTCAAGCCTGATGTTCCGTTTCCTGCACCTGAGAAAGGGAAATTCACATTCATTGATTTATTTGCAGGCATTGGCGGCATACGCCTTGGTTATCAGTCACTTGGCGGCAAATGCGTGTTCTCTTCAGAATGGGATAAGGATGCCGCAAAGACGTATTACAGCAACTTTGGCGAAGAACCATTTGGTGACATTCAGAAAATTGCCCCCTCTGACATCCCAGACTTTGATGTTTTGCTCGCGGGTTTTCCGTGCCAACCATTTTCGATTATCGGAGACAAAGAGGGCTTTAACCATGAAACGCAGGGGACACTTTTCTTTAACATTGAGAAAATTCTCCTTGTAAAAAGGCCAAAAGCTTTTATGCTGGAGAATGTACGAAATCTGACAGCACACGACAATGGACGTACATTCAAAATTATTTTGTCTCATTTGCGTAAAGCTGGCTATGATGTGCATTACAAGGTTCTTAACGCCTTGGATTATGGTGTTCCGCAAAAACGTGAACGAATAATTATTTGCGGATTCCGTAAGCCAGTTGCTTTTGAGTTCCCGCCTCCGATTCCTGTTGAACAACGGAAAACAGTTGCCGACATTATTGATGCCGAAGCCGAAAACGACAAGTCATTGCGTGTCCGTCCCTCAATTCGTGCAAGCAGACTTGAAAGGCTCAAGGACAAAAACTTTCCTAAACCTTATATCTCGCATGAGAATGTTGCAGGCTCAATCACGCCGCATAACTATTCATGCGCCCTTAGAGCCGGTGCCTCTGCAAACTACATACTCATCAACGATGAACGCCGCCCATCCCCGAGAGAAATGCTACGCATCCAGGGGTTTCCAGATGAGTTTAGAATTGTTGTAAACTACGGACAAATCAAACATCAAACTGGCAATAGCGTCGCAGTTCCAGTCATACGTGCCGTTGCGGAACGAGTTGTTGAACAACTACCCAAAATCTAACAGGAGAAAGCCATGAAGGCAAACTCGCCGAAACTGAGATCTGTAGAAAAGTACCAGCCCGAATATCCTTTGGGACAATTTCCAAAGGGATTCGCTATCGCTTTGGGGCGTGAAATCGTTTACCTTCTCGCTACACGTGACATCCCAAAGATTGAGGGCGAGGATTGGGAGGAAATTTTCGCAAGATGCATTGGCGCTGAGTGGCATCCTTCAAATGTAGGATTGGATGATGTGCAGTTGAAGCAGATGGCGTGGAGTGCTAAGACGGTAAAGAATAGCAATCCTTTCACAGTCCGCAATATAAGACTCATCAGCGGGCGTAATTCGCCAGACTATTCTTTCGACATTGAGAACGTCCATGTTGAAGATCCGAACCATCTTGGAGAAATGATCCTCGGTATCTGGAATGGAAGAATCACAGAAGTGCGCAAGAAGTTTGCTACCACACGGACGGTTGTTCTCATAAAGGGGGATGGTCTAGAAACCGTTTCTGTGTTTGAGGAAGAAGCATTGCGCTTTATTCCTGAAGATTACTATTGGGAATGGAATTCCCATGACAATCTTGAAGGATACGAACGAACGACTGACAAGAAGAAATTCACATGGCAACCACATGGATCACAGTTCACGATTTCTACTACTGCGCCAGAGAATCGTCTAAAGCTACGCATCAAGAGACCTCCAAAATTGAAAAAGGACGATTTCTTAACTGCTATCAGATTTGATCCTTCATGGATTGAGATTGTGGAGTAGCAAGTGTGAACAACAAGTCATGTCATCAGGGTGTAGTCCTCGAAACCGCCGCACAAGCCGCCGCGATGTTCCGCGCAGCGTTGCCGAAGAAACAGAAGGAAGAGCGGGTGTTCGTGTTGCCGCTGGACGGCGGTGGCAAGGTGTTGGCCAAGCCGATTCTCGTTTCGGTTGGGCATGAGAATGGAACTGCCGCGATCGACGCGGGCGCGATCTTCCGCGAGGCGTTGAAGGTGGGCGCGGAGGAAATAATCGTCGCACACAACCATCCATCGGGCGATCCGTCGCCCAGTAAGGCCGACTACGATACGACAAAGAAGCTCAAGGACGGCGCGCATCTTGTAGGTTTGGAATTGATGGATCACTTGATCATCGGCGCACCTGAATCCGCCAACGGTCTTGGGTTTATGTCGTTGGCTGAGTTGATGGCAGAATAGAAGGCTCAAATCCCGTGTAGGGAAGTCGAACCCTTCGTGTAGGGAGACCCAAAATCCCGTGTAGGGAAGTCGAACCCTCCACGTAGGGAGAGCGAACCTCCCTAGTGGCTCAAAAATCCCCTCGTCCTAGGGAACGGCGGTGTCCCGGCTAGGGGAGAGGTCTTGTCCGATGGTTCACAAAGGGGGCTCCGCACAGGGCACGCGGTCTACCGCGTGAAGAGGCTAGCCGAACATCATGGAATTGACATTTTGTCATTTTCATGATGTTATTGCGATTGCGTGAAAATCAGAAATGTGATAATATATCCCCGTTTAAGACAAAATAGAATGAAGGATGAGTTGTCATGTTCATAGGAAGAGAAGAGCAGCTTAAGCAGTTGCGTGACCTTTGGCGAAAGGCCGTAGCGTCTCTTGTCACATGTAGGGGGCGGCGTCGCATCGGCAAATCTACTTTGATTGAGGAGTTCGCCAGCCGTAACCATGTGCGCTTTCTGAAACTTGAGGGCCTTCCTCCTCGCAAAGGTGTGACGAACGAGACGCAGCTGGAGGCTTTTGCCCGTCAGTTGGCCGAACAAACACAAACGCCATACGAACCGTTGACGAATTGGTTTGATGCATTTGCCCGTCTGGACAAGCACATAGACAGGCGGGCAAAGATGGTGGTGCTGCTTGACGAGATTTCATGGATGGGTAAGTTCGACGTAAACTTTCCCGGCCAACTCAAGTATGCGTGGGATAATAGATTCTCCAAGAAGCCAAAGCTCATTCTCGTCCTATGCGGATCCGTTTCAAGTTGGATTGACAAGAATATTCTCAAGAGCAAGGGGTTTGTCGGGCGTCCGTCTCTGAATCTCGTTGTTCCGGAATTGTCGATGCGGGAATCTTACGCATTCTGGACAAAGAGAGGTTGTGGAAGCAAGGTTTCCTCCAGCGCGGTGGTGGATGTCCTGTCGATCACGGGAGGAGTGCCGAAATATCTTGAGAGCGTCGATCCGACGCTTGACGCAAATGAGAACATCTCGAAACTGTGTTTCAGGCCGGGCGGAGTTCTGGTTGACGAATTCGACGAGATCTTCGGTGATTCGCTTGACGAGAATCTAGGATTCAAAAAGAAGCTTCTGATGGCGTTGGCCGACGGGGCCAAGTCCCCGTCGGAGCTTGCCGAGGCCATGCAGGTGGAAGTCGGCGGGTTCATATCCGAGAACCTTACAGGGCTTGAGGCCGCCGGTTTCGTCGCCAAAGACGAGGGCGTCAATCCGCAGAACGGGAAGCGGTCCAGTCTCGTGCGTTACAGGATAAGCGACAACTACACGCGCTTCTACCTAAAATACATTGAGCCGAATCGCGGGCTGATCAAGAAGGGTGCATATAATTTCGTTTCCGTTGAGCAGTTGCCGGGATGGAGCGTGATACTTGGTCTGCAATTTGAATCTCTGGTGTGCAACAACCTAGTCGGAGTCTTAAGGGAACTGGATCTGGATCGGACGCTTCTGCTTTCTGCCGCACCGTACCGCCAGGGTGAGACGAAGCGTTCAAAGGGTTGCCAGATAGACCTGCTCCTGCAGACGAGGCACACTGTTTACGTGATTGAGATCAAGCGGCGGAATTACATCGGCGAGGAGGTCGTGGCCGAAGTCCGGGAGAAGATGTCTCGGCTCAAGGTAAAACGCGGCTTGAGCGTGATACCGATTCTGGTTTTCGAGGGCCACGCCTCGGCACGAATTGCCGCAGACGGATTTTTTGCACGGATGATTCCGGCTGAGGACTTGCTGGAGGATTGAGTTTCGAGGGGTGCCTCCCACTGCCTCCCGGGAGATACGGAACGAACCTCTTCCCGCCTAACGGGCATTACGGGGCGCTGCCGTGCGGCGGCGGAGCCTTTGGGCCGACGACATCCGCCCCATCCCCCTGGTCACTCGCCGCCCACGGTCCCCACGGTCTCCAATGTCCCCATCGTCTCCAATGTCCCCACGGTCTCCATCACCCGTTGTCCCAGGGAGGGGCGCAACTTGTTGCGCCCGCCCGCTGCCGCCGTTACTCGCTTGCGGGACGATGCGGATTATGGTAAGATACTCGCACCTGTACAGGGAAGAGAGACCGCTAAAAGAACAACTAGAGAGAGATATCATGAAAACAACGGCAATAACATTTGGAATGGTCTGTGTGGCGTCGCTTTGCGGTGCGGCTGACGCGACGTGGAGGACGAATCCCGCCGACGCGTTGTGGAACTTCACCTCCCTGAACTGGGGCGCAGGGGCGGCCTGGACAGATGGCGATAACGCCGTCTTCGGCGCCAGCGAGACGAAGGCGATCACCATTGAAGAGGACGTGGCCCCCGCCAGCGTCTCCGTGACGGCGGACGGCTATTCGTTCGACGGCACGGGCGTTCTTTCGGTCAACGGCGCCTTCACCGTGGGCGACGGACTCTCCGTCACCGTCGCCACGCCCGTCGCCCAGACGAGCGGCACGCTTGCCCAACGCCTCGACAAGAAGGGGACGGGCACGCTCACGCTCACCGGCGGCGGAAACTTCGGGCGCATCGGCGTGACGTCGGGTCCGCTCGTCCTGGACGGCGGCACGTACAACGTCGTCTACCCCTCGGGCGCGGAAGGGGCGAACGGCTACAAGACGCCGATCTTCATGTTCGGCGATACGAGCTCGGAGCTGAAGGTGACGGGCGGCGCGACGGTCAACGTCTCCGGCACCACCATCATGAAGGGCACTGGCACTCTCCGCGTCGAGAACGGCACCGTGGACGCCTCCGGCGTCGACATGTGGAACTGCGCCTATACCGACGTAACTACCGGAAAGACCATCATCGGCGACGGCGGCACGCTCATCGTGAACGGCTGGCTCAACTCCGGGTTCTCAAGCGCAACCCAGACCAACAACGTTACGACGCTCGTCACGACGGGCGGCGTCCTGGAACTGAAAGCCGGACTCGTCGGCAACAGCTCGAGCTTCTATTCCTGCATGCTCTTCGACCATGGCACGCTGCGCACCACGGCCAACAACTTCAGCACATACAAGAACAAAACCGTCATCAAGGCGGGTCCGGGCGGACTCTATCTCGACGTGCCGAAAAACACGACAGCGGTCGACGGCTTCCTTTCGGACGGCGGCGAGCAGGACGGGGGACTCCATCCGAGGGGCGCCCCGGTCCTGTACATGGGCGGTTCCAACTACCATCGCGGCGGCACGTGGCTGGACGACGTCGACAGCAACATGTTCTGCATCCGGTCCGATGAAGCGCTGGGCCGCGTTCCGGACGCCCCCACGAGCAACATATTCTTCAAGACCTCCAACAACATCCTTCTCACGGACAAGACCCTCACCATCCATTCCAACCGCACGATATGCGTTTCGGAGGGTGTGACCGCCCAGTTTGGAGTTGCGTCGGCCACGAGCTTCACCATCGGCAGCCAGATCGTCGGCCCCACGAACAGCTACGTCCAGACCGTCAGCAACTGGAAGGGCAATCGTCGCATCGTGTTCGATCCCGGCGAGGGCCGCACGAATTCATTCGGCAGGCTGGCGCTCTATCTCGACGCCGTCATCAACAGCGGCGTGACCATGCTGACGAAGCAGTATTCGGCCGCGGATCCCCACAACACCAACCTGCATGTCGGCGGCAGCGGCTCGTCGCTCACCATCAACGGCGGCGAGCTGCACGTCAACCACGACAGCACGTACGCGACCACGAAGGGCAACCTGTACGTATACGGCGGTTTGGCGGACTTCGACACGAAGAACGAGCTGCTGCATGCGTTCTCGGCATCCGCCACCACCGTCGTCGCGCGCGCCGGAACGCTCGTCTGCAAGACGTTCCGCATCGCGCAGAGTTCGTTCGGCCGCGTCTACCTCGCCACGGGCGGCGTGATGCGGATCAACGGGTTCGGCATCGACGTGAACGCCAGTCCAAGAGGGCAGCTTGATTTCGACGGCGGGCTGCTCGTCGCGCGCACTTCGAACCAGAGCTTTACCGGCGGAGGGGAACAGTGGCTTGCGAGCATCAACGCCTACGTGCTCGCCGGCGGACTCATCGTCTCCAATGACAATCAGGTCTTCTTCAAGCTGCCCCTCCAGTCCGCCGCCGAGCATGACGGCGGCGTGCAGAAGTGGGGTGCGGGAGAGTTTGCGCTCGTGGGCGAGAACACGTTCAATGGCCCGGTTGTCATCCATCAGGGGTCGTTCATCCTCGGCCGCCATGACACGACGCTCCCGCAGACGGCCGTCGTCAACGTCCGCTCGCACGGCACGTTTAGCGCCAATGGACAGCGTCAGGTTATCGCACGCCTGGAGGGCGGCGGCAGGATTGACTCCAGGAGCGCCGTGTTGACGGTCAACGGCACGGTGGCTCCGCATGGCGACGATCCGGACGATCCCGTCGGCACGATCACCTTCGCCTCGGCGTCCACGCTCGAAGGCGACCTGGAAATCGGCGGCAACACGAACGGCTGTGGCTGCGTGAAGTTCAACGTCACGGGGATGGACATCGGCAACCTCGCGCTCAAGGTGCCGGACGTCTCGGCGTTCGACAAGGAGAAGGACACCCACTTCTACAAGGTCGTCGACGCTCCGAACGGCTACTCGGGTCGTTTCGCCAGCGTGGCGCTTCCGCCGCCCTGGCAGGTGAAATACGCCGACACGGGCGTATACGTCTACTTCCCCAAGGGCACAGTGCTGATCTGCCGATAGCCCGGGAGGGGCGCAACTTGTTGCGCCCGCCGCCAAGATGGCGGCTCTCCATGCGGGAGGGCCGCGCTGCTGCGCGGCCGCCGTTCGCTTGCGGATGTGTGAGGATTATGGTAAGATAACCACACCTTAGGGAAAGGAGACCGCTTGTGAAACTGAAAAAAGGAATTGTCTTCGGGGGAGGGCGCAAGCTCGCCCTTGCCGTGTGTCTTGTCGCGCTGGCCGGGGCGGCGCACGCCACCACCTACTACAGCGGAAAGGGGGGGAGTGACGGCAGCCTTTCACAGGCCGTGACATGGTACACGGATGAAGCTCGAACAACGGCGGCCGACCCGCAACCGACGCCCACGGCGAACGATGGCAACACGTACGTGCTTCTGGAAAGCAAGAAGATGCAGTCCGGTGCGACGTTCCCGGAAGGGACACACGTCTGCTTCGGTACGGACGGAGTCGAGATCGGCACACAAGCGAGAACCTACAATCCGAACTGCAACTCGGCGAACTGGACAGTCCCGGACGGCACGATCTACGGTTTCGTATTTCGGCCAAACTACAACGATTCGGGCAAGTTCCTTGGTAACTACAGGCTGGTGAAGACGGCGAATGCAATTGCTTTCGGCGCGTCGAGTCTGAAGGACGACAAGACATACGGCATGTATCTTGCCGGTACGTTTACCGGCGCGAGCGACGTGATGATAACGACATCGATATACAGCTATAGTGGTCCCAAAGGCAATGGCATTGCGCGTACCGTGTTCAACGGAAACTTTTCCGGCTACAAGGGACGCTTTGAGACGGCAACTACTACGACGGGCCTTAACTTGATGTGGTTCGCGTCCCCCACGGCGATGGGCGACCCGGCCACGCCGTTCACGGACGCTGTTACACTGCGCGACCACGGACACATCAGGATCGACGAGGATGT
>JAEEGF011858762.1_pt1 | contig 10282 bp, 8 predicted proteins | sample 9134171 | NCBI WGS metagenome assembly JAEEGF01 (sample SAMN16246542, study PRJNA631951) | gut metagenome | biome: gut microbiome; feature: rumen; material: AP-attached | host: Bos | place: Iran: Karaj | collected 2018-10 | reverse complement strand
AGCTAAAGAGAACCACGGATTCAGATATACGCAGATGTATGGCAAGGCGCGGATGGAAATGAAGGTCGCGCTTACCTTTGCGTGTATGAATCTGAAAAAGCTTGCAAGAATCAAGCATGAATGGCGGTTAGAGATGGCCTGATAGAGGCCGTTTCTATCCTTTATTATCAATAAAATACTCGCGAAAAAGAAAAATGGTCTTGAGAGCTGCGCTCTCAGGACCACTTTGTCTACAGTCTGAGCAGTAATAGCAGTAATGACTGCTTTCCTTTTTGTTTACGAATGATCAAAATACTCTCCGCTAAAGAGCAGGGGTAAAGTAATAAATACCCCTGTCTTACCGGAAGTTTAATGCACTTCCACTTGCTTTTTTGCTCTCATATACACCGCTATCCGCCAGTTTATAGAGTTCTTCGAAGGAATGCTTCGCGCCTTCTTTGCAGAATACGGCTCCGGCGCTGACACAGATTTTTTTGTCCCCAAGCTCCGGAATATCCAACTTGGCAATCTCTTTAAAAACGCGGTCCATTACGGCTTTTCCTGCCTCTTCATCAATCAGGTTCATAACATATGCGGCATATTCATCACCGCCTAAACGGAAGATGATATCGTCATCACGGAAGGTGTTTTTTAACACATCTGCAATCCCACGGAGCGCTTTATCACCGACATTATGACCTAAGTTATCATTGATTTCCTTAAAGTTGTCGACATCCAGGATGCAGAGCATTCCGGCTTTGTTGTTTGCCATAGCGTCGATAACTTTTCGCTCGCCGCTGCCACGATTCAGAATGCCTGTCATTATATCGGTACTGGCCAGGATCTCAAGATTCTGGCGCTCCTTTGCCGAGGCCACAATGTCGTCTACGTTTTTGAAACCGGCCAGCATATCACTGTTTGGAATATGGGCGTTGATGAGAATATACGTAAACTGATAATAGTGCACCTCACCTTTATCCATAACACGGTAACTGGAAACATACTCAGAATTATCTTTAAGCTTGCTATTGATCGTGTCCAGGGAGATGGCATCATACATCCACTCCTGATCCTCAGAATACACACGATCCTTCACATACTGCTTATATAGTACATCGTAGGGATATATCTTTTCGCCTGCGCCTTCCATACCTTTTGTAACATAGCCGTCCAGCTTCAGGATCACAACATCACCGGTCTGGGGATTGATTTTAAAGATATTATAGTAATCGCGGCTTAAGGTCTCCACGATATCAAGCTGTTCCCTTAAATAACGCTTATCAGCAATATGCTTACGAATGGACTTATCAATATCACGAAAAGCCAGGATAAAATTCTCTGTTTCTCCGGGCTCTCCGGCAAGCGCAAATGCCATCTGATGGTAGGACATGTTACCGTCGTCGGCCAGACGCATATAATCAAGCGTAAACAGCTCTCCGTCTTTGATTCTTGAAAATACGACATCAAGTCTTACATCACGCTGGATGCTCTCAATGCTGTTTACTACGCAGCGATCTACGTATTCCTCAATAAAACGGTCGTAATCATCAAAACGAAATCCCAGTTCTACCGCATAACGGTTTGTGCTTTCACCTGTGGAGCGATACAGATACATCTTTTTTGTATTGGAATTGATGACCCAGATTGTATGATATTCTTTTCCGATTCCGGTAATGATACCGGTCAAACGTCTGATGCGTGAATTAAAATCCTCGACCAGACTGCGCTGCTCTTCCGGATACATCGATGGATCGATCAATTCGTTTTCTTTTATGATTAAATCTGATTGCATATCCCCTCCTGCGAGAATGCTCTGAAGTATAAAAATAGTCGATATACAATAAAATTCTACAACAATTCTGCGAAAGGTAACCATCGTTAATGAAAATTTAAGAAAGTTTCCGTGTTAAAATAGATATATGATGTAATTAATCGTAAACAGCAAAGGAGCATTACTATGAATCAGGAAGTAAGGGATCCATTTCTTGAAGGCAATGAGATTATCGAGGAAGCTATTTCTACATTCCATGCAGATCAAAGCAACGAGAACCTTATATCCGTCCTTGAGAGCATAAGAACAAGAATGCATGCTGACGGACATTTTGTAATTCCGGTTGTTACGCATAATGGCGCTGAAATGACATACTCCTTCAGGGGTATTAATACGAACGATGGTAAGGTTTGGAATGTAGTGTTCACATCACAAAAGGAATTTGAGAAAGGCCAGCCGAGCCAGGTAATATCACATTTCATAGATGCAGCTCTCAAGGCATGCGTAGAAGCATCAGAGGCAGAGGGCTTTATTGTCAATCCCTGGAGTGATGATGCTTTCATGCTTTCCCGTGAACTGATCCGTATCATTCTGGATGCAGATGACGGTGTTGAGTATTCCGTTCCTGAGAATCCTATAACAAAAGAGCTTTTGGAGGATGGATCGTTTCTGACCAGAGCAGTGGAGATTTGCTGCAGAAACAGCACAGATCTCAATGCCTTGAAACTTATGAAGATCCTAAGAAACAGCAATGTCTGGGTCCCATGTGTTGCGATTCCGGAAGAATCCGGCAATGATTCTCTGACTCTTTTCCCTGACATCCTTCAAGATGAAGATAAATTCTACCTTCCGGTCTTTTCAACATCAGAAGAGATGGGAGAGTATGGCGAGAATTTCACCAAGACCAGGAGCAGCTTTATGGATACCATAAAACTGGCCAGAAACAATGAAAGAGACCTATCCGGCATTGTGATCAACGCATTTACCAATGAGTACATCATAGATAATGACATGCTAAGTATCATAGAAGGCATGCAGCCCTGAGGGATCATTATAAACGAATAGTTAAATAAAATAAGTGCAACTCTTCGGAGCTGCACTTATTTTTATTTGCAGTTTCATTGGCGATAAATGAAAAAAAGATATATACTGTTACCTTGGATGGATAAAATCTGCCCCGGAGGAAAGTGTTGAAAAGATTTATTTATCGTCTGATAAGAAAAGTGGTGTCATGGGTGATGCCTGTATATAAAGTTGAGGGGATAGACAATCTTCCTGATGGCCCTGCTGTTGTAGTGGGTAATCATTCTCAGGCCTTTGGGCCTCTGGCTGCTGAGCTTTACTTTCCCGGCAAGCATTATACCTGGTGCATTTCGGAAATGATGGAAAAAGAAAAAGTTGCTGACTATGCATACAGCGATTTCTGGTCCGGGAAACCGGCTCTGATACGACCTTTTTTCAGACTGTTCTCATACATTATCCCCCCGCTTGCAGAGATAGTCTTTACCAATGCTTATACTATACCGGTTTACCGCGACAAGCGTGTTATGAAGACCTTTCAGATTTCCTGTGACAAACTTGAGGATAACGCCAAGGTGGTCATTTTTCCGGAGGATTACACGGAACATAATAATATCGTCCATGAGTTTCAGAGGGGCTTTGTACATGTGGCCAAGTATTATTACAGAATGACAGGGAAGATTGTCCCGTTTGTTCCCATGTATGTCTGTCCCGAGCTGAGAAAGCTCGTTATCGGAAAGCCTATCCTGTATTCTCCGGAATTGCCGGGAGGGCAGGAAGCCGACAGAATATGTACATACCTTCAGGGAGCCATTTCCGAAATTGCTTATGATATGCCGAGACATCGTGTGGTGCCCTATCCCAATGTCTCAAAAAAGAATTATCCGTATAATGAAAGAATGTAATGAAGAAACCTGTTGTTGATTATAGAAAACTGAGATTATCAAATATTACAAGTAAAGAATACAGACACCTTCTGTTACTTCTTGGATGGGTCGTGTATTTTTTTATGTACTTTGTTACCGAAAGACTCATTCCCGAGAGCAAATGCCATGTGGTCCACAGCGTTGTTGACGATCTGATACCTTTTAATGAGTATTTCGTGCTGTTTTATGTTTCCTGGTATCTGTTTATGATCTGGTCGCTGCTGGCCTTTGTACTGTACGACATAAAGAGTTTTGTCAGGGCCCAGAAAATAGTGATAGGAATGCAGATAATTGCCGTTATTACATATATCGTGTGGCCATCTGTTCAATTTCTTCGACCGACAAGCTTTGAGCATGATAACTTTTGTACATGGCTTTTGGGAATCATATATTCCGCAGATACACCTACGGGCGTATGTCCGTCCCTGCATGTGGGATACACACTTGCGGTCTTATCTGCGTGGCTGACTGCCGGGAATGTTAAAATTTGGAAAAAGATACTGATCACCTGTTGGGGATTTATGATCTGCATTTCCGTATGCTTTGTCAAACAGCATTCCTATACTGATGTATGGGCTGCGCTGGTGATGTATGTTTTTCTTGAACTGTTATTATTTGGAAAGGACATTAAATTGGGAAAAAGAAAAATTGGAGACAGACGAGACGGGACACAGCTCAGAGATATTGACGCAATGCATTATATAATGCCTCTTATGTACCCGAACAGATGCGATAATGAAGCATATATGAAGCTTGCGGTAGATATTTCCGGAACTGAGGAGTACATCCGTGAGTACAATAAGAGTCATCCGGATAACAGAATAGCGATTTTTGATGTTGTAATTGCAGCTGCTATGAAGATGTTAAGGCTGAGACCGCAGATGAACCGATTCATAGCCAATCAGACCATGTACCAGCGAAATAATATCACGGCAGCCTTTACAGTAAAAAAAGAGTTCAGAGATGAAGGCGATGAGACTCTGGCGCGAATTGTAGCCGATGATACGGACAACCTTGAGAGTATCAGCCGAAAAGTCAGAGAGCAGATTGCCTTCTGCAAAACCCAGAACGATGAATCGACCGAAGCGATGAATTTTATTAAAAAGCTCCCCTGCAAGCACTTTATTGGGGCTGTTGCAAGATTTCTGGACAAGCACGGATGGATGCCGCAATCCGTCATTGCTACCGATCCTTATCAGTGCTCGGTGGTTCTTACCAATTTAGGTTCTCTTGGAATGGATATCGGATATCATCATCTTATGAACTGGGGAACCAACTCCATCTTTGTGATCGTCGGAACCAAGAAAAACAGAACATATCTCAATCAGGACGGAACCGTTACAACCAAAAGAGAACTCGATCTCGCCTTTACAATAGATGAGAGAATATCAGACGGCTTCTATTACGCAAGGTCCATGAAGATGGTAAAAATGCTCATAGAGAATCCCGGACTCATGGAGAAGACACTTCCTGAAGATTTATGAAATGTCTTCGCGAGAGAGCTTGAACATGGATTCAGCAAAAAACCTGTGAATCACATCAAGGATGTTCTCCTTGGGTGAGGTTTTAAGAAGATATCCGTCAGGCTTGTACTCAAGAACGTGGAATACAATGTCCTTATTGCTGTTACCTGTAAGGAGGATTATCGGGATACGTGGATCGGTATAATCCGTGCGGATGATCTTCATAAGGTCAAATCCGTCCATTTTGGGCATCTCCAGATCAAGCAATAAGAGGTCGGGAGTTACCGTGGACAGTCCTGCCAGCATCTCGCTTCCGCTGTTAAAGCACTGCACGTTATAATGGGGGCTTAGCCAGTGATGGATAACTGACAGATAACCGGGATCATCATCAACAATAAAGATGGTTTTCTTTCCGTGGAAGTCAGCCTCCAGCTCGGTAAAGAACACCATATCATTTACAAACGTGCCAATATCAACAGGCCTTGGATAGGTTCTGGATACTCTGTGTGAGCCATTTGACGCCATGGCTTTATTTATGTCGATAAGCTCTCCGGTAAGGCACAGTATCTTAGAATCATCCTGGCATATTTCTCCAAGAAGATTCATGGTTATACCGATATTGGATGCATCGTTGGTACCGGGATTGTAGATCACGATGTCAGCTTCGCTTCTTCTGGTAATGATCTTGTCGGGTTCATCCGGTATTGTAATGACGTTGAACTTTGCTTCTGTAAGATTTTTTTCGATACTTTTTTTGATAATTCCCTCGCCACTCTGGATATAGAGAATTGAAGGGCGGCGGAAGGGATTGTTTTCATTGGAAGCCGCAGGCGGTGCCTGATCAGGCTCTTTTGCCTTCTTGGCAAATATATCTTCTTCCTCAATAGGAGATAAGGAATTCTTGAAATCCCTGTAGGACTTTAGAAAGTCACCTGTTTCTCTTTTTATAAGGCTGTAGTTTTCTTCTCTGGCTGCAGCTTCCAGCATTGCTGCGCTTTTTCCGAGCTTCTTGGCGCCGATGAGTCTTGTGATGCTTTTTAAGGAGTGGACTCTGAGGGCATACATGGTCCAGTCTTCATGCTCAAGGAAACCCTCGAGTTCGTCGGCTTTTTCATCCACAGAAGAGTAAAAGATATATAAGGCGTCCAGATAATCCTCGTAGTCGCCACAGTTTGTAACACCTGCGCTTAGATCCAGCTGTGGGATGATCTTAAGCCAAACAGGAAGCTTTTCAATTTCTTCTTTGATATCACATTCGGAATTCCCGGCGCCTTTACTGCTTACTGTTTCGGCACTGGACAAGATGGAAGCATAAGAAGCATCATCCTCATGATCAGAGGAATCCCCTTCATCCTTAAGGTATACCATAATGGCTTCATAGAGCTCCCGTGGATCAATAGGTTTTATCAGGACATCAGCAAACCCTGCAGCTTTGTAGAGATTTACGTTGCTGCGGCCTTCTTCTGTGGTGTGACAAATGATGGGAACATCTTTACCACGTTCTTTAAATATCTCTTTTAACCTGACAAGAGTATCTACTCCGTCAAGCTCGGGCATGCGGTGGTCTAAAAGGACCAGGTCGTAGTCGTTTGTCCTGCACAGATTGATGCATTCGAAGCCACTTTCGGCCTGGTCGGAGATGATTCCGTGGGTCGCCAGTATAGACGCCAGCACTATTCTGTTTATGCGCATATCATCAACGATAAGCACGCGAGATTTTGTATTTTCCATATAATGATTATAACATGGAAAGGTTAAAATATGATCATAATCCCGAATATGCACCAATGTTAACACATTCAGCGGATGTAAGGCTTGCGCCACCCTGCAGGTCCTTGTACCAGGTAACTACATAGAGATTGTTATCATTGCCTCTGCAAAGAGCCTTATAGTTGGTTCCGGATACAACCTGTGTTGCAAGCAGAGCAATGGGATTATACATAACATCACCGTTGTTGATCGCATCAAAGGAAGCCATTGCATTTTCGTCAGGAAGCATGCCGGGTTTACCTGATCCGCGAACTGCCCATCCGCCTGTAGCACCTTTTCCGAGAGGAGTTCCGGTCTGGATCGAGGTTACATCGATAGGTGTTGTTCCGATAATAGTATCGTTCCCTTTTGTATCCTCATAGACGGTTACGAAATAGTATCCGGAAATTGTGTTATCTGCAGTTGTTCCGTATACAAGGTACATATAGTTTGTGCCGGATACAACCTGTGTTGCAACAAGATCAAGTGCAGTAAAATCAGCATCGCTGTTTTTAAGCACATTCTTTATGCGTGTGCTGTCTTTGTCGCTCATCATGACTGGATTGTTATTCTCTGCAAGAGACCAACCGCCAAGTGCTGCCTGTTTTGGTGCTTCTGATGCGGCCTTTGCCTGGAATCCTGAAAAAACAGATGCTAAAATTGCTACGGCTACAAGAATGGTTATGATTAAACTTATCTTTCTCATATTCTTCATCTCCTTCTATACTCAATTTTTGAACAGTTCTTATTTACGATAGCTTTATAAGCTATTCTGTGATGAGTATAGCAGGGGCTGTGTCACATGAATATCACACTTTTCTCAGCACCAGTTCTACCACAAATCCGTTGTCGTTGTAGTACTCCATACCTCCGCCCTGTTTGTTCATATACATTTTGCAGAGGTACATTCCGAGGCCGTAGCCGGATTTATCCGTAGAATTTTTGCCGCGGTAGTACTTCTCGGCGATGAGTGGAAGATCGTCCTTATCGACACCGGGGCCGTTGTCGCGGATCCTGATCTTGATGAAGCTCTCGGTTTTGCCGTTCTCCTGCGGAATATCGTCGGTTACTGAGAAGCTTACTGTGATATCGGTGCCGGCGTACTTGGCGGAATTGCCGATAATATTGTCAATGACCTGTTCCATGCGCTGTCTGTCCATGTAGACAAGGCAGGGATGGATGTGGTTTTCAAGTATGATATTTCCAAAGGAGGAGAGGCTCTTTATCCTATCCTCGATGAGAACCGAGCTTTCCTCGGTGATATTTATACTGATCTTTTCCATATCCTCAAGGCTGGCATGCATCACATCGTTAAGGAGTGAGCTTACAGTGCCGGCTTTTGTGGATATGGTTTTTATCTTATCCAGAGTATCGCTGCATTCTTCAAGCCTCTCGTTCTGATCCTGTGTCTGCGGAGCAGAAGAGAGCTCTTTTAATTTGCGGGAATATTTAAGATCCAGGACTTCGCAGGTGGCGTTGATGACAGCCAGAGGAGTTTTTATGTCGTGACTAAGGCCCTGGATAAGCTCTTTTCTCTCAATCTCAGCTGTTCGTTCTCTGTCAATTGAGCGTTTGAGCTGTTCTCGCATGAGATCAAAGCCTTCCACAAAACTGCCGAACATGTTGGTTCTGCGGATGGGAAGGGGCTTATCAAGATCGCCTTTGGCGATATCCGTGGCAAAATCTTTAAGTTCTTCAATGGGTTTTAAAAAGACTGTGTACATGTACAACAGCAAAAGATAGCCACTAATGAGCACTGCAAGCCACAGCAGCATAGCGACTTTCAAAATCTGACGTCTGGTATTGTTAAAGTTATCCTCCTTGTCGTTCCAGGCCACTTTCCCAACGTACTCGTCATCCACGCTAAGGTCCAGTACCAGAGCGCCTGAGGCATAGAGCTGAGAGAGCTCCGGATCGTCAATCTCTTTTGCAAAAATGATATAACAGGAGTATTTGTCCTCCACATCGGCTTCAGACATTCCGTTTTCTATATCGGAGCTCACCTTGTGGAGTTGATCGTTGTAGTATACGATATCTCTTTTGCCATAAACCGTCCTCCTGTTCAGGCTGTAGAACAGGACCAGTATAAGTAGCATGAAGATGGTAAAAGAGATGAATATTCGCTTTAAACTTTTCATGATAGCTCTAAAATGTATCCTGTCCCCCAAACAGTCTTTATGAGCTTGGGCTCATTTGGGTTTTCTTCAATCTTTTCCCTGAGTTTTCTGATGTGTACGTTGAGCGTACTGTCGCTGAAGTACGTATCTCCCCACACTTCATCGAAGAGGACTTCTTTTCTGACGATGGTGCCGCGGTGCTTGTAAAGGCAGTCAAGAAGCGCGAATTCCTTGGCCTTTAGCGGGATACTCTTTCCATCGATGATAACCGACATTGTTGGATTGTCCATCACAAAACCGCTGTCGGCTGCGGACTGTGCGCCTTCTGCAGTTACCGTAGCCTCGCCGGGCGCTTCCTGTGCGCTTTTCAGCTGGGCTATTCTCTTCAGGTTAACCTTGACCTTGGCCAGAAGGACTGACAGGCTGTAGGGCTTTTTGATATAGTCGTCGCCTCCGATGGACAGCGCGATCAGCACGTCATCGTCGCTCTGCCTTGCGCTGATGAACAGGATCGGAAGCTGCATTTCTTCGCGGAGTTTTTTGCAGACATCAAATCCCGAGCCGTCTCCCAGGTTGATGTCCAGCAGTATCAGATCCGCAGTGTTGCCCTCATCAAAGAAACTGAGGCAGGATGCGGCGCTGTCCACAAACTCGGTGGAAACGTCGAACATCCTGAAATACTCAGCAGTCATCTTGGCAAGTTCAGTTTCATCATCCACAATAAGACAGTTGTAATGCATAATTTATCTCCGTATGGATTATTGTATCATAAAGTCCCTATTCTTCGGTAATCATCTTAACAGGTTCAAGGGTCTTTATCCTGCGTCCCATGAATGCGGCGGTCAAAAGAGCTACTCCGCAGATTATGAGTGCAGTAAGAAGGTATGATATGGGCTCTATATTGAAGTTGATTTTCTTAAATCCGAATATAGCCATGGTCGCTACCATCAGCCTGGTGCCCAGGACAGGAGAGAGCAAAAGACCTGTCGACACGCCAAGCAGGATCGAAGGCATGTTGGACATCATCACCTGGCCGATAAGCTGGCGTGATGTAAAGCCAAGGGCCTTGCTGACGCCGAGATTCCTCCACTGTTTGTTGATATTGGTCCTGACAATCAGAGACTCAACAAAAGCCACTATAAGAATGGTCAGGAACGATACAAAGATAGCAAAGGCTTTCATTCCGCTTGTAATAAGGCCAACGGTCTGGTGTGCAGCCTCCTGATAGTCTGATACCGTCTCTTCGGGATAAAGGTC
>JAEEGF011733649.1_pt1 | contig 10282 bp, 8 predicted proteins | sample 9134171 | NCBI WGS metagenome assembly JAEEGF01 (sample SAMN16246542, study PRJNA631951) | gut metagenome | biome: gut microbiome; feature: rumen; material: AP-attached | host: Bos | place: Iran: Karaj | collected 2018-10 | reverse complement strand
AGATGGCCTGTAGACCAGGCAACCTGTAGGTTAAATCCGCCGGTTTCCGTATCCACGTCAATTACCTCGCCTGCAAAATACAGACCTTTCACCAGCTTGGATTCCATGGTGGATGGATTGATTTCTTTTACACTGACGCCGCCTCTCGTAATTATGGCTTCGTTAAAGTTCCTGGTGCCGGTGACTGTCATAGGCAGATTCTTTATAAGCTTCACCAGCGCCTTTCTCTCTTCCTTGGTGATCTCATTTACAGGCTTCTCGGGATCTATACCCGAAAGCTTTATGATCACAGGAATGAGTTTTGATGGGAAAAGACCTCCCAAAATATTCTTATAGTGCTTATTGAGGCCATCTTCGAAGTCCCTGAGCACTCTCTTATCAAGCTGTTCCTCGTCAAGAGCAGGCTTAAGATCAAGCAAAAGCCTTGCACTCTTATCCGGTTCATAATGACAGCTGGCCGTAAGAACCAATGGCCCGCTGACACCGAAGTGGGTAAAGAGCATCTCTCCAAAGCCATCATATACCGGCTTGCTCTTCTTGGAATTATTGTCAAAAAACATCTTGAGGCCCACATTTTTTAGTGACAGGCCCTGAAGTTCCGTGCACCAGCTCTCTTTTATCTCAAAAGGAACCAGGGACGGAAGCGGCTTTACTATGGAATGGCCAAGTTCTTTGGCAAATCTGTAACCATCGCCGGTTGATCCGGTGGAAGGATAAGACATTCCGCCGGTACAGACAATTACCGCATCGAATTCTTCCCTTGTCATGGGCTCGTCATCGCAGCTGTAGGTTATGGCATTAACAACGCCGCGGGAAGCCTCAATGGAGTTCACCTCCACGTTGAATAACACCCTGACTCCGGCCTTCTCCACAGCCTTGAATAAAGTTCTGATTATATCTGAGGAATGGTCAGATACGGGAAAAACTCTGTCACCGCGCTCCACCTTAAGCTTACAGCCATTTTCCTCAAAAAAATCCATCACAGCCCTATTGTCATAGTCATAGATAGCGCTGTACAAAAATCTGGGATTTCTTTTTACAAAACTGAAGTAGTCTTCTACATCGCAGGCGTTGGTAACATTGCACCTGCCCTTGCCGGTAATGTATATCTTTTTACCGGGCTTTTCATTCTTTTCAAAAACAGTGACGCTGGCACTGCTCTGTGCAGCTGCCAGCGCCGCCATCATTCCGGCTGCACCGCAGCCAATAACTGCTATTTTCTTCATTTATTTTCCGTTCTCTTTAAAGGATAACCGATCATTGGTGCATCAGAAGCAAAATCAATCTCATCGCTGAGGTATACCTGATAATTGTTCCAGGCCTCCTCCAGCATCTTAAGATCTGCCTGGACCTCCTGGGGCTTTCTCATACACAGGGCCACCACCAGAGCATTTATAACACTTAATGGTGCCACCAGGGAATCCACTATGGATGCCATCTCGCTCTTTGCCAGAAGATTACAGGATGAATAGAGGTTCATGGGTGAATGGACGGAATCGGTAATGGTGATTACCTTGGCATTTCTGTCATTGGCAAATTCCATGCACTTAAGTGTTCTCATGGAATATCTTGGAAAACTGATGCCGATAATGCAGTCCCTGTCTCCAATCCTTATCATCTGTTCAAACATCTCACTGACGCTGGTGGTTCTGATCAGCACGTTGTTGCCTCTTATCATATTCAGATAAAAGTGTAAAAAGTCAGCCAGTGGCTCGCAGGAACGAAGTCCCACAATGTATACGGTTCTGGCTTTTAAGATTATGTCAACAGCAGCTTTAAAAGCCGCCACATCGATACTGTTTATGGTATTCTCAATATTTGTGATATCTGACATCAGGATAGTTGAAAGAATCTCACCTTCACTGCTTCTTCCGAATTTCCTTCCAACCTTCTCCACGGAGCCAAACTTATCGCTGACCCACACTGAAAGTGCCTTCTGAAAAGCAGGATATCCATCATAGCCAAGGCTCATGGCGAATCGCACCACAGTGGATTCACTCATGCCCACGATCTTGCCAAGTTCAGCTGCAGTCATAAAAACAGCCTGCTCATAGTGATCGCAGATGTACTGGGCTATGGATTTCTTTCCCTTACTCATCCTGGAATAGCATTCATTTATTCTGGTGATTACATCAACGTTTTCCTCAAATCGCATATCTAAGCCTCGTATCAGCCAATGCTAAAAGCCTTGTAGGCTGACTCAAGCATCCCAACAGATGATGCTTCATCAAGGTCATAGTCCCCTGTAACTGCCATGCAGCCTGCGCCATGTATAAAGATCCACATCTGCATAAACAGCTGCTGCGCATTGGCTACTCCCTTGGCAGATGCCTTATTGATCTCAGCAACAACGTTCTCCCCTGCGCCGTTTACCAGATCATACATACTCTTTGAGTACTCTTCCTGGGCAGATACAAAAAGAAGTCTGAAAAGATGAGGATATTTCTGCGCAAAACCGATGTAAGCAAGACCTAAATCCACAAATGGAACATCATGTGTCTTGGCAAAATCCTTGTAATAATCCTCATAGTAAGCTACAGCTTTGTCATACACATCTTTCTTAAGTTCATCCATATTCTCATAGATGCGGAAAATAGGCTGTGTTGAGCATCCTGCTGCCGCTGCAAGCTTTCTGGATGTGATCTGCTCAAAGCCCTCTTTTCTTGTAATTTTAAACGCTGCGTTTACGATCTCTTTCTGCGTGATTGTCGCTTTTCTAGACATTTGTAACCTCCCCTAGTATTGAATAAAAAAAGCATGCGTTATTATTTTACAAAATCGCTCGTTGGGTGTCAACGGATGTGGTATCATCATATTAAGATTTAACAAAGATTTTTTCGGGGGTATTGTATGGGTAACACTCAAAACAAGCAACACGGCTATGGCCTGTTATCAAGAATGATGTACGGCATGGCTGAATTCTACGGTGGTGGCGCCTTCGTCATCATCAACACTTTCTTCACCGTCTTTTTGACCAAGGCATTGGGAATGCCGGCTGCTCTTGCCGGAACCATTCCACTTGTAGGTAAAATATGGGATGCCATCACTGATCCCATTATGGGCAATATAACAGACCGAACCAGATCCAAACTCGGTCCAAAGCGCTTTTACATTCTCATTGGCGGCATTGTTTCATCCATAACCTTTGTTATGATGTGGCTCACCATTTCTTCAACATCCATGGTAGCGCTCTATGTATTCTATCTTTTCATGTATTGCCTCTTTTCCACCGGCTTTACTATTCTCATGGTTCCATACAACGGGCTACTGCCTGACATGATAGATGATTACTCCATGAGATCAAGATTTTCCAGCATCAGAATGATCTGGTCCACTTTAGGTTCCATGGTTTGTGGACTTGTTCCTACTTTCCTTATCACCGATAACCTGAATAAGGTCATGTATCTGAACTGCGCCATCGTATTCGGTGTTCTGTTCCTGATAACCACCATGGTTACCTTCTTCGGAACTTGGGAAAAACAGAAAGAGCCTGTAAAAGCAAGTCTTGCTGAGAGCTTCCCACAGGCGGCCAGCGTATTTAGAAGCCATTCCTTCCGTCTCTTCATCGGTCTTTACCTCTTTGGACAGTGCGGTATGGATTTCGTCTCAGGCATGGCAGTTTACTACGTAGATGACGTACTTAACGGATATGGAAACGGCTATTTTACTTACCTTATGGCAATTCTCCTGATTTCACAGCTGACAGGAATGCTGGTATTTGCTCCTATCATGAGTAAGACCTCCAAGAGATTCACCATTCTTGTGGGCGCACCCATAAGACTCATCGGAACTCTGGGGCTTCTCGGATTTTCCCACGAGGGCGCAAATATCATTCCGACCCTTGTCATGACTGCTCTTATCGGATTCGGTAATGCAGCTACACTTTCAAGTATTTTTGCCATTATGGCTGACATGGCAGAGGTTGATGAGCTTATCACCTCCATCCACAGACCTGGTATTGTATCCGGCATGGCCACTTTTGCAAGAAAGATTTCTTCAGGCCTTTCAGCTGCAGTCATCGGCTTCCTTCTCTCTGCAGTTGGTTATGACGAAGTATTGGCCAACCAGGGGGCGCGCCAGTCTCTGGCAACTCAGCACGGAATAGCCATGATTTACATAATAGTTCCTGCTATTTTAATTACAGGCCTCATAATTGTAGGCATTCTTTTCCCTCTTACAGGAACAGAATTCAAGATTGTTCAAAAAGAAATCGCTCGCCGCAAGGGAGAAATCCAGATCAAGGCTACTCCAGCGGAAATTAAAGTATGCGAAAAAGTCACAGGGCTTCCTTACGACAAGTTATGGAACCCAAATAATGCTTCACTCAGGAGGTAAAAAATGGATCATCCACTGATTTGGGCTCACAGAGGAGCCAGCGGCTATGCACCGGAGAACACACTTCCTGCCTTCAAAATGGCAGCCGATATGGGTGCAGATGGCGTAGAATTAGATGTTCAGCTTACAAAAGACGACGTGATCGTAGTATGTCACGACGAAAGAATTGACAGAACCAGCAACGGAGCCGGCAGAATTCAGGATTACACACTGGAAGAGTTAAAAAAATATGATTTCTGCAACGGAAATAAGGCTTTCGAAGGCACCACCATTCCAACCATGGAAGAAGTCTTTGATCTGCTGGATTCCACCGGGCTCACCATAAATATTGAGTTGAAAACAGGTGAAATCTTTTATCCTCAGCTGGAGGAAAAAATAGTAGAGCTCACTAAGAAGAAAGGCTGGATGGGCAGAGTCATCTTCTCTTCCTTCAACCACTACTCCATAATCAGGATAAAAGAAATTACACCTGAGGCAAAGACAGGCTTTCTCTATGCAGACGGCACTCTCAACATGCCCGGCTATGCGGCTGAAAACGGCGTAGATGCGCTGCATCCCGCCTTTTACAATCTGCAGTACCCTGATTACATGGCTGACTGCAACTTGTTCGACATCGATGTAAATGTCTGGACTGTAAACAGCGAGGCTGATCTTCTGAAATGCAAAGAGATGGGCGTCAATGCTGTTATTACGAATTATCCGGAGAAAGCCAAAAAGTTATATGAACAGGGGAAATAATAATGCAGGAAAATAGCATGAATTACAGTTTTCTTGGGGAAGATGATTTTCCCGCTGCCATGGAAAATGTAGTAAATCCCTGGCTTTTGGAGCACACTGAAAACGCTCTTCTGTCCACTGCAAAGGGGCTTAAACTCAATTACTATGTTGTCACTCCCGATAATCCTGTGGCAAGCCTTACTATCGTCCATGGAATGGCAGAATTTTGGGGCAAATATAACGAGTATATCTATTACCTGGCCCGTGCCGGTTACAAGGTCTTTTTCCTGGAGCAGAGAGGCCACGGCTACTCAGAGGGAAAGGCTCCTGAATGTGATGTCATATATATAGACAAATATGACACCTACGTTGAGGATCTTCGCTCTTTTGTAGAATCCGTAGTTATTCCCGGCAGCAAGGGACTTAAGAAGCTTATTTTTGCTCACTCCATGGGAGGCGCTGTAGCTGCTCTTTTCCTGGAAAAATATCCGGAATACTTTGAGGCAGCACTGCTTAGTTCCCCAATGTTCAAGATGAAATCCGACAATTTCTCTCCGCTTGCTGTTGCAGGGCTTAGCATCTACTGCGCACTTTCCCCTAAGAAAAAGCAGCTTGCTCCCGGCCAGAAGCACTTCAATCCGCAGGTAAAGCTTGAAGATGGTTCTGCCAAGTCCAGACCGCGTTTTGAATATCAACTTAATATGAGAATAAAAGATACGCATTATCAGGCATCAAGTGCTTCTCTTGGATGGGCTGTAGCCAGCATAAAAGCTACGAAAGCACTGATCAAAAATGCCGACAATATCAAAATTCCTGTCAATGTAATGACTGCAGGTGAAGATCACCTCATATCCTCTGAAGGGTATGAAGCCTTTGGGAAAAAAGTACCTCAGGCAATTTTCCACAACTACCCGGATTCCCGTCACGAGATCTTCAATGCTCTGGAATCCACCAGAAAGCAGTATTTTACTGATGTTCTAAATATTCTTCATGATTATGCAGCTGCTAACCCACAATAAATCAGGGTAAGTCACAAAATGATAAATAACAATCTATTCAACTCCAAAAATGAACTGGTAACAGCCTCCGGAAGAAGGTTTATTTCCGATGCCCCAAAGGATTTCCACTACACCTCCTTTGAGACCAAGCAGCTTCTCAGACAGTATTCCCCGGACAGCAGCGCTCCATACATCTACAAGAAAGAATCCCTGGTGGAATTGGAACCACATGTTACTCTAAATCGTGACAAATTATCATTGTCTTTTAACATTACATCCGGTCAGAATGGCCACAGTTATGTCCTGAGGGATATCATAGAGCTCATCCGTGCCATAGATGAAAACGAGATTGTAAGCTACGGAAAACACCTGGAGTTCACCCATGATCTCTCCGCATTCTCTGATAGTTCCAAAAGAATCATCCGATTCCTAAAAAACTACTTCAGGAGCAGGAATTCCCAGAGCGACTACAACCCTTACGCCTATGCCAAGGGTCACTCCAAGCAGATTGAGCTTGTGGGAAATGAGATTGATGATTTCTTTTCTTCTGTGGACAGAATAACTTTCCTGAACACTGATTTCAGGGCCCGCTACAACGAAGAGCGCCCCGTGGAGATTGTTCCGGTATTTCCACCCATTGATCTTCACATAGAAAAGACACCAAGTGGTATCATCTTCGAATCCAGCGCCTTTACCATGTTCGAAGGCTACTCAAATATATACTTTGAAAGAAGGCGCAAGATTCACTCTATACCAAGGGTTGACTGCGAACAGGTCATCCCTTTCCTTAAGTTTCTCTCTGCCAGACGAACCGAAAATGAGCTTTTTATCGCAGATAAGGATCTGCCGGTCTTTTCGGAAGGGCTGTACCCTGTTCTCTCAGAGTACTTCAATGTCAGCAGTGACGGCTTTTATCCGGAGAAATATACTCCTGATTCTCCGGAGTTTAAAATATACATTGATATGCCGGATTCCGTCACCATAACCTGTGATATTACATCTACTTATTCCAAAAAAGATACGGAAGAAGAGACTTTCCATATCTTTAAGAGTTCCGATAACAATGTCTTACAAAATAACAACGAATCGAATATCAGGCGCAATTTTGTGGCTGAAAACCATCTTGCCAGGGCAGCCAGCCCTTATTTTGACAGTATAGATGCCCAGAAAGGACTATTGATCCTGTCTGTGTCAGAAACAGACGATGATCGCCTGTATTCATTTATCGTAAATGACATTCCATCACTGGACAGACTGGGGGATGTCTATCTTTCTGATGCTATCAAAAAAATAACCATTACAGGAGCCCCAAAGGTATCACTGGGGGTTTCCGTTGTGGCGGACCTTTTGGAGCTGTCCATTGTTCCCACAGACATTTCGCCAAAGGAGCTGGATGAGATCTTAAGCCGCTATGAGCGCAAGAAGAAATACTATCGTCTTAAAAACGGAGATATCCTGGATCTTTCCGACAAGGAAATGGATCTTCTTTTTAGCCTCAAGGAAGGACTGGGGCTTAGCTCTGACGACATCCTAAGCGGCCATGCCTCCATCCCTAAATATCGTGCTCTTTTCCTTAATGACCTGGCAGAGAAAAGTTCTGCCTACAGCGAAGCACATCTGGCAAAATCCAGAGATTTCAAAGAAATTGTGGACTCTTTTGCCACCATGGAAGATAAACTCTACAGTGTTCCGGCATCCCTTGAAAATGTCCTTAGAGACTACCAGAAAACCGGCTTTTTGTGGCTTCGCACCCTGAAGCACAACGGTTTTGGCGGAATACTGGCCGATGACATGGGCCTTGGAAAAACACTACAGATTCTGGCGCTTCTCTTAAGCCTCAAGGAAGAAGCTGTCAGCAATGGCCAGAAGCCTCGCTGCAGCCTTATCGTCTGCCCTGCTTCACTGGTCTATAACTGGCAGCACGAAATAAGGCGCTTTACTCCTTCTCTTAACTGCGAACTGGCAGTTGGCATAAAACCCGAAAGAGAAAGAGTTACCGCTGAAATAGATCAGGAAAAAACTGATGTTATTATCACCTCTTATGACCTTCTTCGCAGAGATATTTCCCTGTACAAATACCTGCGATTTGACTGCATGATAATTGATGAGGCCCAGTTCATTAAAAATCCCGGAACTCAGATTGCAAAGGCTGTAAAGTCAGTTAATGCTTCTTTCAAGGCTGCCCTGACAGGAACTCCAATAGAGAACAGACTCAGCGAACTCTGGAGCATCTTTGACTACTGCATGCCCGGATATCTCTTTAATTACAAGCACTTCAGGGATAATATCGAGGTACCTGCTGTAATTGACGGCGACGATGCCGCCATGACCAGATTAAAGCATATGATTGCCCCCTTTGTACTAAGGAGGCTTAAGAAAGATGTCTTAAAAGACCTGCCTGATAAGCTGGAAGAGAATCTCTACGCTCCTATGACCAAGGAGCAGAGTGAGCTATACAGAGCGCATATTCAGCGGGTAAAACTCATGGTGGATTCAAAGAGCGATGAAGACTTCAAGAGAGACCGCATAATGATTCTCTCTGAGCTCACCAGACTTCGCCAGATCTGCTGTGACCCCGCTCTCATCTACGAGGGCTACTCCGGCGGCAGCGCCAAGGCAGATCTATGCCTTGAGATGATAAAAAGCGCCGCAGAAAGCGGCCACAAGGTACTGCTCTTTTCCCAGTTTACTTCCATGCTGGAACGTATTGTGGCTCTTTTGAAAAAGGAGAATATCCCGCATTATCTTTTGACGGGGCAGACCAAAAAAGAAGACCGTATCCAGCTTGTGGATGCCTTCCAGGAGGATGATACTCCTGTGTTCTGCATTTCCCTTAAAGCCGGCGGCACAGGTCTTAATCTAACGGCTGCAGATATCGTTATTCACTATGATCACTGGTGGAATGTGGCTGTGGAAAATCAGGCCACTGACAGAGCCCACAGAATCGGACAGAAGAACGTTGTTACGGTTTACCGCCTCATCATGCAGAACACAATCGAAGAGCGCATCATTCTGCTCCAGAACAAGAAAAAAGAGCTGGCTGACCAGCTCCTTAATACCGAATCCTTAAGCGCTCCTACCCTGTCCAAGGAAGAAATCCTGGAGCTTCTTGGTTAAGCGGCTTTTTTACTTAGCTTGTTGTAATTGTAATCTTCTGAGGTTGAACCTGTCTGGCCTCGCCTTTTCTGCCTCGGCATACTATGCAGGATCCAAGATTTATCATTTGAGCATTCTTGGACATAGCAGCTAATATCTGCTTAAGAGCATCCTCATAGTCAGGCTGCGCCATGGGAATAACATAGTCATGATTGAGATGCTCAGTTGAAAGAATAGCAGCTCTGTACCTTGTGTCGTATCTGATTCCATAAAATGTACAGATTTCTGTGTTAAGGGTACCGTTACTATCCGCGCATTGCATCGCAATATACATGTCTTCACCTCACTTTTTTTATATAATAATATGGTTAATATTGTACTTGCTTAGTTACCCATTGAAGCAATAAGAGCATCAATTTCAGCCTGTGACAGCATCTTGCCGGGATCAGCCGGAGCGGCTGCCGGTGCGGCTGCTGCAGGCGCACCTGTAGTAGGCGGAACACTGGATACCTTAAATCCACCTCCACCTCCTGCCTGAGAAGACTTGCCCATTATACTCGCTAAGAGAGCCTGCTGCTCTTCGTTAAGTCCGTTTGCGTCCATAAATACCTCATAATAGTCACATTTTATTACAATAATTGTATTATCTATACTTTATATCGTCAAATAATCTTTTTATCAAAACAGCATAAATAAAAAAATAATTTCGGATTTCGTAATACAGTCAGTAACTTTTTTATGAATGCTTTTCGCGGATGAGGCCGCTTTCGTAGGCATTCATAAGGTCCTTGAGGTCTTCAATCTGTTTCTCCAGGCTCTTTCCTATATCTGTATCCTTTACCAGAATTCTCTTTTTGGTCTTCTCTGTTATCTGAATAGTAGGGGTAGTCTCCTTTCCCTTTATGTAAGGCTTATGGGCGGCCAGCGCCAGATGATGGGAGTTAAAAATAAGAGTGTATCCCGCAATACCTGTCTGTTCGTGGTAAGCTTTAGAAATTCCACCATCAATAATGTACAGCTTGCCGTTTGCTTTTACAGGACTCTCCCCTTTTTTGGTCTTCACCGGCACATGACCGTTTATTATGTGGGCCCACTCAGGATCCAGGCCAAATTCCAAAAGAATCTTGTCCGCGTAT
>JAEEGF011332477.1_pt1 | contig 10282 bp, 8 predicted proteins | sample 9134171 | NCBI WGS metagenome assembly JAEEGF01 (sample SAMN16246542, study PRJNA631951) | gut metagenome | biome: gut microbiome; feature: rumen; material: AP-attached | host: Bos | place: Iran: Karaj | collected 2018-10 | reverse complement strand
TAGTTTACCATATTAATTATAATTTTTAAAAATGAATAATTCTCTTAGCGATTGCAAAGTTACAAAAAAAGAGGAAAGAGGAAAGAGGAAAGAGGAAAGAGATTTGGCCCAAGCGCTACATTTTTAATATTTATTTGCACATTGGAGCAAAATGGCATGACGTTTTGCTAAACCCACTTTTCACTTTCTCCTTCCACTTTTCTCTTTCCACTCCCCACTACACCAGTGTGTGAATGTCGAAGTAATTCTGAACGTCGTCCTTGTAGTTCTCGGAAACGGGGATATAGTTCTCTCCGAAGACGATTCTGAAACGATCCACAAGGGGCGTCTCTGTCATGTGGACGATGTAAGACCGGTGAGTGCGCAAGAACTCAGGTTTGGGCAGATACTCCTCCAGTTTCTTCATCGACATGAGCGACATCACTTTCTCACCGTCTTTCAGGTAGAAGCGAACATAGTCTTTCAGTCCTTCGATAAAGAGAATGTCGTCGAGGTTTACTCGCTGCAACTTGTAGTCGGTCTTAACGAACATAAAACGATCACGTCGATAGGCATCTTGCCGCTGGATGACGGAGAACCACTCCAAAGCCTTGTCGGTAGACTTGAGGAAGTCTTCATAGGAGACAGGCTTCAGCAGATAGTCGAGCGCATTCACCTTATAGCCCTCAACGGCATACTGCGGAAAGGCAGTGGTGAAGATGACGCGCGTGTCCTTTGGCAGGATCTTGGCAAACTCGATGCCGCTGAGCTCGGGCATCTGGATGTCGAGGAAGAGCAGCTGTACGGGATTGTCGCGTAGATCCTTCATGGCCAGAATGGCGCTATTGTAAGATCCAACGAGATGCAGATAAGGTGTCTTCCGTGCGTAGCTCTCAAGCAGACCTGCTGCTAAGGGCTCATCGTCGATAATGGCACATGTAATAGTCATAATTTAATCTTAATTGTTGATGAATAAATTGTTCCGTCGTCATTGACGCCTTTTGTCCACTCATATTGTTCATAATAAGCAAGATCCAGGCGCCGCTGTACCTGCTGCAGGCCAATACCATGGCCACTGCGGTCTTTCTCTGACTTCGGGAAATTAGAATTCTCGATGATAACACATAGGGAATCACCCTTCTGTGTCATAGACATATGAATAAAGCTGGGCTCCGTAGAGCTGACACCATGTTTGAAAGCGTTCTCGACCAGCGAGATAAACAACAGGGGAGCCACCTTCGCATTGGGGTTCTCTATATCTTTTTCAAGCTTTACGTCGACCGTCTTTGGCAGACGGATTTTCATCAGACTGACATAGTTCTCCAGGAACTTCACCTCGTCGGTAAGCGACACCAGTTGCTCCTGGTTGTCGTAGAGCATGTGGCGCAGCATATTCGAAAGTTGTTGGATGGCACTTTGCGCCCTCGTGTGATCGATGGCTGTCAGCGCATAGATATTGTTCAGGGTATTGAGCAGGAAGTGGGGATTGATCTGCGAGCGCAGGTTACCCAGTTCTGCTGCCACACGTGCGGCCTCTGCATTCCTTCGGGCTTTGTCTGCCCAATACCACTGTTGTGCCAGTGATATACAGGTCGCGGCAGTGGCAAAGATACAGAAGTTTGCACAGTCACGGACAAAGGAGAGAAAATCGTCGAGTGAGTCAGGCGTACGACTAGTTCCTGTTAACGGTTGGAACAGGTCACGCGTAAAATTCATCCAGTAGTGCAGGAAGATCGCAAAACTAATGATCATGACGAAATTGATGATCGTGTAGTAGCGATGCTTGCCTTCCACAAAGTACCTATACGTCAGCCACTTGAAGTTAGCGTAGAACACCACCATCAGCAGCAACGACGGCATACAATTCATCAGATACTGGAGCATCGACATGCCCGTACCTCTCATGTACTGCATAGGCGAGAGGAACATAAACGCCCAGAACACGATATGCAGGAATATTTTCAGCCTTTTGTCCAACATAGCTTCCTAATTTGCACCTTATTTATTCGTGACGGATGGCTTCAATCGGATCCATATTTGCAGCCTTCTGGGCTGGGATATAGCCGAAGAGTACACCGATAAACACACAAACGAGGAAGGACACATAGATGCTCCACGCCGGCACGCTCGACGGCATGCCGATCGCCGAGACGGCAGCGCTCGCCCCACACCCGACAAGCACACCTATGAGTCCGCCCGTCACAGAGATCAGCACCGACTCAATGAGAAACTGTAGGGAGATGACGGGTCCGGTCGCTCCAACAGCCATACGGAGACCGATCTCCTTCGTACGCTCCGTCACAGAGACGAGCATGATGTTCATGATACCGATACCTGCCACGAGCAGCGAGAAGGCAGCGGCTACGACAAGGATGATCGTCACCGTATCCATCGTACTCGACATCGTCTCCATCATCTCTGCCTGGGAACGAATCGTAAAGTCGTCTTCGGCATCGTCCTTCAGTTTATGATTGTCGCGCAGAATCTGCGTCAGTTCCTCGATGGCGGCATCTGAGAGTTCCTCAGTCACAGCCGAACAGACGATACTCGAGAAATATGTCTGGGCAACGATACGTTTCATCACCGTCGTGTACGGGGCAATTATCACGTTATCCTGGTCCATACCCCAGGAGTTGTAGCCCTTCGACTTCAGTACACCGATGATGCGCATGGGGATGCTCTTGAAACGGATGGTCTTACCGATGGGATCAGCCCCCTCGCCAAAGAGCTCCTTGACGATCGTGGTACCTACCACCACCACCTTGGCAGCCTTACGGATGTCCTCCTCAGTGAAGCACTCACCCTCCTCAACGGGCCACTGCTTGATATCGAGATAATCGATCGACTCGCCATACATCGAGGCATTGGTGTTGTTGTTACCATAGATAGCCTGTCCGCTGGCGGTCACCTCAGGCGACACCTTCGTCACGAACTTCTTCTCACGCACAATGCGCTCGTAGTCAGCCATCTTCAGCGTCTGCATGGCAGAGGGATCCTGACGCACACCACCACGCATATCGGCTCCTGGACGGATGGTGAGCAGGTTGGTTCCCATGGTGGAGAGTTCCTTACGGATGCTCTCTTTGGAACCCTGTCCGATGCTCATCATGATGATGACGGCTGCCACACCGATTATGATACCCAGCATCGAGAGGAAGGAGCGCATCTTGTTGTTCGCCACCGCCCGCAGGCTCACTTTTAATAGATTGAGTATGTTCATAATTAATCGTCTACTTGTACTGGCAACTTAGCCAAAGCCTCGGCTGCAGACTTAATGTTCGTATTGATTGTATCTTCGCGGATCTTGCCGTCGCGCAGGTTGATGTTACGACTGGCATACTCTGCGATCTCAGGGTTGTGGGTCACGAAGATGATCGTGTTGCCCTGCTTATAGAGTTCCTGAAAGAGCACAAGCATCTCGAAAGAGGTTCGCGTATCGAGGTTACCGGTGGCCTCGTCGGCGAGTAGCACGGCAGGATCGTTCACCAAGGCACGGGCGATGGCAACACGCTGCATCTGACCACCCGACATCTGGTTCGACTTGTGGTACAGCCGGTCGCCTAAGCCTACGGCCTGAAGGGCCTTGATGGCCTTCTCGCGCCGCTCGGTGGCAGAGATCTCAGAGTTATACATCAGGGGCAGTTCGACATTCTCCACTGCCGTCGTTTTGGGTAACAGGTTGTAACTCTGGAACACAAACCCGATCTTACGGTTACGCAGACGGGCGCGCTTGGTCTTCGACATGGTACGCACGCTGATACCGTCGAGGAAGTACTCGCCCGAGGTGGGGGTGTCCAAACAGCCGAGCTGGTTCAGAAGCGTGGATTTTCCTGAGCCAGAGGTACCCTGGATGGTGACAAACTCGCCCTCATAGATCTTGAACGAGACGCCACGCAAGGCCTTCACCGTCTCAGAGCCCACCTGGAAGTAGCGCTTCACATTCTGCAGCTCTATGACTACTTTTCTCTCTTCCATACGATTATCTTCTGGACTGCTGGTTACTACCGCCGGCATTATTGCCACTACGGTTGTTGTTTCTCGGACGTGGCATGAAGGGGTTGCCAGCCTGCTGCTCAGGCATAGCCGACTCACCGCCAGAGATATCGAAATCAGCGAGCACCTCAGTGCCTTGCCCGATACCGCTCACGATCTCCGTCAGCACCCCGTTTGTAGTACCCGTCTCTACCTTGTGGGCCTTATACACGTTGCCTTCTTTCGTCCATAGTTTATGTGGGGCCTCACAGTCCTCGATGGTCTCACCTTTCTGGAGGACAGCCTCGCTGGGCATGAAGCGCAGGGCCTTTGAGGGCACCGTCAGCACATTCTCCTTCTCAAGTGTGAAGATGGTGACGTTGGCCGTCAGACCGGGTTTCAGCTTCAGGTCTTTGTTGGGAGCCGAGATCACCACTTCATAGGTCACCACATTACTCTCCGTGGTAGCCTGCTGGCGCACCTGTGTGACTGCTCCTTCGAAGGAGTCTTCAGGGAAGGCGTCGACTGTAAAGGCGACGCGTTGTCCTTCCTTCACGCCACCGATGTCTGCCTCGTCGATATCAGCGATCACGCGCATGTCCGTCAGGTCCTGAGCGATGACAAACAACTCTGGGGTGTTGAACGAAGCGGCCACCGTCTGACCTTCCTCCACCGACTTCGACAGGATCACACCGTCGATGGGCGAGGTGATGGTGGCATAACCGAGGTTCGTCTGGGCCTTGCGAACACTCTCGCGAGAGGTGTTCACCTGTTCCTTGGCCTTCTGGTAGGACAAGAGGGCACTCTCATACTCATCGGCACTGACAAGGCCCTTGTCGTAGAGCGTCTTGTAACGGTTGTAGTTAGACAACTCGTAGGCAGCTGTGCTCTGAGCGCTCGTCAGGTTGGCATTAGCCGTATTCAACTCACTGATCAGGTTCGTACGATCCAGTTCAGCGATGACCTGACCTTTCTTGACGATGGAGTTGTAATCCACATAGAGGTGACTGACAATACCCGACACCTGCGTACCCACCGTCACAGAGGTGACAGGTTCGATGGTACCCGTAGCCGTTATGCTAGTCTGAATCTTTCCATTCTCAACCTTGGCGGTCTCAAACGTTATCTTCTCTTCTTTCTTCCCACCCCGCAGGAAGAGCCAAGCAATCAGGATCACGGCAACAACAACGATAGCGATCCATCCTTTCTTTCCGATCTTTTTCATATCTCTTTTACCTATTTACCTTTTCACCTTTACTTGATTTCTCCCGTCTGATAGAAGTCCAGCATCTGCCTGTTGTAGAGGGCCAGATACTTCGACTGTAATTGATTCTGCTTGGCTGAGAGCAGGTTATCCTTACCCGTCATCAGCTCAATGATGTTCTTCAGTCCCAAACGGAACTGCTCCGACAACAGGTCGTAACTCTGCTGGGCACTCTCCACACTGCTCGAGGCAGCCTTGTACTTCTGTTGGTTGGTCATCGCATTCAGCCAGTACTGCTGGATGTCGGTATAGAGCGTCTTCTGCTGATCCTGCAGATTGAGTTGTGCCTGCAACTGCTGGATCTTCGCCTTGTTCACAGCCGTCTTCGTTGACCGCCCGTCGTAAATGGGTACACTCACGCCCACACCAAGCTGCGTGTTCACATTACTCTTAAACTGCGAGCCCCAGCCTGAACTGCTCAGTGAGTTCGTTGAAGTGGTGACACCTCCCGTCAGACTGACGTTCGGCATCCAGCCTGCCTTAGCGATATCCACACTGACGTCGCTGCTCTTCACCGACAACTGCAGGCGTTCAATCTCAGGACGACTCAGCAGGGCGGCTTCGTACACCGACTGTAGCGAGGGGATATCAGACAGGATACGTTCATCGCTGAACTCCGGCACAGCCACATCAAAAGGCACCTCGTCAGTAATCTCCAACAGCTGTTTCAGCTGCAACTTGTAGTTGAGCAACTGACTCTGCACCTCCACGATGCTATACTCGTCGTTGGCACGCTGGGCCGACAATTGGGCAAGGTCTGCCTTCGACATCTTACCCACCTCGACCATTTCCTTTCCACGGTCTTCGTTCTTCTGACTCGTTTCGAGCATCTGCTCATTCACCTTCACGTTCTCGTCGAGATAGAGAATCTGCGCAAAGAGCTGAGCGATACGCTCCTGAATGCTGTTGGCTGTCTCCTGGGCAGAGAGTTCTGCCTGTTGCTCCGAGAGCTCGTCGAGGCGGATGGTGTTGATATTACGGTTTCCGTTCCACACGGTCCACTGTCCGTTCAGCGAATAGGATCCATTATAAGATGTCTTGTCCACTTTCGTGTTCACCGTACCGTTGGTGACATACGACATGCCCGTATCCTTCCAGGGCTGATAGCCCAGACTTTGGTTGGTAGAGGCACTGACGGTAGGCAGCAAAGCGGCCTTCGCACCTTTCAGATCCTCTGTCGCACTCTGTTTCTGCAACTGCGACTTCTTCAGCGTGATGTTGTTGTCCATCGCGTAGTCGATGCAGTCCTGCAGTGTCCACTTCTTTTGAGCGGACATTTGGACCGTTCCAAACGCCACTACACCTATTAATATTAGTACCTTCTTCATCTTCATTACCTTTCAATCTATATGATTTCTAAATTCGTCGGCAAAGGTACGCAGTTTATCGTAAACAACCAAACAAAATAGCTAAGATTAACAGTTATTACAACAAAATAAGAGTCAGAGGCAAGCCCCTGACTCCTACTTTATTCATTTTTTAACTTTTCCGATGGATCACTTCTCACTGTCGATGAGCTTCCAGATGCCAGCAGCGCAGGCACCACCTACGAACGGACCAACGATGAAGATCCAGAGGTTGGTCAGTGCCGTACCGCCCTGGAAGATGGCAGGAGCGATAGAGCGGGCAGGATTGACGGAAGTTCCCGTGTAACGGATACAAACGAGGTGCACCAGGATCAGTGAGAGACCGATAGCGAGACCTGCGAAGTTGTTGGTAGCACCGTTGGTCTTAGCCGTAGCACCCAGCACGACGAGCACGAACACACAGGTGAAGATGATCTCTGCCAGCAGACCGCCAAGCACAGACACGTTGACCTGCAGGTCGTTGGCACCCGTACCCTCCAGACCAGGCACGTTCTCCGTCAGCACGAAGAGCAGCAGGCTGCCGATGAAGGCACCGATCACCTGGAACAGCATGTACATACCACAGTCCTTGGCACTCATACGTCCGCTCAGGAACACACCCAGCGTGATGGCCGGATTGATGTGGCAACCACTGATACCACCGATGGTGTAAGCCATCGCCACGACAGCAAGTCCGAAGGCAAAGGCCGTTCCCACCACAGCGGGAATGTTGTTGACAGGATCACAACCCAGACTGACAGCTACGCCGCAGCCCATTAACACGAGCACCATCGTGCCCACCATCTCTGCTAAATACTTTTTCATACCTTTTAGTTTTAATGATTAAAAATATCGTTTATCGGTGCAAAAGTACAAAATACCCTTGAAAACACCAAACATTTTCAACAAAAGTTTCATTTATTGCCCACCCAGGCGGGAGAAGTAGCCGGCGATGTCGTCCCACGTCTTGAAAGTGTCGCTGCCGAAGCGTATCAGCGTGGCCATGCTCTCCGTCTCTGCGGCGTCGATCAGATAGTCGCCATAGAGCAACTGTTTCTGATTCGTGAAGACGGTATGCGCGTAGGCGGGCACGTTCACATATTCATACAGCCAACGGTTGATCTCTGCGTAGTAGTCTGCCTCGGCAGGGGCTGCAGCGACGAAGTAGAGCTGATAGGTCTCCAACAGCGTGCGGACGGTCTTCTGCGATGAGCTCTGCGGTTTGTTATAATTGTCGATGAGCGTATTCACGTCGATATAGACGATGGGCCGCTCCCTACCCTCCTGCCGGTCGCCGATCCAGCGGATGACGGGCACGACGGCATGCATGAAAGACTGGTCGTTCATCCTGTGCTCGCCGTGGAAACGGATGGCGGTGGGATAGTGGCTGTGGAAGAGGTCGTAGGTATTCACCGTCGTATCCTCGTCACCGAAGAGTCCCCACACACGCGCCCGTTCCTCTTCTGTGATGCCAGCGAAGCACTGTTCCGTCATCTCCTTGTATTCCTTCACGAGGGCCTTGGTGACGATGAAGTCCTGCACGCCGTCCTGGCGGGGATTGGAGAAGTGCTGGGCACCGATCATCCCGTGTTCCTTCATCGTGTCGCCCATCTGCAAGGCGGGGTTCACGAGGATACGGTCGTAGCCGTACAACATCTCCGTGTACATGCCTCCCATCGACGTGCCGATGATGAGGTCGGGCTTTTCCTGTTCACACAGCTGGTGCAAGAGCGCCATCGCCTCCGCAGGGACGATGGGCAGGTCGGGCGCGATGACCGTGGCATTGGGCAGCACCTCACGGATACGGCTGACGGTACCCGACTGTCCTGACGAGCCGAAGCCGTGGACGTACATGATCTTCTTCCCCTTCATCAACTCGGGGAACTGCTTGATATAAGGATTCGTCTGTTCCATAAACGACTATTCTTTGGGTAAGAGCACGACACCCTCCTGCTTCTTGCCGTCCATCATGATCTTCATCGGACGGTCGAAGCGCACGTGACGCACATATTCCGTCTCCTCAACGGCAGGCATCGCGTCGAGCAGGGCCTTCTGGAAGATCTCGCTGCCGGCATAAGTATTGATGGTGAAATAGCCCACGCCGAACGAGGTGAGGTTCTGGAAGAAGTGAGTTCCTTGCGAGGGGTCAACGTGATAATTCTTCAGCGCCGTCTCCACAATCACCCTGGCAGCAGAGATATGCGGCCATTTCACGGGGATGCCGAGCCAGGGATCCGACGAGCCCCAGCGGCCTGGTCCGATGAGGACATAAGAGCTGTTGGCATCGAGGAACTTCTGGTTGATGCGTTCGATATGATAGGCGATGGTGGGGTTGTTGGCTGCCGTGTAGTTCTCGTCGGTCTTCACATACACCACGTCCTGCACGTCCTCCGAGATACCGTGTCCGAGCGAGTTGTGTGAGCGCAGCAGACAGACGTCGTCGGCAATCTTCAGGAGGTCTTCGTCGAGCACTTGCTTCGAGTCGACGATGGGACGCACCTGCAACAGATACAGCTCGCCTTTCACGTCACGCCCGTCGTTAGTAAAGAGGTTACATGCGAACTCTATCTCCACCGGCCTGCGCATCTCCTCAGAGCCGTACTTCTGTGCCATCTGCAACAGCTCCGGCAACGGGAACACGCCCTGCTGGAGCACGCCACAGAAGGTGATGACTTTCCGTCCGCCCTCGTAGAGACCGTCGCGGATCACCTGGTCCATCGGGTCAAAGGTCGAGGCGATGAAGTTCAGCGAACCGTCGGCATCGGCCTGCTTCACGCGGAGCTTCTTGATGTTGAAGCCGTCGTCCACCTGGAAGTCGTCGCCCACATGACTCATATCCAGCGCATAGAAGCGCGTCTGGGTGTCACGCAGGGCCGTCTCCATCTCCGAGGTCTGCAACACCTGGGTGGGATGATAGGGCGACACGCGGAGTGTCTGTCCGCCGTCGACGATATACTTACCCAGTCCGAGGGCCAGCGAGGCGATACCTTCTTCGGCTGTCTCCTCGCCGATGGGGTAGTAGTTCAGCGAGCGCAGCACACCCGAGAAGTTCGGATAGTACAGGTCGCCATAGCGCTTGCCCACCACCTCCTGCAGGATCACGGCCATCTTCTCCTGGTCGATCACGTTCTGCGTGGCGAGCATATACGCCTTCGAGTCCTTGTAGTACACCGAGGCATACACACCCTTGATAGCACAGGCCAGCATGCGCAGCATCTCGTACTTGTCGTCGAGATAGGGGATCATATAGGTGGAGTAGATGCCGGCGAAGGGCTGGTAGTGACTGTCTTCGAGCAGCGACGAGGAGCGCACGGCGATGGGCGACTTCACGGCATCGAAGAACGTGAAGAAGTCGGCTATCAGCGAGTCGGGCAACTGGGCTTTCATGAAGTGCTGCAGGATCTCCTCGTTCGAGGCGTCGCTCAGGGCTATGGGGTAGAGGTTGTTCTTCTCCATGAACTCGTCGAAGAAGTCGGTACAGAGCACCACGGTCTTCGGAATCGATACCTGCGCGTTCTCATATTGGTTCAGTTCGGGATGACGCTTGATGATATTGTCGAGGAACGCCAGACCACGGCCCTTGCCGCCCAGCGACCCCTCGCCGATACGGGCGAAGTGGCTGTAGGCGTCGAACTTCAGACGGTCGAACACGGCCACCACACCGATGTTCTTCATCCTTCGGTACTGCACGATGGCGTCGAAGATGATCTGCCGGTGGGCG
>JAEEGF010105835.1_pt1 | contig 10282 bp, 7 predicted proteins | sample 9134171 | NCBI WGS metagenome assembly JAEEGF01 (sample SAMN16246542, study PRJNA631951) | gut metagenome | biome: gut microbiome; feature: rumen; material: AP-attached | host: Bos | place: Iran: Karaj | collected 2018-10 | reverse complement strand
CGGGCTCACCAAGATCGATAAATGGTTCCTGGGCAAGTTCTCCAACATCGTTCAGACCTGGGGTGTCCTCGGTACCTATAATGACATCTCGCTATTGCCGGAAGAGCTCCTGAGACTTGCCAAGCGCCAGGGATTCTCCGACCGGCAGATAGCCATCGCGCTGTATAAGGAAGCGGCTTCACAGGCGGAAGAGGATGCCGTCCGCGCCAAGCGTCTCGCCCTGGGCATCGTCCCTGCCGTGAAGCGCATCGAGACCCTTGCGGCCGAAACGCCCGAGGATTCCAATTACTTGTATTTCACGTATGATTCCACCGTGAACGAGGTGGAATACGAAGGTGACGGCCGCTCCGTCATCGTCCTGGGTTCCGGCGAATACCATATCGGCAGTTCCGTGGAGTTCGACTGGTGCTCGGTATCATGCATTCAGGAGATCCGCCGCCAGGGCTGGCGCGGCATAATGGTCAACTACAATCCGGAGACCGTCTCGACGGACTATGACATGTGCGACCGCCTGTACTTCGACGAGCTTTCGCTCGAGCGCGTGATGGACATCATCGCCCTCGAGACTCCCAAGGGCGTGGTCGTATCGGTCGGCGGCCAGATACCGAACAATCTCGCAGTCAAACTGGCCGAGCGGGGTGTGATCATCCTGGGCACTGCGGCCGAGGATATCGACCGCGCCGAGGACAGGCACAAGTTCTCATCCATTGTGGATGCCCTGGGCATCGACCAGCCCCGCTGGAGCGAGCTCACCACCCTTGACGAAGTCGACCGTTTCATAGCCGATGTCGGTTTCCCGGTACTGGTGAGGCCATCTTACGTGCTTTCCGGCTCTGCAATGAGCGTATGCCACGACCGCGACAGGCTCCTGAAGGTGCTGTCGCGTGCGGTAGAGGTCTCCGCCGAGCATCCCGTGATTATCAGCAAGTTCATGACCAGGAGCAAGGAAATCGAGTTCGACGCGGTGGCGGACGGCGGCCGCATACTCGTGTCCGCCGTAGGCGAACATATCGAGTACGCCGGCGTCCATTCCGGCGATGCGACCATCGAATTCCCCGCCCAGAAGCTTTATGTAGAGACCGTGCGCAAGGTTCACGACATAGCCTCGAGGATAGCGGCGGAACTGCATATTTCCGGCCCCTTCAACATCCAGTTCCTGGCCAATGACAACCAAGTCCGCGTAATTGAGTGCAACCTCCGTGCTTCGAGGAGTTTCCCCTTCGTTTCTAAAGTCCTGAAGGTGAACTTTATCGAGCTCGCGACCAAGGTTATGCTCGGCCAGCATCCCGATGCCGTCGACACCGAGGCGCTGAGGCCGCGCTATGTCGGTGTCAAATCAGCCCAGTTCTCATTCTCGCGCCTGCAGGAGGCAGATCCCCTCCTCGGCGTGGACATGTCGTCCACGGGCGAGGTCGGATGCCTCGGCGACGATGTGTACGAGGCTCTTCTCAAGTCAGTTATCGCAGTTGGCTATGAAATTCCCAAGAAGCGCATCCTGATCTCTTCCGGCAATGCCCTCCAGAAAGCCGACCTCCTCTCCGCCTGCGACATGCTCGTGAGGCACGGCTACGAAATCCTGGCGACGGGAGGGTCCTGCGAGTATCTCCATGCCAACGGCATACCCGCAGGCCGCGTCCTTTTCCCGGACGAGAGCGAGAATCCAGTGATGCTGAGCCTTTGCCCTTCTGCCACGGACCTTATCCGCGCCCACGAGGTAGACATGGTCATCAACATCCCCAAGAACTTCACCGATACCGAACTGGACAACGGCTACCGCATCCGCCGTGCAGCCATTGACGCCAACGTCCCGCTGTTCACGAACGCGCGCCTTTCCACCGCCTTCATCAAGGCTTTCTGCACGCTGTCACCGGATGATTTGTCCATCAAGGCCTGGGACGAGTATAATTAATTTAATTTTTTTAAGAATATTTTATAAAAATGCGTATATTCGCAGCAGTATTCGAATAAATATTCAAACGATGTACGATAAGAACAGTAGGCAGGCCACAATCAAGGAACTCGTAAAGGCGGGTATGGTACACAGTCAGGAGGAATTGCAGGAACTTCTCAACGAAAGGGGATTCGCCGCCACCCAGGCGACCCTTTCCCGGGACATGAAGGCCCTGGGCATAGTCAAGATGCACGATAGCGAATTCGGTTACAGTTATCGGATGCCTTATGCCTCGGAGTCCGGCAAGGGCTCGGTCTCGAAGACACTCTCCTCCGAAGGTATCACCAGCATCGAGTTCTCGGCATCGCTGGCGGTCATCAAGACGCGCCCGGGCTATGCCAACGTGATCGGAGCCATCATCGACGCTTCGCATCCGGACTCGGTCATGGGCACCATAGCCGGTGACGATACGGTCCTGCTGGTCATAAGGGAGACCTTCACACGCACTGAGGTGCTCGACTCCCTCTCCATCGTCCTTCCGGGCATCGAACACATGGTAAAGCAATAAAACAAACATAAGATGAACCCAGTAAAGATTGAAGTTGCTTCACAGAAGCACATCAAATACGTCAGCGAGATCCTCAAGACCATCGAAGACGCCACCAAGGTCAGGGGAACAGGTATCGCAAAACGTAAGCCCGAGTACATCGAGCAGAAGATAAACGAGGGCAAGGCCATCATCGCGATGGACGGGGACAAGTTCGTGGGATTCTGTTACATAGAGTCCTGGGACCACGAGAAATTCGTGGCCAACTCCGGACTTATTGTCAAGGAGGAATACCGCGGACAGGGTGTGGCCAAGCGCATCAAGAGGATGGCTTTCGAACTCTCCCGAGAGAAATTCCCCGACGCCAAGATATTCGGCCTCACGACCGGCGCCGCCGTCATGAAGATCAATACGGAACTGGGATATGTCCCCGTTACATTCTCCGACCTGACTACCGACCCTACCTTCTGGAAGGGTTGCGAGAGTTGCATCAACTACGACATCCTCTGCCGCAACGACTGCACCCGCTGCCTTTGCACCGGTATGCTGTACGACCCGGCCAAGCATCCGGAGGACAAGCGCAAGAAAGTGGTGGTCGCTTACAGCGGAGGCCTCGATACTTCCTTCACCATCATGTATCTTACCAAAGAGATGGGATATGACGTCTATGCCGCATGCGCCAACACCGGAGGTTTCTCCGAGCAGCAGCTCAGGGAGAACGAGGAGCGTGCATACAAGCTCGGCGCCAAGAAGTACGTCACGCTCGACGTCACCGGCGAGTACTATGAAAAGAGCATCAAGTATATGGTGTACGGCAATGTCCTCCGCAACGGCACCTATCCTATCTCGGTCTCTTCCGAGCGTATCTTCCAGGCCCTGGCCGTGGCGCGCTACGCCAAGGAGATCGGCGCCCAGGCCATCGCCCACGGCTCCACCGGAGCCGGCAACGACCAGGTGCGTTTCGACATGACCTTCCTCGTAGCCGCTCCCGACATGGAGATCATCACGCTCACGCGCGACATGAACCTCTCAAGGCAGCAGGAGGTGGATTACTTGAACCAGCACGGATTCAAGGCCGATTTCACCAAACTGAAATACTCCTACAACGTAGGTCTGTGGGGTACGTCCATCTGCGGAGGCGAGATACTCGACTCCAAGCAGGGGCTGCCCGAGACCGCATATCTCAAGCAGGTGACCAAGGACGGTTCCGAGCAGATCAGTCTCGAGTTCAAGGCCGGAGTCCTGGTCGGCGTGAACGGTGAGAAGTTCGACGACGGCGTCAAGGCGGTGCAGAAGGTCGAGTCCATCGCGGCGCCTTACGGCGTCGGACGCGACATGCACGTCGGTGATACCATCGTCGGCATCAAGGGCCGCGTGGGCTTCGAGGCCGCTGCCCCTATGCTCATCATCGCAGCCCACAAGTTCCTGGAGAAGTTCACCCTCAGCAAGTGGCAGCAGTACTGGAAGGACCAGGTGGCCAACTGGTACGGTATGTTCCTGCACGAGAGCCAGTATCTCGAACCCGTCATGAGGGACATCGAGGCCATGCTCGAAAGCAGCCAGCGCAACGTCAACGGCACCGTCACGATGGAACTCCGTCCCTACGGCTTCTCCACCGTCGGCGTCGATTCCCCCGACGACCTGGTCAAGAACAAGCTCGGCGAGTACGGCGAGGGTGCAAAGGGCTGGACCAGCGAGGATGCCAAGGGCTTCATCAAGGTCAGTTCCACCCCGCTCAGGGCCTATTACCTCACCCATCCCGACGAGGGTGAAGAACTCGAGAAATGATCAGGGCCGGTATCATAGGAGGTGCCGGCTATACTGCAGGCGAACTTATCCGGATCCTTCTCAACCATCCGGAGGTTGAACTGTCGTTCGTGCATTCTACCAGCAATGCCGGCAACAGGCTCTGGGAGGTACATTCCGGCCTCTTCGGCGACACGGATATGTGCTTCAGCAGCGAATATGACCTGGATGCGGCCGACGTGGTCTTCCTCTGTTCCGGTCACGGCAAGAGTACGGCGTTCTGGGCGGAAAACGCCCGCCCGGCCGGGCTCAGGGTCATCGACCTGGCCCAGGATTTCCGCGACGGGAGTTGCGGCTATGTGTACGGTCTCCCGGAGATCAACCGCGGCCGGACGGCCGGGGCTGAACTCGTCGCCAATCCCGGCTGTTTTGCAACGGCGATCCAGCTGGCAGTGCTGCCTCTGGCAGCCGCAGGCCTGCTGCGCTCCGACGTGGAGGTCACGGCCATAACCGGCTCCACCGGAGCCGGAGTCAAGCCGGGCGCCACGACGCATTTCAGCTGGCGCAACAACAACGTCTCCGTATATAAAGCATTCGAACACCAGCACCTCAAGGAGATTGGGATGAACCTGCACAGGCTTCAGCCCGGTTTCGGCGGTGCCGTGAACTTCATCCCGGTGCGCGGCGACTTCGCCCGTGGCATCCTGGCTTCGGCCCACGTCGCCTGCGACCTGTCGCAGGACGAGGCCGCGGCGCTCTACGCGGACTTCTACAAGGATGCCGCCTTCACGCATGTATTCCCCGGCAACGTCGACCTCAAGCAGGTGGTCAACACCAACAAATGCCTGCTGTCCGTAGAGAAGCACGGCGACAGGCTGCTCGTCAACTCTGTAATAGACAATCTCCTGAAAGGAGCCTCCGGACAGGCAGTACAGAACATGAACATCATGTTCGGGCTGCCGGAGGACACAGGACTCAGACTCAAGGCCTCGGCCTTCTAATCCAACGGACTTATGAATCTGTTCGACGTATATTCCCTCTTCGACGTCACGCCCGTGAGGGCGGAGGGCTGTCGTATCTGGGACGACAAGGGACAGGAATACCTGGACCTCTATGGCGGCCATGCCGTCATCTCCGTGGGGCATACCCATCCTCGGTACGTTGCCGCCCTTAAAGACCAGCTGGACCGTATCGGCTTCTATTCCAACAGTGTGAAGAATCCGCTGCAGGAACAGCTCGCCAAGGAACTCGGCGAGGCTTCGGGCTATCCCGACTACAGTCTCTTCCTGGACAATTCCGGTGCGGAGTCCAACGAGAACGCCCTCAAGCTGGCGTCTTTCCAGACCGGCCGCGACCGTGTCATCGCGTTCAAGCGCAGTTTCCACGGCCGTACTTCCGGCGCCGTGGCGGTGACGGACAACCCGAAGATCGTTTCGCCCTTCAATGCCAACCACAAGGTGACGTTCTGCGACCTGAACGACGCTGCCGGGGTTGAAAGGGAACTCGCGAAAGGCGATGTCGCAGGCGTCATCATCGAAGGCATCCAGGGATGCGGCGGCATCCATGTGCCCACCTACGCCTTCCTCCTAGAACTGGAAGCCCTATGCCATAAGTACGGTGCGATGCTGGTCCTCGACGAAGTGCAGAGCGGCTATGGCCGTACCGGACGCTTCTTTGCCCACCAGTGGGCTGGCATCCGTCCGGACATCATCACCATGGGCAAGGGCATCGCCAACGGCTTTCCCTGCGGTGGTATACTCATCGCCCCGCACATCAAGGCTGCAAAGGGCATGCTCGGCACCACCTTCGGCGGCAATTACCTCGCAATGGCCGCAGCCCTCGCCGTCCTGGACATAATCCGTGACGAGGACCTCATGGACAACGCGCTGCGGGTAGGGGAGTACCTCAAGGAGAATATCCCCGCGAGTCCGCTCATCCGCGAGGTGCGCGGACGCGGCCTGATGCTCGGCATGGAGTTCACCTGCCCTGTAGCCGACATTCGCCGTAAACTCTTGTTCGACAAGCATATATTTACCGGTGTTGCAGGCTCTGACATGATACGCCTGCTCGCGCCGCTTTGCCTCTCCGGGACCGAAGCCGCGACATTCATCACCGCCCTTAAAGAAGTATTGGCATGAAATCATTCTTCCACGTTCAGGATATAGGAAACCTCGATGCCGCGCTTGAGGAGGCTCTCGAGGTCAAGAAGAATCCATTCGCCTGGAAGCATCTGGGCATCGACAAGACCATCATCCTGGTGTTCTTCAACAATTCCCTCCGCACGCGTCTGAGCAGCCAGAAAGCAGCCCTGAACCTCGGCATGAATCCCATCGTGCTGAATGTCAACGGCGACAGCTGGAAACTCGAGACCGAGATGGGCGTTGTGATGGACGGTGACAAATCCGAACACCTGAGGGAGGCCATCCCGGTCATCGGGAGTTTCTGCGACATCATAGGCGTTCGCTCCTTCGCCGGACTGACGGACCGGGAGAAGGACTATGGCGAGGAGATCCTCAGGCAGTTCATCGACTATTCCGGCCGTCCTGTCATCAGCCTCGAGTCCGCCACGGTGCATCCCTGCCAGGCTTTCGCGGACCTGATCACCATCGAGGAGCACAAGGAGAGGAAGCGCCCCAAGGTCGTAATGACCTGGGCCCCGCATCCGAGGGCTCTGCCGCAGGCGGTGCCGAACTCTTTCGCGGAGTGGATGAATGCGGCCGACGTGGACTTCGTCATCACCCATCCTGAGGGATATGAGCTGGATCCCCGCTTCGTCGGCGATGCCGAGGTGGAATACGACCAGATGAAGGCCCTTGAGGGCGCAGATTTCGTATATGCCAAGAACTGGAGCTGCCCGGGAGTATCCCTTCCCGAGGAGTATGGAAAAGTCCTGAGCAAGGACATGGGCTGGACGGTCGATGCGAAGCACATGGCAGTGACCAACAATGCACAGTTCCTGCACTGCCTGCCGGTACGGCGCAACATGATAGTTTCCGACGAGGTGATCGACTCGCCGAGGAGCCTGGTCATCCCTGAGGCTGCAAACCGCGTGGTTTCCGCCCAGGTGGTGATGAAACGTATGCTCGAAAGCCTTTGAGATGGAGAAACTTACGGTATTGAAAGTCGGGGGCGCGGTAGTAGAGGACCCGCAGGCGCTTGACGCGTTCCTGGAGGGCTTCGCCGCCATGCCGGGTCTGAAGGTCCTGGTGCATGGAGGCGGGCGCGAGGCCACTAAGGTGGCCGCACAGCTCGGCGTCCCCACCAGGATGGTCGAGGGGCGCCGCATCACCGATGCCGATATGCTCCGCGTGGTCGCGATGGTGTACGGCGGGCTGGTCAACAAAGGCGTAGTGGCGGCGCTTCAGGGCCGCGGCGTGAATGCCCTCGGCCTCACCGGCGCCGACCTCGGCTGCATGAGGGCTGTCAAGCGTCCGGTAAAGGACATCGACTACGGCTATGTCGGCGACATGGAGAAGGTTGACACCTCCATCCTTGCAGACCTCATAGCCCGCGACGTCGTTCCGGTGATGGCTCCGCTCTCCTTCGACGGTAAGGGCTCCCTGCTCAATACCAATGCCGACACCATAGCCTCCAGCGTGGCCAAAGCCCTCGCTGAGCGCTTCGAGGTAACGCTTGTCTACTGCTTCGAGAAAGCAGGCGTCCTTCGCAACCCGGATGATGACGGAAGCGTTATTCCTCTGATTACCAAGGAGTCCTTTGCCGGACTCGTCGCTGACGGCACAGTTGCCGGCGGTATGATACCGAAATTGCAGAATGCCCTGGACGCCCTCGAGGGGGGAGTGCACGAGGTCCGCATCACGCGGGCTGATGAGCCTCAGGGCGGAACGAAGATAGTTTTATGACGGACGCTGAACTCATAGGATTGCTCAAGGGTATGGTCTCCATCCCGTCCTTCAGCCGGGAGGAAGGCCCTGTCGCTGACTACATCGAAGGATGGCTCCGCGGACATGGGCTGGAGCCCCGCCGGGTCGGACACAACCTTTGGTTGGACTCCGAGCCGGGCTCCGACAAGCCCCTGCTGCTCCTGAACGCACATATCGATACCGTCAAACCCGCCGGTGGCTACACCCGCGATCCCTTCCTTCCGACTGAAGAAGACGGGCGGTTATGGGGCCTGGGTACCAACGATGACGGAGCTTCGGTCGTGGCTTTGCTCGGCGCGTACCTGCGCCTCGCGCAGAAGCCGCAGCCCTATCATCTCGTCTGGTCTGCGACCGCCGAGGAGGAGGTCTGCGGCCGTAACGGCATCGAATTGATGATACCGGAATTCGGCCCCGTCGCCCTCGGCATCATCGGCGAGCCCACGGGAATGCAGATGGCGGTGGCCGAAAAAGGCCTGATGGTGCTGGACTGCACCGCCCGCGGCAGGAGCGGCCACGCCGCCCGCGAGGAGGGCGTCAACGCCATCTACGAGGCTTTGAAAGACATTGACTGGTTCAGGAACTACCGTTTCCCGAAGGTGTCCCCCTATCTGGGACCGGTCAAGATGTCCGTGACTATAATACAGGCCGGAACGCAACACAATGTCGTGCCTGACGCCTGCACGTTCGTGGTGGACGTCCGTCCGAACGGTATGTACTCCAATCCTGAACTGCTCGTCCTGATCAAGGAGTCCGTTTCCTGCGAAGTGAAAGAGCGTTCAACCCGAATCGGCAGCTCGCACATCGACATATCGCATCCGGTCGTGCAGCGAGGGCTTTCGCTCGGACTGGAGGCATTCGGCTCTCCGACCACTTCCAATCAGGCCATAGTGCCGTTCACTACGCTAAAGATTGGCCCCGGCCAGTCCTCGCGCTCGCATACGGCCGACGAATACATTGAAATACAGGAAATTACTTCTGCCGTGGAGACCTATGTAAGTCTCCTCGACGGACTTGAGATATAGCTTATGAAACTCTGGGACAAAGGATTCTCCGTTGACGAAAAGATAGACCGCTTCACGGTCGGCAAGGACCGTGAACTCGACCTGTACCTCGCACCCTACGACGTGCTTGGTACGATGGCGCACATTACGATGCTTGAGAGTGTGGGATTGCTCGAAAAGGATGAACTCGATGCGCTCCTGCCCGAACTGAAGGCCATCTACAAAGAGGCCTGCGAAGGCGTTTTCGTCATCGAGGACGACATCGAGGACGTCCATTCGCAGGTCGAACTGATGCTCACCCGCAAACTTGGAGACCTCGGCAAGAAAGTCCACACCGGCCGCTCCCGCAACGACCAGGTGATGGTGGACCTCAAGCTTTTCGCCCGCGCGGAGATCGAGAAGACCGTCGGCAAGGTCAAGGCCCTCTTCGATATCCTGCTCAAGCGCAGCGAAGAGTGCAAGGATATCCTGATGCCTGGATATACGCACCTTCAGGTTGCCATGCCTTCGTCCTTCGGCCTCTGGTTCGGCGCGTACGCCGAGAGCCTCGCCGAGGATATGGAGATGCTCCTAGCGGCCTGGAAGGTCACGAACCGCAACCCTCTCGGAGCGGCGGCTGGCTACGGCTCCTCCGCTCCGCTCGACCGCAGCCTGACTACGGCCCTGCTGGGTTTCGACGACCTCGACTACAACTCCGTCTATGCCCAGATGGGTCGCGGCAAGACCGAGCGCATCATCTCCTTTGCCTTCGCTTCTGTCGCCGAGACGCTCGGTCGCCTGGCGATGGACTGCTGCCTGTTCAACAGCCAGAATTTCGCCTTCGTCAAGCTGCCGGATGCCCTTACTACCGGATCCAGCATAATGCCTCACAAGAAGAATCCCGATGTCTTCGAACTCATCCGGGCACATTGCAACCGCCTCAATGGCATACCGGGCACTATCCGCCTTATCAGCACCAATCTTCCTTCCGGCTATTTCCGTGACATGCAGTTGATCAAGGAGGTATTCGTCCCAATGTTCGAGGAGATGGACGACTGTCTGGACATAGCCAGGTTCGCCATCGAGAATATGGCCGTGTCGAAGGACCTGATGTCCGACCCGCGTTACCAGTTGGCTTTCAGTGTCGAGGAGGTCAACCGCCGCGTCGCGGAGGGTGTTCCTTTCCGTGACGCCTACCGTCAGGTCGGAATGGAAATACAGAAAGGGGAGTTCA
>JAEEGF011652006.1_pt1 | contig 10283 bp, 5 predicted proteins | sample 9134171 | NCBI WGS metagenome assembly JAEEGF01 (sample SAMN16246542, study PRJNA631951) | gut metagenome | biome: gut microbiome; feature: rumen; material: AP-attached | host: Bos | place: Iran: Karaj | collected 2018-10 | reverse complement strand
ACATAACCACCGTCAGTGCGTTCGCCTGCCTGCTTTGTGTGCGGGCGGAGGCCATGCGCGACCTCGGCCTGTTCGGGGCGTTGCTGCTGATAGGCTGCATCCTGTTTGTGATGCTGTTTCTGCCGCAGCTGGCCAAACCGGGAATGCGGGAAAGGGAGAGGCGGCGTCTGGAGTTGGAAAAGGTTGCGGAACGTGGAGCCGGAACTTCAAAATGGGCCCGTCGGGCATTGGTGCCTGTCCTGCTGCTGACTGCAGTTTTCGGATATTTCAGCACCGGCACCTCGTTCGATGCCGACCTGCACAACATAAACTATATGACGGCGGAGCAGCGTGGCGATCTGGATCTGCTTTCAGGACTGCAGTCCGACACCGCTTCCGGAACGGTCTATATTGTGGCCAAAGGTGCGGATTTGGAACAGGCCCTGCGCACAAATGAATTGTTATGGGACAGTCTGGATGGCCGCATGACTGCCGGAATTGCGCTTTCCGGCATGAATGGCCTGATGCCCTCCCCGCAGAGGCAGCGTCAGGCGTTGGAGAATTGGCGCGGCTTCAGGGAAGCCTGTCCCGATCTTGGACGGCAGCTGCAGGCTGAGGCGCAGCGTTGCGGCTTCACCCCGAATGCCTTTGACGCTTTCATTTCAACACTACAACGGGATTATGCCGAGGTGCCTGTTGGGGAGATGACGCTGCTGCAGTCCGTTTGCGGCAACTACATGCTGCGGCAGGGGGACAGTGTCAGCATAGTCACGTTCGCACATGCCGCCCCATCGGAAACGGTTGCGTTGCAGGAGTCTGTGTCGCGGCGTGGAGTGGAGGGAACATTCGCCTTTGATGCCTCCAGTGTCGGGAGCAGGTTGGTGAATGCGCTCAGCGACGACTTCAATTATATATTGTACATGTGCGGCTTCGTGGTCTTCTTCTTCCTTTGGCTTTCATTGGGAAGAATCGAGCTTGCGCTGCTCTCCTTCCTGCCGCTGACGGTGGGCTGGCTCTGGATTTTGGGGCTGATGGACATCTTTGCCGTGAAATTCAACATTGTCAATATTATTCTGGCCACCTTCATCTTCGGCCAGGGGGACGATTACACCATCTTCATCACCGAAGGGCTGATGTACGAATATGCCTACGGCAAAAAAAGACTGCGTTCATACCGCCGCAGCGTCATCATTTCAGGTGTGCTCATGTTCATCGGCATCGGCACGCTGATTTTTGCAAGGCACCCTGCCATGCGCTCTTTGGCTGAGGTTGCCGTCATCGGTATGGCCACCGTTGTGCTGATGGCCTGCTACCTGCCTCCGCTCATCTACCGCTGGATGACCGTTAAGAAGGGTAAGGTGCGTCAGGTGCCTGTCACGCTCAAACGGCTTTTGTACACCTTTGTCACACTGTTTGTCTTTTTTATCGCCGCTTTTGTCTTTGTGACCCCATATACATTGATATACAAATTTATAGGAAAGGATAGCGAAGCCAAGCGGCTGCGTTTCCACCGGATGATAAACCGTTTCACCTGTTTTGCCACGAGGCATCTGCCCGGTGTCCGTTTCAATCTGGAGAATGGGACGGGTGAGGATTTTTCAAAACCGGCGGTCATTGTGGCCAACCACCAGTCGCATCTTGACCTGCTCTGCATACTGATGCTGAATCCGAAGATTGTGATCATCACCAACGACTGGGTGTGGCGCAATCCGGTGTACGGCATCATTATCCGTTATGCCGAGTTCTATCCGGCAAGCAACGGGTATGACAACAATTTTCCGAAGCTGCAGAGTCTGATACGGCGCGGATATTCGATCATGGTTTTCCCGGAAGGGACCCGTTCCGTGGACGGCAGGACGGGGCGTTTTCACAAGGGGGCGTTCCAGCTTGCGCAGCAGCTGCATGCGGACATTCTGCCCATATATATCCATGGTGCGGAGCATGTCATGCCGAAGAATGACCTGCTGTTGCGTGAGGGTGAGGTGGATGTCCGCATCGGCAGGCGATATGATGCCTCTCTGCTGCAAAACGGGGATGCCCGTGAATGGGCAGCGACTGTACGCAACGGTTTCGTGTCAGAGCTGTCCGACATGCGTCGCGAGAAGGAAAACGAAGCCTATTTCGCCTATCTGGTGCGCCACCAGTACCTGTACAAGGGTGGTGCGGTGGCGTCACGGTGCAGAAGGGCGTTGGCGCATCCTGAAACTGTTTCGCTGCAGAATTATGAGGCCGGGCAGGGCGAGCAGCCGCTGCTGCTGGCGTTGGCGCATCCGGAGGAGCAGATTGATGTCCGTTTTGACAATGAGGATGACTACCTGCTGGCGAAAAACTGCGCCATTGTGCCTGACAATCTTCACTACACTTTAAATGGGGAGGGGAATGTCTCGTAGCTGCGTGATCATAGGGAGCGGTCTTGGTGGCCTGGTGACCGGCGCAATCATGGCGCGCGGTGGCTACAGGGTGACATTGCTGGAGCAGCACAGCCAGATTGGCGGCTGCCTGCAATGCTTCAGCCGCAACGGCTTCAAGTTTGAGACGGGAATGCATTTCATAGGCAGTGCCGACGAAGGACAGCCGCTTTCCCGCTATCTGCGTTTTCTGAACATTAAGGACAAAATCCCGCTTTCCCGTCTGGACAGCATGGCTTATGACATTGTCTCGCTGCAGGGTGGGAGGTTCGCCTTCGCCAACGGGAGGGAGGCCATGGTGGAGCGGCTGGCGGAACGGTTCCCGTCACAGCGCGATGCCTTGCGCAAATATTGGGAGACGGTTGACAGGGTGGTCTGCTATACTCCATACCGCACCTTAAAGCCTGAGAATTTCTCCGGCAATATTGACAACAGTCTGTTCACCTCCAGTGTGAACGGGGTTTTGGAACAGTGCATTACAGACCCGTTGCTGCGTGAGGTGCTGATGGGGAATGCTGCCCTGTATGCGGCGCAGCGGAATGTCACTCCCTTCTCAACCCATGCCTTTATCGCGGATTTCTACAACAGCAGCGCCTTCCGTGTGGTTGGTGGCAGCGACCGTATTGCACAGGCGTTGGCGGAGGAGATTCAGGATTTCGGCGGAAGGATTATTACCGGACGCAAGGTGGTGCGCATCTGTTGTGAGGCTAAAACGGTAAAACGGCTCGAATGTGATACGGGTGATGCCTATACTGCAGATTGTTTCATCTCCGACATACACCCCTCCAACCTGCTTGCCCTTTTGTCACCGGCTGCCTCCTGGCACAACAGTTTCCGGAACCGTCTGGCGCGGATGCACAACACCCCCTCGGTCTTTTCGCTCTTTTTGGGTTTCAAGGAGGGTGCCCTGCCATATATGAACAGCAATTTCTACGGGTTCCGCTGCAACAGCCCGTGGGAGATGCTCGATTACAATGATACCACATGGCCCCGCGGCTACCTTTACATGCATCATTGCATGGAGGAGGGGCAGCGTTTCGCGCAGAGCGGCGTTGTGCTTGCCTATATGGGTGCGGATGAGCTTTCACAGTGGGAACATACTGGTATCGGTCACAGGGGTGCGGATTATGCTGCCTTCAAGGAGCGGAAGGCCCGTCAGTTGTTGTCGGCCCTGTCCGCTGATTTTCCGCAGATAGGGGATAAAATCGCCTTTTATGAGTCTGCGACGCCATTGACCTACCGCGACTACACCTCCACACCTGACGGTTCGATGTACGGCCTGGCCAAGGATGTCGGCTTGGGCGTCGTGGGGAGGATTTCATGGCGGACCAAGCTGGACAACCTCTTCATGGTCGGGCAGAACACCAATGCTCATGGAGCATTGGGCGTGATGGTCGGAGCCATCAACCTCGCCGCGCAGCTGTTGGGTGAGGAATATGTGAACAGGCGCATGGCCGAGGTGGGTGCGATGGAGAAACACTATCCTGCCGCTTCCCCAGCCGTCGTGAAGCCGGACACTTTAGTGATGGGCGGAGGCCTTGGCGGTTTGTTTGCCGCTGCTCTTCTGGCCAAGTCGGGGCAGAGGGTGCTGGTGCTGGAAAAGAACGGCGTGGCGGGCGGCGGTCTGCAGTGCTTCCATCGCGGCGGAGCGCTCTTCCCGACAGGGATGCATGTCTTCGGCGGTTTCCAGCCCGGAGGGCAGCTGCAGTGCCTCTGCTCATATCTGGGGATAATGGACGAGCTGGATCTTGCGCCCACCGATGACGATGCTTTTGACGAGATATTTGACACTGCTGACGGGCATCGCTACCGTCTGCCTAAAGGTCGTGACGCATACGTGGAATATTTGGGCGGCCTGTTCCCGCATGAACGGGACAACATCAGGGCCTACGTGGATGCCCTTTACCGGCTCACGGAGGAGGAGGAGCTTTTCTATCTGAACGAGTCGGAGGAGCGTCTTACCCTGCACAGCGATGAGTTCACCATGCCTGCCGACCAGTTTGTCGCAAAATATATAAATGATGGGAAACTGCAGTCGCTCCTGTCATATATCACCCCGCTGTATGCCGGTGTTAAAGGGGAGACGCCCGCATACATTCACGCCCTGATAAATGTGCTGCATATAAACGGCTCCCACTATTTCCTGAAAGGCAGCAGCCAGCTGGCCGATTGTCTGGTGCGCTTTATCAGGCGGAACGGAGGTGAGGTGCTGACGGGGACGGAGGTGCGCCACATCAGTGCGGACCGGCACCGGGTGGCTTGTGTGGAGGCCGGAGATGGCAGAAGCTATACGGCGACCGATTATATCAGCGACCTGCATCCGGATGAGATGTTGCGGATAATTGACCCTAAGGCATTCCCGCTTTCGTATCGGGAGCGTATACATAGCATCCCGTCATCATATTCGGCATTCAAGGTATATGTGCGTTTCAGGCCGCACAGCTATCCTCACACAAACCATCCGTGCTATGTCACGGCTTCCGGAAACGGCTGGTCGGACAGCATCTGTCCGCCGGAAAAGTGGCCGCAATGCCTGATGTGCATGACACAGCCGGATGCGACGGATTCCAGGTATGCCGCCACGATGGTCATAATAGTGCCGATGCCCTTCGCGTGGGTGCGCAGGTGGGAGGAGAGCAGTGTCGGAAAGCGCGGTGAGGAATATGAGGCATGGAAGAAAATGCAGGCCGACAAGGTGCTGCAATTTATGGAAAAGACTGTTGCGAAAGGTTTTGTGCAAAGTGTGGAACAGGTTTTCACCTCTTCGCCGCTCACCATCAGGGATTATCTGGGGAACAGGGAGGGCGGCCTGTACGGTTTCCACAGGGACAGCAACAATCTGATGCTCTCCCGTCTGTCGGTCTACACAAAGGTGGAAAATCTGTATCTCACGGGCCAGAACATCAACCTGCACGGCATGTGCGGGGTCGCGCTGACCGCCATTGCCACCGTCTGCGCGTTGTTGAAGAGGACGGACATTATTAGTGAGATAAGAGATAAGGGGTTGAAGAGTTTAAGGGTTTAAGAGTTTAAGAAGTTTAATGTAGGGCCGTCGCAGTGCGGCGGCCATTCGTAAAAAAGAGTTAAGAGGTTTAAGAGTTTAAGAAGTTTAAGGGGTTTAAGGGTTAAGGTGTGAAGGTGTGGGGGTTATGCTTTAACAATTTAACATTTTAACATCTTAACAAAAAAAATCAAGGTTCATTTTTGAAAATTTATTATCTTTGCAATCTTTTTTGAGAATATAATTGGAATGGACAGAATAAAACTGAAACTGATATATCCCAAGTGGCAGAAGCTGAGAGGGCAGACCACCTTCAACCTGCCGCCTCACGGTCCGGTGGCGTTTGCGGCCACTCTGCCGGAATATGTGGATGTCTCCTTCACGGATGAGAATGTGGAGGAAATCAATTTTGACGAACCGTGTGACGTGGTTGCGCTCAGCATGATGCTCAGCACGCAGGTTAAGCGGGGCTGGGCCATCGCCGAGGAATACCACCGGCGCGGCATCCAGGTTATGGCGGGAGGTATCTCCACCATGCTTCATGCCGAGGAGACGGTGAACCATGTGGACAGCGTGTTCCTTGGTGAGTCGGAAGGCCGTCAGGAACAGGTGTTTGAGGACTGGAAAAAGGGTTGCCTGAAAAAGGTGTACAACTATATGGGGCAGCAGCCTCCGATTGAATCGGTGGGTCCCTGTCGGCGCGACCTCTACAAGCGTGAATTATACAACCACAAGGGGGTGCAGATGGTCGACCTGTTCCATGCCTCGCGCGGATGCCGTTTCAGCTGCTATCCCTGCGCGGTTTCCTATCTGGGCGGTCGCAAATTCCGTCCCCGTCCCATCGACAAGGTGGTGGAGGATATGGCCTCCATCGACAACAACCGTCTTTTTATCGTGGACAACTCGCTGGCGCAGAACAAGGAGTGGGAGATGGAGCTGTTCCGTGCCATTGCACCGCTGAAAAAGAAATGGATCAGCCACACCATTGAGGACGACCCTGAGGTGCTTGATTTGGCGGCCAAGGCGGGCGCATGGTATGTATATCAGGCGGTGTACGACACATCCGACTACATTAAGGAGCGGGTGAAACGCTACCATGACTACGGCATCGGGGTGGAGGGGACCATCCTGTTGGGTCTGGACAACCAGACTGTTGACGACTGCAAGCGGCTGATTGACTTTTTGGGAGAGATTGATTTGGATCTGGCGGAATTTACGGTGCTCACGCCATTCCCGCATACCAAGGTCTATGACGATCTGCTGAGGCAGGGGCGCATTTTCGATTTCGACTGGGACCATTACAACGCAGGCCAGGTTGTGTTCCAGCCAAAACTGATGACTCCGGACGAGCTGCAGGATGTGTACGACTATGCATGGAAGAGTTTTTATGCCACGGAGAGCCAGGAGGCCAAGATGTTCCGTCTCTTCTGCAATGTCGCATTGCGCGAGATGAACGAGGGTACCTACCGTCCGCGTGACCGGAAATTGGCCAACCGTTCGTTCGGCAAGGAGGTGAAACGGAACATCGGGACAAAATAAGATGTTTTTGAACAGAAAAGAATCTTTTTGAACATAAATGGAGGAACGTTGAAATGAAAGTGCCTTCGCATTATTACGACGAGATATTCGATTTCAAGGGACAATGGGACATGCCTTCCAGCTGCGGCCTGAAAATCCGCAACGTGGATGGTGTGACATACGTGATAGTCATAGAGTTGTATCAGGAGAATCCGGGGACTTCCGTTACCTATGCGGGGCAGTCCCTTGCGGAGCAGATTTGTGCGTGTAAAGGGCTGGATTTGGAAAAGATTGTCTATTGGGAGTGCAATCCCGACACCAACTCCAAACTCTCCTTTTACGATGAGGAGTATTTCGAGGTGGACTTCCATGCCGACCTGCAGCACCGCTACCGCCGTCTGACGGAAGAGGAGGTGAAGCGGGTTCTTTCATAGATATTGCCATTCCCGTGAAAAAAGTCCGTTTTAAATTTGTTTTGTTTCTGCTTCTGTCTGGCTTTGGGACAGCCAACTGCCAGACTAAGGAGACCTTTCCATTCGTGCAGCGGGATTCCACACTTTATCTGGATGTGGCCCGGCATCCGCGTTCCGGCCGGAAGGTGTTCTTTTTTATGTGCCGATTACGACCCTTTATGTTCATATCAACCGGAGGACATACACTTTTTCAAATTCTGGATTGAAATCTCTGTCGGAATAGAGGGTGAAGTGGGCGAAGAACTTTTTCAGGTATGTGTATGCAGTCCAAAATGGATTGAAAATCAATTAAAAGAATCTCGTTCTAATTTGGGGCTTTATACTATCATTATGTCAGAATACAATTACGACAACCTGTGCAGCATATTGGAGAGATTGTTTTGTATTGAAGGAAAAGATTATAACGAAATCTCCAATAAATTGGGTCGGATAGGAGTCAGCGAACATGATCCATACTGGGGTGATCTTAAAGATGTGATATTTCCATAGATTTGAGCGGCATTTGCCGGGATGAATCCGAACACCATCCGCTACCGCTTTGTGTCCAGATGAATTTCAGGTGGTCGGGTCAAAAATTTACCGTAAACGCGCGGGATCGCACTTTTTTTTGGAGATACCGCTGGTTTACGTACTTTTTTTTTCTATCTTTGCAAAAATTACAAGACCATGCTGATCGGACGAGAAAAAGAGAAACAGCTTTTGCTGGACGCACTTACGGATGAATATTCCCAGTTCATCGCGGTGTACGGACGCCGCCGTGTCGGTAAGACATTCCTGATACGCGAATCCTACAACTACCAGTTCACCTTCCAGTTCACCGGAGCGGCAAAACTTTCGACAAGAAAACAGCTGGCCAGGTTCCGCATGGCCCTGAAGGAACATGGGCTGACAGACATGCCTCCGGCATTCACCAACTGGATGACTGCCTTTTCGGAACTCAAACGCTTCATCTCCCTGCAACCTGAAGGGAAAAAGGTGATCTTTCTGGACGAACTGCCCTGGATGGACGCACCGCGTTCCGGTTTTCTCTCCGAACTCGAATCCTTTTGGAACGGGTGGGCGTCGGCAAGGAAAGACATTGTCTTCGTAATCTGCGGCAGCGCCACCTCATGGATGGTGAAAAAAATCATCAGAAACAAAGGCGGCCTGCACAACCGGCTGACACACCGCATCGCGCTGAAACCTTTCCCGCTCGCTCTGTGCGAAGAGATGATGAAGTCGCATGGCATTGAAATGACCCGGAAGCAGATTCTGAACGGTTACATGATATTCGGCGGTGTCCCCTACTACTGGAACCTGCTGAAGAAAGGGGCCAGTCTGACACAGGAGATTGACCGTCTGATTTTCTCGGAGGATGGGGACATGTACGACGAATTCAACATGCTGTATGCCTCCCTCTTCAAAAAACCGGAACCCTATATCAAGGTCATCGGACTGCTGGCCGGAAAAAAGGAGGGGCTGACCCGGAAGGAAATCATTGAAAAAGGGAAATTGGGCGATAACGGCACCCTGACAGAAATCCTGAACGACCTTGAATGGTGCGGCTTCATCCGGAGCTATCCCATGCCTGGCAGGCAGTTGAGGGATGAGATATTCCAGCTGACCGACCACTACACCCTGTTCTATTATGAGTTCATCCAAGGCAAACGGCACGGCCGGAACTTCTGGCAGCTCTTGGAGGGCAAACCGCAGTACAACAACTGGTGCGGACGGGCCTTTGAACGGGTCTGCCTCTGCCACACCGACCAGATCAAGCGGAAACTCGGCATCAGCGGCGTACTGACCAACGAGTACGCATGGCGGCACATCCCCAAAAAGCAGTCGGAAGAGGTGGGGAAAAAGGAAGAAGGCGCACAGATCGACCTGCTGATTGACCGCAGTGACGGAATCATCGACCTCTGCGAAATGAAATATGCAACCGGCAAGTTTGCCATCACTGAAGCCTATCAGGCGACACTGGACAGGCGGAAAACGCTGTTCAAGGAGGTCACAAAAACCAAAAAGGCGCTTCACACCGTCCTTGTGACAACGGATGGCCTGGCGCATAACGCCTATAGCGGAGAGATACAAAATGAAGTATGCCTGAATGATTTGTTCTGATTCTGGTATTGGCGTAAAAACTTTTCCTTGGAATCATTCATTTGATATAAAGCGCGGAATTTTTAGAGGTCACCTATAATAAGTTGAACGGAAATGGGAAAAAACAAGAAGGAATATTCAAGCATGTTCAAAAAACTGTTTTTCAAGAGTCTGTTGACGGTCATAGTGCTGCTTTCGGCTGCCGGGAAGGCGGAAGGGCAGATCAGGGAGACCTTTCCATTCGTGCAGCGGGATTCCACCCTCTACCTTGACGTTTGGCATCCAGCCAACCCGCGGGAAGACCATGCTGCCGTTGTTTCGGTGTTCGGCGGAGGTTTTGTCATGGGGAAACGCGATGACAGCCTTCAGAGCAAGACGGCGCGGATATTGAGTGAACGGGGCTTTGTCGTCATCAGTATTGATTACCGCTTGGGGCTGAAGGACAGTGCGAAGGTTTCCGAGTTGCAGGGGCTGCTGAAAATTGACGATCTGTTCAGCTATTGCGTTGATATTGCGGTGGAGGATTGCGCCGCCGCAATCGCATGGGTTTGCGCACATGCGACGGAGTTGGGCATAGATACATCAAAAATCATTCTTACAGGCAATTCCGCAGGAGCCATCACGGTGCTGCAGCTTGATTATTGCCGTGCCAATGCTTTGCCGCCTGCCGCTCTCCTGCCTGAAGGGTGGAAGCCAGCCGCTGTTGTCCCTTATGCGGGAGGCGTTGTCTGCCGTAAGCGCGATTTGAGGTATGCCGCTCCGCCCGCACCCACACTTTTCATGCATGGGATTGAAGATAAGATTGTTGCATATAAGCATCTCGGA
>JAEEGF012086016.1_pt1 | contig 10284 bp, 8 predicted proteins | sample 9134171 | NCBI WGS metagenome assembly JAEEGF01 (sample SAMN16246542, study PRJNA631951) | gut metagenome | biome: gut microbiome; feature: rumen; material: AP-attached | host: Bos | place: Iran: Karaj | collected 2018-10 | reverse complement strand
GTCTTTTACATTGATGTCGTATACTCCCAGGCTGGCAGAGCTGAAAGGGTTAATCTGGAAAGAATAATCATCCTCAGCATTGGATCCGACCTGCAGGTTGATGGTAAGTGGGCCATAGAAATGGATAGAATAATTGGTTGTGCCGCCATTGGTGGTATATTTAATGCCCACGCTGTCGGCAATATCACTGTTTGCAGCAAGATTGGATTCTGAGAGACTTGCAGCAAACTGTACATTTACTTCTTCAAGTTCCATAAGCCTGGCTGCTGAAGAGGAGCTTCCATCACGTTTAAGAGGTTGTGTGGGCAGTGTAGGCTCAACTGTAGTAGGAGGAGTAGGTTCCTCTGCTCCCTCAGCTGTAGGATCTTGGTCATATTTACTCTTGGCATCATAGTATGCTGCCCATTCAGCGTCATACTGTCTTTTGGCCGCATCGTAGGCGCTTTTATCAGAATAGTAAGTACGCCAGGAAGCCTCATAGGCGTAGATCTCATCTCTGGTTGCTACTTTGTAATAGGTGGATTCTGTTGCGCCGGATTGTCCGGGAATATAGACGATATCACCATTTTTAATGGCAGGTATCGTGTAGTAGGCATCAGTGCTACTACTTGCCGGGGTAATGGTCCCGATATTCCCATTGACAGTGGCAGAAGGGACGACCGCAGTTGTCTGACCCTGCTGAAGGCCGTCCAGTATTTTTATCTCATTAAAATAGGTGGATGCGCCAATTCGATCCATTTCTTCATTTATCTTGTATATTTCTTCCTGTATGTAGCCTCGGTCTTCATAGGTCATGGTTCCGTTGGCTGCCTTGACACATAATTCGTTCAATCGCTGCAACATTTCGTGGGCCTCATTCAGAGCGCCTTCTGCAGTCTGCACCAGGGAAATACCGTCCTGAGCATTGAGGGAAGCCTGAGTAAGTCCGCGGATCTGTCTTCGCATTTTCTCACTGATAGCAAGCCCTGCCGCATCGTCTGCAGCACGGTTGATTCTATAGCCTGAAGCAAGTTTCTCCGAAGACTTCTTCTTTATGTTGTTTGTGATCTTATACTGCCTTTCACCGAACATGGCAGCCATGTTATGCTGTATAACCATAACGCTTACCCGGCTTTAAAAAACTACATACCTACATATCATATATCGGATAAAGACGGGAAAAATCTTAGTTTTTTATCACAGCGCAGCTCTGTATATTTTCTCTACATCAGCTGCGCTCAAAGGCCTGATGCGAGACAGTTTCACGGTATCCTGCATTGTGGCATCCAAAGCCAGAGCCTTCAAATCCTCATCACTTGGATCAATGCCAAGGCCCTTAAGGTTCACGGGCATATCGATGGATTTGAAGAATTCCACTGTTTTTTCTATTCCTGCAAGGGCTGCTTTTTCGTCGTTTTCCTCATTTACGCCCCATACGCTTCTGGCATACTTTGCAAAGCGGTCCACTGCGCCCTGATAGAGTTCTTTTGCCCAGGATCCCCAAACCGCAGAAAGAGAAGCTCCGTGGGTCACGTCGTACCTGGCAGAAAGAGCATGTCCCAGCTTGTGTACTGAGAAGTCCTTGCCACGGCCCGCCTCTGTGAGGTTATTGTGTGAAAGGCTTGAAGCCCAGAAAACTTCAGCCATGGCGTCGTAGTCAGATGGGTCCTTTACTATGATGGCGCCGTTTTTGATGACGGTCCTAAGAAGCCCCTCGGCGATCTCATCAGTCATATCGCATTTGATTCCCGGGATAAAGTATCTCTCCATGGTATGCATCATAATGTCAGTAACGCCTGCGGCTATCTGATTCTTGGGCAGTGTCATTCCAAGTTCCGGATTAACTATGGCAAAGCGGCACCTGTTGAAATCGGTGTTTATGCCGGCTTTTTTGCCAAGAGCTTCATTGGTGAGTACGGCAGAATCGCTCATTTCGCTGCCTGCTGCCGCTATTGTGAGAACTGCTCCCACAGGAAGAGATTTGGTCAGGGGCACTTTCTTTGTCCAGAGCTCCCAGAGGTTTGACTCAGGGTTTGCTGCGCCGTGGGCGATGGCCTTCGCTGTATCGATGGCACTTCCGCCGCCGACTCCGATTATCATTTCAGCGCCAAAAGAAAGGGCTTCTTTTACGCCCTCTTCTGCGTGTGCCAGTGTGGGATTGGGCTTTGCGCCGCCAAAGTCACTATATTCAACTCCTGCTGCCTCCAGGGATTTCTTCACCCTGTCCAGAAGTCCGCTTTTAACAACGCTGCCCTTGCCATATACAAGGAGCGCCTTTTTACCATATTTAACTGCAGTTTCGCCGGTGCTGTTCTCGACGCCTTTTCCGAATACCACCTCTGTGGGTGTCCAAAGCTTAAAATTCTCCATGTCTGCCTCCGCTGTGTATTATGTCGTTATCTAAGTTGGATGAAAGGGTTGTTCTTTTCCCTTTTCTCATAATAGCTTTCAAGTTCACCAATAATTTCTTCCCGGGAGTATATCTTTTCGTCGTGACTCATGATTACTTTGGTAAAAGACATCTCTTTCAGAATTCTGATCTCGTCGTACAAAAGAGAGACATTGTAGCCCTTGGCACTGGAATAAAAAGAATCGCCCAAAAAGAGGTACTCTTCATCCGTTATTACCCCAAGGCTTCCCTTGGCATGGCTACTGGGGACAGGAATAACAGTTATTTTGATTCCGTCCGTCAGAGTTATAGGAGCGGTAACAAGAGTGCCTTTTTTGACATACAATTCCTTATAAACAGGCGCATCAAGGACTTTCCTGGTCTGTTCTGTCAGGAAAAGATCTTTATCCTCCACTTCCATTCTGCGAAGATTCTTCATATGATCATCGTGAAAATGGGTGATGATTATTCTCTTTTTATCTATTGCCTGTAGCTGCTCAAAGGCCTGGTCGCTGCTGCCAACGTCCACGACATAGGTGTATTCATCTCCCGATATCAGATAGACGTCCGCAGAAAGTGGGTTCTCCGAGCAGGGAATAAATGAAATCTTTTCGTCTATTCTTTTCACAGGTCTTCGAGCCTCATCATGAAAATGGCGTACTCGTCGTTTTGGTATTCAAGATCGGGTGAGTTCTCTCCGCCACCGTTGGTGCTTCTTTTTATCTCGGCGTAAAACTCCTCGCCCTGGTTCACTATGTCCATCACAGAAAGCTCAACTCCGCTTTCCACCGCGATTTTGCAAAAGTCAGAAAGTGGATTGTCAGCGTTCCTCGTATCCAGAAGCTTATTTTTCAGTGTCTCGTCATTTTTGGCTTTCCCCAGCAGTTGATCAAGCTTGTCCGCAATACTCATAGTGGTCTCCTCCATTGAACTTTTTGTTGTTATCATACCACAGGTATTTTATTAGTCCAATGCACTATTTATCCCCAGTCTGCTTTTCAGCCCTGGTGATGGTATCAGGATAAATCTTCAGGAAATCATTCTTCATGGAAATTGGCACATAGCCCTGCTCAGCGTAGGCTGCAGACTTCTCATCCCAGCTCTGGGCGCCCCATTCACGGACGTTATCGTCAGCCACCACCATGTAAGCCTGAGCGGGGTAGGGATTTCTTTTGTCTATAACATAGTTCATCATACTGGTGTCGCTGCCGCTGTTGCCAAAAGCAAGAACCGGACGCTGGCCAATCTCGCGCTCGATCCAGATAGTCTTGTTGGCGTTGAGGTTCTTCTGGATAAATCCTCCGGTAAATACCAGCTCATCGCCCTCGACGTATTTGAAATCCATGTTGGAGGAGATATCTTCGTAGCCCTTTTCCTTGACCTCGAACTCAGAGCCGATGACGTGTGCCGGTGAAACGTAGTCTTTAATTGGAGAATTGGCTACTATGGCTCTGGATGTGGTACGCTCTGTGCCGCTGACAACGTAGATTGTAAAGCCGTTGTCATAGAGGTACTTAACCACCTCCACCATTGGAAGGTAGAAACCGTCGATGTAGCGCATGTTATTGAAGCTCTCGGTCTTTTTCTGGCCAAATTCCACAGCGTAGTCAAAGAGCTCATCCACCGTCATATCCTTGTAGGCCTTGGCAAAATTCCTGGCAAGTTCTTCGCCTGCAGTGTAACCCGGCTGAATCTCCTGCGCTGCAGCTTTTAATTCGTCTGTAACCCTCTCTGGGTGGTCGATCAGGCAGAAGTTGATAAACATCATGGTGTCGTAATAGGTATAGAAGGTTTCACAGGTCAGGGTGCCATCCATGTCAAACACAGCAATACGGTCTTTTTCCGGGATATAGTTGGCGGTATCATTCTTGTTGGTAACCTTTTTAACGTAGGCCACAAGGCTTTCCGCTGCCTCTGAATCTTTTGCCCAGTACTGGGACAGGGCGCTGTTTCCGGCATTCCAGTATGCAGCCATGGCCACAAAGCCCACCAACAGTACCACAGCCAAAACCAGTGCGGTTCTTCGCAATATTATTTGATTATGATTCTTTTCATTACTCATAAAATAAGCCCCTCTGTTCTTTTATATTTTCTTCAACATAGATAATTTTATCATTTATCGTTTATCCACATGAGGCCTTTACGTCTGCACAGACGTAAGCATTTGCTCTTCTTTCACGCGTGGGTTATTGCCTGAAGCATGAATTCATCGCTGCTGTGCTCCTCAAAGAATGCTCCTTTGGTAAAAAATGTGGTATCTTCTTCATGAAGCTCACTCTTTTCAAAACCGCTTGGATCCTTGGGTGTAAAGCAAAGAACAACCTTTTTAATCTGTGAACCAAAGGCCTTAACGACTTCGTTAATGTCTCCATCTCCGATTATTGTATGGAGAATCAGGGTATCATCTTCAATTTCTGCCACCACATAGCTATTGCACTCGGCAACATAGAACACGTTCTCAGTCATGAACTGGGATAAGTAAAACATGTAGAGGCCGGTGTTTCCCACCATGTACATTTCGCTGTTCTGGGGCCTTGTTGCAAGAAGTTCCACCATTTTGTCGAAATCTTTTTTGTCCTTCATGGGAACTAGAGTGGCTGTGTTTTTGGTGTTCTGCGTCACTTCCCTGCTGAACTGGTACTCTTTTGCCGCTTTAAATCCATATTTTGGGTAAAAGCCCAGTACTGAGTCGTTGGCAAAGAGGTACATTCCATCCACTTTTCCTTCATAGTCCTTCATGATCTCTTCCATGAGCATTCCGGCATAGCCCTTGCCTCTGTGGTCAGGATTTGTCATAACTGTTCCCAGCTGGATCAGCTTAACCTCTTTTCCCTTGTAAATCATATTGCAGGCATTGACAGAGACGTTGGATACCACCTCGCCGTCAATCACCACTGAATATGGTATGTAGTTGTCCTTCCAGAATCCGTTCTGGTACCAGCTCTCAAAGCTGAGTCCAAAAGTGTTCTGGGCCAGTTTGTTAAAAGAAGCTCTGAGAGCCTCGTTATCTCGGTAGTTTTTCTCTATCATTGTACTCATTTTTCATCTCCAATCAATGGGCTAGGGGGACGGAGGTGTTGGCCCACTTTTTGGGCCAACACCTCCGTCCCCCTAGCCCATTACTCCTCCGGAATATTTCCGTAGGCGGCGATAGCCTCATCCACAGTCATTTTTCCGTTTCCGACTGCATAGATAGCCGCCCTGAACTGTCTGACTGCAGGGTCCATGAGGCCGGTCTCCTTGTCGCTGAAGCTCCTGTCTGCCGGGATGTCAGCCAGAGCTGAATAGAGTTCATCAGCTGAAAAGTCGTCCACCGGTGTGATCAGTCGCTTTAAGCCTGCCATGTTTCCAAGCTCTTTTTTGCTGATAAGGAAGCGCATGAATTCGTTGGCCATATCGATGTTTCTACTGTTCTTGTTGACGGAAAAGCAGATACTGATGGAATTGATAAAGTATCCGCCGTCGTCACCTGCAGGTGCGGTAAAGAATCTGTACTTAAAAGGATTTGCAGAAAAAGCATCGGACTTACTCTCTCTTTTTGCAGTTCCGGAAACCACGTCACCAGTAGCAAACATCATGGGCACGTCGCCCTCAAAGAACCTCATGATAACTGAATCATACTCATCATTTATCTCCTCCTGACATTTTGCCACATCAATGCAGTCAGAGTTGACGAATTCATAGAGTCTCTCCAGGGCAGGACGCATCAGTTCTCCTGAGGAAGGCTCAAAATTATTGAGAGCATCAATCTTGTCGCTGTTATTGATGACATTGTAGGCATACATTGGATAGACAAAGCAGTTAAAGAGCCCGGATCCGCTGAATCTGTTGGTGCCCATCACAGGAGATTCGTAGCCCGCATTTTTAAGCTTGGTGCAGACATCCATCAGTTCCTTGAAGTTAGTGGGAACCTTCAGCCCCTCTTTTTCAAAGATATCCATATTGACCAGCATTCCGTAGGATGTGGTAAAAATCGGAAGCATAACAACATCACCGGAATCCGTAGTCCTTATGAGGGACTCCCTGATGCAGGAATAATCGATACCAACAGCATCATCGGACAGAACCTCGCAGGTCTCAAACATGGCATCATACTTTTCGTTGCCGATCATCCAGCTGTTGGTGGTAAAAATATCCGGTGGCTCACTGTTCACAAGGGCGCTGGAGATAACATTATTGTAGTCATCCATGGTCACGTACTTTAAACTTGCGTTGGGATAATACTCGTAAAAGCGCTCAAACTCAGCTTCAAGGGATTCAAAGTTGCCGTAGCTGCCCGCAACAGTCAGGGAAAACTCAGTCTCCTTGTCATACTTTGGGGCAAAAGGAACTTCTGCCTTCTTTGTGCTGCCGCATCCCTGCAAAAGAAGCACTGCCGCCATGCTCAAAGAAAAAAACGTCTTCAAGTACTTTGTCATTAGCAATTCCTCCATTCATCCTCTATTAAGATCATCCTCTTTATCCGATTCCTTAGTATCGCTTAGAGGTTCAAGATCTCTGGCCAGCTGTCTGTATCTGGAAATAAGATCCCCAAGTTCTTTTTCCAAAGTTTCTGAATCACTGCTCTTTCCGGCTTCTTCAAGCCTCGCAGCAAAATCCCCCAGTTCCAGCGCGCCTATGGCTCGTGAAGAACTCTTAAGTGCATGAACTTTTACAGTAGTATTCTTTATGTCTTTTTCTGCCCAGTATTTCTCGATTTCTTCAGCTTTCTTTTCCGCGCTGTCATGATAGGTCCTGAGTGTCAGCACGTAATCCTCGCCATCGCCGCAGTACTTAACTCCTGCGTCTACATCCAGTTCCTTCAGATCATACAAAAAAGCCGGAAGCTCATAGTCGTCAGTTTCTTCGTTATCAGATACGATGGTCACCTTGTCTTTTGGCAGATACTGCAGCAGCATCATCTCCAGGCGCTCCGCATCAATTGGCTTGGTGAGATAGTCATCAAAACCTGCATTGGTGTAGATCTCGCGCATACCGGAAATCGCATTGGCGGTGAGGCATATCACCGGAGTTCCCACATTTGGCGTATCCGTTATGGCTTTCATCTCCACCAGGGTCTCAATACCGTCTTTATCCGGCATCATATGATCCAGGAAGATGACATCATATTTTCTCTTGGCAAAAAGAGCCAGGCACTCATCACCGCTTTCCGCCTTATCTATCTGAAGTTCAGTCCGCTTAAGAAGGCTGGCAAAAACAGTGAGATTTACCGGAGTATCATCAACCACAAGCACTCTGGCCTGGGGCGCCGTGAACTTCGCATGATAGTTTATGCGCTCACTGGTGGAGCGTCTGAAGGCCTCCTCGAAATCGCCGATGGGTTCCCACTTAACCACCTTCTGTTCCAGTTCAAAAGAAAAAACTGAACCCTTGCCATATTCGCTCTGAACCTCCAAGTGGCTCCCCATCATGTCAAGAAATCTATGAACAATGGTCATGCCAAGGCCCGTTCCCTCGATGTTTCGGTTCTTTTTTTCCTCAATTCGCTCAAAAGCAACGAACAGTTTGTCGAGATCTTCAGGTTTTATGCCTATTCCGGTGTCGGCAACGCTGACTCTTAGCTTGACGTAATTCGCCTTATCCTGAAGTTTCTCTGAATTTATGGAGAAGGTTACGCCTCCCTGTTTGGTATATTTTACGGCGTTGGAGAGAATATTGATGATTACCTGTTTGATCCTGATCTCGTCTCCGTTAAGGACCATGGGTATATTTTTATCAATATTCAGGTTAAAAGAGAGCCCTTTGTCCTCCGCTTTCTTTTGCACCATGTTCACAAGGTCATTCAGAAGGGACGCGAAGCTGTAATCAACGTTTATAAGTTCCATCTTTCCCGCTTCAATTTTGGAGAAGTCCAGAATATCGTTGATGATGCCAAGGAGCGTACTTCCCGCCGTTCTGATGCTCTCTGAGTACATTCTGATGCCTTCATCCCGGGAATCCCGCAGTATCATCTCGTTAAGGCCCAGAATCGCGTTCATAGGCGTTCTGATGTCATGGGACATAGTGGAAAGGAAGTTGGATTTAGCCTCGTTGGCCAGATTAGCCTGCTTCGCCGCCTCTGACAGCTTGCGGTTGTAATTCATCATGACGCTGGAATTGAATATCAGGAGAATCATGAACCCAAGAGCCGCAATGCCAAGGAGCAGCCAGTCTATGGAACGGCTTACCACCAGGTCTTTTGCCGGAATATAGGCCAATAGAAACCACGTGGACATGATTTCAAGAGGTGTGTAGGACAAAATGCAGTCCTCTCCCTTAAAGTTCTTGATTTTCATGGTGCCTGTCCCGCCGGCAATCTCTTTGGTCACACGCTCATATTCCTCAGAGGTAGCCTCGTTGTAGGACTTGTAGTACTCAAAGAAATTGCTGTTTTTAAAAGACTTACCATGAACAACGTAATTGCCTTCCTTGTCCACAAGGCTTATTTCAACGTTCTCGTACTCGCCTTTCAGGAAAACAAGCTTCTGCTCAAGCCGGCTCAGAGGCACAACCCTCAGCAAAAGACCTTTCTTTAGCTCGTTACTTTCTTTTTCCAGAACAGTCACATTATTTAAGAACGCAATGGACTGCACTCCGTTCATGGGGTTTGTGTAAGCCCTTGTAAGGCTCACATCATCCTCCGCATCGTTCTCAGTCTCCACATTGTCAAAGATGTTTACATTCTTGTAAGAAACCCCAAAATCACTGCTGTCAGATACTTTGGCCGCTGTGGAGATGCCTCTCCGGGAATTACCGTCCAAAAAGATCAGATGTCCCTCGATCTCGGCAGAAACCTTTGCCTTCCTGATAAAAGAAATAGCTTCTTCCGCCGTCATAGGGGTTCCGTCTTCCGCTGAGCGATTGATATAGTTCGCCCATATATCGCAAAGGTGCTGCTCATCCTCAAGGTAGTTGGCGATGATCTGATTCGTGGTCACGGTCATCTTTTCAAAGGCGATGATCTCGTTTTCGTTGCTCTCTTCCGCCTTTGTATTGGCATACCCGATGATCAGGACCAGAATAAAGCCCATTATCAATAGATTTATAGTTATTATCAGCCCTCTTTTCAAAAATTACCCTCCGGTTTTCAGAAAAAAAATGGCAAGATGTTATCATTATAATAACACAAAATTGGCAATAAGCCGTAATCTAATTATCAACAGGTCGGACTCAGCTTGCTCCTTTCCTCCTCTATTACCTTTTTATCCAGCCTTTCAAACAATATCTGTATCTCAGGTAAAATGTAGCCTGCCCCAACTTCCTTGTAGTTCCATTCGCTCCCTAGTATCATCATAGGATCTGTCTCTATCATCTATGCCATGGACCAGGTCAAGTTCAAATAATCCGTCTTTATTGCAGTAAAAGAATATCTTTTTTACGCCGGCAATCTTAAATCTGGTTTCAGGACTACCCTCGGGATATAGCTTAACCATCTGAAGTCTGTCGATGGACAATGCGGCGATAAATGAAATGTGGTGAGTCTTGGTCATTTCATGCTCTATGGAGACAAAGTATTCGTCTTCTACTCTTTCGACAAAGATTTTGTGGGATTCATCGGTAGGCTCAGCTTCCTCCGGGCTCAGTGTAACGCCATGGCAGGAAACGACTGATTGCCCCATGCTATGAATCACATTTCCGCAAACAGGGCATACATAAAACATGGACCTGAGCATATTGGCTGATACATTTACGTTGCTGACTGTTGTGCCGGAAATCAGCTCTGTCACTGATACGTGAAAGGCTTTTGCAATTGGCTCCAGCAGCGTTATATCCGGATAGCCTCTTCCTGTTTCCCATTTTGAGATTGCCTTGTCACTTACTCCAAGCATTTCTGCCAGCTGACTTTGGGTGATCTTATTTTTTTCTCTAAGGGTTTTAATAACAGAACCTGTAACATATTGATTCATGACGTTTTCCTCCTCTGGCTTTTGTACTGA
>JAEEGF010624513.1_pt1 | contig 10284 bp, 8 predicted proteins | sample 9134171 | NCBI WGS metagenome assembly JAEEGF01 (sample SAMN16246542, study PRJNA631951) | gut metagenome | biome: gut microbiome; feature: rumen; material: AP-attached | host: Bos | place: Iran: Karaj | collected 2018-10 | reverse complement strand
CAAGCTCGAGAACTACCGCAAGCACATGGACGCCGACCAAGAGGTGTTCATCAAATATGCCTCCAAGCAGGCCAGCGTGTCGAACTACTGGAAATACTACATCGGTCAGGTGAAGCAGCTCAAGCGCAACCACGTGTATGAACGCCGTTTCGCCCAAGAGGAAGACTTTATGAACTGGGTGAACGCCGACCCGCAGCGCAAGGCCGAATATGGCGACATCTTCAAGGGCATCAAGGCTAAGTGGGACATCCTCGACGAGATCGAGAAATCGTTCACCTATCACCGCGAGGCCGGCTGGAACGGCGGCGAGGCTGTCGCCTTCAGCCGCAGGTTCATGCGCATTAACAAGATGTTTGAGGACAAAGCCGACAAGGCCGACATCAAGGCCGCTGCCGAAGCGATGCAACCTCAAGTGGAGTCGTTCTTCAAGGACTACAGCATGCCGCTCGACCAAGACGTGACCGCTGCGCTGTTGGCTTTGTTCTACAAGAACATCCCTGCCGAGCTGCGTCCGAGCGAGGTGACCCGCATCGGCGATGAGAACGGCGGCGACTTCAGCGCCTTCGTGGCCAAGGCCTTCGAGAAAAGCATCTTCACCGACAAGGCACGTCTGGAGAAGTGGATGGAGAAACCCAAGAGCCTCGACAAAGACCCGGTCTATGCTCTTGCCATGAACATCATCGACTCGTATCAAGAGCTGTATGCCCGCTATGAGGAAGCCCAGAACCTCGGCAACGCCGGCGAGCGCCTCTATATGAAGGGCCTGATGGAGATGCAGAGCGACCGCAACTTCTATCCCGATGCCAACTTCACCATGCGTCTCACCTACGGCACCGTGGAGCCCTACAAAGCCGCCGATGCCGTCAACTATAACTACTACACCACCATGGACGGCGTGATGGCCAAATACGTGCCGGGCAACTGGGAGTTCGACATCCCTAAGGATGTGCGCGACCTCGCCAACAACCATGACTACGGCCGCTATGCCAACGACAAAGGCGAGCTGGTCGTCAACTTCATCACCACCAACGACATCACGGGTGGCAACTCGGGCAGCCCTGTCATCGACGGCGAGGGCAACCTCATCGGTCTGGCCTTCGACGGCAACTGGGAGGCCATGAGCGGCGACCTCAGCTTCGAGAACAAGGTGCAGCGCACCATCTGCGTCGACGCCAACTACCTGCTGTGGTGCATCGAGAAGGTGGGTAAGTGCGACAATATCATCAAGGAGTTGGTAATCAAATGAGACGGAGGACAAAGGACGGAGGACGGAAGACAGTCCCCCGGTCCTAAGTCCTAAGTCCCCTAGTCCTAAGTCCCCTTATGAGCAGAGGCTTCATAAAAGAAGGCGACCAAGAAGAGATTCCGAGGGTGCCGCCGAGGGCCTACCTGCCCGATGGCGTGCCTAACTATGTCACCAAAGAAGGGCTCGAGGCGCTCAAAGAGGAGCTGAGGGCCCTAGAGGCAGAACGCGTCAAGGCGGGCGACGACTACATCACGGTCAATTTCCTTGATGCCACCATCAAGCTACTCGTCGACCGTATCAACAGCGCCGTGGAGGTCGACCTTGCCAAGGCCGCCAAGGACACGGTGAGCTTTGGCGCCTGGGTGCGCTACAACGGGCGCGTGGTGCGCATCGTGGGGGTCGACGAAGCCGACGTGAACAAAGGCCTTATCTCCTTCATCTCGCCTGTCGCCAAGACGTTGATAGGGAGGAAGGCTGGCGACGTCATTGAACTGAAGGGCTCGGAAAAGATCGTGGTGGAGGAGGTGTCGTTTGAACCGATGACACTCACGCAAATCATTCAAGACAAGCCCGCCAAGACCTTGACAACAGCAGAAAGATCTCCCCGAAGGATCATCGAAGCAATCCCTGAGCCGGTTGCGCCGACACAGCCTGTCGTAAAGGACGATGTCGTTGAAGTTCCAGCCCAAGCGGAAGGCCCGCGCAGGTTTGAGCCCGAGGTGAACGACATCGAGTTTCTGCCCATCGTCAACGAGCGGGGCAACATCATGGGGCGGGCGTTGAACGTGGAGCTGCATCAAGGCAACAAGATGCTGCACCCTGTCGCGCATCTGCATGTCGTCAATGGCAAGGGAGAGACCATAGGGCTTTACTGGTGGCATGTGGCGTTTGGCGAAACGCCGGAGAAGACCCTCAAGCGTAAGATGGCGGAGTCGTTGGGATTATCAGGTGTAAACCCTAAGTTGAAGCGGCAATATGTCAGGGAGGCTAAGACCGAGAAGGAGCTCGTTTACGTCTTTACGGTTGTTACTGAAGAAGAGTGCCTATCTCCCCTGAGGGGAAAGAGTATGTGGAGCTTTTCGCGAAAGATTGATATGTGATGTAATTTCATGGCTATAAAAAAGTCGGGGAAGCGTTGGCCTCCCCGACTTTTTTCTTTGTGATGTAGTCGATCATTCCTGTACTGGCTCGGTCTCTTGACGGAGGTATTTGCCGTCGAAAGAATAGGCCTTGCTATAGGTATAGCGCCCGCCTTCGGGGTAGTAGCCATACAAGGATGCGATGATTTCTTGTTTTTCAAAGTTGATGTTGTTCACGCCCTCGGTCGTCGGCAGCTGTTTTGCGGTGCGCGTCTTGGTGTCGACGATGTAGGTCCAGATGTTGCGTGCATCGGGGCAGCCTTCTACGATGATCTTGCTTCCGTCGGCGGCAAGGAGGTAGGCCGCGGCGGCGGATCCGATGAGGTGCATGGGCACTTCCACAGCGTCAGCATCCTTTCCTTCCATCTGGTCCCATGGCGCGTCGACGGTGGGGTTGGTGGTCAGTATCTTGGTTGCGGTGCCTGCTTTTTTGTCGGCCAACCAAACGGAGTAGATGCCGTCGAGCTCGTATTCAGCGGGTTCTTGGTCCATGATGACATAGAGGTCGAACTGTGCGTTGCTGTCTTGAGGAGTGGCTTTTGACGCAATCTGTTGGATGTCGACGGTCACGGGTTGGTAGGGATCCAAGCCGGGATTCTCGTCCGCGGTGGTGGGCTCGCCTTCTTGGTAGGCGGCGACTTTGCTGCTATCGTTGTCGGCAGCATTATTCGTAGGTTTCGTGTTGGATGGGCCGTTGCAGCCAGTCATGAAGAGGGCCGCGGCGGCAAGGATAAGGAGTGCTTTTTTCATTTTTCTGTTAAATATTATTCGTGGATTATCTGTTGATGACGTCTTTTGAAATTAGAACTTATAGCGGATGCTTATGCCGAGATCACCCCACTGGAATGTTGCGTTAGGGATAAGATATAAGCATGGACGGTAGTCCAATGCAAGTTGGAGAGGGATGACATTGAAATGATAGTCCATACCAACCTGACCCACTACACCTACCGCGCCTGCAAAGTTAATTGGATTATCATAACCGGAGTGACCATCATAGTATAATATTTCTAATCTGGGACCAAAACCAAAAAACCACCCAAGGTTTTTAGCGGCAGAAAAATCAAAATGCAATTGATAGATGCCCGTTAAAAACAAATACCCTATGTCAAACTCATCATCAACCCTGTAACCAAGGTCTGTCTCAATACAGTGGGGAGCACCTATACTTCTTTGGTAGGAGATTTCAGCACAGTACCATTGATAGCCGCCGCTAAGGCGAACACCTATGGCATTGTCCTGTGCCTTTGCGGCAAAGGCTATCCCAAAAATTGCTACCAAAACAAGTATTACTTTTTTCACTATCTATTGATAACTATCTTGGAGCAACCGTTTTCAGACTTTACGAAATACATTCCTTCGGGTAGAGAGGTGACATCAATTCTTCCCGAGCCTTTCATCACGAGTTTTCCGCAAAGGTCGTAGATGTTGACGTTGCCTTCGACTTGGATGTAGTCTTTGGCAGGGTTGGGATAGACGTTAAAATTCGTTTCTGCCTGTTCGTTGACGTCGGTCACATCGATGGTGCCGGTGAAGAACTTGGCGATTTCCTGGGTGTAGTCGATGTCGTAGTGGTCGCCGTCGTACCAGGTGTGTTCGCCGTTGTTCACCTTGATGAAGCTGACGCGGCTATCGTTGGCGCCGTCGAGGTAGCTGTACATCGTGAAGGTGAGGTCGTCGTTGAAGAGGTCGGGATAGTCTTCGACGACGGGGGTGAGGCTGCATTGGTTGAAGGCGCGCCAGTATTCCACCGTGGACTCGGCGGGGAGGCCGATGCTGTAGCTGCCGTAGGTTTGCAGCGAGATCTCGGCGCCATCGTACGAGATCATGTCGTCGTTGGTGCCGAAGATCTGGAGCACGTTGACATTGGCGACGGGGGTGAGCTGGTCCACATCGTTGCCCACCACGCCGCTCACGGCAGCGATGGCGGTGATGCGGTCGCCGTGTTCGATGGCCATGCGGTGGCTCATGCAGGCGCCGAGTGAGAAGCCGGCGAAGAACACGCTGTCGGGTTCGATGGCGTATTCCTCATCGATGGCGTCGAGAGCGGCCATCAGGAAGCCGCTGTCGTCGGCATCGGGGTTGACAGTGACGTCGAAATTGATGGGCATGCCATAAAGCTCAAACTGCACGTTGATGGTGATGCCGGCGCTCCAGCTGGTGCCGAAGTCGTAGCTGCCGAGGGGCGTCTGCAGGTTGAAGTCGAGGGCTTGGGGGCACACCACGATCCAGCCGCGTTGTTCGGCCGTGGCCCTGACTCTGGTGGCGTTGAAAAAGTTGGTGCAGTCGTCGCCCAGGCCATGCAGCATGAAGAGCACGGGAGTGGGTGTCTCGGCCGAGTAGGTCGAAGGCACATATTCAAGGTATTGGCGTTGTTGTCCGGCCCAGGTGAGGGTCTTCAGTGTTTGCGCGTTGAGGGAGAAGGCCATCACGGCAAGGAAACAGAAGGTAAACAGTTTTTTCATAATTATGAGGATTTAGTGTTGCAAAGGTAAGGATATTTGTAAAAAGGCAAGTTTTATCAAGGAAAATCTAATTAAGTTTGTTCCACATTGTTTTTTCGTACAACGATGGAAGCAGCCCTTTGTTTAGGAATGCAATAGTGGCTATAAAGATCTTCATTTTCCAATCGAAAGGTCTTGCTGTCAAATTGCATCACGGTTTTTGCGGGAGTGTAGCTGATAGTAAAATAACGGGCTTTTACCTGTTCTTCCCCATGCAATTCCATTTGCTCTTTAATCTTTCCTCGTAGTGTTTCCATTCGTTCCTCAATCTTTTTCTTGGCTTCAATAAGACGTATCATCTCTTGTTCGATGTCATTAAACCAATGGGGTTCTTCTGAAAGGGCTGGCTTTTCTGAAACAGAAGGTTTTTTTGTCGGAAACACTACCGTGGCCACCAGTTTATAATGAAACCCTTCAAACTCCAAGCCGAGTGAAAGTACCAAGTATATCCCTTTCAAATCGGTGTAACGATCGGGGGCTTTCTTGAACTGCTCCAAGAAGACGGGGTCGGTAATGGGGAAGTCATAGTTTGAGCCAAGATAGGTAAACTTCATACGATACTTTGAGTTTTCCCTTTCTTCGTCACAATAGGCGCAAGCATTTTCAGGATGAATCAGCATCAACGAATAGTCAAGCCGATCAATCATGGTAGTGGGAATAGACTTTCCCCTGAAATAAAAAACAGCTTGATGTTTTGTGTCGATGAGTTGGTCCAAGAATTCTTGGGTGGATGTTATTTCTGAATGACAGAACTCCATCCTTGAGCAATGCACGTCTTCGCTGTGGGCCTTGTCGGGACAGGCCTCCACGTCGGTCAGTTTGACCAGAGAAAAAATCTTAAAACTCTCGGCCAAATGGTTGGGTATCTCGCCATTGACTGACATTGACAGAGGTCGTAGCCATCGAGGTCGACCGTCATTATGGCGCACGATGACCAGGCTTCCGTCCGATTGCGGAACGACTTCGATGCCAGCGATGCATCGTCCCCCATGTTTGTAGGAATTGGCCAAACAAATGAAATGTTTTTCCATCGTCGTCACATTAAATGGACTATATTCACTTTCTCTTTACTGAACCTCTGCAGATACTCGGCCAATAGACGACGGTGGCATTGCTCGGGGGTGTCTTCGCTGCAAAGAAAACAAGCGCCGTCGAAAGGCTTGACGCCATATTTCTTTGCAATATCCCTGTCGTTCAGTATCCCGATATAGATTTCCACATATTCATCCCAGGTTACTTCTTGCTTGTGCCATTGGTCAAGGAGTTCCTTGGTGGGGGCGAAGTCGACGATGTGTTTGTACGGGATATGGCAAATCTCGTTGGTGAAAAACTCCAAGTCCTTGCCCTTGGCGAATCCAGCCAGTTGGCTGCTGTTGCTGATGCGGACATCTACAAGTTGTTTCACACCGTTTTCGCGCAGCAAGCCGAAGAAGTGTTCGGCGCTTTTTTTTGTAAAGCCTATAGTGTATAACGTAATCATGTCAGTAAGCTCCTTCTTCCAGTTGTAACGCGGGTTTATATCCTATTTCTTTGTTTTTCAGTCTATAGGCATCTCTGAGCTGGTCTTCGGCTGTGTAGGTGCCAAACAGCTCGTCGACCTCTGCAAGATGGTATTTCCGAGAGTGGAGAAACTCGTTCACCATTCTTTTCTCGACCTCGCTTTGCGAAGTCAATTCCGCATCCTTCAGAATATGAAAGACCTCGATTCCTTGATTATGAAAATACCTGGACACTAATGAAAAACGGTGACATTCCAAGGGGTCTGCCTCCGAACACATCAATGCGATGATGAAGCCTCTTTTCAAGCCATTCATCAACCTTTCTGCACCTTGTTGGAACAAAGGAGTCGTAACCGCCAACTCGAAATTCACCTGTCCGTCCTCGTCTAAGCAATCGGTTCGCCTTGCGCCAAATTCGTCGCCAAAAGGCAGGTATTTGATGCCATGCAACTTGAGGAAAACCTTTAAACTGTCCTCGTTGAACTGTGGCGCATATTTGCTTGCAGGCACACTTCTGACGTCTACAACACAATTGATTTCATGATGTTGTAGCAGCGAAAGAAACTCCTCCAGTGATTGGTTGGAATGGCCTACCGTATATAATCTTAGATTGTTCAAAGTGAATAAATAGTTGAATTAGATTGCAAAGATAGTAAATTATTTGGACTTTATGATTCCTTGAAGCTCCCTTCACGCTTCATTTCGGCCAAAACCATACTTATTTCTCCATATTTGTAGTCATCGCCTAAGACATCTCTAGCCGTTGTGATTTTTGGGTCGCCAGTCGCCTCGAAGTAATCGCGGATATCGGCTATCTTTTCACTTGAAACAAATTGCGACGCAGAGAAAACGCCTTGTTCCACCCAATAAATAAGGTGACTGAGGATGGTTGATACAGTCAGGCCTCTTGCTTTGGCGATGTCTTTTGGACTCATGCCTCGATCCGCCATTTCTTTTGTCAAGAAGTAGGTGGCACCATTGGTTTTCTTTGCAGGAACTTGAGTCTGATCACCGATGTCTGCAGTTCTAGGGTCTTTGCCGATGAATCGCAACACAATATCGAGGATCTCTGCACCGTAGTTTCTGATGCGCTTGGTTCCCATGCCTTCAATTTTCCGTAAGTCGGCAAGCGTGACAGGCTTCGCCTCTGCGATGGCTTTGAGGGTCTTGATGGGGGCGATGTTGGATGCTGGCACGTCGTCGGCATCGGCACGGGCAGCGCGCCATGACAACAAAATGGAATAAAGCCCGCCGTTTTTGCTCGGCTCAAACTTGATTTCGACCTTCTTCTTTCCGCCTTTTTCCTTCTCGATGGCACCGATGGACTTGGTCTTCTGGTAAGCCTGCACCGTGAAGCCGTCTTTGCAGGCCTCAAGGCAACCGGTTTTCATTGAGAGGTCCTCTTGGAGCAGTTTCAAGGCATCGGTAATCTGCTCGTTGACACTCTGGTTGTCGGTCTTGAAGGGCAGGTCGAACAAGCCGGCGGCGATGGCCTTCAGATGCTCTTCGAAGTATGCCACACCTTTTATCAGGCGTTCCTGCAGGGCGGGGTTCTGCTCACAGGTGAGCATCTGGTCGTGCAGTTTCCGAATCTGGCTCTCGAACTTGATGCCGACTTGGCACAGTTCCTCGTGGATGCGGTTGCGCCGCTGCGAGAGGTCTTGAATCAAAGAACTCTCAAAGAGGGTGTCGTTGTCGTAGATCACCTTCGTCAGCTTGCCGTAGTCTCTGTAGATTCCATCGAAATCGATGAGTTCGAGCATGGTCTCCAGCTCGTAGTCGTGGCGCAGCTGGTCGACTTTCTCTTGCGTGGGCTCCCTCTCGGGAAGATGCTCCACGAAGTGGTCGACGGAATCGTCGTTGACCAAGGCGTTGGAGGTGATGCGGGTCTTCAGCACGAGACCCTCCAACGAGGTGCAGCGGCTGAGAGCGACGTAGACCTGTCCGTGGGCGAAGGCCTGTCCCGCATCGACGATGACCTTGTCAAAGGTGAGGCCTTGGCTCTTGTGGATGGTGACGGCCCAGGCCAAACGCAGCGGCATCTGGGTGAAACTGCCGATCTCTTTCTCTTCTATGTCTTGGCTCTCTGTGTTGAGGGTGTACTCCATGTTCTGCCACTTGAGTGGGGTGACGACGATGTATTCCGAGCCACATTTCACGGTGACGGAGCCCTCTTCGTCGTCGTAGCCCACAAGCCGCCCGATCTTGCCGTTGAAGAAAGTTTTCTCGGGAGTCGGGTCGTTCTTCACGAACATCACCTGCGCCCCCACTTTCAGCACGAGTTCTTCCTTGGTGGGATAGGTGTTCTCGGGGAAGGTGCCGTGGACGGTGGCGTTGAAGACCAAAGGCTTTGCGTCGATGGCCTCCAGCTTTGACTCGTTGATCTGGTCGGCTTGGTAGTTGTGGGTGGTCAGGGTGATGTAACCCTCTTCGTCGTTGGGTTGGAAGTGGGGTTGGAAGCGGCTGTTGAGCACCCGGACGCAGTCGGCGTCCATGCGGTTGTCGCGCACCTTGTTTAATAAGGTGATGAAGTCCTCGTCGTGCTGACGGTAGATGTGTTCCAGCTCCACGCAGACGTAGGGCGTCTTCTGCAACACCTGGCTGCCGAAGAAATAGGGTGTGTCGTAATAAGGCGCCAGCACCTCCCATTCCTCGGGTTTGGCCACGGGTGCCAGCTGGTGCACGTCGCCGATCATCAGCAGTTGCAGGCCGCCGAAGGGTTTCTGCGAGCGGCGCACACGGCGCAACACGGCATCGATGGCATCCAACACATCGGCGCGCACCATGCTGATCTCGTCGATGATGAGCAGGTCGAGGCTACGGATGAGGTTGATCTTTTTCTTGTTGAGTTTTTGATAGCGGGCAGCCACTGTTTTTGCTTTGAACGAACCGCCTTGGGCGCTCTCGGGCAGCTGTGGTCCAAAGGGCAGCTGGAAAAACGAGTGGATGGTCTGTCCGCCCGCGTTGATGGCGGCTACGCCCGTGGGTGCCACCACGACCATGCGCTTGTAGGTCTTCAGTGGCAGGTTCTTCAGGAAGGTGGTCTTTCCTGTGCCCGCCCGTCCCGTGAGGAAGATATGTGAGTCGGTGAAGAGCACCAACTCCTCTACAAAGTCAAGTTTCTGGTTGACAAAAGTTTGCTGCGCCATGTTTTCTATCGTGTTCAATTGGCTAAAATAAGGAATATTTTTCATTTTTATGGTGGGGTTTTGGTTTTTGTTGTATTTTTGCAGCGGATATCAGTCAGGGATTAGGTATGACTTACCGAAAGTCCGCGCGGTGGCCTATCGTTTCAGTACGACTTACCTCCTGCATTCTGCGGCAAACATCATCGGACAGGAAATGCCGGATAGCAAGCCCCTTAGTAACTCCGATTAAAGGCACTCTGTACAAGCGATTGTTTATACAATGACGACTTTATTACAGAGTGCTTTTTTAGTGATGGAAGAAGGGAAATGCCGAATAGCAAGCCTTTTATTCCATCTTTTTTATGTTTGTATTACAGTAATACAATACTGAACTTTGTCTTTTGTTCGTCTTACAATACCCACCATTAGCTTGACTTCGCCAACACCTGGTAAGTTGTATTTCATCCATAAAAGTTTGTTGAATTGCTTTTGGTTCTTGTCCTTTGGTTTGGCTTTTACTATGCGATACTTTTTCGCCATGGTCAAAATGGAATCCAATTGGAGCGCTGCCAACGTGGAAAGATAGCTTTTTGCGGCTTGATGGCTAGTTTCGTCAATGGAGACAAACCTTATGTTGATGTAGTCTTTCAAGGCAAGGTTGTACCTTTTTAATGAGGGGTTTTTCGTTTTCCAATCCTGATAGAATTGTCTGATGATTTGTTTACTAGTGTTGAAGTCTTCTTTGCTCTCTCCTGTGGGAATCTCAAT
>JAEEGF012301019.1_pt1 | contig 10285 bp, 9 predicted proteins | sample 9134171 | NCBI WGS metagenome assembly JAEEGF01 (sample SAMN16246542, study PRJNA631951) | gut metagenome | biome: gut microbiome; feature: rumen; material: AP-attached | host: Bos | place: Iran: Karaj | collected 2018-10 | reverse complement strand
TAGTTGGTTTGGCTAATCCATTAAGAAAGTGCATGCAAAGTGGCGTTTTGACTTTCAAGTCAAAGCCTGCGGGTTATGATTACTCCTTAGCAGTTTAAGATAAGATCAACACTTTTCTTGAACATAGCCTTTCCAAAACTCTGTCTTATCACCCTGACCTGATGCGTTCCGTCACTGTCCCTAAAAAACCGCAGGTCGCAAGAAAAAAATTTTCCAACTAAAAAATCTCTGACTCTGAAAAACATTTAGGCTGAGAGCAGAAGAAAACAGCAGTCCGCTCCAGGCTGACATCCGTCGGCTCTCCCGATAAGACACTGTGAACACTGCAAAAGCACAAAGAGTGCCTGACATTATGCTAAAATTGACATGTCACGGAATGACTGATCACCTGCGGGGATGATCCTGACTTGCTGCTGGAACCTGAAAACTTTCAGAAAGCTCCATGAATGCAGTCCGGACAGCAACACACGGAGCTGAAGCTTTCAGATTGCCGCCCGCAGAATATTTTTGCGGACGGTTTCGAAAAGCACCTATGGCATAAGGCACAGGAACAGACAAATGAGTGAGCTGAGTGTTATAACTCTCAACAGCAGGGATGATTTAACCCAGGAAGTAAAGGAGAAGATCAGAAAGCAGACAGCCGACGTTCTGATCCTCAACTACCCGCTATCAACAGACGGTGACGTGATAACCGACTCCCCTTTTGCATTCCTGAATGATATAAAGGAATTCCGGTTTAAAATAATCATCGGAGAAAAATGCACATCCACGGATAAAATGTTTTTCGGCTGCACAAGACTGGAAAAGGCGCCGGAGCTCAACCTGGAAAATGTACAGAATCTCAACTGGATGTTCGAAGACTGTATTTCACTGACTGATGTGCCGAACTACGTCGCACTGAAGGCTCAAAGCGCCAGAGGTATGTTCCGTCACTGCAAGGCACTGACCGACATGCCAAAAATCAAGATGCCCCGCGGCATTCCCATGGACTGCATAACCCAGGGATGTTCATCTCTGTGTGCAATTCCGGAACTGAAAAGTCCGAGAATAGTTCTTGAATGCAGTGATGATGTTACAGATCTGGTACGTCTGAGAACAGCAGCCCAGGATCTTGATGAAATAGTCATTAACTTCAATGTTGAACGCAAGCTCCTGTTCGGACAGTTTACTGAATCAAATTCCCCCTTCAGCGGACTCCCTACCCTGGATACAGTAAAATTCAGAATCACAACAGGACCGGAATGCAGAAGCCTCGAAGGTCTTTTCTTCGGATGCAACAACCTGAAAAAGGCACCTGAAATAGATACATCCAATGTCAGAAACATGAACTGCATGTTCCAGAACTGCACATCTCTTTCAGAGGTTCCCCTCTATGAAACTGCAAACTGCACATCAATGAAAAACATGTTTCACGGCTGTACTAATCTGGCTAAGGTACCATGCTTTGACACAGGGAACGTTGAAACAATGTTCGGCATGTTCGAAGGATGCCCGGAACTTTCAGAACTCCCGAAATTCAATACGTCAAAGGTAAAAAATTTCAGCTGGTTTCTGAGCGGATGCTCAAAACTGAAATCAATCCCCAAAATTGATACCAGATATGCAGAAAGCATGTGCAGCATATTCAATCACTGCACAGCTCTGACTGAAATCCCCAAACTGTCGGTACGGCATCTGAAGGATGCGGAAAAACTTTTCAGCGGATATACAAATGAAAATGTAATAACAGGATTCTGGGGAGTCTTTAAATGGAGAAAAATGCTGAATAAATTTCTGAACCGAAAAAAATAAAGGCACGCTCCACATGAATCCGAAATCAAATATCTGATTATCGGCGGACGTGCCGGAAATGAGGCTGAAGACCATAGACAGGCGGACAGCCTCAGATCAGTTTTCTTAAACAGAAGACTGTTTCTTCCTTCTGTTCAGCTGCTTGTCTTCTTACCGCTCTTGGTAAAATCAAACGTTGACGGAGGCGCAAACTTTATCACCTTCTTTGCCTCGGTCATGGCTTCGCTGATAATAGCCTTGCTGTTTCCGATAAGTCTTTCGATCGTACTTTTGCGACTTGTTCTCGGGTGTTCAGGAATTCGGGATTCATCAAAACCTTCCGGACTTGGCATTGCAACAGAAATTCTTGTATTTTCTGCAGTAAGCTTTCGACCGGATGATGAAATCTCAGATACGGATTCTGTCTGAGACACTGCATCTGCAGCCGGTTCATAATCTGTATGCTGGCTCTGAGTCTCCGGAGGAGGTACCAGAGAATCAAACATCAGCGGATCAACAGCGGCATCCTGAGAAGTGGCAACCTCGGCAGACAGAGGATTGACCAGAGCCCGACTGGCAGCCTTGACCAGTTCGGCAAGTCTGCTCTGTCTTGCAACAAAATCAAAAGGAGGAGAGGATATGAGAGAAACTGATTTAGGCTTCCTTGGCGCAGCTTCCTCCACCTGAACATCAGGTGCCGGCTTTGCCCTGTGCTTGACAGTAAACATTGAAGGAGTTGCCGTCGTAAGAGGAACGACAGCAGGCTGATGAGGAGTCTGAGCTTTCTCTTTTTCCGCTGCTTCAGCGGCTGCCTTTTCTTCAGCCAGTCTCTTCTTTTCTTCTTCCTTACGTTTCTTTTCTTCAGCCTTTCTGATATTTTCAGATGACTTAATCAGAGTGAACATACTTGGAGCTGAAGATTTAAAAACGGTTTCATCATCTTTTTTCTGCTGCTTTCTGGTCCTTTTTGCAGGGGTTTTTCCCGTCCCGGTCTCAGATTTCCTGACAGTTTCGGCAATCTTTTGATCTGTCGGCTGTTTTTTCTCTTTAACAGCTGGAACAGCATTTTCCGAACCGGCGGCATTCTGCTGAACAGGTGCTGCCTCAGAAACAGGCTGTACCGGTATCGACTCGGCAACAGGCTGAATTTGTGCCGTCTGGGATTCCTGTACCGCACCAAAAGCAAAACCTCCGCTCAGCTCAGCAGTAGGAGTAACATTTTCCATGGAAACGCCGGCAGAGGCATCGTGAACAGATCCAGGAACATTCAAACTCTGGTTAAAGGTATCGCTTCTGACGGTCTCCGGCTGAACTTCTATGTAGTCAGAAGATCTGAAAACAGTATCAAACATTGAAGGCTGCTGATAGGTTCCGGTCTGAGTCTGACCGCTGTTATTACTTTCTGCAGCTGAAGTCCCGCTGTTCTGAACCTGGAACGGCTGAGTATTCTCTGCTGCAAAAGGACTGACGTTCTGAAAGAAACTCTGCTGAGCATTCACAGCTGCCGGAGTATTATCAGTCTGTGCATGGTTCTGCTGAGAACTGTCTGCTGCAGGGGCTGTCTGAACAGATGCAGGCACCTGCTGCTGTGAATTTACAAACAGAGCTGACAGATCAAGAGTCTGAAGCTTCTTTGTTGTACTAGACAATTCAGTTTTTCTGGCATAACCGGTCTGTCCGTCTGTTACATCAGACTGACTGCTCTGTTCTGAAGAGAACGAAGGCGAAAAACCTGCAACCGGCTGATTTAAAGTATCATTCTTCTGGACATCTGCCGTTCCATAGTTTCCGGTTATATTCTGAACTTCGGAATATCCTGCCGACTGCTGTAAAGACGGTGCCTGTGCTGCGTTCTGACAGATCTGCTGATTCTGAAATTCCTGAGAAGGCTGAACATTTGTATTTGCCTGAGCAGGAGGAACTGTCTTAACCTCAGAAAACAGTGGTGACTGAACCGGTTGTGCCAGATTTTGCTGTGTCTGGACCTGAGTCTGTACAGGAGAGCTGTATACCGGCGGAACTGCCGCACTGGATACATTGTTGTAAACAGGAGCGGATTTCTGCTGACCGGCATCTGCTGACAGCCCTGCATTTGCCATGACAAATCCATCCATCAGAGGATCAACTGCAACTTCCGTGGTTGCCTCAAATTCCTTTGGTAAATTTAACTGCTTGGCTGACGCCACGGTACCGGCTGAGGATTGCTGCTGAGGAACTTCCGGTTCTTCAAGAATAGAAGCAATCAGAGATATCTTAATCATCTGATTTCTTTCACGAAGAAATAAAAAATTCGGATTTTCAGAGTCTATATGCCCTATAACTTCCTCTTTGTCATTTCCAACGTAATACTGAATGCGAACACACTTGTCACGAAATTTCTCTAGAAACATCTTAAAAAGTCCAAATTTACAGAATCAACCGATTACCAGTTATCCCGGCCTAATGTCAGACAACAGATAAAGCACAAAAAAGAATAAAAAAGGATTGTTTTACCGGTGAATTTCAAATCAGAGCCAGCACAGATTGTTCATCATCTTATTTTTTAAAAACATCCGCCCAGTAAAATGTCAACATTATATATCTTTGAAAAAATTAAACAGCGATAATGATCAATTTTCAAATGGAAACGAGCAAAAAACATTAGTTCATAATGCTTCCATTCAGCAGATCTGAAAATTGAAAGCGTCTAATCAGCCTGTTCGAACAGTTCCTGGATTGAAACACAGAGATCCTCAATATTTTCAATTTCCACCGGAGTAATAAATATGGTATCGTCGCCGGCTATTGTTCCCAGTATTCCTTCGCTTTTGGAGAGAGAATCCAGCATTCTGGCTATCATCTGAGCGGCACCCGGACTTGTATGGATCACAATAAGGCATCCATTGTGACCTACGTCAAGAACAAGACTCTTCAGCTGACTGTTGATAGTCGGAACGCCAAGCTCCACAGGAAGACAGTAAACCATATTCATTTTGGTGTTTCTTGTACGAACCGCACCGAATCGGGTAAGCATTCGCGAAACCTTTGACTGGTTAATATTGCTGAACCCCATTTTATTCATGGCCTCAACTATTTCCGCCTGGGAACTGTATTTTTCCTCCCTGAGCAGCTGTTTAAAGCATTTAATGAGATTTTTCTGATTATCGTTCAAGAACACACTCCTTATTTTGTCCAAACGCAGGAAACCCAAAATTTCAGATTTGCATTATACATTCATTTTTAGTCACAGACTAAACCTGCAGACATTTACTCATGACTGATTTTCTGACACTGCAGTAATGTACATGATTCCATGATCCAAAGTTCTCATGACGCAGAACTCTACCTGACGTCAAACATGCATACGAAGCGAAATCTAATGTTAAACCGGAAACCCCTCCAATCAGGAGCAAATTAGAATTCCTTAACTTGCGAAACAGTACAGGATGAATCCAGAAGTTCACGACTGCAGATACATGCCCGACTGTGAAATAAACTTTTTCTCCGGAACAGCGAATAATTCACAAAAAAAATCTCAATCTTTTGTCATGGCAATGTATGTTTGTTATATTTAGCATGGGGTGTTGTGAATAATGCCGTTGCCCTGCGGACAGTAATGACATACCGATAATTAACTGATAGAGAAGGAGGTAAAATGATAGTTACAGATATAAAAAACATATCTTCGGTAAATCCAAAACTTGAAAAGCTTGTAGAGAAAGCCCTGGAATTTGAAAAGCTGGGTAAGAACGGCAAATACAGTCTGCTGAATAACGATATAACAGTCACAATATCAGAGGATCAGCTTGAAGAGCAGTCAAAGCGTAGTCTTGAACTTCATCATGAATATGCAGATGTGCAGATCGTTCTTAAAGGAAAGGAACGCTACGGTTATATGATAGGTTCATACGAAGGCAAGCTGGAAACTGACAGACTGGAGTCGGACGATCTGGCCTTTCTGCCGCTGGAACAGGAATGCCAGTATACAGATCTTGAGCAGAACCAGCTGGTAATTTTTCTTCCAAAAACACCGCACAAACCTCTCTGCATCCCGTCACCCGAAAACAAAATCGTAAAAAAAATTATAATAAAAATAAGAAAGAACCTGATGGCTGAATATTTCAGCTTTGGTGGAGGTACAGAAAATCATGATTAGGAACAAAGTTCAGCCAAAGAAAATTGGTGAAAAATGTGATGCAATGACAGAACTGAATGAGTTCATTCTGAATCACCTGCGGTACGACGATAATTTTATTCTTATACGCATGGTTGTTACTCAGCAGACCCCTTTAAATACAGAAGAAGTTATAAAACCAGCCTCAAACAGTGCTTTGTATAAAAAAATTGCCGAAGCTTTCAGAAGGAGCATCCGTTCCGAAGACTACGTTGGAAAGCTGGCGATTGATGAATATCTCGTCATAATTAAAGATGACAATCCAGCCAACGGTGCACTGGTGGCAAACCGCTTAAGCAGATTGGTTTCTGATACGACCAACGGAGCCTTTATAGGTCGATCCTATGTCACCGAATACAGAGAGGGCGACAGCGTATCAACACTGCTGGAAAGGATCATGCACTGATCCTGACAAGGCTGGTTAAAAAACACTGCAGCACCCTGATATCAATGAGAAGCATGATATCAAATACTCACCATTAACATTCAGCAGAGAAAAACATGACAGGTGAAATAAACGCAAAATCCTACGAAGAGGAATTTGCACCAATACTTGAGGAAAGACTGAAAAAAGAAGATTTTCATGAAACCCTGGATGCAGTCACCAAGCTTACGGTGGGACTTGCCGTGTACACCAAGGATGAAAAGGAAGATGAATACCGTGAGTGTGCAGATCTGCTTAAGGAGGTCTGTATTCAGCTTGTTTCAAAAAGAATAAACTCCTACGTAAACGATATTACGGCGGATAATCCTTCAGAAACCATGGATGAAGGCAGACTCCACACAAATCTGACAATGATAGAAAAAAGCGTCACCAGGGAGTTGATCGGAGTGGCAGGTGCCTGCGCGGACAGCGGAGAACTCAGCAAGGAGAAGACTGACGAATTCAATTTCAGATTCAGAATTTTTCTTACTGAATACATGTTTCTCTCCCAGATTAAGCTTGACTGGTATCTCATGAGAAATTCTGAGACTGCACAGGCTTTTTTCGACTCTGTAACAAGAGGGTACAAGCTTCCGCAGAATATAAAGGACACGCTGAAGGATGCTTGCAAATCAGTTGCAAAGGGAGAGTCAGACAGCATCCAGAATCTGCAGGACAGTCTGCCTTCAAAAATTCTGAAAGAGATCCATTCTATTCTGGGAAAAAATGAGAACGTCGGCTCCGTCTTCAGCACGCCTTTCTACGCCGTTCTCAGCAGCGTCAAAAATATCTTCTACAGCTGTCAGGCCGCAATCATATCGTGCAGAAACGAACTGCTTAAAAATATGAATGAAGAATCAAAAAACAGGGCTGAAGAAGCTTTCGAGGAATTAAGTTCGGGGTATGCTCACATTGCAGACGTCATGTTTTCCAGCATACTCGATCTGCTCATAAAAATGGCAGAAGTGCCGGAAGATGAATCTGCAGAAGAAGCACAGGCAGAATAACAGGAAAACAAACTTAACCCGTAACTCGGCGATACAATGATATCTGCACAAAGCGGATATCATTGCAAGTAAAGCAATTTCTGCGGTCTAAGGTCTGCTTCTAAAGTTTTGCGTGCACCACATGATCATGTGCCTGATCCAGAAGAAGTTTTGACTCCCTCATAAACTGGGCTGCATAATCTCCAAAATACTCTCGTGCCTTGAGGAAACTTGATACAAAGGCCTCCTTGTCCTGAGAATCGATTATTTTAAGGGATTTTTCTACAAATTCCGAATAATGCCTGATAGTTTCCAGATTGCGGTGAGCTGAAAGAATTATATCAGCATAAAGATTAGGATCCTGGGCGAACAGACGGCCTACCATCATCAGTTCAAGACGGTAAATAGGAGAGCTAAGTTTAACAAGACAGTCCAGATCTGCATTGGTCTGTGCCAGAAACACGCCGTAGGCATATGTTGTAAAATGGCGCAGTGCCTGAATTATGCTCATGGCCTCGTCATGCTCAAGAGCATCAACCGCCTCAATGCGTGCACCCCAGATTCTCATCTGAGCAAGAACCCACTGGCACTGCTCAGGAAATCTTCCTTCACAGTACACAATAACCTGCTTGGCAAGGCTTGCAATATCCGGTCCGAACATAGGATGCAGACCCATGACCGGTCCCCTGTGAGTTTCAAGCATAGTCTTGAGCGGAGCTGACTTAACAGAAGTAAAATCAGCAAGAACACAGTCCTCGGGCAGTCCGGATAAATTTCTAATCACCTGATCTGTTACATCAATTGGAACACAGACTATGACCAGGCTTGGATTTTCCAGCATTTTCTCCGCTTCATCCCAGTTACGCCGGCTTAAGGCATCGACATGATATCCCGATGAACGAAAAGCAGAAGCGAATATGGATCCAAGCTGACCGTTACCTCCGATTATTACTATGTTGCGACAGGAAGGATTGACACACTTGAAACCGGCATCATGCTCACTGCTGTATGATTCTCTCATAACGCGTCTGAGAACATCCTCAACCATCTGAGGTGACAAACCGTGCATTTCCGCATCACGACGGCGTTTTGCCAGCATACTTGCCTCGCGTTCCGGAGCATAAACCGGAACGCCAATGCGACTTTTGACCTCTCCAACCTTTGCTACAAGCTGAAGTCTTCTCTTCAGAATTGAAATCAGTTCCTGATCAGTCTTATCGATATTTTGTCTAAGATTATCCAGTTCTTCGTTCATAAATCGTGCCTAATCATCAATCTCGTCAAGATATTCCTCTAAGTTCTTTTCATCAGCAGCATCTTTCTTAAGCTGTTCTGATGCTATACCCTCCTTTCCAAGAACAAGACCTTCCTGATACTGAAGATAAAAATCCCTGGCCGATACATACGGATCAAAGGATTTATCCAGGACTTCCTCCTGACTTATCATATCAGCTCTCGAATCAATGGTATTCAGTGTAAAATACGCGGCCAGCCAGTACCATTCAAGTTCACTGTACGGAAAATAGAGATTATCAACAATACCTCCGACTATGCTGCGGGGGGTATTCATCCCGGTAAAAGGAACCTGCAGATAAGGACCATTGGCAACATTCCATTTACCAAGCACCGTAGAAAAGGTCATGGGCTTGTGCTCCATACCCATATCAGAGGCAATATCCATCAGGCCAAGCACACCTATGGTCGAATTCACGAGGAATCTTCCCGCACTGATTCCGCTATCTGCCAAATTTGCCGTCAACGCATTGTTTACAACGTTATTGATCTCCCGGAAATTGCTGAGAAAATTGTGAATTCCTTTTCTTACCGGCTGAGGCATATAATCGGCATATCCGTGGGCAACGGGTCTGAGAGCATAGCGATCAAGAAAATCATAATTGAATGCCCAGACCCCGCGGTTCACCTTTTCAAACGGATCTGATGAATTTCCAACGAGCAGACCGGTGGCAGGTGGATTATGTACCATGGCACGATGTGCCTTTAAATGAGGAAGAACCTGAGGACCGTCAGCCTTCACACCTGTCGAAACAGAACACAGGAGAAAGGATGAGGAAACCAGAATTAAAAGTTTTTTTAAAGTAATAGCCATACAGCCGCTCATAAAATTAAATTGCAATATTCGTGTTAAATGAATCCAAGCCAGAATCCTAAAAAACTTAACGCATTATAACAGTCTACAGCCAACAACTGTTCAGTTAAATCAAAAACTTCACCGAACCTGTCACATTAAAAAGGACACGCATGCACTGCGCCCACCTAAAATCGAATGCTACCTGCCTCAATGATCACTGCAACACTACTGGAATTTTGGGCTGCATGGACGGTTCCTGCATAGAACGAAGAAGATCATAAAAAAACCAGGTAACATAATAATAAAGGTATGCTTGATGACAATTTCAAAAAACAACTTGATTGTTTAAAATCTAACAATATCAGACTTGCTGTAGAAATTGAAATTGCCGATATCCAGGAAAAATTCGGTTCAAAATACGATGATGCCATTAAAGAAGTTCGAGAATATGTTTCTATATTGGAAAAAAAATTGTAAATGGTCGGAAATAAAAAATTCTGACCGTTTTTGAGGATATAACATAGGTTGAAAAAATTGATGAGCGACATCACATTTTAGTAAGTTTTTCGGCAATATCATTTTTTCAAAAAAAATTTTTTATATCGCTCAGAAAGGCTGTTTTTAAGCTCATAACAGGGGGTTAATTTTGAGATGACAGTTTTGCTACCAAACCCTGTTACCGATCTGTATATGCGTGTTATGGACGTTTAACGGCGAGTTTTTTGAGTGACTTAAGCTACTAAAAAAAGGTTAAAAAATCAGTATGTTATAATATACATAGTACCTTGAAGGTGTCTATGAATACTGAAGAAACAAAGAAAAATTTGGATGAAGCAATATCAAAATTGGAGTCTTTCAACAAG
>JAEEGF010781619.1_pt1 | contig 10285 bp, 9 predicted proteins | sample 9134171 | NCBI WGS metagenome assembly JAEEGF01 (sample SAMN16246542, study PRJNA631951) | gut metagenome | biome: gut microbiome; feature: rumen; material: AP-attached | host: Bos | place: Iran: Karaj | collected 2018-10 | reverse complement strand
GATAACCAAGATAACGGAAGGCAAGGTCGAGGCGGGGCTCGCTACGGACTCCTTTGTCAAAACGGATGATGACATTGGAGATGTCGTTGAGCTCATTCTGCTTGTAAAGCAGTTCGACTCCCGGAGCCAACGTGCTCTTTGACATATCCTTGGAAAAGTCCGGGAACACGGGCTCTATTGGGGCAACTTCAGAAGTCTGGATGGCGGTAAGGAAATCACTTTGGAGATGACGGTTGGTCTCGATCGGAGTAATCGCAGGTGCGGCTATCTTGTCGATGTTCTTGTCTTCACCGATCTTCTTGTAGGCAACGACATAACTGTTCGCTCCAAGATATTCATTGGCCCAGTCCGTAATTTGGCGCTTGGTAATCTTTTCCAGGCGCTTGAGTTGGAGTGCATCATCCTTCCAGGCGTGTCCGCTGATGAAGGAGTTGACATAAGACATCGCCCTTCTTCCGTTGCTTTCCAACTGGGACATCTGGGTCAGCTTGATATTGTTGATGGTGGACTGGATAAGCTCGTCGTCGAAATCTCCGGTACGGATCCTTCCTACCTGCTCAAGCAGAAGGTCCCTCACATCCTCGAGAGACTGGCCTTCGCGGGGATAGCCAACCATCAGGAACTCACCATAGTCAGGACGGTTGTAATTCATCAGGTAGAATCCGCCGATCTTCTGGGCCTGGATAAGGTCGAGGTCGGCAAGTCCGGCCTTCCCGTTATAGAGGATAGAGCTGACGATCCCGCCGACTTCGCTCCTCAGGAAATCCTTGTCTCCGGGAGTCCTCCAGCCAAGCATGACAAATTCGGCATCAAGACCATAAACCGTCTTCTCTACCGGGGATGTGATAGCCTGCTCAGGCTCGTACTGAAGTGTCTTCATCTGGGGGTTGGGTTCCCAATCTCCAAAATACCTCTCCACAATTTCTACGAATGAATCAGGATCGAAATCACCGGAGACACAGATAGCCACGTTGTTGGGGACGTAGAAATTGCTGCAGTGGTTCTCGATGTTTATTATGGAAGGATTCTTCAGATGGTCCTGGGTACCCAGTGTGGTCTGGAGTCCGTAAGGATGATGGGCGAAGAGAACAGAATCAACGGCCTCCATAGCCTTTGAATCATCCTCGGTAAGGCTCATATTCTTTTCCTCATAGACGGTCTCAAGCTCTGTGTGGAAACCACGGATCACAGGGTGGATGAACCTGTCGGCCTCTATCTTTGCCCAGTTCTCGATCTGGTTTGAAGGAATATCCTCCTGATAGACAGTCATATCACTGGAAGTGAAAGCATTGGATCCGGAGGCTCCGATAATGGACATCAATTTGTCATATTCATTGGGTATGGCAATCTTGGATGCCTCATAGCTGATGGAATCTATCTGGTGATAGATGGCCAACCTCTCTTCAGGATCGGTCTTTGTCCTGTAGACTTCGAAAAGATTGCGGATCTCATCCAGCAAAGGCTTCTCCGCCTCGTAGTTTGACGTTCCGAAACTCTCGGTACCCTTGAACATTAGATGCTCCAGGTAGTGGGAAAGACCGGTAGTCTCATGCGGGTCATCCTTGCTTCCAACCCTGACTGCTATGTAGGTCTGGAGACGGGGAGTCTCCTTGTTGACTGACATATAGACCTTCAATCCATTGTCAAGTGTGTATATCTTCGTCTTAAGAGGGTCTCCCTTGACAGTCTCGTACTTATACTTGGAACAGGAACCTGCCAGAATGAGCAGTGCAGCGGCGGCGAAGACCGCCATCATAATCTTTTTCATATTGAATAATTTGAAAGCGGCACAAACTTAATCATTTTTCACTGCAACACAAAAAAGTGGTATATTTGTAATCTACGGTTGAATTGAATATGGCCAAGCAGAAAGCGCATAAGGTGGAAATCCGCAACAAGAAAGCTTCGTTCGACTACGAGTTTCTCGAGACCTTCGAAGCCGGGATCGTTCTTGTCGGAACGGAGATCAAATCCATCCGGATGGGAAAGGTCTCCCTTGTGGATTCTTATTGCTATTTCGTTGGTAACGAACTGTTTGTCAGGGGCATGAACGTAGCCAAATACTTCTGGGGATCCTGGGGTCAGCATGAACCCCTGAGGGACCGGAAGCTGCTTCTGACAAAGCGGGAGCTAAGGCATCTCCACCAGGCCGTCAAGGAAAAGGGACTCACCATAGTGTCCGTCAAATTATTCATAAACGACGAGGGCTACGCCAAACTGGTCATTGCCCTGGCCAAGGGTAAGAAGGTCTTCGACAAGCGGGCTACAATCAAGGAAAAGGATATCCGCCGCGAAATGGAGCGCGGAGAATGATATGGGCAGGAAGCCTCAGAACAAACTTCGGGAAGCTATCCCCATCCCTCCGCCGGCACCCCTGCCGGATCCGGAGACAATCGACATACAGTACATCTTCAATGAATATGTTTCCGGCTCCATCGACCTCATAGTCGTTCTCGGGCCTACCGCCTCAGGTAAAACCCGCTACGCCGTCGAGCTGGCCAGGTGTCTAACCAATCTAGCTACGGTAGGTATAGACCCCTCCGACAACGCCTCGCTTCGCTCGGCCCCACCGCTCGCTTCACTTCGTTCCGCTCCGGTCCCCCCTCTTACGTGGCCGAGGGTGGCCACGGTTGCTGAGGGGTCTATACCTGCCGTAGCCGAGATTCTGTCAGCGGACAGCAGGCAGGTTTACAGGGGTATGGACATAGGTACCGGGAAGGATTTGGAAGAATACGGAGAGGTTCCATATCACCTGATAGACATAGTACCTGCTGGTACGAGGTTTGACCTGTACCAGTGGCAGCAGGCCTTCGAAGAAGCCTACCAGGACATCCGCTCACGCGGAAGGATTCCAATCCTTTGTGGCGGCACCGGTCTCTACATCCAGGCGGCCACGAGCGGATATTCATTGCCCCAGGTACCTCCTAATGAGGAGCTCCGTGCCGAACTGGAGCTTTACGACATAGAAGAACTGCGTGAAAAACTCGCTGAACTGGGGCCTCTTCCCGATGAAGGAGTCATGCAGAGCAAGAGGCGTGTGATCAGAGCGCTTGAAGTCGCCCTCTACGAGAAAGACCACCCTGTACAGAAGACATCTTTCCTTCCCAAAAACCCTTATTTCATCGGCACTCTGGTGGACCGGGAAGAGAGGAATGCGCGGATTGACTCGAGGCTTGACTCAAGGCTTCAGAATGGACTGATAGAAGAGGTCAAGGGTTTGCTGAAGAGTGGAATAAAGCCCGAAGACCTGATGTACTACGGACTTGAGTACAAATTCGTTACCCAGCATGTTCTGGGCATCCTGTCCTACGATGAGATGCGTCTTCTTCTCGGAAATGCAATCCACCAGTTCGCCAAAAGGCAGATGACCTGGTTCCGGGGCATGGAGAAAGACGGAATATGGATACATTGGACAAACGTTTAAACAGTCATAAATCATGAAAGTCGCGATTATCATGGGATCGACGAGCGACCTGGAAGTAATGTCAGGCGCCTTCGGTATCCTCGAGGGATTCGGAATCGAATTCGAGAAAAGGGTCATCAGTGCCCACAGGACTCCCGAACTCATGTTCGAATACACCAAAGGACTCAAGGACAGGGGCTTCGGTGTGGTGATAGCCGGAGCGGGCGGGGCAGCCCACCTGGCCGGTGTCGCCGCCGGTCTTACCTCCCTGCCGGTCATAGCCGTTCCGATGGCAACCAAGAATCTGGGTGGACTGGATTCCCTTCTTTCAATGGTACAGATGCCTACAGGGATCCCGGTGGCGACAGTGGCGATCGGAGGTGCAAAAAATGCTGCCATCCTTGCAGCGGAGATTCTCGCGCTGGGAGACAAGGCTGTTTCCGAAAAACTGGATGCCTACAGGGAAGCCCAGGCAGAGAAAATCCGTAACACAGTTATCTAGTCATGAATACCCGTCTGCTGGCCGCTGTCGGAAGCCTGTTCCTTGCGGCATCCATCGTCAACGCCCAGAGCGTGATTACCCTCCAGGACTCCGGAGAAGAAGGCCGCTACACCATCGAAACCTCGGTCAACGGGGTTGGTGTACTCACCTACTACACTGAGGAAAACTGGTTCGTCAGTATGTCCACCACTACCTATCTCTTTCTCTATGAGAACGGTTACATCAAGGACAATGACGTCAAGGGTCTGACCACGTTGAAAATGCCGGACGGTTCCAGCACCAAGGCCGCATCGTTCGTCATCAAGAAGCTGAAAGTCGGTGACAAGGTGATGATCACCGACATCCCGGCCTTTGTGATCAAGAAACAAACCGTACCTCTGGTAATAGGGAGTTCTACGTTCTCAAGTTTGGGAGACGTAGCACGTGAAGGTAACCGGATCATTATCGGAGACCTCGAGTCAGTAGAGTCGCTGGCTGAAGTGGTCGATCCGGTTGACAGCCTGAGGTTGGCAGCACAATCGTTCCTGGATGAAGGGAATTATCAGGAAGCAGCGTCCTGTTTCCAAGCCTTGCAGGACAAGGGTGCCCTCAACATGCTTACCCAGTACCAATACGCAGTTGTCCTGAACCTTTTGGAGCGTGACAAGGAAAACATAGCCGTCTCAGAAGAATGGCTCGAATCCAATGGGGGCAAGTCCCTGATGATGGATTACTGGATCCACAACGGTCTTGGTGCCGCATACGCCCGTCTCAAGGACAATGAAAAAGCGATTGAAAGCTATGAAAAAGCGGCCTTGACCTACTATCAGCTCTACAACACTTCTGAAAAGGGGATCAAGGCCGGGAATTTCCACGACGAGAATCTGGGAGCCACTCTCTACCGTCTAGGTAGGCTGTACGCCGCTGAAGGCAAGGTCCAGAAGACTGAGTCCCGCTGCTCCCTCGCCGCCCGCTGCGGCTACCAGCCCGCCATCGACTTCTGTAACCAGTACAAGATCAAGTACTAGACTGAGGGTAGTAGGATCAGGAAATATATTCCTTGAGGGCGGTGACGTAGTTACGGAAGGCCTCGAGGCCGGTTTCGGTGAGGCGGCAGGTGGTGCAGGGCATCTTGCCCTTGAATCCTTTCTCGACCGTTATATACCCGGCGGCCGAGAGTTTGTCGATCTGGACACTGAGGTTGCCGGAAGTCGCTCCTGTCTGTTTCTTGATGTAGGTGAAGTCTGCGGACTCCACTCCTGCAAGCAGGGAAACGACGGCGAGCCTCAGTTCCGAATGAAGTACCGGGTCAAGTTTCGGGAACATGGCTAGCGGTTCTGGCGTTTGACAATAAGACCTGTTGCCACAAGGACGAGTCCGGCCAATGTGAATATGAACATCTGCTCCTTGGTTGCTCCTGTAAGGTAATAGATGGCCACACCGCCTATGCCAGTTACGAAACCTGCAATCTTGATTGCCCAATTCTTTAGAGCTACCCCGCTGATGGTCTCGGCCAGACCGAAAAGAAGCACTATGCCCACAGTAAGACCGGCACCTGCAACTATCGCAGCAATAGGGTTGTCACCCACATTTGTGAAAAGGACAGTGAATGCGGCGACAGAACAGGCGAATACTCCGAATGATGTCCAAATCCCAGAAACGATCCGGCTGACAACGTTAGTCGCTACCGCCGGTTCCTCTTTGGAACGGATCATCCTGGCCAAAGGGTAGCCTACAAGAGGCATGGCGAACCAAAGGTTATTCCAGTAAGCATGTCCGGTCGATTTCCAAAGGGCATAGACCAGCAATGAGAAGAAAGCGAGAAGGATTCCCCAGAGGATAAAGTACTTCCCTCCCCTGCGGGTGATTTCCTTGCGATTGTTATTCAGCGTCTCGGTGATGAGAGCCAGGCTCTCACTAACCGTCATTTCTTTGTTTTGTTCCATGATATCAATTATTTACATTGTTTTTAGAGCCAAGCGAGGCTGCGCATACCACCTTAACTCCACTGCAAATATAAACAAGTTTATTTTATAAACCAAATTTTTCCGTATTATTTTCTAACTTTGTTTTATAATAAGCCTGTGGCTATGGAAAGGGAGAAACAAATATATAAGGTAACCTTGATTGGAAGCGTTGGGAACGTGCTTCTGGTAATCGTCAAATTCATCGCCGGAATTCTGGGACGGAGCTCAGCTATGGTTGCCGATGCCGTGCATTCCTTGTCCGACTTCCTGACTGACATTGTCGTCCTTGTTTTCGTAGGTATCAGCGCCAGGCCTCAGGATAGTTCCCACGACTATGGGCATGGCAAATTCGAAACCCTGGCCACCATGTTTATCGGTCTTGCCCTGGTCGGCGCAGCCATCGGCATCATAGTGTCAGGAGCATTGAAACTGGCATCATGGCTTCAGGGTACGAATCTCGTTGCTCCACGCTCTCTTGCACTCTGGGTAGCACTGTTGTCTATATTAATAAAGGAATTGATGTTCCGATATACGGATAAGAAAGGACGCGAACTGTCCTCCCCTGCCCTTTCAGCCAATGCCTGGCATCACAGGAGCGACGCCCTTTCATCAATAGCTGCTGCAGTTGGTATCGGAGGATCACTTCTTCTTGGGGGCAGATGGACCGTATTGGATCCCCTGGCCTCAATAGTCGTGGGAGCGATGCTTCTCAAAGTCGCATGGGAAATCATTAAACCAAGCCTGGGAGAACTTACCGACGAATCCCTCCCGGATAGGACCGAGGAGGAAATCCTTGAGATCATCAACTCTTTCCCTGAGATAACCGAACCACATAACCTAAGGACAAGGAGAATCGGAAACCGGATAGCAATAGAAGCGCACATCAGGATGGACGGGAATCTGACCCTCCTCAAAGCACATGAACTTACCTCGGCAATCGAAAGTCAGCTGAAAGAAAGGTTCGGCAGCGGGACGATCGTCACGTTGCACATGGAACCGGCAAAAAACGCCGGTGTGGACGTCTAAGTGTGAGAAACCATCAGCACCCAATCCCCATCATCCGGTTTCTCGGGCAGGGCAAGCCCTCCGCCCTGGCCTGAGGACAATCCGGCCACCTCGGTCCACTCCCCGCTCCTGGGGTTGAACCAACGGGCATTGACAGCCCTGTCTGCCGAAATGTCTGTGATCACCCCGGTTGACTTGTCCTTGGAAAAGAAATAAAGTACGTGGACATCATCGGTCCGGGCATATACGTATGCGGGAGAGGCGGCCTTGAAAGCCTTGTCGTCTGACAGGACCGGCTTCAGGTTCCACCAGTCGAAGGACTCCATGAAGGATCGCAGATACCCCATCTGGAGAGCGCTCGGATACTCGATGGATTCCGACCAGGGTTTGAGTTTATCTTCAGGTGTTATATATTCAACGCCGTCGAAAGACACGGTCTTCACATCATAATCGCTCCTGTAAAGCCAGATATCTATCGCCCCGTAGCCATAGCCGAAAAAGCCGGAAAGGAAAGATATCCAGCCCTGGGCTCTCGATCCGAAATCCTTTGTCCACAGGCCGCAATAACGGCCCTCATAATTGATAGCAGGGCGTGGATCTTCCCAATAGTCCCTGACGAGTCCAGGGTCAACCGGACCGGTCAGCGAAGGGCTCCATTGCACGGCCCACCAATTGTGCCCGGTCATAGCAGCTGTTTCCTTTGACGCGAAAACCGATACCCCACCGGCATCCCGCTTTTCATCTCCAGTGCCACGGCCGGTCACCGATGTATGCCATGCATTCTCCTGATGCCCGGACAACGGGTGACAATAAGCGTCATATCCATGGATATACCCGGCGGCCTTGACCCAGGGATTGTCCGAGACATCGAATACACCATAGAAACTGTTGTCGATTTCCTGGGCAAGGGTCCACAGCACAGGGAAAGCACCGAAACGGGCCACCCAATAGCGGGACAGACTCTTCAAGACCACTTCATCAGAACCTGCGATGGAACGCATCGAACCAGCGAAGAAAAACTCCGAGTTGGCATGGACCAACCCGGCTCCTGCTATGTACTTGTAATACTCGTCAGCGGTCCGGAATCCGGGGATATCCTCGGAGTCGACCTTCCCGTCCGTCAGATTGAAGCCGGCCCCGATAGGCTCACTCTGATACACTGTAAAACCCTGTCCGACACGCCTGTCGACTATGTATTTGAAATGGGAACCGGCTCCGGTGTCGCCAGCATTGGGACCAGGAGAATCGAATTCTTCAGTGTACATTCCCCAATGCGTGTCTCCAAGATAGAAAAACGGGGTGCCATCAGCATAGGTAAGGTATTTCTTTCCAGGTTCGGCCTTCAGGAAACCATGCCGGCAAATCTGGAGGTCCCCTTCATACTTCTTGCAGCGGAAAGTCCCTTCAAGGCCGTCAAGCGACGCATCCTGCGGACAGGAAGATTTCCATTCCCATTTTCCGTGACGGGTCGGTGCAAACCGGACAATGAACAGACTCCCGCCGTCCCAGAAAGCCGGACGGACCAGGGTCTCCCCGCTACGCTTATGGGTAAAGACAACATCCATCATCACGGAGTCCGACCCTCCAGATGAATAATCATTGGATGACTCGAACCCCTGTTCGGCCATCATCCAAGTATATATCTTTCCTTGATTGAAAGAAGAATCAGGTGTACAGGCGGCCAGCGATGAAAGGATGGCCAATGAATGGATGAATCTTCTTACAAACAGCATTATCAGAAACTCGCCTCGATCGGATTCCCCCCGAAATGTCCGCCAAGAACCAGTTTTGACTTGAGGGAAATGTTCATTTCCTCTTCTGATACCTTTTCCTCAATCATCTGCTGAAGAAGGGTAAACGATTTGGTCCCAATATCTGCAAGAGGCTGCACGACATGGGGGATAACCGGTTTCTTGAGGTCATAGATATCACTCTCGTCAAAACAGACAAAGGAAAAATCTTTGGGAAGATTCAAACCCAGGACATTAAGAGCATTGAAACCGTACATCGCAAGCTTCTTGGTGGGAAGGACGAATGCTTCGGTGCCACGTTTGAGGGCATCACGGAAAATTTCAATCGTATCCTTGCGGGCTGCCTCGGTCTCATAATCTATCCGGTGGATCATTATGTCGTCCTTAAGACCTGCCTCTTCCATCGTCTTTGAGTAGCCATATTCCCTGTCGGTGAGACTGGTGACTCCGAGTTTATAGGATATCATCTCAATCTTTCCGAACCCTTGATGGACAAGGTATTTCGTTGCCATCATTCCGGCATCGACGTTGTCCACAAGTACCCTTCCGAATTCATGGCCGGGGACATCCCTGTCTATAAGGACGGTGGGAATCCCAACATTCAGCACCCTTGACAGTGCGTTTTCCGCACCAAGGCAAGGGGCAACGATCAGACCCTCCACGTTAAATCCCACCATTGTCTCGACCAGATGCTCAAGTTTCCTAGGGCTCTCCTCAGAAGATGCGAAAATGGCAGTGTAACCAGCATCGTATGCTATGTTTTCCAGGTTCCTGCAGATTTCGGCAAAGAAAGGATTGGCAATATCAGACACAATGACAGCAATGGAGTGTGATTTGCCGCTCCTAAGAGAAGCCGCCGCATTGTTTCTCCTGTAACCAAGCCTTTTGGCTACATCCAACACCCTTGCGGCTGTATTTGGGTTTACAGGACAATCCAGGCGGCCATCCTTTCCCATCTTGGCATTCATTACGAATGAAACCAAGGTTACAGACACGCCGGCTTCCCGGGCGACGTCCCTTATTGTGACTTTTTTCATTGTTGACTGGGGATTTGTTAGTTCGTTGTAAGTGATCTTATCCATGTAACATGACGATGAGGCCGGCCATGACGATGGAAACCATGCTCATCAGTTTTATCAATATATTCAATGAAGGTCCGGAAGTGTCCTTGAAAGGATCACCGACAGTGTCTCCCACCACAGTCGCATGGTGGTTGACTGAATTCTTGCCGCCGAAATGGCCATCCTCGACATATTTCTTTGCGTTATCCCAGGCTCCGCCTGAATTTGCAAGGAATATAGCCAGGATGAAACCGGCTCCAAGACCTCCGATGAGGAGACCCATGACACCTGCCTCGCCAAGAACCACTCCAACAACTATGGGGACTATGATGGCAGTGAGGGCGGGGGTGATCATTTCATGCTGGGCTGCTTTAGTGGAGATTTCCACACAACGTTTGTAGTCCGGACGTTTCTTTCCTTCGAGGATTCCGGCAATCTCCCGGAACTGACGGCGAACTTCCACGACCATCTTCTCGGCTGCACGGCCAACTGCATTCATGGTCATTCCACAGAACAGGAAAGCCATCATGGCGCCGAGGAAGACTCCGGTCAACACGCGGGGATTCATAAGGTTGACCTGATAGTACTGGACAAGGTCGGGGATAGTAGCCTGGGCG
>JAEEGF010248875.1_pt1 | contig 10285 bp, 8 predicted proteins | sample 9134171 | NCBI WGS metagenome assembly JAEEGF01 (sample SAMN16246542, study PRJNA631951) | gut metagenome | biome: gut microbiome; feature: rumen; material: AP-attached | host: Bos | place: Iran: Karaj | collected 2018-10 | reverse complement strand
GCCTCCACCTTGCGGGGCTGATGCTTCTTGTTTTTGAGAAGTGCCTCGAACTCCTTGACGGTCTTGCAGGTGGCAAGAGCCTTGTACATAAACGTACCCTCCTGGTCGCCGCCGTCCTCGTCATATTTATGCATATTGGTCGATGCCGTATTGATGATGGCAAAACCGGCCTCGTTAACTCCCATCCATGATTCTCCTTCGGTACGGGGACTGTTCACTACTGCTATGAAGGCATATTTCACATCCTTCGATTTTGCAATATAATCCACTCTGTTGTTGAGTTCTCCGGTGTCGCGATGCTTCCAGAGCAAAGGTCTTCCGTCCGGAGTAAGTTTACCCGATATTATCGCTGATGTGCAGGCGCGCGCATCCTGGCTGAAGGAGGCGAAAAGGAAAAGCGCCAGAGAAAGGGAAAGCAGTATTTTTTTCATAACGTTAGAATAATGAACTGTCGGATTTGTATTGTTTTATACCTAAGTGTTTATAAGCCAGCTCGGTAGCCACTCTTCCACGGGGAGTTCTGGTGATGAATCCCTCTTTTATCAGGAATGGTTCGTAAACCTCTTCGAGAGTTCCGGGATCTTCGCTTATGGCTGTGGCGATGGTACCTACTCCCACCGGTCCGCCGGAGAATTTTTCTATTATAGTGGTAAGAATTTTATTGTCGATATTATCCAGACCCCTTGCATCTATATTCAGTGCATTAAGAGCTATCTTGGTAATATTCAGATCAATAACTCCGCTGCCCTTGACTTGCGCGAAATCTCTTACGCGCCTTATCAGACGGTTTGCGATTCGGGGCGTTCCTCGGCTGCGGAGAGCTATCTCCATAGCCGCGCTGTCATCTATATCTATATTGAGTATCGATGCGGTTCTCTTTACGATCTTGAAAAGCACATCGGCGTCATAATACTCCAGATGACACTGTATGCCGAATCTTGCCCGCAAAGGAGAGGTAAGCAGACCGCTTCGGGTTGTGGCGCCGATGAGGGTAAACGGACTCAGCGAAATCCGGACGGTACGCGCTCCTGGCCCTTTATCTATCATGATATCAATCACATAGTCCTCCATCGCCGAATAAAGATACTCCTCCACAACAGGAGAAAGACGATGTATTTCATCTATGAAGAGCACATCGCCGGGCTCGAGAGAGGTGAGAAGGCCTGCGAGGTCTCCGGGCTTGTCCAGCACAGGACCCGAAGTAACCTTCATATTCACACCAAGCTCGTTCGCCACTATATTCGCCAATGTAGTCTTTCCCAGGCCGGGAGGGCCGTGGAAAAGTACATGATCGAGAGATTCTCCGCGCAGGAGGGCCGCTTTCACGAATATTTTCAGATTCTCAAGCGTCTTTTCCTGACCTGAGAACTCATCGAATCCTTTCGGCCTGATCTGACCTTCGAAATCACTCTCTTTCAGATTGGATTCTTCCCTCGGATTGAAATCTGTCTCCATTTTTTCCATTTTGACAAAGTTCCGCTTTTTTTTGAAATAATCCGACATTCTCAGGAAATTTATATCTTTACTCCTGTTAAAGAAATACTGATGGAATATTTTACCACTGTTGCCGGAATCACCGTGCATCTTCTGGACACCTGCGATAGTAAGGATATCAACGAGAATCAAAAGACCATAGTGCTTTTGCACGGTTATCTCGAAACTATGAATATTTGGAATGAACTCGTTGATTTATTGAAAGATAAATACAGGGTAATAGTTCTCGACATGCCTGGTCACGGCCTTACGGATTCCGCTCCAGCCCAAAAAGGCGGGGTTTCAGTCAACACAATGGAATTCGGAGCTGACGTAGTAAAGGCTCTCATAGAAAAATGCAAAGCTAAAAATGTCGTCCTCGGAGGCCATTCAATGGGCGGATATGTAACTCTGGCTTTCTGCCGAAAGTATCCCGGCGCTTTGGAAAAGGCTGTCATATTCAATTCTAATCCTTACAAGGACGATCCTTCCAAAGCAGAAGACCGCAAGCGCGAAATAGATGTAATCCGTGCAGGAAAGTTGGATATGCTTGCCGAGTTGAGTATTCCAAAAATGTTCAAGCCGGAGAATCTGCGCCTTTTCGACGATAAAATAATGGAAACCATAGAGTTGTGCGATATGCACAATCCTGAAGGAATTGTGGCTTCAGTGATGGGAATGCAGCAGCGAGAAGATACTACCGACATAATGGAGAATCCCCCTGTTCCGATGATGATGTTTGAAGGAGACAGCGACAGGTTCCTGGATTTGGAAGGAGTTACGCAGATGATCCGAAAGTTTCCCAAGGTCAAACATATACTCTTGGAGAATACAGGACATAATTCCTTCATAGAGGCTCAGGAAAAGGTTTATCAACATATATGTGATTTTGTCGGTTGATATCGGTTTAATCTGTTGTTAATAAGTTTTGATACTCTTTGCGCTATAAAAAACTACCTCAAATAAAAATAGTTTTTTCAAAAGATATTTGCACTCTTATTAACACTGTTGAAAACAAAAAAGACGGCCCCGCATTTATTGCAAGGCCGTTTTTTATACTTATAAACGTTTCAACACGCTAATAAAATATGATGAATTTTTTAAATAAAATATTATTCATTATTTATTATCGTGTTGCCTGAAACCATTGAGAGCAGGTCCTGCCTGAATCTCTCAATATTCTTCTTTTCTATCGCGGAAATGAAGATACAGGGAGTGTTCTCCTTCGACATCCAGGAGTGTTCGAATTCCTCCAGAGTATAATTCTTTTCCGTCCTGGGATCAAGGGAAAACTCATCGTACGGTTCCGGTTGATACTGATCTATCTTGTTGAAAACCATATAGACAGGCTTGTCCTTCACTCCGATGTCTGTAAGGGTTTTGTTTACTACGGTTATCTGGTCTTCGAAATTCGGATGGGATATATCTACGACGTGGACCAGGATATCCGCCTCCCTTACCTCGTCGAGAGTGCTTTTGAAGGATTCCACGAGCTGCGTAGGAAGTTTGCGGATGAATCCTACCGTATCGCTCAAAAGGAACGGGGTAGTATCTATGACTACTTTTCGGACCGTAGTGTCGAGGGTGGCGAACAGTTTGTTTTCTGCAAAAACGTCACTCTTTGAGAGCAGATTCATAATAGTGCTCTTTCCCACATTGGTGTATCCTACCAGGGCAACCCTTTTCATCGATCCCCTGTTGCCGCGCTGCGACTCCATCTGGCGGTCTATCTTGGACAGTTGCTGCTTAAGTCGCTTGATCTTGTCGAGTACTATTCGGCGGTCGGTCTCCAGCTGGCTCTCTCCTGGGCCTCGCATGTTGAGTCCTCCCTTTCCTCCCCGCTGTCTCTCAAGGTGGGTCCACATACCTGTCAGTCGCGGCAGAATATATTGATACTGAGCCAGTTCTACCTGAGTCTTGGCGTATGCCGTCTTGGCTCTCTGCGCAAAAATATCGAGGATAAGACCAGTTCTGTCTATGACTTTGGCTCCGGTTTCCTTCTCTATATTCCGCATCTGCGAAGGACTCAGTTCGTCGTCGAATATTATGTATTCTATCTCTTTCTGCTGTACGTAATCCTTTATTTCCTGGAGTTTTCCCGGCCCCACGTATGTTCGCGAATTGGCCCTGTCGAGTCTCTGGGTGAAGAACCTGGTGCCTTCAATCCCGTCGGTCTCGGCAAGGAATCTCAACTCTTCGAGGTATTCCTTTACCTGGCTCTCTTTTTGCTGCTGGAGCATTATGGCAACGAATACCGCTCTTTCCACTTTATTTTCCATTCATCAATTTTTTACAAAATTAGAAACTATCTTTGTATTTGTGATAAAATCAGGATTCGCTATGAAAAGGTATATTGTTCTTATTGTCGCTTTGTTTTGTGTTGTTCCGCTCTTTTCCAGAGGTCGTCTGAGGGATTACGGGATATGTCCCGGAATTTTCAAAACCGGTGAGAATAATGCCATTACGGATGTGAACGGAGTCAAAGTCGGACACGTCACTATTGTCTCAGGTGACGATATAAGAACAGGCGTAACAGCGATCATACCTCACGGAGGAAACATTTTCCAGTATAAATGCCCTGCTGCTCTCTTTGTGGGCAACGGTTTCGGAAAATTTGCCGGCGCCACCCAGATTACGGAACTTGGAAATATAGAAACCCCTGTAATTCTGACAAATACACTTTCCGTTGCTGCAGGAATCAATGGTCTTGTAACCTATACGCTCAACCAGCGTGGAAATGAAAGTGTGCGTTCGGTAAATGCGGTCGTGGGAGAAACGAATGACGGAAGGCTGAATAATATTCGAAAGCGTGTAGTTACCGAAAAAGATGTACTTCAGGCTATAGACAATGCGAAAGGAGGCCCTGTTCAGGAAGGTTGTGTAGGTGCCGGAACCGGAACGGTTTGTTTCGGATTCAAAGGCGGAATAGGAACCTCTTCAAGAGTCCTTCCCGAATCGCTGGGCGGATATACCGTAGGAGTCCTCGTGCAGTCCAATTATGGCGGAATCCTTGAAATAGACGGCGTCCCTGTAGGACGAAAGTTGGGAAAATACTCTTACAAGAGCGATGTTGAAAGCCAGTCCCAGATGTCTCCCGACGGATCGTGTATGATTATAGTCATTACCGACGCTCCTCTTGATTCGCGCAATCTTGAACGCCTCGCAAAGCGCGCCTTTATGGGACTTGCCAAGACCGGATCGTTCGCCTCCAACGGCAGCGGAGACTATATCCTTGCAATTTCAGTCAACAAAGATAATCTGATTGATTCCCGTACATCATACTACTTCCCGACCCTTCTTCACAACGATTCTATGTCGCCCCTCTTCGAAGCTGCCGTAGAAGCCACCGAAGAAGCCCTCTGGAACTCTCTCTTCGCCGCTACGACCACAACCGGCAACGGCCTTACAGTCGAAGCCCTTCCCGTCGAAAAAGTCGTAGAACTCCTGAAAAATAGATAGTTATCTTTTGTTAAGGCTTCGTTCTGACTGGTATTCTATCCTGGCAGAACTCCGTTCGCTTCGCTCACTCCGGCGTGATAATTAACTTCCGAAAGGGCGGAGTGGATTTGTGTTTTCAAAACTGTGGCCGCCCTCGGCCGCATGAGAGGGAGGGGCCCACGAAGTGGGAAGGACGGAGCGAAGCGGAGGTTTTGAAAATACAAAACCCGGAGCCCAGGAAGTTAATTATCTATTATAGAGCAAAAAAAGAGCGGCCCGAAGGTCGCTCTTTAAGTTTAACAGCCGTAGATAATTATCTGAGCTGGAAGATCACGGGGAAGGTATAGGTAACTTTCACCGGACGCTCCCTCTGGCGGCCAGGCTCCCACTTGGGAGAACTCGAGACTATACGTACAGCCTCTTTGTCCAGGGAAGGGTCCACTCCGCGGAGCACGGTCACGTTGCTGACCGAACCGTCGGTATTTACAGTGAACTGAAGGGTCACACGGCCCTGAACTCCGTTTTCCTTAGCAATCTCAGGATAGACGAGCTTGCTGTTGACCCACTTTGAGAAGGTGTTTGCATCACCTCCCTGGAACCTGGGCTTCTCCTCGACCAATGCGAAAGGAATTGCCTCTTCCTCAACGACTTCCTCAACGACCTCTGCGTGATAGTCCATAATCTCGACACCGAGATTTGCATTATCCTCGAGGTTCACGAGAAGATCGTCGTTGACCTTGATATCATCGTCCACGATGTCGATGACATCGGAAAGAACGGGAATCTTGGGCATCTCCGGGGGAAGTTCCTGCTGTTCCTGAGTAATGGGGATGATCTCTTCCTCGACTGCTACAGCATCCTGGGTAAGATCCATCATCTCCGGTTTATCCTTTGTAGACCACTCGAAAGCCAAAAGAACGATTCCGAGCACTGCTACGAGACCAATTTCTCTGAAGAGAAGTTTCTTGTTTTCAAGGTCTGCCTTGGGTGATTTCTTAACTTCCATAGTATGTGATGTGATTTTATTTGTTTCTGTACATTACAACTAGCAATCGGTAAAGGTAGTAAAATTTTTTGATTATCAACATATTTTGCCGGCAAAAATATGTGAGGTTCCCATAACTATTTAAAAATCAGTATTTTATTAATAAGTTTCAACTCTTGGCGAGTTTTACTTATTTTTGTCTTGTTGTTAATAACTCTTCAATGATAAGGTACGAATCCGAAGATATAAGATTCAGTCTCTCTGACAGGAGGCTGGTATCGCGGTGGCTGAACAATGTCGCCGGAAATGCCTCAAGAAAGATAGGTGAACTCAACTATATATTTTGCAGCGACCCTTATCTCTTGAAAATCAACAAACAATATTTGGGCCACGATTACTTCACCGATATAATTACTTTCGATTATTCAGAAGATTATCAGGAAATCGGAAAGGGCGGCAAGATTTACGGCGACATATACATAAGTATAGATACCGTCCGTCACAACGCCGAACAATACGGGGAAGGATTCGATCGTGAGCTCCACAGGGTTATAGCCCACGGTCTGCTCCATCTAATCGGATATGACGATGTCACCCCCGAACTCCAGAAGGAGATGACCGCCCAGGAAAACGCATCGCTTGATTTGCTTGCCAAGTTAAGGAATGAAAGGTAAGTATGACATAATAGTCATAGGTGCCGGACACGCCGGATGCGAAGCCGCGGTAGCTGCCGCAAGGCTCGGATCCAAGGTGCTTCTCATCACTATGGATATGGGAAAGACAGCCCAGATGTCGTGCAATCCGGCGATGGGAGGAATAGCGAAGGGTCAGATAGTAAGGGAGATAGACGCGCTCGGAGGATTCAGCGGAGTGGTTACCGACGCATCCACCATACAGTTCAGGATGCTCAACCGCTCGAAAGGACCGGCAATGTGGAGCCCCCGCGCGCAGTGCGACAAGGCACGCTTTTCGATGAACTGGCGCCATATCCTCGAAAATACCTGTAACTTAGACATTTGGCAGGATTCTGTTACCGAGATAACCTTCCGAGAATCGTCTATTTCGGGAGTTAAAGTATCGATGGGCGCTGAATTTGAGGCACGGGCGGTGATTCTGACTGCCGGAACGTTCCTCAACGGCAAACTCTTCATCGGAAAGGAAAGCACCGACGGAGGGCGCATCGGAGAGATGGCCTCTTACGGTCTGACGGCCCAGCTCACTTCGATGGGAATCACGGCAGGGAGGATGAAAACCGGCACTCCCCCCAGAATCGACATCCGCTCGCTCGACACTTCGGTATTCGATATCCAGAAGGGTGACGAAACCCCTTCCCGCTTTTCATACCTTCCGCTGCTCTCTTCGGTTCAGCGTTCCGGCAGGCAGCGCGACTGCTTCATAGTCCATACGAACAAAACGGTACACTCGATTCTGGAGAGCGGGTTCGACGAGTCTCCGCTGTTTACGGGAAAGATAAAGGGAATCGGACCGAGATACTGTCCTTCGATCGAGGACAAGCTGCATACCTTCGCCGGCCGCGACGCCCATCAGCTCTTCATCGAGCCGGAAGGGTGGAATACAAACGAATACTATCTTCAGGGTTTCTCCTCTTCGCTGCCGTTCAATGTGCAGATGGAGGCCTTGAGGGCTATCGAAGGCTTCTCCGAAGTAAAGGTCTTCCGTCCGGCATACGCCGTGGAATATGATTTCTTCGACCCCCGGCAACTGTTGCCGACACTTGAGTCGCGGGTTGTTCCGGGGCTCTATCTGGCCGGTCAGGTAAATGGGACGACAGGGTACGAAGAGGCTGCGGCCCAGGGACTTATGGCCGGAATAAATGCGCATCTTGCACTTTCCGGAAAGGAACCTTTCGTTCTCGGCCGGGACGAGTCTTATATAGGAGTGCTTATCGATGATCTTATTACAAAGGGAGTCGATGAACCCTACAGGATGTTCACCTCGAGGGCGGAATACCGGATCCTGCTGAGGCAGGACGATTCGGATGTACGCCTTACCGAAAAGGCTTACCGAATCGGGCTTGCCGACGAGTTCCGTTACGGATATATGTGCCGCAAGCGGGATATGGTCCGCCGTTGCGTCTCTTTTGCCGAAGAAACAGCGATCAGTCCGGCGGAGGCAAATGAGTATCTTGAATCGGTCGGCTCTGCCGCCATAGAGAACCCCAGACGAATCGGCGATTTGGTGGCAAGGCCGGGTGTTTCGCTCGAAGGGTTGCTGGACAGGGTTCCACGGGGAACGTCGGAAGCCTTTGATGCCGCCCTCGAAAAAGAGGTAAAAGCTGCTGCGGAGATTGATCCGTCGTCGTTTGACGCCATGCGCGCGACACTTTCAATGCCGTGGATTCCGTGCGATGTTAATATAGCGGAAAAAGCGCCCCTAAAGAGCGTTGAGGCCGATATCAGAGCCTCTGTAGTGGAGGCTGCCGAGATAGCCGTCAAATATGCCGGCTACATAGAACGGGAGAAGCGGGCAGCAGACAAGATCAAGCGTCTGGAGGACCTCAGGATTCCGGAAGATTTCGATTATTCCAAGCTGACGGCACTTTCAATCGAGAGCAGGATCAAGTTGGAGCGTTACCGTCCGCAGACTATAGCGCAGGCGTCGCGCATCCCAGGCGTTTCCCCCGCGGACATCTCGGTCCTTTTGGTCTTTTTCGGAAGATAGCGGAGCTTAAAGAATGCCGAGTTCTCCGGCCTTGCGGAGCATTTCGGAGACATTGCCGACCCCCATCTTTGCATAAATACGCTGACGATGGGTGTTAACTGTGTGAACGCTCAGGAAGGTACGCTCGGCGATCTGGGCCGCGGTGAGACCTTCCGCGCTCAGTCGGATAATCTGGATTTCGCGCTTGGATAACCCTAAATCCGCTATTTTCTGGCTTCGTTTGATCAGTACATCGCCCACATAGGATGCTACGTCGGTATTGATGGACTCGGCGTTTTGGGCAAGCTGATCGCACTTTGCCCTGATTTGCTCGGCGGAAAGAGTCGCGGCGGAAGCGGAAAGGTCGGCAATCTTGCCTGACATCGCCCCGATAGGGTTCTTAAGGTCTTTTGCAAGGAACTGGATCAGTTCCTCCTTGGCGTCGTTCACCCTCTGAAGCTCGTCGTTCCGGCGTCGGATCTTGCGTATATTGCCGACACCCAGGATGATGAGCGCAGTTGCAAGCAGCAGCGCCAGAATCAACACTCCTGTCCGGTAGCGGCTCCGCTCCAGGGCGCGCTCCTTTTCCTGCACCTCGAACCTGGTTTGCATCTCCTGGAGGGTCTCATCCTGTTTCTGCTGGATGTACTTCTGCATATGGAAGACGTAATCGTCGTGGGTGTCCAGCGCCTTTTGGTATTCCCCGGTTCGGGTGTAGAGGCGCACCAAACGGTCGTCCAGCGAAGAGGCGGTCAGATGGTCGGTTTCCTTCAGGGATGCCATCACCTGTTCGAAATACTTGATAGCCTCCTCGTTGCGATCTCCCTGCTGGAACCAGCGCGAACGGAACAAAATGCCGTAGCGCCGCAGTCGTGCATCGTCGCAGGAATCTGCCAGAGCCTGGCCTCTGCCAAGCCATTCTCCGGCGGTTTGGTATATGTTCCGGTCTATGGGGTCGCTCCAGCGGTTCTTGTTGATATAGAGGGAGCCTATCGTGTAGTAGGCTTCGCATTGCTGTTCCAGGGCTCCGGTCTCTTCGGCCAGCTCCAGCGCCTCCGTGGCATATTTCAGGCCTTCGTCGTTTCGCCCGGTCTCCGGTGAAATCTCGGCGTAGGAGCAAAGCTTTGCTTTGAATACCAGAATGGCGGCTAACTCTTTCTTGAAGCCGTGCTCACGTGCCAACGCTTCCGCCTTCAGAGCCTTGTTCCAGGCATCTTCGTCGCGGCTTGCCATTATGTCCACGCCTATTATGGATTCCAAGGCCTGCACCTTAAGCAACGGGTCGTCCCCGGCCATATCAAGGGCGCGAAGCGCCTTCTCCATAGCGTCGTCGAATCGTTGTGAAGCCACGTCATCTGAGGCCTGTTCTATCAGCAAAGCCACTTGCGTCTCATTATCCGACGGATTGTTTTTTACATCCCGAGAGCAGGCTGAAAGCCCGGCAAGAAGGGCGGCAGAAATAAAAAGCAGAAGAGCTCTTTTCATACTAAAGTCGTTTATACAAAGGTGGCAAGAATCCCGAGATAATGCAAAAAAAGCCGTTTCCAAGCATCCTGAAACCTCAAATTGATGATTTTTCATTAATCGAAAAAGGGGTTGAAGAGGCAAATTTGCAACCTATAGCAAAACACTAACACTACACAGATGCTTCATTCTTTCAGTATTTTACCGGGATGACAGAGACGTATAAAGCCTGTTTCGCATTGTGTAAAAATCTGACCAAAGTCA
>JAEEGF011477765.1_pt1 | contig 10288 bp, 7 predicted proteins | sample 9134171 | NCBI WGS metagenome assembly JAEEGF01 (sample SAMN16246542, study PRJNA631951) | gut metagenome | biome: gut microbiome; feature: rumen; material: AP-attached | host: Bos | place: Iran: Karaj | collected 2018-10 | reverse complement strand
TCTCAACATAGTTAGGACAGATCCAGTCGATCCCGTTCCGAGGCTCACGATAGCGGGCCTCACCTGCAGGGATGACGACGGAGTAAATAAACTGGACGACGTCGGCTTCATCGCCTACGGAGGCGAGATCCTCGGAGTCGCCGGCATAGCGGGCAGCGGCCAGAAGGAGCTGCTCGAATCAATAGCGGGCCTGCGCCACATCTCCAAGGGCACTATAATCTACTCGCCCGAGGGCAGATCGACCATGAACCTGGTCGGAAAGAGCCCGATGGAGATCAGGGACAGCGGAGTCGCCATGGCCTTCGTCCCCGAGGACAGGCTCGGCATGGGCCTCGTCGGAGGCATGGGCATGGTCGACAACATGATGCTCAGGTCCTGGAACAAGGGCAAGTCCATATTCGTCGACAGAAAAGAGCCCGAAAAGATAGCGACCCAGGTGCTCAACTTCCTCGAGGTCGTTACGCCCGACGTCAACTATCCCGTAAGAAGGCTTTCCGGCGGAAACGTGCAGAAGGTTCTGGTGGGAAGAGAGATAGCCACCTCCCCCTCCGTCCTCATGACCGCCTACGCCGTAAGAGGCCTCGACATCAACACATCTTATATAATCTACGACCTGATGGCCGCGCAGAAGGCCAAGGGAGTCGCCGTCATCTTCGTCGGCGAGGACCTCGACGTCCTCCTCGAGCTCTGCGACCGGATCCTCGTCCTCTGCGGCGGCGAAGTCAGCGGCATCGTTGACGCGAGGACGACCCCGAAGGAGGAGATCGGCCTTCTGATGACGCGGGTCGGCGGAAAGGAGGCGGAGGCGTAATGGAACAGAAGACACCGCTTCTCCGCATCGCGAAACGCGAATCGATGGCGCCCGGAAAGACGTGGCTGATCCGTCTCGGCGCGTTCCTCTTCGCGCTCCTGATCGGCTTCGCGATCTTCGCCGCGCTCGGCGTGAGCCCCGTCAGCGCCTACGGCATCATGATCCAGGGCTCCTGGGGCAAGAAGACCGTCATCCGCCAGGTCATCAAATACGCCGTTCCGCTGCTCGGCACGGCCCTCGCGCTCGCGCCCTGCTTCAAGATGCGCTACTGGAACATCGGCGCCGAGGGACAGATCACGATGGGCGCGATGGCGGCGACGTTCTTCGCGCTGAAGTGCTCCGGCCTCCCGTCCCCCGTCCTCCTGATCCTGATGGCGGTCGCGGGAACGGTCTTCGGCGGCCTCTGGGGAACGATCCCCGCGATCTTCAAATCCCGCTGGGGGACGAACGAGACGCTGTTCACGCTGATGATGAACTACATCGCGATCGGCATCGTCAAATGGCTCCAGGGCGGCCCCTGGGAAGGGAAGCCCGGCTCCCAGATCATCCCGAACTTCGCGAAATCGGCGTATCTGCCGTCGATCTTCGGCGTCCACATCGGCTGGATCGTCGTCCTCGTTCTCGTCGTCGTGCTGTTCGTCTATCTGAAATTCACGAAGCACGGCTATGAGATCGCCGTCCTCGGCGAAAGCGAGAACACGGCGCGCTACGCCGGCATGAACGTCCGCCGGATCACGGTCCGGACCGCGTTCCTTTCCGGTGCGATCGCCGGCCTCGTCGGGTTCCTCGTCGTCAGCGGCGCGGACCATACCCTCGCGGACGGCGTCGCCGCGGGCGTCGGCTTTACGGCGATCACGGTCTGCTGGCTCGCCCAGCTCAACCCGTTCGCGATGATCGCGATCTCGCTGCTCCTCTCGACGCTCTCGAAGGGCGCCGCGACGCTCCAGACGAAGATGAACATCCCGACGTCGCTCTCCGACATCATCACAGCCGTCATCCTCCTCTGCATGCTCGGCTGCGAATTCTTCATCAACTACCGCCTGATCACGCGCGGCCATCACGAAAAGGAGGTGCGGTAAATGTTTGCGAAACTCCTTGCATGGATCACCGCCGGCGTCGTCAGCGGAACGCCGCTTCTCTTCGGCACGTCCGGTGAGATCCTGACCGAGAAATCGGGCAACCTCAACCTCGGCGTCGAGGGCATGATGTACATGGGCGGCGCGTTCGGCCTCGCGGGCGCGTTCTACTACGAACAGGCGGCCGGAGAGAACGCGAACGGCATCGTCGCCGTCGTGATCGCGCTTCTCTGCGCGTTCCTCGCGGGCGCGTTCGGCGCGCTGATCTTCAGCTTCGTCACGATCACCCTCCGCGCGAACCAGAACGTCACGGGCCTCGCGCTCACGATCCTCGGCACGGGCGTCGGCCAGTTCGTCGGCGAATACATGCGCATCAACGTCGGCGGCTACGTCGCGCTCTCGAACGAGATGAAGGGCGTCTTCTCGAACTCCCCGTGGCCGGCGGCGCTCCGGGAGCTCCCGGTCGTCGGACCGCTTCTCTTCAACTACAACGTCTTCGTCTACATCGGCATCGTGATGGCGATCGCGATGGCCGTCTGGATGAAGAAGACGCGCGCCGGAATGAACCTCCGCGCCGTCGGCGAAAGCCCCTCGACGGCCGACGCCGCCGGCATCAACGTCATCCGCTACCGCTATCTCGCGACGACGATCGGCGGCGGGATCTCCGCGATCGGCGGCATGGTCTACATCATGACGACCGCCGGCTGCGTGTGGAACCACACCGGCCTTTCGGGCGTCGGCTGGCTCGCGGTCGCCCTCGTCATCTTCTGCCTCTGGAAGCCCGCGAACACGCTCTGGGGCGCGGCGCTCTTCGGCGTTCTGACGATCATGTACCTCTGGGTATCGATCCCGTTCATCCCGCGCCAGCTCTACAAGATCCTCCCCTACGTTGTCGCGATCGTCGTCCTGGTCCTCGTGTCGATGCGCCAGAAACGCGAGAACCAGCCCCCGGCCGCGCTCGGCACGAACTACTTCCGCGAGGAGCGGTAACGAAATGCTGTTTCGAAACATAGCGATCGTCGATGAGAACTTCGACGTCAGGGAAAAATGCTTCGTCGGCGTGAAGGACGACCGGATCGCCTACGTCGGAAAACGGGCGCCGAAGGACGCGGATTCGTACGGCGACGTGATCGAAGGCCGCGGAAAGCTCCTGATCCCCGGCTTCGTCAACGCCCATGCCCACACCGCGATGACGCTGCTCCGCGGCTACGGCGAGAACATGAAGCTTCAGGACTGGCTCTTCACGCGCATCTTCCCGTTCGAGGACGAATGGTACGACGAGGCGGTCTACTGGGCGACGATGCTCGGGCTCGCGGAATCGGCCCGCGCCGGGATCACGTCGTCGTCCGACATGTATTTCTATATGAAGCCGATCTCCGAGGCGTTCCTCGCGTCGAAGATGAAGGGCAACCTCAGCCGCTCGCTCTCGTCGAGCGAAGGCGTCGCGTTCTACGACGACCCGCGCTGGAACGACGTCCTCGCCGGCCTCGAATACAACGGCGCGGGAAACGGCCGGATCATCGCCGACCTCTCCGCCCATTCCGAATACACGACGCGTGAGGATACGATCGCCGCGATCGCGAACGAGGCGGCAAAGCGCGGCCTCCGCGTCCAGGTCCACGTCTCCGAGACGGCCCAGGAACACGAAAACTGCCTCGAGGAGCGCCACAAAACGCCGGCGGCGTATCTGGCGTCCCTCGGCCTGTTCGACGTTCCCGCGACGCTCGCCCACTGCGTCTGGTGCGACCACGACGACATCCGCCTGCTCAAACAGAAGGGCTGCTTCGTCTGCTCGAACCCCGTTTCGAACGCGAAACTCGCGAGCGGCATCATGGATATGGCCTATATGAAGCGCGTCGGCGTCGACGTCTGCCTCGGAACGGATTCCGTCGCGTCGAACAACAGCCTGAACTTCCTCGAGGAGATGAAGTTCTTCTCGCTGATCCAGAAGGTCCACACGAGCGATCCGACGTTCGTGACGCCGAAGGAGTCGCTCTACATGGCGACGCGGGCGGGCGCTCTCTCCCAGGGCCGCGCGGACTGCGGACTGATCAAAGAGGGCTTCAAGGCCGACCTCGTCGTTCTCGACGTGACCGGACCCGAATTCACCCCGGCCCACAACCTCCTGAACAACCTCGTGTACGCGGCGGACAACGGCGCGATCGAAACGACGATCGTCGACGGCGTCGTCGTCTACGATAAGGGCGAATACCCGACGATGGACATCGAAAAGGTCACGCGAAGCGCGAAGAAAGCGACGGAGACCATGCTCGCGGCCGTCCGCGCGAAACAGGCGCGCGGCTGATCCGCCCGTTATCGCCCGGCTTACACAGAACAATGGCAGACGAAAAAACCACAACCGTAAAAAAGACGTTCCTCGGCGGCGCGGTCATCCTCGGCATCGCAGGCATCGTGATCAAGGTCCTCGGGGCCTTCTTCCGCATCCCCCTCGGCAACATCATCGGCACGACCGGCATGGCCTACTACCAGGCCGCGTATCCGGTCTACAACCTGTTCCTGTCGCTTTCGACGGCCGGGATCCCGATCGCCATCTCGCGGATGGTCTCGGAGCGGAGCGCGCTCAATCACCGCGACGAGGCGCACCGCGTCTTCCAGATCTCGCTGAAGCTGCTCGGCGTGATCGGCATCCTTTCGGCCGCCGTCATGTACTTCGCGTCGACGGCGATCGCGACGAACGCGTCGATGCCGCTCGCCCAGTACTCGTTCCGCGCGATCGCGCCGGCGCTCCTCGTCGTGCCGATCATGGCGGCGTTCCGCGGCTACTTCCAGGGCATGCAGAACATGAAGCCGACGGCGATCTCCCAGGTCGTCGAACAGCTCTTCCGCGTCGCCCTCGGCCTGACGCTCGCGATCGTCCTGACGAAGAAGGGCGTCGAATACGCGGCGGCGGGCGCGTCCTTCGGCGCGACGGCAGGCGGGATCGGCGGGCTCGCGATCATCCTTCTGATCTACGGAAGGTCCCTGAGATCGATCCGCGCCGGCATCCGCGACAGCGAGCCGTCCGCGAAGGAAACGGCCGGCCAGATCCTGAAGCAGATCCTCGTCATCGCGATCCCGATCACGATCGGCTCCGCCATCATGCCGATCATGAACTCGATCGATATGGCGATCGTCGTGAAGCGCCTCGTCGTCGGCGGCTTTACGGAAGCGCGCGCGACCGAGCTCTACGGCGAGCTGTCGGGCTACGCGGGCGCCCTGATCAACTTCCCCCAGGTCCTGACCCAGGCCGTCGCGATGAGCCTCGTTCCGGCCGTCGCCGCGGCGAACAAGACGGGCGATATGGAATTTCTCCGCAAAAACGTCAGCCTCGGCTACCGGATGGCGATGATGATCGGCCTCCCGTGCGCGGCCGGGATGATGAGCCTCGCGGCGCCGGTCCTCCGGATGTTCTATCCGTCCCGCCAGGAAAGCGCCGTCTCCGCGGCGTCGTGCCTGTTCGTCCTCGCGTTCGGCGTCATCTTCCTCTCGACGGTCCAGATGCTCACGAGCGTCCTCCAGGGCGTCGGCAAGCAGATGATCCCCGTCCGCAACCTCGCGATCGGCGCGGTCGCGAAGTTCCTCTGCACGTACTTCCTGACGCCGATCCCGTTCTTCAACGTCAAGGGCGCGGCGGCGGGAACGGTTTTGTGCTACATCATCGCGTCGGCGTTGAACATGATCGCCGTGAAGAAGTACACGGGAACGAAGTTCGACTTCGGCCTGACGTTCGGAAAGCCGCTCATCAGCTGCCTCGTGATGGTCGCGGCCGTTCTCGGCGTCTACCACGGGCTGACGGCGGTCGTCGGCTCGACGTGGAAGGCGAACGCGCTCGCGACGGTCATTGCGGTCGGCGTCGGCATCCTCGTCTACGCCCTTATGATCCTCGTCACGAAGGCGGTCACGCCGGAGGAACTCGAGCGTATGCCGAAGGGAGGGAGGCTCGCCCGCATCGCCTCGAAATTTGTGCGCAAATAGTTGATTTTTCAACGATATTTGCGTTTGGGGGATTGACATTGCGCGTGCGATGCACGATAATACTTCCAGAAACGTTTCGGCTGTCGAAATAAACGCGACAGACGTTCGAATCGTAATATTAATAAGTATTGTAGGAGGAAAAAAATGAACAAGGCAGATCTCGTTGCAAGCGTAGCAAAACAGACTGGTCTCACGAAAAAGGATTCTGAAGCTGCTGTCAAGGCGGTTCTCGAAAGCATCGAAGGCGCTCTGAAGAAGGGCGACAAGGTTCAGCTCATCGGCTTCGGCACGTTCGAAGTCCGCGCCCGCAAGGCCCGCACCGGCCGCAACCCGCGGAAGCCGGGCGAAGTCATGAAGATCAAAGCCTCCAAGGCTCCCGCTTTCAAGGCCGGCAAGGCTCTCAAGGAAGCTGTCAACAAATAAGAAGGACTACAATGAAGATCCGGCGGCTACGCCGGATCTTTTTTATTACGATAAGGCAGTGATGTGAAAGGCCTTATTCAGGGCGGTTCTGATGCGGTACATCGACCGGTAACGGTACAACAGCGAAAAAAGCCCGGTGGGCGCCACCGGGCTTTTGTTTTTTTCTTGCGCGCGGAAACGAAATATGCTACGGTAAAAGCGGTAGAGTAAACGTTGTGCGTTGCGCCGGGATCCGGCGCTCGAGTGCCGCGGGATGGGATGTAGCCCGCGGACGAAAAACCCAGAGTTGGTTGCGATACAGCGTTGCGTCCGCTGCTACATTGAGGAGTAAATACCGGCGACCCCGATCTTTTCTCTTTGGTGTAGGAAATTCTCCGCACGGAACCGCCTCGGCGGGCAAATTTGCGGAGCCGAAAACACGTGGAAGAAAAGAAAGGGGTTTTATCGTGAAAGAAAAGAAGGGAATCTCCGTTCGGCTGATCGCGCTTGTCGGCGTGCTGGCCGCCATCTATTTTGTCCTGTCGCTCCTGTCGGTCGGCACGAACAACTTCAAGGCGTCGTTTGAGAGCCTCGCGGTCCTCGTCGGCGCGCTGACGCTCGGGCCGATCCCCGGAATGCTCGTCGGCCTCGTCGGCGAGTTCGTCCACCAACTCGTCGCGTACGGCCTCGACCCGACGACGCCGCTGTGGCTTCTGCCGTACATGCTCGAGGGACTCTTCGTCGGGCTGCTCGTCCGGAAGGACCTCGGCAACATCCCGAAGACGAAGCTCATCACCGCGATCATCGCGGGCGAGATCTTTCTGACGGCCGTCGTGACGCCCGTGAACTGGGCGGCCGCGGTCATTCAGGGCTGGGGGAACTGGGCGGTGATCGCCGCGGGCATCCCTCTCCGCCTCGGCATCATGGCCGTCCGGATCGCCGTCTACGTGCTCGTCCTGCCGATCCTGTATCCGCGCCTCCGCAAGGTCGTCAAGCCCGACGCGAAATAACCGTTCGAAAGGAGAACGTTCTTGCGCATCGACAAGTTCCTGAAAAACTCCAGACTGATCAAGCGCCGCACCGTCGCGAAGGAGGCCTGCGACGCCGACCACGTCTCGGTGAACGGCAAGCCCGCGAAGCCGGGCACGAACGTCGAACCGGGCGACGTGATCGAGATCCGCTTCGGTTCGGGCTCGATCCGGGCGCGCGTTTTGGCGACGCCGGAGCACGCGCCGAAGGACGTCGCGTCGACGATGTACGAACTGTTGTAACAATTGCGTTTTTTCCGTCGGAAAGGAGACGCGCGGGCGGCTGCCCGCGCGTCTATATTTTGTGCCCGGGAAGGGCAAAAAACACTACCGGAAGTGGGTCGGTAAAATTGTGCGAAATCGGGGAAAAATTTTTGCGAAAAACGCAAAAAAGTTGTTGACATCGGGCTCTCGGGTGAGTATATTAATAGATGCGCCGCGGGTTGGACCCTGTCCGCCCGTGACCTCGAAAGGCTTGAATTTTCAACCTTTCCGCGCACCTTGAAAACTTCATAGTGCAAAGAACTAAAGTCTTAAAAATGACTTTTGTACAGACAATACATTCAAGTATCACTTGAATGGGTCATCGTACAATTCTTTGAAAAACAAAACTACTTTAACAGTAGTACGAACAACGCAAACGCGTTTGTTCCTGAGTGAAAACTCAAACTTGATTGAACGGGTGCTCCGGCACTCTTTCGATACCATTTCATAAAGAGTTTGATCCTGGCTCAGGATGAACGCTGGCGGCGTGCCTAACACATGCAAGTCGAGCGAGAAGCCTTTGAATGAAGTTTCGACAGATTTCAGAGGCGGAGAGCGGCGGACGGGTGAGTAACGCGTAGGCAACCTGCCTCACACTGAGGGATACTTCCGGGAAACTGGAACTAATACCTCATAACGCGAGAGTTTCACATGTTACTCTCGCCAAAGATTTATCGGTGTGAGATGGGCCTGCGTCTGATTAGATAGTTGGTGAGGTAACGGCCCACCAAGTCAACGATCAGTAGCCGACCTGAGAGGGTAATCGGCCACATTGGAACTGAGACACGGTCCAAACTCCTACGGGAGGCAGCAGTGGGGAATATTGCACAATGGAGGAAACTCTGATGCAGCAACGCCGCGTGAAGGATGAAGGTCTTCGGATCGTAAACTTCTGTCCTTGGGGACGAAACAAATGACGGTACCCTTGGAGGAAGCCCCGGCTAACTACGTGCCAGCAGCCGCGGTAATACGTAGGGGGCAAGCGTTATCCGGAATTACTGGGCGTAAAGGGTGCGTAGGCGGTTTTGTAAGCGCGGGGTGAAAGGCAGAGGCTCAACTTCTGTTAGCCCCGTGAACTGCATTACTTGAGTACGGGAGAGGAAAGTGGAATTCCTAGTGTAGCGGTGAAATGCGTAGATATTAGGAGGAACACCAGTGGCGAAGGCGACTTTCTGGACCGCAACTGACGCTGAGGCACGAAAGTGTGGGGAGCAAACAGGATTAGATACCCTGGTAGTCCACACCGTAAACGATGAGCACTAGGTGTTGGAGACGCAAGTCTTCGGTGCCGCAGTTAACGCATTAAGTGCTCCGCCTGGGGAGTACGCACGCAAGTGTAAAACTCAAAGGAATTGACGGGGACCCGCACAAGCAGCGGAGCATGTGGATTAATTCGAAGCAACGCGAAAAACCTTACCAGGGCTTGACATCCCCCTGACCGGCGTGTAACGGCGCCTTCTCTTCGGAGCAGGGGTGACAGGTGGTGCATGGTTGTCGTCAGCTCGTGTCGTGAGATGTTGGGTTAAGTCCCGCAACGAGCGCAACCCTTGCCATTAGTTGCCAGCATTGAGTTGGGCACTCTAATGGGACTGCCGGGGATAACTCGGAGGAAGGTGGGGATGACGTCAAATCATCATGCCCCTTATGTTCTGGGCGTCACACGTGCTACAATGGCAGGTACAGAGAGACGCAATCCCGTGAGGAGGAGCAAAACTCTAAAACCTGTCCCAGTTCGGATTGTAGGCTGAAACCCGCCTGCATGAAGTCGGAGTTGCTAGTAATCGCGGATCAGAATGCCGCGGTGAATGCGTTCCCGGGTCTTGTACACACCGCCCGTCACACCATGGGAGCTGGGGGTGCCCGAAGTTGGTAAACAAATCTACTACCTAAGGCAAAACCAGTAACTGGGGTGAAGTCGTAACAAGGTAGCCGTTCGAGAACGAGCGGCTGGATCACCTCCTTTCTAAGGAGACTCGAACGTCTTTGCACTATGAATTTTCACGGGAGATTGGGGGGACTTAGCTCAGCTGGGAGAGCGCCTGCCTTGCACGCAGGAGGTCAGGGGTTCGATTCCCCTAGTCTCCACCACTAAAAAGTGGTGCGTACCTTGAAAACTGAACAATGCATATCCAAATTACAACGAAAAGAATCGAGAATTTTTAAAACTAAGTATGAGTCTTAAAGACTCTGCTGGGTGTAAAAAGACTACAATTTTGTTGTAACCGAGAAACCAGAAAAAGCATTTTCACTGTTTTTTAATAATAGTGACAAACCTTAAGAAATGACTGTACGCTAACAGTCGATTCACTTGGTCAAGTGAATAAGAGCATAAGGTGAATGCCTTGGCACTAGGAGCCGAAGAAGGACGTGGCTAACTGCGATAAGCTGCGGGAAGGAGTAAACATCCGTCGATCCGCAGATCTCCGAATGAGGAAACTCACCTGAAGTAATGATCAGGTATCCATGCATGAACAAAATAGTGCATGAGAGGGTAACCCAGGGAACTGAAACATCTAAGTACCTGGAGGAAGAGAAAGAAACATCGATTTCCTGAGTAGCGGCGAGCGAACGGGAAAGAGGCCAAACCAGAAGTTTACTTCTGGGGTTGTGGATCGTTCATCACTTGGGGTATGGATAGTCGAATAGGTCTGGAAAGGCCAACCGAAGAAGGTAAAGGTCCTGTAGACGAAATCCATTAACCATAGAACGACACCAGAGTACCACCGGACACG
>JAEEGF010123383.1_pt1 | contig 10288 bp, 10 predicted proteins | sample 9134171 | NCBI WGS metagenome assembly JAEEGF01 (sample SAMN16246542, study PRJNA631951) | gut metagenome | biome: gut microbiome; feature: rumen; material: AP-attached | host: Bos | place: Iran: Karaj | collected 2018-10 | reverse complement strand
AAACTTTTTGGGATTTTTTTTCGATAAATCCTTAAATTTGTTTTCCTGTTTTATGGATAGTCAAATTTCACTCGCAAAAATCTTCGCCGTTTTCGCCAAAATCGGCGCCTTCACCATCGGTGGAGGGTATATGATGGTGCCTGCCATCCAGAACGAAATGAGCAAGCGGGGATGGATCAGCGATGAAGAACTCCCCGACATCGTAGCCATCGCACAGGGGGCTCCCGGTCTGCTTACGGTCAACATGGCCATCTTTGCCGGATACAAGCTGCGAGGGGTCAAGGGCAGCATCGTAGCTACCCTGGGAAGCATCACTCCGCCCTTCCTGATCATCCTGGCAATTGCGATGCTCGCGGCCAATTTCAAGGACAATCCCATCGTATACCGGATCCTCCAGGGCGTACGCCCGGTCTCGGTCGCCATCATCGCTGCCTATACGTTCAAGCTGTCCAAAACCAACTGCAGGAACTGGTGGCAATGGGTCATCGCCGTCGTAACCCTGGCGCTGGTCGCCCTGCTCAAAGTCTCTCCGGTCTGGATCCTGCTCACGCTCATCGTGCTTGCCGTGGCCATCACCTGGCAGAAAGAAAGGAGGGCGCGCTGATGGACCTTGCCCTTCTCCTCCTCGAACTCTTCTGGACCTTCTTCGTCATCGGGATGTTCACTTTCGGCGGAGGCTACGCCATCATGTCCCTGATCCAGGCGCAAGTGGTGTTCGGCAAGGCCTGGATCACCGAAGAGACCTTCATCGACATTGTCGCCATCTCGCAGATGACCCCCGGTCCCGTCGGACTCAACTGCTCGACCTACGTCGGTTATGAGGTGATGCGGGCGGCCGGATACGGGCAGGCGCTCGCCGTCAGCGGTTCTTTCATCGCCTCGCTCGCCATCGTACTCCCCTCTTTCCTGATCGTGCTGGCAATCGCCAAAGCCTATGCCAGATTCCACGAAAACAGTCTGTGGAAGGGAGCGATGAGCGCTTTGCGGCCGGCGGTGGTCGGCCTGATCGGCGCAGCCGCCCTCGTCATGGTTTTCCGCATCTCGCTCGGCGGCGGGACTCCCGCCTTCACGCTGATCAGGGAGAATTTCCCCGACTGGAAAAGCTGGGCGCTGTTTGCGGCTGCCTTCGTCGCTTCCTGGCGATTCAAGGCGGACCCGGTCGTCGTCCTCCTGGCCGGAGCCGTGCTGGGACTGTTCCTTTATTGAAACGATTTTCTTATTTTTGTGTCCGGACAATAACACTTAAACTCAGATATGAATCCGAAGAAACTCCTTGCCGTATGCGTAGCCCTGATGGCCACCGTCGGCCTCCTCGCAAAAGAGAGCCAACCCCTCCATGTCGTCCCCTACCCGCAAAGCGTAGAGATACAGAAGGGCAGTTTCAAGGCGCGCGGCGCCCAGTTCAACTGCGACCCGTCCGTGGATCCGGTCAGCCAGCGCGCCATCCGGGGGTTTGCCATCCAGCTCTCCAAGATCAGCGGAAAGACCAGTTCGTTCGCCACGCCCATCGGCATCGCCAAGACGGTCCAGAACGGTACGGCAAAGGGATTCGCTTTCTATGGAGACCCGTCCCTGAAGAGCGGTGAATACACGATCCAGATCAGCAAAAAGGCGGCCGTCATCTCAGCTTCCGACCGCTATGGATTCCTCTATGCGATCCAAACGCTCAAACAGATGCTGCCAGTCGAAATCTACGGCTCCAAGCCGGCGTCCGACAAAACGGACTGGAAACTGCCCGCCGTCCTGATCAAGGATGCGCCGCGTTTCAGCTACCGGGGTGCGCATCTCGACTGCGGCCGTCATTTCTTCAGCGTCGCAGAGGTAAAAAAATACCTGGACGTGATGGCGATGTACAAACTCAACCGGTTCCACTGGCACCTGACCGAGGACCAGGGCTGGCGCATCCAGCTCAAGCGCTATCCCGAGCTGACCGAAATCGGTGCCTTCCGTAACGGTACGATGGTCGGAAAGGACTGGGAAAGCAATGACGGGGTCCGCTATGGCGGATACTACACCCAGGACCAGATCCGGGACATCATCGCCTATGCGGACGAACTGGGTATCACCGTCATCCCGGAAGTCGACCTTCCCGGTCACATGGTCGCCGCCCTGGCCACCTATCCCGAACTGGGCTGCGGCACCGGCCCCTATGAGGTACGCACCAAATGGGGCATCGCGGACCAGGTCCTCAACGTCGGCAAGGAAGAGACGATGGTGTTCCTGGAGAATGTCCTGTCCGAAGTGGCGGACCTCTTCCCTTCGGAGTATATCCACATCGGCGGCGACGAGTGCCCCAAGAAAGAGTGGAAAGAGAATCCTGAGTGCCAGGCCAAGATCCGCGAGCTGGGGCTCAAGGACGACGAGAACGGCACCGCCGAGCAGCATCTGCAGAGCTATGTGACCAACCGGATCCAGAAGTTCCTCGCGACCAAAGGCAAGAAGATCATCGGATGGGACGAGATCCTCGAGGGTCAGCTCGAGCCGGGCGCGACCGTGATGTCCTGGCGGGGCGCTAAAGGCGGCATCAAGGCGGCACAGGCCGGCTACGATGTCATCATGACACCCAACAGCCACTGCTATCTGGACTATTACCAGGCCGAAGACAAGGTCCACGAGCCGCTCGCCATCGGCGGTTTCCTGCCGGTCGAGAAAGTATACAGCCTGGAACCGACGGACCAGATTTCCGAGGAGAACAAGCACCATATCCTCGGCCCCCAGGTCAACCTCTGGACCGAATACATCGCTTCCCCCCAACACCTGGAGTATATGCTCCTGCCGCGCTTGCTGGCTCTCAGCGAGGTCGCCTGGTGCCAGCCTGAGGTCAAGGATTTCGAGCGCTTCAAGCAGACCGTGATCGCCCACGAATTCCCTATCCTCAAGAAACTGGGCTACTCCTACTGCATCGAGATTGAGAAATAAACGGGTTGTCCCGCTATGAAAAGATTATTCTACTTCCTGCTGGCCCTTCTGCTGCTGAGCGGAGGAGCTGTATATGCCCAGCAGCATGCCATTTCCATCGCAGAATATGACGGGAAATCCAATCACCAGGAGTTTTTACAGACTCCTTTCTGTGATGACATTTACCAGATCATGCGGAAACAATTCCGGAAAGGATACCGTCTGACGGCCACCGGGAACCAGTACTCACCCACGCTTCAAAGACAATGCTGGTATTTTACGACTGCTAAAGGAACGCCCTATAAGCATCAGCAGTTTATAGTCGAGAATGAAGGATTTCCCGCCGAATTCATCCAAAATGGGTGGGATGAAGGATATGCCATCACCTCTTTCTCTTGCAACCGCTCCCTTTACTGGGTCGTCATGTCCCAGGGTTCCGGGCTTTCTGACCAAAGCTACGAATTCTCGGATGAAGATGGCATCCAAAAGATCATCCGGGAGAAACAAGCGAACGGCTACAGTGTATCCAACTTGTTTTTCGACGGCGAGAAATGGGGAGCTGTTTTCAGCAAAGACCCCTCACAGGCAGGACAACGTGTCTGTTTCATAGACGAAAATGTCGCTTCAGAGAAGCTCAAACAGTGCATCAACGATGGTCTCAGGGTGCAGAATCTGACTCTCGGCGGAGGGAAATATGCGTTTACTTATGTCGACATGCCCAAAGACAAAGCCATCCTGCAGAACATCTGCACGGAAGATTCTGATTTTGAAGGGCATATTGCAGACCTGATCAAACGAGGTTACACCATCACCTCCCTGGGTTGTGACCTGGATGCAGGAGGACGCCAGCCTTTTATCCGGGAACTGGAAGAAAACATCGAAAGGCAGGACAAAGAAGCCCGCAGGGAGGAACGGCTGGACAAGACATCGAAGGTCTTAGAGTTCGCGACCGTTATCACCGAAGGTATCGGAGACATATTGGGTATTTTGAGCGGCGACAGCCCATCGCCCTCATCTTCTGCACTCGATGCCGGCTCTTCTGCAGCGAGCGACGAACCCATGCTCAACATCGACGAGAAGATCAGCCAGCTCCGTTCGGAGGTTGCCGGCATGCAGAGCGGCTCCTTCCATGGGAAGGTCCCGGGTGCGACGAGGGCCCAGGAGCAGGCGGCGACCAACGGTACGATTGCAGAATGGAACAAACGGATCGCCTATCTGCAGGATCTCAAGGCCCAGGGGTACACAGAAATCCCTGTCAGTCAGTGGAATTCCTATACTCGCGGACAAAGGGACATCCAACGTCAGCAGCATCAGCGGGATATGAACCGCGTGAAAGACGAAGGAGAGCGAAGGACGGGGTTCTGGCGCAACATGTCTTATTCCAGTCTCGAAAAGACGCTCCGGGATATGAAGAACCATCCGGATAAGTATCTGAATGGCTGGGACATGTCCCAGTACCGCAGTGAAGTCCACGCCATCCAGGCAAAGATGCGGCAGATCCGGGCAGATCACTTACAGAAATATGGCAGAGAAGTCTTCAAGGCATCTGAACTGGAGAATTGGAACCCTTAGCCCTTTAGGTGGTTTGCTACCCTTGCTCTTGGCCGCACCGAACGGCGCAAGGGCGCAAGAAGGGCCCAACATCGTCCTCTTCCTCGTGGATGACATGGGACTGATGGACACCTCCGTCCCTTTCCTGACCGACCGGTCCGGGCAAGCGGTCCGCTATCCCCTCAACGAGTGGTACCGGACGCCGAACATGGAACGGCTCGCCGGGCAGGGAACCCGTTTCTCCCAGTTTTACGCGCAGGGGGTCAGTTCGCCTTCGCGGGCATCCCTGATGACCGGTCAGGATGCCGCCCGGCACCGGGTCACGAACTGGATCCGCAGCGAAAACAACAATCGGGATGACTACGGCCCTTATGACTGGAATTGGGAAGGCCTGCACCGGAACGATCCCACCCTGCCCCGGGTACTGAGGGAGGACGGTTACAGGACCATCCACGTGGGCAAGGCCCATTTCGGGCCTTTCGGCAGCGAAGGGGAATGGCCGGAGAACCTGGGCTTCGACATCAACATCGCAGGTTCTTCCATCGGGGAACCGGGCAGCTATTTCGGCGAAAACGGCTATGGACTGATCCGCGGCAGGCGGGCCCGGGCGGTACCGGGATTGGGAAAATACCACGGGACCGACACATTCCTCACCGAAGCCCTTACCCTCGAAGCGAAGGCCCAGATCGACACGGCTGTCGCCGCCGGAAGACCTTTCTTCTTATACCTATCCCACTATGCCGTCCACAATCCCTTTGAGACGGATCCGCGCTTCGCCGCTCATTATCAAGACACTGCGTTCTCCAAAGCGGCCCGCGGTTACGCCACGCTGATCGAAGGGATGGACAAGTCCCTGGGCGACATCCTGGACCATCTGGAAAAGACCGGCATCGCGGAGAATACGCTCGTCGTCTTCCTGGGCGACAACGGCTCCGACGCCCCCCTGGGCGATGCGAAGGACATTGCCTCTTCGGCTCCGCTGCGGGGCAAGAAAGGAGCGGAATTCGAAGGTGGCACCCGGGTCCCCTGCATCATCGCATGGGCCCGTCCGGACGAGGAAAACCCATGGCAAAAGCGTTTCCCTATCCGGCGCGGGGTCATCTCTCCCCGGGTGGGGACCATCATGGATATCTATCCCACCCTGGTCGGTGCCGTCGGAGGAGCCCCGGTCCCGCCGGACTACCCCTGTGACGGGCGGTCCCTCCAGCCAATCCTGGGCGGGCGGAAGGATACGCAACGTGCCGAGGATCAATTCCTTTGCCATTTCCCTCACCAGCACCGGGGCAGTTATTTCACAACCTGGCGGCACGGGAACTGGAAACTGATCTACTATTATCATCCGGAGCAGCCGGACGCTCCGCACTGCTCACTGTTCAACCTCAGGAAAGACCCTTCTGAAAGCCGTGATGTCCTCCGGTGGCACAGGCGCATCGCCCGCCGCCTTCTCCGCGAGATGACCGACAGGCTGGAAAGTGAAAATGCCTGCTATCCCGTCGACTCCCTGGGACAGAGCCTCCGGCCCCGTCCCGACGCTTACCGGACGTCCGTCCGGAACGGCCACATGGGAAGGCCTTCGGAATTGTAAAGATTGCAGACCGGATTGTCAGCCCAGCCGTAACGTACAGCCACCGGGAACGGGACTTCCGGGCTGGAGACGATGACCCTCTGCGTGCTCGCCTTCGGTTTCTTCAGCGCCTCGATCCGCGCCTCGGCCCAGTGCCAGACCCCGTCGGGACCGGCGATCTGGAAACCGGTCGGCGTACCGCTTTCGGCCTGCTTCACCCTTTCATCATCCACCGCCGCCTTGCCGTAACGTGCCTCGGCATTACGTCCCGACGGACGGGCGCAGATACCCCGGGCCACATCGCTGAAGCATAGCTCCACGGCACCCTCCTTAATCTTGTATGAGACCAGGCGCGGACCGTTGCAGACCAGTTTTCGCGCGTAGTAGTTTTTGGAAAGGGCAAGGAGCGAGAGCCGTTCCCCCGCCTCCTGCTTGCGCACCGGATGCACGTCATCCGCCTCACCCAGGTCGATGATGCAGGCTTGCTCCACCCCGTCCATGTGCAGCGCCGTCAGGGTCTGCGCTTCCCGGAGCTCCGCCCAGTTGGATTCGGCCGGTTCCGGCAGGACGGCGTGGTGATTCGCGATCTGCGTGATATAGAAGGGGAAATCATAACCCCAGGTCCGGCGCCAATCCGTTATCATCGTCGGCATCAGGTCACGGTAGCGGGCAGCCCGCTCGGCATTCGATTCACCCTGGTACCAGATGACACCGGCGATGCGATAGGGCGCCAGGGGCTTGACCATGCCGTTATAAAGGACCGACATGCGGTTGGGCTCACGGGCAGGATTCTGCGGAATGTGTTCGAAAGAAACGGCCATCTTGACCTTCCATTCGCCGTCCAGGCGTATCTTCCGCCCATCGGGACCCAGGACATAGAGTTGCTCCGCGGCACCGTAGATGCCGCCGTCGCCATGGTCATCGGTGTTACGGATGGTTACGACATTCCTGCCCGCCTTGACCAGGCTTCCGGGCACAGTATACTCGCGCGGCAGGTTCCAGACGCTTCCGCTGCCGACTTCTTCTCCGTTCCACCAGGTCTCATCCGCATCATCGACAGGGCCCAGGCTCAGGGTCAAGTCTTTGCCTGCCCATTCAGCGGGGATTTCAATCTCCTTGCGGAACCAATAGACGCCGTTGATGCCCTTCCAGAGTGTCTGGACTTTCGACGGCAAGATAATGGACGACCAGTCTCCATCCGGCTGGGAGGGATTCTCCCAATGCTCGCGAAGGCCAGCATCCTCTTCCCGGGCACGGCGCATCAGGGCATCGATGGCATCCTGGAAGGTCTGTTCGCGCTCGTTCTCCCTTTCTGCCTGGACCTGGGCGAGCGCTTCCCTCAGCTCGGGGAATTGCCGGATCGCGCCCGAGCTCATCCAAGCCTCTATGATCGTGCCGCCCCAACTGCTGTGGATCAAGCCTACGGGGACCTTCAACTCGCGCTGGAGTTTGCGTCCGAAATACCAGGCAATCGCCGAGAAATTGCGTACGGTCTTGGGTGAAGACGGCTGCCAGCCACCGAAATCGGCGGCGAATCCTTCCCGTTCCGACAAGCCCGCAGCGCGGCTGACCTGGAGCAAGCGCAGGTCCGGATAGCTTCCGGAGTTCTCGATGTCTTCCTGGTTGATGCGCACCGCCTGCCAGCTCTCCATCGGCATCTGCATGTTGGACTGGCCGGCGCAGAGCCAGACTTCTCCGACCAGGACGTCCTGCAGGACGACAGTATCCTTTTCACCGGAGGCCTGCCTGGCCGTGATAGTCAGCGTATACTTCTTGAAACTGCCCTTCGGCGTCATAAGCGTTACCGACCAACGGCCGTCTGCGCCGGCCTGGGCACTTACGGTCTTCGCGCTTCCGGAGAGCCTTACACTGACGGTCGCCCCAGGTGCCGCCTTGCCCCAGACGGGGACGTTCGCGTTCTGCTGCAGGACCATATGGTCGGTAAACAGCGGATTGAGCCGCATCTGGGCCTGGACAGGAGAGAACGGTATAAGGAGCGCCACGGAGAGCAGCAGGGAGAACAGGATTCTTTTCATCTTCAGCTGGGTTGGAAATCTTTTCAAAGATAAGAAAATAGAAAGCGAAAAACAGCCGCGATTGTACAGGATAAACGAAAAAAGTATTATATTGGTGGAACTAATTACAAGCATATGACGAACCAAGATTACAAGAACGCTGCCCTTGCGGCATTGAAAGGAAAGTGGGCACCGGCCGTGCTGGCCAGTGTCGTCATGATCCTGATGATGGGCCCTTATATGGGAGTCAATCTCTATCCCACACTAGTCTCCATGTCCCCGGAAGCCATGATGGGTCCTCTCTTCCTGGGTATCACAGGAGGGTCTTTCTTGTATTTACTTCTCGTTTATATGCCCCTCGAGTTTGGCTACACGAATGCTTGCCGGACCCTGCTTGTCACCGGAGATGACCGCCTGACCGGAAACATGTTCAAGATCGGTTTCTCCCACTGGCTCCGTTTTGTCTGGGGATATATCCTGCTGGAGATCAAAGTCATGCTGTGGATGTTCGTATTCATCATCCCCGGCTTTATCAAGGCCTTTGCCTATGCCCTGACACCTTTCCTGCTGGTAGACTGCCCGGAGCTGAGCGCCTTGCAGTGCATCAAACTCAGCAACCAGATGATGAAGGGGCACAAATTCGACCTGTTCTACCTGTATCTGAGTTTCATCGGCTGGGGCCTGCTCTGCATCCTGACTCTGGGCGTCGGATTCCTCTGGCTGATGCCTTATATGCAGACAGCGACCGCTGCCTTCTACCAGGACGTCAAGGAGCAGTATCGCGCCCAACTTGAGACCGCCGCTCCGGCGGAAACTCCGGCCGAAACGCCTGCCGAATAAGCAACCAAACCAATTAAAACAATACGATTATGGCAAAAATCATCTACATCCTGGGTATCATCATCGCCATCTGGTGCGTGCTGGATATCTTCAAGAAGACTTCGATCGGCATCATCGGCAAGATCCTCCTCTCCATTGCCGTTCTTGCGTTCAGCTGGATCGGATTCATCGTGTATTATTTTCTGATCAAAGATAAGATCTAGAGATCCAAAAGTCCGTCCGGAATCTCCATTTCGAGCGTCCGGGCGTCGGGATCTGCCGAAAGGATCAGATCCTCGTGGAACGGGACCAGTACGCTGGTTCCGTTCTTCGTTTCCACCTCCAGACAGGGATTGGCGGGGATGTCAAGGAAGCCGGTGATACGGCCCGCCCCGACGAGCGTCCATCCGACGAGGTCCCCGAGACCTTCCTCGTCGTTCTCTTCTTCTTCCCAATCCACCCAGATGCTCTGTCCGACAATCTCTTCGGCATCCTCCAAGGTGGAGATGTCGTTGAGATGGACAATGGCCCGGGAATTCCCCCGCGGCGTCAGGGAAGAGATAAAAAATGGAACCGGTAATCCATCGAAATAGATGAATACCGGTTCCCCAAGCGAAATTTCTTCAGGGTCGATGTCACGGAATCCGACAAGGAGTCCGCCATCGGTCCCATTGGACTTAAGTACCTTGGCTATCTGCTGCAGGGGCATAAACTATGCCTCGGGAGCAACCTCGGCCTCTTCAGCGGTCTCAGCGGCAGCTTCGGCGGCCTTCGCGGCGGCTTCAGCCTCAGCCTCGGCGCGCTTCTTGGCGATAGCCTCGGCCCTTTGCTCAGAAACCTTGATCTCCGCAGCCTTCGCAGCCTTGGCGGCCTCGACGGCGGCCATGGTCAGGTTGGACTTCTTAGCGGCGATCTTGGCGTCCCTCTGAGCCTTCCAGTCGTTCCACTTCTGATCCGCAGCTTCCTGCGTGAGAGCTCCCTTGGCGACGCCACCGTCGAGGTGGTGCTTGAGGAGGACACCCTCATAGGAGAGGATGCGGCGAGCGGTGAGCGTAGGCTGGGCACCCACTTTCAGCCAAGCCAGGGCGCGATCGAACTTGAGGTTGATCGTGGCGGGGTTGGTGTTGGGGTTGTACGAGCCGATCTGCTCGATGTTACGACCGTCGCGAGGTGCGCGAGCGTCTGCCACAACAATGTGGAAGAATGCGAAATTCTTCTTACCGTGGCGCTGTAAACGAATCTTAACAGCCATTGTGAATCTGTTTTTTGTTTAATAAAGTTTTACCTTGGTGTCCCTTCCCGAGGGACAAAAAACTCTGAGAAATCTCCCAGAGTCTTGTGCGGTAGGTGAGAGTCGAACTCACACAGGCCAATGCCCACTACCCCCTCAAAGTAGCGTGTCTACCATTTCACCACTACCGCAAAATACGTCTCCCTTGGT
>JAEEGF011397805.1_pt1 | contig 10290 bp, 10 predicted proteins | sample 9134171 | NCBI WGS metagenome assembly JAEEGF01 (sample SAMN16246542, study PRJNA631951) | gut metagenome | biome: gut microbiome; feature: rumen; material: AP-attached | host: Bos | place: Iran: Karaj | collected 2018-10 | reverse complement strand
TATTACGGTATTGTTCTGGAGATATACGCCTGCGGTCATTTGTCTTTTCCCATTTCCCATATATCTGACTGAATATGTGTAACCGTCTTTTTCGCCGAAAACGACCTCATAATCGGAAGATGCTATGCACATTGCATTATACAGATCAAGGGCAGACTGATCGTCTGCGGCAGTAAACATATAAATCTCGGTATAGGCGTTTCTGCCATCCGCACCTTCGCTTATCTTTTCAAAACCAAGAATACATTCATTAACCTGAATATCAGGGAAATTGCTGTTCTCTACAACCAGATAGCTGGCATAATACCACTTGTTTGCTTCTTCCGGATCATCCATAACATAATAGACGGAATGATAAGTAGCGTCGTCTCCAGTTATCATCTGGACCCATTCGGAATAGTTTTCTGTTTCAGTCATTCCATACTTGTCAGCAGCATTAACGACCATCTCTGATGAAAAGATCACTTCATTCTTCACTTCTTCAGATTCTGTTGTGCTGCTTTCAGTCTCGTCAACTGAAGCCTCTGTTGTGATAGTTGTTGTTTCAACCTCAGTCTCGGTCTCAGTTACAGCTTCTGTTGCAGGAGTCTGTGTGCAGCTTGCGAGACATACTGCCGTCATGGCAACCGTGAGTGTCTTTAGTAAAATTTTGTTTTTCATATTCCCTCCTATTAGCCCTTATTTCTTCAGTGACAACGGTGATTCAAATCCAAGTTCTTTACAGAAGAAACCAATGCAGGCATCTGCTGCGTCATAATCACCGATGCTTAGCATCCTTATGACGACGTTGTCTTTTACGAATGTTCCTACTGCGACACAGCCGTTGGCGGATTCAAAATATCCGACAGTGTATGTGTAGCCGTTAGCCGTTCCTGAAGAATACTCATACGAGTCTTTCTTTTGCGAAAACGCATCGTACAGTTCCTGCGCTGAAGCATTATCTGTGAGTGTGATCTTGTAGATCTCCGATGTCGTGGATCTTCCGTCTCCTTCAGCCGCCTTTTTATCGATGCACATTACGAGTTCAGTCGCTTTGACATCGGGAAAAGACTTAGCATCCAGATTAAACAGCGAAGAATACATAAATGTTGCTTCATCACTGTCTTTCGCAATGTAATACACAGATGCAGAATCGAAGCCGCCCCAAAGATTGATTATTTCCTGCTGGTCGTTGACCTGAATCATGCCGTAAGCTTTTGCAGCATCAAGAATATCTTTTTCTGCCTGAGTCTCAGTTACAACAGCTGAACTTTCAGTCTCTGTAACTGAAAACTCCGTAGCGGTTGTATTCTCAATATCGGTGACTGATTCACCGGCAGGTGTTTTAGAGCACCCTGCAAGACATGCGGCCGTCATGGCGACTGCGAGTGTTTTTAGTAAAATACGTTTTTTCATAATTAACTCAGTGTATAAGGTGATACTAATCCGAGTGATTTGCAAAAGTTTTCAACGGTTTTGTTTTTAAGGGTGGCATAATAATCACTGCGGATCCAGAAGATCTGATTGTCCCTTAAATATACGCCGCATGCAAGCTCAACAGTTGAACCGTCATTCTGTGAGTCTTTGGGACCCTGATAGCTGATGGTATAAGTTACGCCATTCTTCTTGCCTTCTTCCACTCCGAATCTGAGCGGTTTAACAGCTGATTCATAGATTTCCTCTGCAGTTTCACTGTCTTTGAAAGTCAGAAAATAGATTTGAGTTAAACATCTGCCGTGATCTTCAGTTTCTCCGATGCTCTCGATGGCCATAGTGCATTCTTTCACATCTTTTACAGAAACATAATCCCTAAGCGAGCCACCCAGGAATTCAAACAATTTAATGTCCATATCGTAGTAGTATGCAATATGTTCACCCGGATCTGCCAGAATATTACTGAGTTCTGTGGTTTCCTCAATCTCTTTCATACCACTGCTCTTTGCTGCGCTTATGAAAGAACTTTTAGAAAAATCTCCGGAACCGGAACAACCGGTAAGACATACCACAGTCATAACAACTGCCAGTGCAACAGATAAACACTTTCTTTTCATAGATACCCCCTATTATTTGTGAGCACTCCACTCTATCCGGAGCACCTTATTCCTGAACAATATTATGGAATTTATCAATAATCTTTGTCCATAAAATCCATATATACAGAATAAACAAATCGGAATATAAACAAAAACAGGGGCCGCATTACGCGGACCCCCGTCTGTTCAAAGCAATTGCTTGCCTTTAATTATTTGTTGAGTCTTGCCTCGAGAGCAGCCTTCTGGTCTTCGTAGCCGGGCTTGCCAAGAAGAGCGAACATGTTCTTCTTGTATGCCTCAACACCGGGCTGGTTGAAAGGATTTACGGCGAGGAGATAGCCTGAGATGCCGCAAGCCTTTTCGAAGAAGTAGATGAGCTCACCCAGTGAGTAAGCTGTCTGGTCAGGCATGTGGATCAGGAGGTTCGGAACCTTACCGTCAACGTGAGCAAGGATTGTGCCCTGCATTGCCTTTGCGTTAACTTCGTTCATATCCATGCCGGAGAGGAAGTTAAGACCGTCGAGATTAGCCTTGTCGTTAGGGATCTCAAAAGATCTTCTGGGCTGGTCGATCTGGACAACTGTCTCGTACATGATGCGTGCGCCGTCCTGGATGAACTGGCCCATGGAGTGGAGATCTGTTGTGTTGTCGACGCCTGCCGGGAAGATACCTCTTCTGTCCTTACCTTCAGACTCGCCGTAGAGCTGCTTCCACCACTCTGTCATGAAGTGGAAAGAAGGCTCGTAGTTGACCATAACCTCTGTGGAATATCCGGAACGGAGGAGGCAGTTACGTACTGCAGCGTACTGATAGCAGGGGTTCTCAGAGAGAGGAAGCTTCTTGTAAGCCTTGGAAGCGTCTCTTGCGCCCTTCATGAGCTCTCTGATGTCGATGCCTGCAACTGCGATAGGAAGAAGTCCTACTGCTGTAAGAACGGAGAAACGGCCGCCTACATCGTCAGGTACTACGAAGCTCTCGTAGCCTTCTTCGTCAGCTAAGCCCTTAAGAGCTCCTCTTGCCTTGTCTGTTGTGGCATAGATTCTTTCCTTGGCGCCCTGCTTGCCGTACTTGTTCTCCATGTAAGCGCGGAGGATACGGAAAGCGATAGCGGGCTCTGTTGTTGTGCCGGACTTGGAGATGATGTTAACTGAGATGTCCTTGCCCTCAATGATGTCCATCATGTCTGCAAGATATGTGGCACTGATTGAGTTGCCGCAGAAAAGAACGAGGGGGCTCTTTCTTACCTTCTTGGATGCTGCGTTAGCGAAAGAGTGTCCGAGAAGCTCGATTACGGCACGTGCGCCGAGATATGAACCGCCGATACCGATAACGATGAGGACGTCAGAATCTCTTCTGATCTTCTGAGCGGCCTTGCGGATACGTGCGAATTCTTCTTTGTCATAATTTGTGGGGAGGTCGAGCCATCCGAGGAAATCATTTCCGGGGCCGTTCTTCTTGTGAAGCATATCAGAAGCGGCTTTAACCTGGGGCTCCATTCTAGCGACTGCCTCTTCACCGCCGATAAAATCGAGGGCGTTCTGGTAATCAAATGTGATCATTTTTAAGTCTCCTTACAGGTGTTATTCAAAAATCATTCAGAGTATACACCCGTAATTTTGTCTTTTCGAGTATAATTAATCGTGAAATATTACAAATAACAACGAACGATAAAGGAATGCAAGATGTCTGATATTTCAATAGCGGAATCAAAGATCCAGATACTGTACCTTGTCAGCCGTGCGCCGGGCGTCAGCTACCATCTTCTGATGGAAAAGTGCATGGAATCGCTTTATTCGGACTTCTTTACGTTCTCCCGCTCCTATGAGGAGCTTATCTCGGGCAATCTCATGGACAAGAGCAGGTCCGGCGATTATACGGGCGATGCCGTGGGTTCCACTGAGAATCTGACCTTAACAGACGGCGGTAAAGCCGTTCTGAACGACCTGATCTCCTCGCTCAGCGCTCCCCTGATCCAGCATCTGGACGAAGCTGCAGCTGAGATCGCCGCTGAAATGAACAAGAATTCGGGCGTAAATGCCTCTTTGGAGCTTGCCGAAGGCGGCAAATTCAAGGTGGCCCTTACTTCTGACAATAACGGCAGGCCTTTTAGCGCCACATTGACCGTGGACGATGAGGCTACCGCCGTAAATATCTGCAAAAAGTGGAGAAATGCCGCTTCCAAGGCCTCCGCCGAGCTTATCAAGCTTATTCTTGGAGAATAAACCTTATCCCCTCGTAGTGATCTCGACTATCAGGAATTCACCCGGCTGAAGGATGTGACGCTGGTGGCTTGATCTGAGATTGCGTTCGTCTATGAATCTGCCCTTTTCACTGTAACGCCTGATAACGCTGTCGGTACGGCCGAGACGGCTGTCGCTGACAAGGAATGCCTGCTGTGTATCCGACGAATTGGAAACGACGAGATATACAGTGTTGCCTTTGACAAAGCACGCTGAAGTGACATTGGACGTGAACTGTGCGACGCTTACCGGCACGGACTTGTCGACCGGCTCCGTGACCTCCGTATAAAGCTCGTCATAGCCCGTAAATGCCGTTGTAAGGCCCGATACGGTCATCATGTTGATGAATTCTTCCTTGCCGACGAACATCTCGTTGGACGCGTATTTCGACGGCACGAAGTTGACGGCGGCATCGAAAAGGAACATGTCGGCAAAATCAGCTTCCGATGTCATTATCGCCGAGAGGACTTTTCCGCAGTTGCTGCCGCTGGTATTAAGGACATTGATGTATTCGCCGTTCTTGTTGCCTGACACGATATGAGGTGTCTCATACTGCGCGAGAATGTAGCTCGTGTTGATATTGTCGTTATAAGAAGCGGTGATGTCATTGGAAACAAGGCTTACGTCCATCGTGTGGTTGTCGGCATTGGAGATCATGGTTCCGCCGCTGTATACCATACCGTCGAGGAAGACAGTCTTATCCTTGATGTCGCTGAAGTATTCCGAACGCGAGAACATCGACATTACATAGTTTACGTAAGCTGCCCTCTGGATGTCACTCTTGAAGACCTTTCCGCTGTCATTGATCTCAATATAAAGCCTTGAGAACTGCCTGCTCCAGGGCAAAGCCGTGCCGTTGTCGGTCCTTCGACCGCCATATTCCGAAGTCAGTGAACCGCACAGATACTCTAAAAGCTTGTCGATATCGCTCTGGTCAACATATGGTCCTATTACGAACCACGGTGTTGATGAGCACTGCCTTACAAGCCTTAAGCTGTCCTCAAGGGAAGCCGTAACGGACTGTTCGGGATATTCAGCAGCAAGGGCTTCATCGTCATAATCGTTCCTGCTCGAAGTTCCGTTTACGGTGCGTGAGACGGAATTTATCGAAGAGAGATAAAGTGATGTCCCGGCAAAGCCGTCGCCTCCGATATTGAGGTTGTTGAGCCTTACAGCTGAAGGCTTTCCGGATACCAGGGCCTCTGCATAGTACTGGGGAACGCCAGCTGAACCTGAGCTGTCGGGACCTAAGAAGATATCATCAACAAGGACGAATCCCGGGCCCTCAAAGCCTATCGTAATCCTTATCTCGCCTGCATCTGCCATCTGGTCCGTAACGGCGAAAACATAGCTGTAGCGCTTATAGTTGCTGCCAAGTCCGGTAAGCTCGACTCCGTGTCTTCCGAAGTCTTCGCCCTCGATCCAGCAGTAAGCCTTTTCGGGCGCTTTGTCAGACATGGCATAAAGGCTTAAACGGTAGAACGTGTTGGGAATAAAGTTGTCCTTTGCCTTGCCGGGGAAAACCTGTGTGATGGCATGAACGTCGCTGCCGCTTCCCGTGATCCTTGCGCCGTAACTGCCGGTGTAGGATCTGTCTGTAGCAATTACGTTAGTGCCTTTGCCGTAAACGTTCCAGCATGAATCCTCAGAGATATCCCAAGGGAATTCCCTGTCGTCTGATGCGCTGACCGCTCCGCCTGCTGCCTTGTCGACGTGGCCCGCGATCAGGATATCGTCAGCAATGATGTCGACGCCGTCGAGATTGCCCTCGATCGACAGCTCTGAAAGTATCTGGGACTTAAAGATCTCCCTGCCTGAATCGTAGAAGACCTTGTCGCCTGATACGCCCATGATATTCTCGATCACAACATTCTCGGAAGTAAGGGTTGCGGCCTTTCCTGTATCCAGACCGACCGCGAAAGCCTTCTTATCTCTTGTTCCTGCTATGATGAGACCGGAATCCGTAAGATAGACTGAATCAACAAGGGCACCGGTAAGCTGGGATAACTCGATTACATCAACATCAAATCCGTCTGTTCCGGTCTTGACCAGGACTGCCTTTGAATTATCGGCGACAAAACAGAAAACTCCGCTTGTTGCATCAGATAACAGTCTCGCATTCTCTGCAAGGACCTCTGATCTTGCGGTCTTCTCGAAAACCATTCCGTTGGAGGACGAATAGATATTGCCCCAGCTGTCTGTGGCCATAAACGTCTTTCCGTCAGACAGGAATGCCGTCGCATCGGAGCTCGGAAGGCTCGTAACAGCTACTATACCGTTCGCAACTGTAATGATCGTACCGTTCTTAAAGCATACGGAAGTTGTCGTGCCTGAGCTTCCGATGCCACAGACGTTGTTCTCCATGCTCGGAAGATAAGATTCATAGACAGATGTATAGTTTTTGCCGTCCTGGGAGAAATAGATCGACCCGTCCGGAGCGACAGCGACTACGCCAGCTTCGTTGGAATCGATCATCGTAAATCTGTCTTTGGCATTTACGACGCCCATAAGCTGCTTGTTGGTTATGTCATAGATAAGCCTGCCGCTGTCAGTCAGCGCAAGGACCATGTTGTTATAAAAAGCCATGGCCTTGATGCGGTCTTCATCCCAGAGGGATTTCTCATCTTTGATCACCGTGACAGCGCCGAGCCTTGCGGGCTTAAAACCTGTAATTGTGCCCGTGAACTTCTCGCTCATGACGCCTTCGCTGTCGATCGATATTATCCTTGCCGAATCGCCCGTGCATGAAGTAGTGTCATAGCCTGCCGAAGCAACAGCATCAGGCGAAATGAACACACTGTGCTCGGAAGATCCTGCCAGGAGCATGCTGGAAAAATCTGTTGAACTCTCAAATGAAGCATCTCTTACGAGATTGGTATTGGGGATCAGGTCACAGTTGATGCCTGTGCCTCCATAAGTATCCTCAGCCTTGTCAGTGGTAACCGAGATCTCACAGAGCTCAGTCCTTGAACTGAACACGCCGATATATCCGAGAATCAGGATGGCCAGAACAAGAACGACGGCAACGACGACCATGGCCGCCGCAAAACGTGTCTTTCTTGTTATTCCGAATATCGGCCGGCCGTGCTTTTTCATTCCTTAGCCTCGATTCCGCTGCCGTCTCCGGCAGTGTCCGTAATTTCCGTATTTTCAGTGCTTTCTCCGGATAATTCTACTTGAATACTGCTTGATTCTTCAAGGGCTGCGCGCGCTTTGGCGTACTTTCTTTTCGCACTTACGAGATATGCAAAAGCAAGGACAGCAACAGGCATCATGAACATGGATGTCGTGTTAATGCCGAGCATAAGCGAAGTCGTGTATTCAGAAGGGATGCCAAAGGCCTCAACATTCATGAAATTGGCGATACCCGAACCGAAGATATTAAATACCGCATGGAGCAGTATCGGAGCCACAAGGCTGTCAGTCAGATGATAGCATGCGGCAATGATAAGGCCGCAGGCGATCGCATAACCGATGTGGACAGAGATGCCGTGCATAAGACCGAACAGAACCGCGCTTAACACCACGGAGATCCAGGGGCCGAAGCCTCTTCTGAGCTGCCCGAAGATAACGCCTCTGAACGTTACCTCTTCCGTTACGGGAACGATAAAGCAGAGTGTGATGACATAGAGGATCGAATCCCATACGGGAACTGCTGTCTGGGGTGTGTCAGAGAATCTGTCAACGCTCTCGCGGTAATCATCCATGGCATTTTTCATCGACTCAAGGAAAGCCGCGATCTTGTCGGCAACGATGATATAAGTCGTTACGACTCCGAGCATGCCCAGACCGATGATCACCAGGCAGACGACCTGGTCGGGCATAAGCTTATTCATCTTGATCAGGGGTTCTTTCTTGATCGAAAGAAGTCTTGCAACGATCAGCATTACGCCAAGAACTGCAAGAGTTGCACAGAGATTAAAGGTGCCCTTGTAGATCTTCCTGTCGATCTTAAGGAGCTCGAAAGCCAGATAAACAGCATAATCAGCGCAAATGAAATACAGAAGCCATACAACGGCTTTTCCGAGTGCGCCTAATCTGATGCGGGCTTTTTCCCAAAAACTCATTGTTATTTCTGATCTCCGGAGGATACTCCGTTCTTGGCTCTGGACTCAGGTGCCTGTGCTCCGTAATACCTTCTCATAAAGTAGACAAAAGCCTTCTCGAGCTCATCGGGATCCTTGATGGAATAATAGACGCGCTCGCCGTTCTCAGCTACCGCTGTGCGCATGATGATGAGTTCAGGCTTAGAGTGGCTGCCGTCATCAGGCACATAGTTATACATGACCACATATTCGGTCTTCATGAGAGTGAAGGCGTCGATGCGCGACATGTAGTAATCCTTCTTTGCATAAGGATCGCGCATGACGAGGAGCTCGTCGCTCCTGCTCTCTTTAAGATGCTCACCCGCGAGCTTGGCCTTGCGGTCCTTCTCGAGAGCAAGCTTCTTCTTAAGACCTGTCGGTCTGTTATTAGTCTTCTGATTCTTCATCGTCGCCGTAAAGCTCGTCGCAGAGCTTATCATAGTAATCGTAGATTACGTCTTCCTCTTTCTCGGGAAGGTTCTCAAGAAGGACTTCGCCGTCCTTGTCTACGAACTTCATGATCACATAAGCACTGATAAGAGCGTCATCCTCATCCTTCTCGTCTGTATCAACGATAAGAACCACATATGTGCTGCCGTTGAAGAGGAATGTGCTCTCTACGATCGCCTTGGTAACCTCGCCTGTCTCCTCGTCCTTAAGTTCGATGACTCTGTCGCCCTCGTCATCAAGCTGTGCGATTGCATCGATAAGCTCGTCCTTAGGTCCGATCTCTTCAAAATTGTTATTATCTGCCATATTCATGTCTCCTTTGTCCATATAATTATAATATAAAGCTCAGATGGCTCATTATATCAAATTTGCGGTAATCTTGCTTACAGGGTATTGATGTAGTCCTGAAGGATTATCTCCGCAGCCACCTGGTCAATGACCTTCTTCTGCTTCTTGGCCTTGATATTGCTCTCGTGGAGGTATCTTGAAGCAAGGACCGTCGTATAACGCTCGTCCTTAAAAACAGGCTCAATTCCGCAGCGCTCAGCCAGACTCGCTCCAAAGGCCTCAGCCTTGTCCTGTGTCTCAGACCTCGTGCCGTCAGTTCTTGCAGGGCGTCCTATAACGATGGCGTTGACTTCCATCTCCTTAATGATCTCGCAGATGCGGTTTAAAGCCCATTCGGGATCTTCACCGTTCCAGTTGACGGTCTCAATGCCCTTGGCGATCACCCTCAGTTCATCAGATACGGCAACGCCTATATGCCTTGTACCAAAGTCTATTCCCATTACCCTGCCGGCTGCTTTGCCCATTAATATTCCCCTTTCGAAAACAAAAAATAAGGCGGCATAAGCCGCCACTACCGCTTATTATCGGTATCTTAAACCCTTTTACAGTCTTGAGCAATAATCGTTGATGATTACTTCCAAAAGCTCATCACGGTCAATTCTCTTGATGAGGCCTCTGGCGCCCTTGTAGTTGGTGATATATGTAGGATCGCCGGAAATGAAGTATCCGACAAGCTGATTGATGGGATTATAGCCCTTCTCCTTAAGCGCACTCAAAACATACGACATGAGAGCGTGTACATCAGCCGTTCTATCACCAGATAAATCGAATTTTGCTGTGTTGCTGTCCACAGAAACCTCCAAACGAAGTAATCCTCGATGTTTTCATTCTAACACACATCTTAGCAAAAATAATTAAGATTTAATTAATATCTCACTAAAATGTCCTGATATAAGGCTTTCCGGTCCTCCCCGATCCCGAAAAAGACCTCCCCGGAAAGCAATCCGGAGAGGTCTTATATCACTTTGTTTACTCTGACTTAAGTAATCCTGTCATCACACAACAGGTGTCTCGAAATCGCCTGTAGTGTCAGGCTCGCTTGTAACGATAACATCCTGGGCATCGAATAAGATTACTTCAATCTCGCACTCTTCGTACTTTGATCTTTCCATAATTAACCCCTCCCTTATACCTGCTGGACCTTCTTTGCGAAAT
>JAEEGF012265131.1_pt1 | contig 10291 bp, 9 predicted proteins | sample 9134171 | NCBI WGS metagenome assembly JAEEGF01 (sample SAMN16246542, study PRJNA631951) | gut metagenome | biome: gut microbiome; feature: rumen; material: AP-attached | host: Bos | place: Iran: Karaj | collected 2018-10 | reverse complement strand
GGCTTAGCCAAATGGGCTACCCCAAGCATGCGGCGCATCAGCTCCACCTGTCGCTGGTCGATGCCGTTGTAGAGGCTACCACCGTCGCCCATCACAGGGTCAACGAAGATCACGCAGCCCTGGCTCGCCTGCTCTCTGCAATATTCTTCCACCAGCACAGCCTGCTCACGGCTGAACATCAGTCCGGTGCTGATGGCATCAAAGTGAAAACCCAGATGCTGCCAGATGGGAAAGGTGCGACGCATATAGTCGGTGGTGTCCATCTGCGTGAACTCTCCATAGTTCAGCGTGTTCGACACCAAGGCAGTAGGCATGCAGAAAGCAGGAATGCCCATATAGGAAAGTACAGGCAGCATGGCCGCCATGCCCACCTTGCCATAGCCGGCAATATCGTTAATCAGCAGGATCTGCTTCATGCCTCTTCAAAATGTGCAGCATCGACGCACTTTAAATTTTTCTCTAGCTGACGCGTGGAACTGGCTCCTACGAGCACACTGGTGACACCACGCTGGGCCAGAATCCATGCCAAGGCCATCTCTGCCAATGTCTCGCCACGCTGTGCAGCCTCTTCATTCAGCTGACGCAGTCTGGCCAGTAGCTCTGGCGTGAGCATCGACTCCTTGAGGAACTTCCCCTTTGCCATGCGGCTCTCTTCAGGAATGCCGTTCAGATAGCGGTCGGTGAGCAGTCCCTGAGCCAGCGGCGAGAAACTGATGAAGCCTACGCCATGGTCGGCACAGAAGTCGAGGATGCCATCTTCCTGCGGCTCACGATCGAGCAGGTTGAGCCGTCCCTGATATATGAGCAGTGGCACGTCGTGCGCCTTCAGATACTCATAGGCCGTCCGAGTTGCCTCCAACGGCCATCGTGAGATGCCCACATAAAGAGCCTTGCCCTGCCGCACCACGTCGACCAATGCCTGCAGTGTCTCCTCGAGCGGTGTCTCAGGATCGTAGCGATGGCTGTAGAACAGATCGACATAGTCCAAATGCATACGCTGCAGAGACTGATCAAGCGATGCCATGAGGTACTTCCTGGAACCCCAGTTGCCATAAGGACCGGGCCACATGTCGTAACCTGCCTTGGTCGAGATGAACAACTCGTCGCGATAAGGACGGAAGTCATCATCCATCAGGCGGCCCATCGTCTCCTCGGCTGACCCATAGGCAGGACCATAGTTGTTGGCCAGGTCAAAGTGCACCACGCCATGATCGAAGGCATAGCGGGTGATCTCTCTCGAGCGCTCGTAGGGATCAACGCTTCCGAAGTTATGCCAGAAACCCAGCGACACCTTTGGCAGCAGTACACCGCTGCGCCCGCATCGCTCAAACTTCATCCCATTGTCATAGCGGGATGCGTCGGCTAAGTATTTCTCCATGATCTTCCTACTTCTTCAGTAAGGATGCAACCCAAAGAATGAGTACTGCGCCTACGATGGCCGTTCCGAGCTGTCCTACAAGACCGCCCCATGAGATTCCCAGCACGCCGAACAGCCAGCCACCCAAGGCACCACCCAGCACACCGAGCAGAAGGTTCATCAGCAGGCCGAAACCGCCGCCTTTCATCAACTTGCCGGCGCAAAAGCCAGCCAGACATCCTAATACAATTGATAAAATAATACCCATAATCGTCGTTCTTTATAACGTTTAGGTTGCAAAGGTACGAATAAGAAAGCGAAAAACCAAAATAGAAAGATAAAAAATGTTTTTTTCCTTTGCTTTTCGCTCACTTATTCGTACCTTTGCACCGATTTTAATACGTATTGAGATGAAAATAGCATTAATCGGCTATGGCAAGATGGGTAAGATGATTGAGGAGATAGCCCGCAGCCGTGGCCATGAGATTGTCAGTATCATTGACATTGATAACCAGGAAGAGTTCGAAAGCCCGTCTTTCGCCACTGCCGATGTGGCCATCGAGTTCACCACTCCCACGGCAGCTTATGCCAATTATCTGAAATGTTGGGAGAAAGGAGTAAAGGTGGTCAGCGGCTCCACAGGTTGGATGAAGGAGCACGGAGAAGACGTACGTGATCATATAAGCAAAGGAAAGACGCTGTTCTGGGCGAGCAACTTCTCCATTGGCGTGGCAATATTCTCTGCCGTCAACCGCTATCTGGCCAAGATCATGAACCATTTTCCGCAGTACGATGTGGAGCTTGAGGAGACACACCACGTGCACAAGCTTGACCATCCCTCTGGCACTGCCATCACTCTGGGTGAAGAGATTGTGGCAGCGCTTGACCGCAAGGAGAACTGGGCAGAGGATACCACTGATCCCAGCCTGCTGCGCATCGACCACATCCGTCGTGGTGAAGTGCCTGGCATTCACACCATCCGCTATGACTCCGACGCTGACATGATCACCATCAGCCATGACGCCCATTCGCGTCGAGGCTTTGCTCTGGGTGCCGTACTGGCAGCAGAATATACCAATGACCATCAGGGTCTGCTTACCATCAGCGACATGATAAAATTCTAGAACATGGCAAAAGGAAAAGAAAAAAAACCGCTGAACATGAAACGGCAGTGGGCGAAGTTCATCATCGTCCTCGTGCTTTATCTGCTGTTCCTCTACTGGGTGAAGTCCTGGCTCGGACTGATTGTCGTGCCTTTCATCTATGATGCTTATATCTCGAAGAAGATTAAGTGGCAGTGGTGGAAGGAGAGCGAGGGACCCATACGTTTCATCATGTCGTGGGTCGATGCCATCGTCTTCGCACTGGTGGCTGTGTATTTCATCAACCAGTTCTTCTTCCAGAACTATGTCATTCCCAGTAGTTCACTGGAGAAATCGCTGCTCACGGGTGACTATCTCTTCGTGTCGAAGCTCAGCTATGGCCCGCGCATACCCCAGACTCCGCTGACCGTACCCCTCACACAGCATACACTGCCCGTAGGAGGACTGAAGTCTTACATCGAATGGCCACACTGGGACTACCGCCGCGTAAAAGGCCTCGGAAATGTGGAACTCAACGACATCGTGGTGTTCAACTACCCTGCCGGAGACACCATCTGCTCTGAGCCTGCCTACCAGACATACTATTACGATATGTGCTATAACCTGGGGTACAGCCAGTATGAGCAGGCCTATGGCACCTTGCCTTCACAGGAGCTGCTCGATTCTGTGCCTGTGCTCGACCGTCTGGCTTTCTACAGTCAGGTTTATGCCACAGGTAAGCAGGCCATACAGAACAACTGGGCTCAGTATGGCGACATCGATACACGTCCTACCGACCGTCGCGAGAACTATGTGAAACGCTGCGTGGGACTGCCTGGCCAGACCCTGCAGATTAAAGACCGCATGATCTACCTCGACGGCAAGGCCAATAAAGAACCCGAACTTGTGCAGTTTGCCTACACCGTCACATTCAAAGAAGGCTCTTCCCTTACCGACGATTTCATGAAGGAGCATGGCATCACTAGCGAAGACTTGGGATTCCCCCGTGGTACCAACCGCGAGAACGGAGGACAAATTGTATTCAACCGTCGCTTTGTGGTGAAATATATGCCGCTCACCAAGCATGCCAAGGCAGCTCTTGAGCAGCGCAAGGACCTTGTGGAGAGTATTCAGACACCGCCACCACCAGAGGATGACTGGCGCAATGTTTATCCCAAGAACGGCAATATGCACTGGGATCGCGACAACTATGGCCCCATCTGGATTCCCAAGAAAGGTGCCAGCATCGACCTGACATTGGAGAACCTGCCTGTCTATGAGCGCTGCATACGTGCCTACGAAGGCAACAAACTGGAGGTGAAGAACGGAAAGATTTTCATCAACGACAAGGAAACGTCGAAATATACCTTCCAGCTCGACTACTACTGGATGATGGGTGATAATCGTCACAACTCAGCCGACTCACGCTACTGGGGCTTCGTGCCTGAGGACCATATCGTGGGCAAGCCCATCTTTATCTGGTGGAGCAGCGACCCTGACCGAGGGCTCTTCTCGGGAGGCATACGCTGGAGCCGGCTCTTCCGCATGGTCGACAACATTAAGTAGCACTGGCGCCACCTCAGGGTGGCAGCCAGGCTTACCATACACACTTCTAACCTAATGATGCGTAGAACAGCAAGATTCCTGCTGGCGTTTGCCGTAGCACTATTGTTGATGCTCTGCTTCAGGACATGGGCATTCACCATCTGCACCGTGGATGGCGAAGGTCTGGCGCCAATGTTGCAGAGTGGCGACCGTGTGCTGGTCAACCGCTGGATATACGGACTACGCATAGGAAAACCACTAGGTTATGGGCGTATAGGGAAATGTCAGGTGCAGCGTGGCGATCTGGTCGCATTCTACCATCCGGAACAGCATGACAAGGTGTTCATCTGCCAATGCAAGGCCGTCCCCGGCGACACCATACTCCACGATGATAAGCTGCTCATCGTGCCAGGACGCATCACCTGTGCTGCTGCTGACCACTATTGGATGGAAAGCATCGGACAGCAGAACATGATTGATTCACATCTGCTAGGCTTCATCTCTGAGGAACTTATCATAGGCCGTGCCACCACAATCATCTATAGCCATAACACCCGCGAACCATTCTGGCGGGGGTGGGATAGCAGTAGATTCCTTATGCCATTATGACCACAGCATTACTCTCCACCACTTACTTCGGTCCTGTGCAGTGGTACCAGAAACTCTACCGCTACCAGCAAGTGCTCATAGAGCATCACGAAACCTTCGTCAAGCAGTCATATCGCAACCGTTGCCTGATTGCTACGGCCCAGGGAACACAGGCACTGACGGTTCCCGTAGTGCACGAAAACAACGATTCCATCGATAAAATCCGAATTAGTGACCATGGGAACTGGCGACACCTACATTGGCAAGCCATTACTTCAGCCTACGGCGATTCTCCCTTTTTGGAATACTATGAAGATGAACTGCGGCCTTTCTTCTTCGAGTGGCAATGGGAGTATCTCATCGATTTCAACGATGCCATTTGTAGGAAAATGTGCGATTTCATCGATATACATCCCCATTTTTCACCAACCCTTTACTTTTCAAAAAACGGCGATTTCATCGATTATCGCAGCGGCATTCATCCCAAGCATCCTGATGCTGATGCCGATTTCCAGCCCAAACCCTATTATCAGGTATTCAGCTCTCGAAACGGATTCCTGCCCAATCTCAGCATTCTCGACCTCGTGCTCAACATGGGGCCTGAAAGCATCTTTTTCCTGTAATGGATGTTGACCTATGTCAAAAACCATGCCGTTTTGAGTAAAAAAGAGCAACGTTATGCCCATTAGTTCGGGGAAAAGTACTACCTTTGCACCAGTAGTCGAGACGACTACGCGCATTATTCATTAGGTTAGTAGTTAATAGATTTTAAGGTAAAGATTATGTTATTAGATTTTCCTTCGTATACCCAAGTTTAAGGGCATTCAGGAAAAGGAAGTGCGGGGTGAGTGATTCATACCGCTCTTTTTTTTGCGCTTTTTTTTGTCTGAAAAACTAAAAACACCTTAAAATCGGACAAATAATGATATATTTTACTTAATAATGTGTGGGAAATGAATGTTTTTTGCGGAAATGTGCGTAAATTTGCAGCCAAATTGTTTAAACAAGGACGCATGAATAGAAACCTTACAAGGCTTTGTGCTCTTACAGTGGGTGCTCTGATGCTGACATCGTGCCTGGAAAGCGATGACGATACAACGGTGTATGGCGATGCCGCTATCACGAACTTCACGCTGGGCTCGCTGAACAGATATGTGCACACTAAATCATCGAAGACGGGTAACGACACGATCGTCAAGTCAACGGTGACAGGGTCAGCCTATAAGATGAACATCGACCACTTCGGACAGCATATCTACAACCAGACACCCCTGCCGGTAGGCACTGACCTTCGCCATGTGGTGTGCACCATCACGGCAAAGAATGGTGGTCTGATCGCCATACAGTCGATGACGAGCGACTCGCTGAGATGGTATACGGCGACTGACTCAATCGACTTCAGTCAGCCACGCACATTTCGCGTCTATTCCACTGACGGCTCTGCATGGCATGTCTATGTGGTAGAACTCAACATCAGCTCCACGAAGGACAGCGAACTGGACTGGGCGTTGATAAATACCAGTGCTGACTGGGCTGGTTGGGAAACAGACCGCCGCCTGGTGGCTCAAGGCGACACAGTGAGCCTCGTGGCTGCAGATGGCATTGTGGGAACCTCTACCTATGAGCGCTATATGTTCTCAGATGACGGCCTGTTGCTTCGCCAGCATGACGGAGTATGGGAGGAAGAGGAACTCGACGACAGCTCCAGCCTGCTGCCTCAGAAGGACAAGACGGTTTGCGTGAGTTGGCCTTATGCCACGGCTGCCAATGCCGACTATGTGCTGATGGCTGGCACCCCACGTCAGGACGATGTCAATGTGATGCGTGTCTGGCGTAAGATAAGCTTCAGCGACGGTAGTGGACACTGGACATACATGCCTTTCGACGCTGGCAACCTTTATCCCCTGCCTCGCCAGGAATGGCTGTCGATGGCATACTACAAAGGAGCTGTGCTTGCCGTAGGCTCCGACCTGATCATGCGCCAGTCGCGCGACCAGGGCATCACATGGAAGAAAAACAGCAACTATACATTGCCGACAGATATGCAAGGCACAGTGGTGTCGATGGCTGTCGACAACAGCGGACGTCTGTGGCTGGCTACGAACGAAGGCCAGCTGTGGAGAAGCCGCTGACCTTGGGGACGTAGAACGCATAAGAATGCATGAGACAAACGGCGAATAGTACAAGGATGAGACGGTGGGCGCTGGCAATAAGCCTGCTGCTGATTGTTGCATTGACGCCGTGGTCCACATGCCGGGCGCAGGATGACCCCGAATACCGTATGGAGATAGGTGGTGGTCTGGGACTGATGGCCTATCAGGGCGACTTCAACGGCAACCTGATGAAGGGCATGCAGCCGATGGCCGCCATAGTGGCTAAATATAAAATGAACCCGCGCATGGCATGGTCGGCGCAGATTGCCACAGGCAAGGTGAAAGGATCGTCGAAGGACGTGAAGACCTGGTATCCTGAGATTCATGACCAGCCGATAGACTTTTCGACGAGCCTGACTGACTTCTCCCTGTGCTTTGAGTATAACTTCTGGCCCTTTGGCACGGGCAAGGAATACCTGGGAGCTCGACGGCTGACACCGTTTATGGCCATGGGAGCCGGGCTGGCATTCTTCGACCATGTTGCCTTTCAGGTACCCATAGGGCTGGGCGTGAAATACAAGTTGAAGGACCGCCTGAATCTTACAGCAGAGTGGATGATGCACTTCTCAGGCTCTGACAAGCTGGACGGGGTAAAGGATCCCTACGACATCAAGAGCTCGGGACTCTTCAAGAACACTGACTGCTACACCACACTGCAGGTTGCGCTGACCTATGATATATGGGCAAAATGCAAGACCTGTAATAACGACCGATAAATAGCGAATATAGAATAGTGAACTCTGATTGATGAACTGTGAACTATGGACTATGAACTAGATAAAAGCCGCATCCCGCAGCACATTGCCATCATCATGGACGGCAATGGGCGATGGGCCATGGAGCGGGGACTGGACCGCAGCTTCGGCCACAAGGCTGGCGTAGAGGCTGTGAAGCGTATCACCACCGAGTGTTCGAACCTGGGGGTGAAGTATCTCACGCTCTATACCTTCTCCACGGAGAACTGGAATCGGCCAGCCTACGAGATTGAAGCAATCATGGACCTGGTGCTGAACTTCTTTGAAATGGAACTCTTCACCAAGAACAACGTGCGATTCCGCATGGTTGGCGACTTCGGCCGCCTGTCAGATAGTGTCCAGAAGAAAATACGCTACATGGAAGACCTCACCGCCAAGAACGACGGACTGACGATGGTAGTGGCATTGAGCTATTCAAGCCGTTGGGAGATCACCGAGGCCGTGCGGCAGATTGTCACTGAGGTCAACGACATGCAGCTCCCCCAGAATATTCTCAAGAACCTGAAGACGGGAGGCATCCGGGCAGAGGACATCACCGAGGATTTCATCAGCCAGCACCTGCAGACAAATTTCATGCCCGATCCGGAACTGCTCATCCGTACGGGCGGTGAGCTGCGCATATCCAATTACCTGCTTTGGCAGATAGCCTACAGCGAGCTGTACTTCTGCGACACCTACTGGCCTGACTTCAGTGAGGACGACCTGCATCGCGCCATCGCCAGCTACCAGCGTCGTCAGCGCCGTTTCGGAAAGACGGAGGCGCAAGTCGAAGTGGAAGACGAACGATAAAGTTTCTCGAAGCTCCCTCTGAAGATGAGGAGTATAAACGAACAAAACAATGAAGAGACATCTGTCATACATATATACAGCTACCAAGCGTCCCCTTCTCGGCAGAGTTGTGGGGAGGCTCTTGCTTTTCTTCCTCCTCCTGTCCTTCGGTGAGGTGAAGGCCCAGAACATCATCTTGCGACCTGACATCTCCTATGCCGGCACTCCGCGGCAAGTAGAGATAGGAGGGTTGAGCGTGAAGGGCGTTACCGACTATGAAGAGACAGTACTGCTCAACATCTCTGGCCTGACGATAGGCCAAAAGATAGAGATGCCTGGCCAGGAGATCACAGAAGCCGTCAAGCGCTACTGGAAGCATGGCCTGTTCTCGAGGGTGAGCATCACCGCCGACTCCCTCGTCGACTCTAAAGTCTATCTCAGCATCAACCTTGCCCTCTGCCCCCGTATCAGCAGTATCAATTATGTGGGTGTGAAGAAAAGCGAGCGCGAAGACCTCGAGGCGAAGCTGGGTATGGCTAAGAGCATGAGCCTGACGAAGAACCTGGTAGACCGTGCAAAGATTTTGGCAAAGAAATACTTCGACGACAAAGGCTATAAAAACGCCGAGATTGAGATCACCCAGCACGATGATGTGACAGGCAAGAACCAGGTGGTGCTCGACGTGATCATTGACAAGAAGGACAAGATGAAGGTGCGCAATATCGTGCTCGACGGCAATGAAATGGTGAAGAGCGGTATCATCAAGGGCGGCATGTTCACCAAGGGCGCACTGGGCAAGATCCACGAAGCAGGCAAGCTGGGCAACTTCTTCAAAGCAAAAAAATACACCCCTGAGCGCTATGCTGAAGCCAAGAAGACCCTTATCGAGAAGTACAACGAGCTGGGCTACCGTGATGCCGCTGTGGTGGAGGACTCCGTCTGGAACGAGGACGACAAGCACGTCAACATCTACCTGAAGATTGAGGAAGGCGACAGGTACTATATCCGCAACATCACCTGGGTGGGCAACACTGTCGTACCCACTGAAGGACTGGAGCAGACGCTGGGCCTGGAGAAAGGTGACGTCTACAATCAGAAGCTCATCGACAAGCGACTGCTCAAGGATGAGGACGGTGTGCACGACTATTATTACAATCATGGATATGTGTTCTCACAGATTGATCCCGCCGAGGTGAATGTCGTCGGCGACAGCATCGACTTGGAGGTACGTATCATTGAGGGACCACAGGCACACCTGAGCAATGTGAAGATCTTCGGCAACGATCGCCTCTATGAGGAGGTGGTACGACGTGAACTGCGCACCAAGCCGGGCGACCTGTTCAACAAAGAGGCCCTAATGCGTTCCTATCGTGAGATTGCCTCTATGGGATACTTCGATGCCGAAACCATCAATCCCGACGTGAAGCCTGACCCGGAGAACGGCACCGTGGATATCAACTGGGAGCTGGAGCAGAAGTCCAACGACCAGCTGGAGCTGTCGCTGGGATGGGGACAGACAGGTATTATAGGACGTGTAGGTATCAAGTTCAACAACTTCTCGCTGCGCAACCTTCTGGGTAAGAACAAGCTGCATCGAGGCTTCCTGCCTGCCGGTGATGGTGAGCAGGTGGGACTGAGCTACCAGACCAACGGCCGCTATTACTCATCACTCTCAGCCAACTACGGTACCGGCTGGTTTGGTGGCAAGCGCCCCAATGCCCTGAACATCGGAGCATACTATTCGAAGCAGAGTGACGTGTCGGCCAACTATTACAACCAGTCCTACCTCAACTCGCTGCAGTATATGTACTCCGGATACGGATACTACAATAACTACGGCTATTACAACAACTACGAGAGCTTCCTCGACGACGACAAATACGTCAAGCTCTTCGGACTCTCGGTAGGATGGGGTAAGCGACTGCGCTGGCCCGACGACTACTTCCAGCTGTCGGCAACGCTGGCTTACCAGCGCTATATGCTGAAGGACTGGCAGTATTTCCTAATCTCCAACGGAAACAGCAACAACCTGAACTTCTCGCT
>JAEEGF011520516.1_pt1 | contig 10291 bp, 2 predicted proteins | sample 9134171 | NCBI WGS metagenome assembly JAEEGF01 (sample SAMN16246542, study PRJNA631951) | gut metagenome | biome: gut microbiome; feature: rumen; material: AP-attached | host: Bos | place: Iran: Karaj | collected 2018-10 | reverse complement strand
TGGTGTACGATACGGTCGATTGGGGAGGTGACACCTCGTGCTTGTTGGCGACCTTTATGACCGACGGTCCTCATGGCGACCGTGCCTATATCACCGGCAGGTGGGCGAGTCCCGTCTTCTCGTCGTCGACGTTTGCCTTTCGCCCTACCAGTAACCTCCCCGCCCATGGGCTGCGGTATACCCTCACCCCTCCGGTGGCCGCATGCCCTCGTCCCATCGCGGTGGCTGCGAGCAGTGTGCGTGACGAGGGGTTCGAGATTTCGTGGGCGGACACTTCCGATGCCAGCCGTTGGCTGGTGAGGGTGGTGGAAAGGGCTACTGACTCGGTGGTTTATTACAACGATGTGACCGCCTACCCTGTTTCGATTGCTGGGCTGGAGGCAAACACCGACTATGCAGTCAGTGTCGCCAGCCTATGTGCCAATGGCGACACAAGTGCTTTCCGCACCACTGTGGTACACACCCAGTGCGAATACATCTCCGCGATACCCTATACGATGGGGTTTGAGGTGGCAGACGGTGTGGCGGGCACAGGAGACATGGGGAGCGATGCCTTTGTTGACTGCTGGCACCGCTTGAATAGCGGTGGCGCGTATGTGGGCATCCCTTTCGTGGCGGAGGGGGCGTCGGCACGTACAGGCTCGCGAGGCTTGGAATGGAACACGATGGACTTGCGCAGCCATCTGGTGGTGCTGCACGGCATCGACACCACTGCGCACGCGCTCAGAGACCTCTACCTCGGCTTTTGGGCAAGGGTCGCCTACCCCGATTTTCATTATGCCCTGCCTCGGATACAGGTGGGTGTGATGACCGACCCCGAAGACTCCACCACCTTTGAACAGGTGGACGTGATAGATGTGGGCGACTCGGCGGTGTGGGAAGAATATGCCATCCCCCTGTCGGGCTACACGGGCAGCGGCATATATGTGGCTTTGCGATCGGTTGTTTTCAACTCGTCGTGGCACGCGTATCTCGACGACTTTGCCCTATATGAGGCTCCCGACTGTCGCGAGGTGGTGGAACTGACTGCTTCGGAGGTTACCGACAGCACTATCAACATTCATTGGACAGAGATAGGGGGCGCATCGTCGTGGCTGGTGGAACTGACCAGTATGGGCACTACCCTCATCACCCAGACGGTGAACGACACCCATGTCAGCTTTGCCGGACTCACCGCCAATACGCAATACACAGTGAGGGTGGCGGCTCGCTGCCTGCTCGACACAGGTCTGTGGAGAGCCATCACTGTGAGCACACAGTGCACACCCCTCGACACGCTGCCCTATTACTACAACTTTGAGGACTCGCCGACGGGTGATGGCTCGGTGGGCACCTGCTGGTCGCATCTGGGCGCAAGGGTCGTCACCTACGCCCTCGCCCCCTGCGTCTCCTACTGCTACGGGTGTAACCATACGCCCGACGGCAATAAGGTGCTCAGTTGGGAGTACCTCGACAGCTACCACCTCGTGATATTACCGAGCGTAGACTCTGACCGATACCCCATCAATTCTTTGCGACTCAGGTTTTGGGCGAAGCCCAGCTCCACCTACCTAAATTACCCTTCGTTTCAAGTGGGAGTTATAACCAATAGCTCCGACTCCAACACTTTCCAGCCTATAGATACCGTCGAAATAGACACTCGCACTGCCCGTTGGCAGGAGTATGTAGTATCGTTGGCATCATACAGTGGTGCCCATGGGCGTGTGGCCATCCGGTCCAATGCCAGACATACCTACCTCGACGACTTCACACTCGAGCCCAACCCCACCTGTCATCCGCCTGAGGGGCTGACGGCAGTGCCGGGCAGCAGTGCGGGCGATGTGGTTGTCAGTTGGACCGAGACCAATGCCGCCACCACATGGCAGATGGCTGTAGTGGGGAGAGGCGAAAGTGCCGACACCTGCAACACGGTGGTGACCGTCTACGACCACGAAGTGCTGCTCCAGCCCGATGCCGACACCGCCTACGACATCTATGTGCGTTCCGTTTGCCAAGAGGGCGACACCAGCGAGTGGAGCAGTCCCCTTCACCTGCAAACGAGCCATCAGGTGGACATGGACACACTGGGCAGCACTACACTCATCACCTGCCACTCGATGATTTGCGACCCGGGTGGAGCAGACAGTCCCTACGGCGACAACGACCACTCAACGTTATATGTCTATCCGGGCAGTAGAGACTCGGTGCTCGCGTTTTGGGGCACCATCAACACCGATGCCTTGGACTACCTGCTGATATACGAGGGCATCGGCACCGACGGCAACCTGCTGTGGAGTCCTCCTACTTACAACAGCTATGTCAACGAAACCATCCCCAACACCATATCAAGGACGGGGCCTATCACGCTAGTGTGGCACAGCGACTACGGGGCAGGAAGAGACGGATTTGCCCTCAATGTGCGCTGCCTACAGCGTACCGACTGCCCACAGCCCACCGGCTTCACCCTCGTGAGCAGCTATACCGACACCGTGCGGGTAGCATGGCACGACACTGCCTCTATCGGCAATTACCAACTATGTTATGTTCCTGTAGATGCAGACCCCTACGCGGGGGTGGACACTGTTGTTTCGGTGGAGGACACCTCATACGCCTTCACCAACCTGCTTCGCGACAGTGCCTACGACATCTATGTCCGCTCCGACTGCGGCAACGAACAGAGCTGGTGGGTGGGTCCCATTACCGTGATTCCGGGAACTATCTTTATGGGCACAAGTGGCAGTGACGAAGTTACCGCCTGCTCGTTTACGGTATATGACGATGGCGGCCCTATGCGCCCTTCTAGCGAAAACGCAGACTACCGGCTCACCATACATGCCCTAGGCCCCGACTCGACCCTCGCAATACACGGCTCCACCGCCACTAATGGCAACCACTGGGACTACCTGCGCATATACGATGGGGACGACACTACGGGAACCCTCTTATGGCAGACCAGCAGAACTTATTCCACCCTTTCAGAGGTACAAGAGGTCGTCCCCTCCATCTTATCCTCCTCCAACAGCATCACACTGGTATGGCATACCAATTTCGTAGAGGCTTGCGAAGGCTTCGAGCTGCATGTCGACTGCATTACGCCTCCCACCTGTAGCTATGTGTCGGCCCCCAGGGTTGCCAACATAACCAGCACCTCGGTACTGGCAGACTGGAACGTGAGCACATTCCCATTAGACATCGAGCCCGCATACTACGAGGTAAGACTGATGGAGGGCGATGCCACCATACGTGTCGACACCACGTCGACCCATCCATACTGGGTTTCGGGTCTTAGTCCCCTGCGCAATTACAGCCTACTGGTGCGCAGCGTCTGTGGGGCAGGCGACCGCTCACCTTGGGACAGGGTTATGTTTGCCACCCCCTGCATGGGCGGCGACACCGCTGAAATAGCTGGCGGCAGCATCACCACCAACACATTTCTCACCCACACTCAATCGGCATATTCTTACACGCAAACACTATACCCCTCCACACAGGTGGGCAGCGGTGGTACGATAGCCGACGTCTCCTACCACACCGCCGATAGCTGTCCCCCGCGTAATGTGTGCCTCTACATGGGCGAGGTGGACCGCAGCACGCTTGCATCTCCCCTCGACCACATTCCCCTGTCGCAGTTGCAGCTGGTCTATACCGGCACATATGGCGGTTCGGCCAATTCGTGGGCCACCATCCATCTCGACAGCTTGTTCCACTATAGCGGAATGGGCAATATGGTGGTTGCCTTTGACGACAACACGGGTTCTGTCACCCTGCCTGCCACATTCTATGCCTCCGAGAATGGGCAGTCGATACATTGGCGTAGCAGCACCGACATCAACCCCGCCGCCCCCGGCCCTGCCGTTGGCACCAGCATCCAACAGAACGACATCCGTTTCATCATGGCATGCGACAGTGCCCTTGCCTGCCTGCCGCCCAACCCCATCGTGCAAAGCATCGCTGCACACGAAGCCACCCTCAGCTGGACTCCTGGTGTCGACGAGACTGCGTGGCACATCGCCCATCGTGCCGTGGACGACACCGTATGGACAATCGACACCGTCGGCTGGCACAACACCACATACACCATCGCAGGCCTCGATGCCAACACTCAATATGTCTTCCGTGTGGCTGCCGCTTGCAGCACACCGTTGGCATCCTTTGTATGGGGACATACCGACTGCGACCCACAGAGCATACCCTTCAGTGTCGACTTCGAAACCTGGACACCCTACAGTTTCGTCCCCTATTGTTGGCACAGAGGTTCCAGCTCTCCCACTGTAGTTGCCACCGTCTCCGCCCACAGCGGTAACAACGTACTTTACATGTATTCCACCAGCGCCGACTACAGCTACATAGTACTGCCCTTCACAGCAGTACCTATCGATTCGCTGCAGCTCTCTTTCTGGATGAGGAAACCCAACTCCTACCACACGCACGAGATAATCGTCGGTGTAATTGCCGACCCCGCCGACATATCCACCTTCCAACCCCTGGACACTGTCGGTTGCTCCTTCGTGTCGATATGGGAGCCCTTTGAAATACCACTTGACAGCTATACGGACACCGGCGGACGCATAGCCATCCTCTCGCCTGACGGTATCCGCAGTGACCCCTATATCGACGACATTGAAGTCTCATACATCTCCCCCTGCCCACGTCCTCGTGGAGTGTATGCCGACCACCTCACTCCCACCACTGCCACACTCCATTGGAACAGCACCTCGACAAACAACTATGAAATCGAGTACGGCCCCACCGGCTTTGCCCACGGGAGTGGCACCACTGTCACCACCACCGGTAACAGTGTCGTCCTCACAGGCCTCACCATCAGCATGCCCTACGATGTCTATGTCCGCGGCATCTGCACACCCGACACCAGCCAGTGGTCGTTTGTTTACACCTTCCATCCCTCTTGCGAGCTAGTCGACAATCTGCCATGGTCGGACAATTTGGAGAGTTACCCCCCTGGCGACAACACCACGGGGTCTGATTTCATCCCTTGCTGGAACCGTCTCAATAATGGCACCAATTATGGCGGCATTCCGACGGTGTGGTGGACGCCGTACAACCATACCTCAGGCGGGTCAAAATCGTTGTATTGGTACAACAACACCACCTTAACCACCTACGGCGACTATCAGTGCGTAGTGCTCCCCGGTATCGATACCGGCATCAATCCCATCAACACTATACGGCTACGATTCTGGGCACAGCCCTTTAGCGGCTCGCCCACCCTCTTCCTAGGCATCATGGCCGACCCTTACGACATCACCACCTTCCAATGTGTCGACACTGTCACCTTGGGCAGCAATCGTCTGTGGAGTCAAATCGAGTGCCCCTTTGCCCTGTTTGAGGGCAGAGGCTGCCATCCTGCCATCATGGCGTTGCGACCCACCACGCCGTGGGAGGCCTATCTCGACGACTTCGTCCTCGAGGTGGCTCCCTGTTCAGTCCCCAACCACTTCCGCAGCACAGGCAATACTGCCAGCACCATCACCCTCGACTGGTACGAGCGAGGCACTGCCACACGATGGCAGGTGGCTGTCGAAACATCCCTTCTTACGCCACCTACCCCCGACACACTGATCACCTCCCATCCCATCACCATCGCCGACCTTGTCAGCGGAACGGAATACTACTTCTATGTGCGCAGCATCTGCGGCGAGGGCGACACCTCGCCATGGTCCGATGCCCTGGTGCGCGTTCCCGGCAGCTGGGACATGCGTGCCAACCAAGTCGACACCATCCGTATGTGTGGCGGCATCATCTACGACGATGGCGGGGCCACTGGCAGTTACAGCAACAACCAAAACTCGCTTATTGTCATCTACCCCGATGCTGCGAACAGCCTGGTGAGCGTCAGCGGCACTGTCTCCATCGCGGGGATAAGAGACTGCCTGACCATCTACGACGGAGTGGGCAGGCAAGGTACCACATTGTTGAACTATTTCGGTTACAACAACAATAGGTCGTTTGAACCCATCGTCTCCTCCAACGGGCCTATCACCATTTACTTCTACGCCGATGGCTCTAGTAATAGCGACGGTTTTGCCATTAATGTGAACTGCATCAGTAGAACCTGTCGAGTTGCCAACGTGCGACTCGACAGCACTGAAGCACCCTCCGACACGCAGCTGGCTGTGACCTGGGACACCAATGGAGCCGACCTCTACGAGGTGGCGTGGGGTATGCCCGGATTCGTACCCCTCACAGGTATGGCAACCACCTACACTAACCGCATCACCATCACAGGGCTCTCTCGGCTCACGAGCTACGATGTCTGCGTCCGCAGCATCTGCTCAGGCGGACTGGACACAGGCTCATGGACCCGTGCCACACTCCAAACCACTCTATGCGACTATGTCAGCCAGCACTATAGCTACAACGGCACAACAAATGCCACTGACGATAATACCCCACTAGGCATCAGTATCTATGGCTACAGCTATGTGCAGACGCTAATCGACAGTGCGCAGTTGGCAGGCCTCACTGACCCTATCAACGCCTTCGCATTCAGCACCGCCACTGCCACCAATGGCTATTACTACAACCACATCGACGTGTATATGGCCAATGTGCCAGAAAGCGACCTTTCGGGCGGTTTCATCCATCCCGACTCGAACCACTTGTTCGTTCCCGTGATTACGGATGGAGACTTGCGCTACAATACCGTCGGTTGGCAGACGCATCGGTTTGACACCCCTTTCAGCTGGGACGGCCACAGTAATGTGCTCTTTGCGGTCAACCGCCGCCATGGTTTATCTTCCAACGGATATGCTGCTAGTTTCAACACGCACACTACTTCAAACGTCAGAACCCGATATATCAATCAGTCTAACATTGCCTATGACCCCTCCACTGTCACAGGTGGTTCGGCCAGTCACTATGTCGGCGACCTTAAGTTCATGACTTGCGGCCCCGCCATTTGCCGTATACCTATTATCACTGGTGTGTCGCACACATACGAGAGCGCCACTATAACATGGTCAGGCGAAGGCAATAGTTACCATTTGAACGTGAAAGAGAGTGCGGCATCGGTATGGCCTGACACCAATATCTCTGTCACGGGCAACGCATATACCTTCACTGGCCTTCAGCCATCCACTAACTACACTTTCCGCATACGTCAGGATTGCTCCACCGACAGTCTCGGCTACAGCGAGTGGACCTCCAGTATCTTCACCACCGACTACCTCCAGTGTTTTGCGCCTTACGATTTGACCGCTTCTAACATCACCAACTCCGCCGCTACCTTCGACTGGGTGCCAATCGGCGAAGAAACAATGTGGCAACTTCACGTATGGTTCTCTGGTGGGCTCGACAGCATCTACACCGTTAGCAGCCATCCCGTTACTATCAGCGGATTTACCGCCAACACTACCTATCAAGCCACTATCCATGCTCTTTGCGGCTCGGCTCACAACATCGTCAGTGATGAGACCTACCCGATTGAATTCACCACCGTCGCCTGTCCCGATGTTGTTGGACTTGGGACGCGCAACATTACCGACAATAGCGTAGAAGTTTACTGGTCTTCAGACCCGATGGCACAAACCTGGATACTTGAATACGGTTACCATGGCTTCGACCAGGGCACGGGCGTCACTGTCAGTTGCTCCACCAATATCTATGTAGTCACCGACTTGGATGACGACATGGAGTACGACTTCTGTGTTCGTGCTGTCTGCGGCTCTGGCTGGCAAAGCGAGGACTGGTCCTCCACCACAGCCACCACACTGCCTTATGTTGTTGTTTGCGATGCTCCTACGGAAGTCAGTGCCGAGGTATCCGGCAACACGGCCACCATCAGTTGGACTGCCGGTGAAGGCAACCTTAGTTTCGAAATTGAGTATGGCAGACGTGGCTTCACCCATGGTAATAGTGCCATTTTCCCCGTCAATGCTTCGCCTTTTAGGCTATCCAACCTCAGTTATGATACCGAGTACGATGTCTACATCCATGCCGTCTGTGACCAAAATATGTACAGCGACTGGAGCGATGTCGTCACTTTCACCACTGGGTCAGTCGGCATCAACCACGTGGCAGATCCTGCTTGCACCATCTATCCAAATCCGACCAATGGCATGACTACCATTAGTGTGAGCGGTATCAGTGGCAGGGTACTAGTATCGGTTGTCGATATAAATGGTCGTGTAATTGTCAGCAAGATACTTGACTGCTCGAACGAGTTCACCAATACCCTAAGTGTCGAAGATCTTCCACACGGTGCTTACTTCGTCCGCGTCACTGGCGAGAATGCCAATGTAGTCAAAAAACTGATAGTTAATAGAATTCATCAATCAAATTTAAACAGTTTCTAATAAGTATAAGGTTGCCCTTTGGTTGGGCGGCCTTATATTATTAAGTGATAGTAAAAAAATAACATATAACAATGAGAAGTAAAAATGGAAGTAATTTTCACTTATCGTTACACCTTATTTTTTAATTGTTACTAACTTTTGTATCACTATGGAAATGAATACTCTTTGCGGTACTGGCTGCCCAGCGCATTGCGCCAAAATGGGTCGTGCGTGCCCTGGCTGTGAGGACAGCGATGGGTAGGTGCTTTGTCGCTGAGTTGGTTAAATCGGAAGGCTTAGAGGCCTTCTCTTCGTTGAAGAAATCCCTGATTGCCGAAATCAATGCATTAGGCGTTTCCGGTCTTCATGTTTCCGATTTGAATTTGCCCGGCGGTGCCTATATTAATTTGGCTTATCCTCTTCCGAGTGGATGCTGCGTACCCTTTTTAGACGATAGGAGTGTCTATCTTGGCAATCAGATAGAAGGTGCTGGGGACGGACGTTGTTTTGGCGTAGTAGCCGACCCCTCCTTTGTGCTTGTCTGAACGTATGGCGAGAATGGGAAAGATCCCGAACTCTTGCTATACAAGCGGACTCTTTTGACTTGTATGAAGATTATTCGTCGACGTGGGTGACGTTTCCACGGAGGTCAAATTGGATTTCAAGCCCGTTGGAGAGGGATACTTCTTAGCCGCTCTTCAGCTTTTCGCAGTCGATGTTAAGCTGTTTGGGGAAACGTCCGACGATGTAGCGGGTGATGTAGCCGGGCACCAGGGTGACGGGCAGGCCGTCGGTGCACTTCATTTCTTTCCAAATGCCTTTTGAGTCGAACTGGATGATGGTACCGTCGGTGAGTAAAGCTTCATATTCCTTACCGTTGATATAGGCAAAGTCGATGGCACAAGATGGCCAGTGTTTCTGTATGAGCTCGATAGATGCTTTAGGCAAGTTGTCGGGGTCGATGACTTTCTTGCGACCTTGAGCGTTGGCAGTGCCGGCAATCATTACAAGGGTCAGCAGGGTTAAAATAAATTTTTTCATGGCTGGATATTTTTAGTATTTATTTTTAAAGTTCATTAGATTCGATGGTTACGATAGCTTCTTTACCACTGGTGGTACCTGTATAGAAATAACGCAGGCCTCGTTGGGTGGCTTTCAGCGTGCTCATCATTTTGATAAAAGATGGGTCGCTGCTGGTTGTCAGCATTTCGCGCATAGCTTCGTGGTTCTGGTCTGCAGTATATTGCATCTCTGTGAGGTCGAAAAGGTTTTCGTCGCAGTCGAAATAGTATGTGAAATAGGCTGAGTCAAGTTCAATACGTGTGCATATCAAGCCTTCGGAGTAGGTGAAGGGCAGTTGTAGTTGTGTGGATTGGATAATGGATTGGAGGTATGTTTCAGGGTCACCGATGAATGAAGGCATGTTGGCAGCCAATTCGTCGCAGGTGAAATGGAGTGTTATTTCTTTGTCACTTTCGAGAGTGAAGACGACATCAAGGTCGGCATTGGCATTGACGATGGCGTTGAGCAGTTGTCGGAAGCTCTCGTCGCTGTTGCTGCGATAGCTGTCGAGCATGTATTGGTGAAACTGTTCTTGGTTCTGCTCGAAGTTTTCGGCGGCAAACAGGCCTGTTATTTGATAGTTGAAAGTGACAGTGGAGCCATCGTATTCAGCCTTAGTCATGTGGCCCATGGCACCGAGAGGGATAGGGCATTCCTTGTTGAGGCTTTCGACCATCAGTTTAAGTTGCTTCTGATAGTCGTTCTGACACCCCGTCAGGCTGACCAATATACAAAGGCTAAAGACAGTGATAAGCTTTCTGATATTCATTTCTGGTGGTGTTAATACGTTGTGCGACAGCGTCCCCTCTTTAGAGGAGTGTCACGAAGTGACGGGGTATGTGCTTCAACTTTCAATTTTCAACTTTCAATTTTCAATTGCATGGCGGTGGATTGGTTGGCGGGCATACCATTGAGGAATACCTGACGTATGCGGGTGTGGAAAGTCTGCCCTTCTA
>JAEEGF010392629.1_pt1 | contig 10291 bp, 12 predicted proteins | sample 9134171 | NCBI WGS metagenome assembly JAEEGF01 (sample SAMN16246542, study PRJNA631951) | gut metagenome | biome: gut microbiome; feature: rumen; material: AP-attached | host: Bos | place: Iran: Karaj | collected 2018-10 | reverse complement strand
TCTGCCGCTCATTTCTGCGCTTGCGACAACATTGGCAATGCCAGCTACCACGGCGCGAGCAATGCCAGCTTTTATGGTCGTCCCCGCTTCATCTTAGCGTAGCGAAATCTTGAATCGGCCACCCCGCGTGGGTGGCCGGTGACCAGGAGAGCATGATATGGCCGTATTAAAGAATCTAAGAAGTCTTTCAAATATGCAATTCTATAAGACAGCCATCCAGATAAGAAAGGCGCTTACAGAATGGATGCTGAGAGACTTTGGGACTACCAGAAATAAGAAATCAGTCAGACAGGTCATCAAGGATATATCACCGGAAGACCAGAAGATAATAGATGACATATTCCTAAAGTATGGCAGGTCCACAAATAAAGAGTATCAGGGTGAATATCCGGAGTGGTTCATGGATCACGAAAGGGAAGTCATCTTAAGGATACTGCAGGAGCTGGTGGAGAACATAACCAGGGCAAACACGATATATGTAAGTAAGGGCAATGTGACAGAGTATGAACTTAGAAGGGCATACCAGGACAAAGCTATAGGTTGTTGTTTTGTGTTGTATCAGGAATTGCAGTACATTACCTCTGTCTTTGAGACAGATATGAATAAGTTTGTGCCTATTCTGGAAAGCATCGAAAAAGAGGTAGATCTTTTGAAGGGCTGGAGACAGGCCGACAATAAACTAAAAGGGTAAGGTCTATTCGCTTCTGCCGCTAATTTCTGCAATTGCAACAACAATGGCAATGCCAACTACAACAACGCGAGCAATGCCAACAATTATGTTCGTCCCCGATTTAATGGGCTGCAAGAGGTCTTTGTGACCACGCAGCTCTTGAAGGAGATCTTATCCTATCCGAAAGGAGAACAGACCATCCGATACTGTCAGATAAGTCTGGTACAGTTATAAACGTATGGTGAGCTATGAAACATTAACAGATCTTAACCTCTTGTATGATGCTTTTCAGAAGAGCTGTAAGGGTGTTGACTGGAAGTGCTCTATACAGAGGTATGAAGCAAATGTGCTTCCTGAACTCATGAAGCTTAGGAAAGTGCTTCTTGATGAGAATTATAAGCAGAAGCAATTCTTTGAGTTTGATATCAACGAGAGAGGGAAACGCAGACATATAAAGTCATTACATATCTCTGACAGAGTACTCCAGAGGGCACTCTGTGATCATGTGCTTATCCCGGTATTCTATCGGCATCTTATCTATGATAATGGTGCAAGCGTTAAAGGGAAAGGCATAGAGTTTACAAGACAGAGACTTGTGGCACATCTTCAGAAGTACTACAGGAAGCATGGAAATAAAGGCTATGTGCTTTTGCTGGACTTCAGCAAGTTCTTTGACAGCATCCCCCATGACATCCTTAAGAAGATGATCAGGGAGAAGATAACTGATGAAAGACTCCTTAAACTCCTGGATGAAGTCATTGACACCTTTGATGAAGGAAATGGAAGATCCTTAGGGATAGGCAGTCAGGTCTCTCAGATATTTGGGATCTACTATCCAACAAGGATAGATACATATGTCAAAGTGGTGAAAGGCTGCAAGTACTATGGCCGATACATGGATGACCTTTATGTGATACATGAGGATAAGGCATTCCTTCAGCAGCTTCTCAAGGAGCTTGTAAAGATTGCCGATGAGCTTGGTCTTACGGTCAACATGAAAAAGACACAGATATGCAGGATAGACAAAGGATTTGTATTCCTGAAGCTTCGGCATATCCTCACGGATACTGGAAAGGTCATAAGAAAACCATGCAGGAAAAATCTTGTAAGGGAGCGCCGCAAGCTCCGGAAGATGTATAAGAATGGAGTCATGCTTGATGATGTCCTGGAGTCATATAAATCCTGGAGAGGCAACATGCTAAAGTATAGCAGCCACCGGAGCATCATGAGTATGGACAGACTTTTCAATGAAATCTATGGAGAACAATTATATGCAGAACGCAAAAGTATTGAATCAAAAGGAAGTAAAGGCCATCATTGCTGAGCACTTTAACATACCTGAGAACAAGGTCATCATATCCAGGTACAGCTACATGATACTCACTGATGATGAGGAAAACGAAAAGGAAGGTGAATGAGATGGAAGAGAGAACATACAGCATTGAGCTGGCGGACGGTACAGTATTTGAGAACTTGAGGCTTAATGGAAACAATTTTGTCAGCCTTGAGGAGATCACAGAGGAAGACTTTGGCGATCTTTCTCATGTGACCATCACAGACTCTGATGGAAATGTACAGGAGATAGAGAATGCAGAGCTCCTGCAGGTAGCTCATTATGAAGATGGATATTACTTCATCATTGAGGCAATGTCTCCTGCAAAGGTCAAAGCCTTGGCCAATGATGCACAGATTCTTTTCACAGCAATCGCAACAGATACACTTCTGGAGGAGGTATAAGATGAGCAAACTCTATAAGACAGTAAAGAAGTACTATGACATGGGGTTTTACAGCAAAGAAAAGGTGGCTGTATTTGTTACAAAAGGCCAGATCACAGCTGAAGAGTATGAGCTCATCACTGGGGATCCTTATCATGAATAAGATGACCGGAGTGCCTGGGAGATGACCAGGCACTTCTTTTGTATGGAGGAGACAGATGACATTCACATTATCGGAGATAATAGCTGTAGTGATAGGTTTATTTGGCTTTGTTCTGACCATCCTCAATATCAAGGATAAACAGAATACGCTTAAGAAACAGGCATCTGAGCCCTTTGAAAAGTTAAAGAGCAGAGTAGATGCTCATGATGTTGAGATAACCGACATTAAGATGGCTCTTAAGCAGGGTAATGACCGCTTCAGAGAGCAGGAAAAACATGACAAGATGCAGGAGGAGAGCAATGAAGTCATGCAGCTCTGCATGTTGGCTCTGATAGATTTTGAATTGTCATACTGTTCTCATACGAACTATCCGCACACAGAGGACCTGGAAAAAGCCAAGGACACATTGAGGCAGCACCTGGCGAGGAAGATAAATGTCTATGAAACTAACAGGAATTGAGAGGCTTCAACAGAATAGATCTCCAAAGAGGGTCAAGAAGATAGATAAGATTGTGAAGGGAGTCTGCATATACTGGATCCTCTTTGTCATCACAGCATGGGTGACATTCTGGATCAAGGACAGCGTACCGGACACACTCATCCAGTATGGCCTTGGAGGAGGCGCTGTAGAGCTTCTTATAAGCGGAGCTATTGAAATATTCAGAGACCTTAAGACAAGGAAGGAGGAGTAAGTATGCAGTGGCTTATGAATAACTGGAGCTTTTTAGTAGTCGTGGCCTGTGCAATAGCGCTGGTCATTCTTTATATCAGGAGATTCACGAACCTGCCATCAGAGGAACAGATGCAGAAGGTAAGGGAGTGGCTTCTCTATGCCGTTGTCATGGCAGAGAAGGACCTGGGAGCAGGTACCGGACAGATCAAGCTCCGGTATGTTTATGACTTATTCCTTGAACGATTCCCCAACCTTATCCTGTGGATACCTTTTGAAACGTTTTCAAAGATGGTGGATGAGGCTCTTGAAAAGATGAAACACCTACTTGAAACCAACAAGGACATTGAGTTCTTTGTTAAGGGAGGGGAGGACTGATATGAAAGAAGTCTTAGGGATTGATGTGAGTCATTATCAGCAGAAGATTGACTGGGGCAAGGTGAAAGCTTCTGGCAAGGTTTTTGCAATACTCAAGTGCATGTATGAGGCCCAGTCTCACAGAAAAGATGAGTTCTTTGAGGCAAATTATGAAGGCTGCAGGAGAAATGGGATAGCAACAGGAGTATATATCTTTATAGCTTCTTCATCTATCGCTGATCCTGTGGCGGATGCAAATGCCCTCCTTCATCATCTCTACAACAGGAAGCTTGAATATGGGATCTGGCTTGATTATGAGGCAGATGTCTTAAGAAGGCAGGGCAAGGACAAGATCAGGCAGCTCACTTATATCTATGCCGACATCTTCAGAAGGGCAGGGTACTATGTAGGCATCTATTGCAATAAGGACTGGTTTGATAATGTTATCCATCCGGATCTGAAGAGGGATTTTGATTTCTGGATAGCCAGGTATCCAAAGAATGATGATGGAGGATACCATGCTACAAGCTCTCTCAAACCAAAGTATCCTCAGGCAGTTGCGTGGCAGTACTCATCAAAGGGCCGCGTCCCAGGTATCAATGGAAACGTTGACATGGATGTTGACTATGATGGAGTGATACAGCTCATAGCTGAGAAACCTGCAAGGAAGACAAATGAAGAGATAGCCAAGGAAGTATGGGAAGGTAAGTGGGGAACTGAGAAGACAAAGCCCACAAGGAAAGAGCTCCTGACAAGAGCAGGATACGATTATGAGGTCATCAGAAAACTGGTCAATGCTATGAAATAAGGAGAACGACGATGGTAGCAAGTGACGGATTTAGACTTGGGAACTTATATGGTTCATACTCGGCCAATGAGGGATTTAATGGTTTGGGCTTTGAGATAGGCTTTATTGATGTACCAACTATTGAAGAAGATAAAATAGCAGATACATTCACAATAGCGGTTAAGATTTCTCATTTTATATTTGCTATTGGATGGGTTATTAAAGAGAGATAGCAGGGAGAATGAAGGTATTTAACAATTTGAAAGTTCATCATATCAGCCACCACACTGAAGGATAAATACCCGAAATAAACAGTTGAAATGATAGGCTGAGCCTTATATAATTACTAAAAAGGCGAGATATTTAGGAAATTGTCAGATATCAGTTGCTTACTTATAGCATACAAGACAAGCCACAAAGCGGCATGGTTGAGCCATTCAATAGCTTTTGCTATGAAGGCTCAGGGTATTGTTTGATAAAAAATAATTGAAAAAGAAGATAGACAGAAATAGCGATTTTCTCCTGAGATAATCGGGAGATTTGCCTATAATACACAGAATGAACATGTGACGGTTCTCACCAGACAAAGAGATGGCGGGAATCGTCACTTTTTTATATATTTTTTAGACTGAAACCATACCAAATATAGTAAAATTTAAAGAGACGGCAAGGAAAAGAGCAGTTTATCTGAGTGATTGGGGTTAACATGAAGAGATTAAACAAAAAAGGTAGTATCAATGATCGTACTGAAGTCGTACTTCGCAAGTTCAGAGCCAGGATGACGTCATACCCTCCGGGGATGTGTCCGCTGGTGCTGTACAGGTCACTATTACAGATCTCAATGAACCAGTCCTGTGGCAAATGTGTGCCTTGCAGAGATGGACTTGGGGAGGTTAATTACCTGTTAGGAACCGTCATAAACGGCGATGCGGATGAGAATGTAATTGAGACGATTGAAAAGAAATGTCGTATGATTGCGGAAACAGCCGACTGTGCAGTGGGAATAGTAGGAGCAAACCTGATCCTGGATTCCCTTACAGAGTTTGCTGACGAATACGAAAGCCACATCCAAAACAGACGATGCGTAGAGAACATGGGGCAGACAATTCCCTGTATGACTTTGTGCCCGGCGCATGTAGATGTGCCCGGATATATAGCTTTGATAAAGGCTGGTGACTATGAGGGTGCGGTCAAGGTAATACGAAATAAAAATCCTCTTCCCACAGCCTGCGCCATGGTCTGTGAGCATCCCTGTGAAAGAAAGTGCAGACGCTCGCTTATTGACGCACCTATAAATATTCGAGGTCTGAAAAAATATGCTGTGGACTGCGTCAAGGCAGATGATGTAGAGACACCGAAAGCAAATGTACCCACAGGAAAAAAAGTTGCCATAATAGGGGGTGGCCCATCAGGTCTTACGGCCTCTTATTTTCTTGCACTAATGGGGCATGAGGTACACATATTTGAGGAGCATGATAAGCTCGGCGGAATGCTGCGATATGGCATTCCTGAGTACAGGCTTCCCAAGGAAAGACTTGACGAAGATATAAGAGCAATCTTAAATGCAGGAAATATCAAGACATTTACCGGAACAAAAATTGGAAAAGATATTTCTTTTGAACAAATAAAGACAGAACATGACGCTGTGTATGTAGGTATCGGAGCACAGCTTGGAAACCGTATGCCTATGGACGGAGCAGATGCTCCCAACGTAGTTCCTGCTGCAGATTTTCTTCAGAATGTAGCAAAGGGTGAACAATCTGATCTGACCGGTAAAAAGGTCGTTCTGATAGGCGGTGGAAATGTAGCCATGGATGCTGCAAGAACCGCAGCAAGACTTGGTGCTGAGACAATCCATGTTTTTACCAGGAAAAGAGATGACTACACTGCCTTGGAGAGTGAGATCGAAGCGGCAAAAGAAGAGGGCGTGAGATTCAGAACCCTTCTTAGCTTTCTTAATATTGAGACCGATAAGGAGACTGGAGAGGCGGTTGCAGTATGGCTCCAGCCGGAGATTGTAGGTGAAATGGACGAACTTGGTTTTGTGACAACCGAGCATTCCAGCAATTATCCATATAGATTTAAGTGCGATCTTTTGATTCTGGGCGTAGGGCAAAGGAGCGATGCAGCTGCTTTCGAGAAGGCAGGTGTACCTACAAACAGAGGCAGGATCATGGCAGATGAGACCACGATGGTGGAGGGAATGGACGGCTTATTCTCAGGTGGTGATTGTGTGACCGGGCCATCGACTGCCATAAATGCCATTGCAGCCGGACAGGTCGCTGCTTACAACATCGATGAATACCTGGGATATCATCATAAAATTCCGCTGGATGTGCAGATTCCGCCGGCAATGCCCAATCCATGCACTCCAACAGGAAGAGCAGAAATTGAGGAAAAAGATCCTTTTGAAAGACGGACCAATTTTGAACATGTTGAGCTGCCAATGACTTGCGAGGAGGCTCTTCGGGAATCCGGAAGATGCCTTAGGTGCGATTTTTATGGATGTGGTGCCATGGAAGGAGGCAGAGGAGAATGATTTCTTTTACCATAAACGGAAAAGTCTGCGAGGTTCCTGAGAACACAACCATACTGTCTGCTGCAAAAAAATATGGGATAAAAATACCTACCCTTTGTTTTCTTGAGGGCGTTTCCAATATCGGTTCCTGCAGACTCTGCATGGTTGAGGCAAAAGGTACCAGGAGCTTGTTACCTGCCTGTCGCACCAAGGTGGCAGAAGGCATGGAGATTACCACAGACTCAGAAAAACTTCGGGAGTACAGAAAGAACATGCTTAAGCTCATTCTGTCAAACCATAATCTTGACTGCATGAGCTGCCCTGCAAATGGCAAGTGCGAGCTTCAAAAGCTCTGTAATGAGTACGGCGTCGAAGCTGCCGAGCACGCAGGAAACAGAGTTAAAATTGAGAAGAAACTACCGATTCTTGATGGTAATCCTTATATCAGCTACGATTCCAGCAAGTGCATCCACTGTCAGCGATGTATCAATGTATGCCATAGGATAGCTTGTAACGGCACCATAAAGAGCGGGCATCTGGGCAATTACCATATAGTGGAAGCGCCCTTTGGCGATGACTACAAGGCAACTGCCTGTGAGAGCTGCGGAAACTGCGCTGCTGTATGTCCTACCGGTGCTCTTATCCTTAAGCGGGAAAAGAACTATCGTGAGTGGGAAGTCAAAAAAGTTCTCACCACATGTCCTCACTGTGCTACAGGTTGTCAGTTCTATCTGGTGGTAAAGGACAATAAGATTGTAAATGTCGAATCTGCTGATGGCCCGGCCAATCACTTCAGACTCTGCGTAAAGGGAAGAAACGCAAGCTTTGATTTTGTTCAGGCCAAAGACCGATTAAAAAAGCCTCTCATTAAGGACAGAAGTACAGGAGAGTTCCGGGAAGCAAGCTGGGAAGAGGCAATTTCATATACTGCAAAACGCTTTATGGAGATAAAGGAAAAATATGGAGGTGATTCCCTTGCCGGCTTTGCCTGTTCCAGATCCTCCAATGAAGATGTCTACATGGTTCAGAAGATGGTCAGAACCTGCTTTGGAACCAACACCACAGATAACTGCGCAAGAGTGTGCCATTCAGCTTCAGTTGCGGGGCTTGCCAAGACCCTTGGCTCCGGAGCCATGACCAATCCTATTTACGATATTACTCACGACGTAGATGCGATACTGCTGGTGGGCTCAAATCCAGAGGAAGCACATCCTGTTGTGGGAATGCAGATCAGGAAAGCAGTAAAGAACGGCACTAAGCTTATAGTGGTCGATCCAAGAGAAATCGGCCTTTCTAAGAATGCAGATATTCATTTGAAGCTTCGCCCCGGAACAAACGTGGCCTTCGCCAACGGCATGATGAATGTCATGATAAATGAAGACCTTATCGACCACAATTTTATTGAAGGCTATGTTGAAGGCTTTGAGGAACTAAAAGACCTGGTAAAGGATTACACACCTGAAAAGGTTGGAGAAATCTGCCACATAGACCCGGATAAGCTCCGGGAGGCGGCAAGGATGTATGCCCTAGCTGACAAGGCACCTATCATCTACTGCCTTGGAGTTACTGAGCACTCCACCGGAACAGAGGGCGTTATGAGTCTTTCCAACATGGCTGCTCTTTGTGGCAAGATTGGAAAAAGTGGCTGTGGCGTGAATCCGCTGCGAGGTCAGAACAATGTCCAGGGAGCCTGCGACATGGGGGCCATGTCTACAGATTATCCCGGATATCAGAAGGTGGATAACGAAGAAGCACGAAAGAAGTTTGAACAGGCCTGGGGAGTAAGCCTTAACCCGAAACCGGGACTAAGAGCAACTGAGGTTTTCCCTGCTGCAATAGAAGGGAAGATAAAGGGACTATATATCTGCGGTGAAGACCCAATGGTTTCTGATCCTGATACTCATCACATCATCAAGGCCCTCGAAAGTCTCGAATTTCTTGTGGTGCAGGATCTTTTTATGACAAAGACAGCCCGGTATGCGGATGTTATTCTACCGGCAAAAAGCTTTGCTGAAAAAGAGGGAACTTTTACCAATACAGAGAGACGAGTTCAGAGAATAAGAACTGCAGTGACGCTGGATGGTGAAATGAGACCTGATACTGACATTCTTATAGATCTGATGAATGCAATGGGATATAAGCAGCCTTATCTTACGCCGGCTCAGATTATGGACGAGATTGCTCTTCTTACTCCAAGTTATCACGGAATCAGCTTTGAGAGACTGGATAACGGAGAGAGCCTGCAGTGGCCATGTCCTGAAAAAGATCATCCGGGGACTCCGATAATGCATGTTGGTAAGCCTGTAAGAGGTAAAGTTCTTCTTTATCCTGCAAAGTTTAAAGAGGCACAGGAATTACCGGACGAAGAATTCCCTTATATTCTGATGACCGGAAGAATCCTTTATCACTACAATGCATTTTCCATGACTTCCAGATCGCCGGGACTTATGGATATTTCAGGGGAAGGTTTTATAGAAATAAATTTAAAAGATGCAGATGCTCTTGGAATTAACAGCGGTGATATGGTAAGGGTAACCAGCAGGAGAGGCTCCATAACAGCAAAGGCCCGGATTGGCAGGAAAGTATCTGCCGGTGAAACCTGGATGCCATTCCACTTCCAGGATTCACCTGTAAATATGATAACCAACGCGGCTCTTGATGATTTTGCCAAGATCCCTGAGTATAAAGTCTGTGCTGTTAAGCTTGAAAAAGTTTAAGGTCAGGAATATAAAAAGTGACCTCCTGAATGAAGAATTTATAGAAAATTTATTAAAAAACAGATAAAAATAAACGATAATATAAATAGACTCTTTTGAGTGGTGATATTATTGTGCGCAAAATTTGTAGATAGTTTTTGAAAGGAGAATCAGCATGGATGGCATGAGTACCCAGGATTTATTGAATGGACAGGACTTATCGACGGCTAATGTGGATGACCTTCTGGCTGCGATGAAGCAGGGAGAAGCAGTGGCAGAACCTGCTCCTGCGGTGGTAGAAGAAGTTCCTCAGCCCGGTCCTCTTAAAACAGAAGCAGAGCCGATTGCTGATATCCCTAACCTGGAGGACATTTTGGCTGCTGAGCAGGCTGCAGCGAAGGCAGAGGCAGAAGCAGCTGCAGCTATGCCTGAGCCTGCACCGGTGGATCCAAATGCTATGATGGCGGCAATGGCAGCGGCAGAAACCGCAACAGACGTTGATGCTATGATGGCGGCAATGGCAGCAGCAGAGGCAGCGCCGGCGGCAGAAGTGCCTGTACCGGAAGCCCCTGCAGCAGAGGAAGCTCCGATAGATATGGATGCAATGATGGCGGCAATGGCAGCAGCAGAAGCAGCTCCAGCAGCAGAAGTGCCTGTACCGGAAGCCCCTGCAGCAGAGGAAGCTCCGATAGATATGGATGCAATGATGGCGGC
>JAEEGF010912683.1_pt1 | contig 10292 bp, 19 predicted proteins | sample 9134171 | NCBI WGS metagenome assembly JAEEGF01 (sample SAMN16246542, study PRJNA631951) | gut metagenome | biome: gut microbiome; feature: rumen; material: AP-attached | host: Bos | place: Iran: Karaj | collected 2018-10 | reverse complement strand
AACTTGCTTCTTCCCTGAATTATTTGTTGTACCTTTGCATTCGAAATATACCTCTCTTTATTATCGTAAAATTTTAGGTATTTTTCGACTGCACTTTTATTGTATCCTTTCAAAACATTCAAATCTTCTAATTCATTATTTACGTCTAATTACTTTTACAGACATAATGATATTGAAAAGTAATGAAATGGCTAAAAGACAATTAGTCAGATTTATAGAAATTTTTCTTTTTTCTTTAACAGCTTTACCATCCAGACTGGTAATTTTCCCATTACCAGTAAAAACATTTTTATGAAATAAACCTTCATATCTTATTCCATTATTTGTGATAAGAATTCCCTCTCCTTCAAACATGCCATTTTCATACCCCCCTTTATACATGGATCCGTCAGCATACGTACAGGTTCCCTGTCCATTTTGACTATGATTCTTGAATTCCCCCTGATAGCGAAACCCTGAAGAGTTTGTTAATACTCCAAACCCATCATAAAATCCGTTTACAAAGTCTCCAATATAAGTTTCTGTATTTGAATAACAAATTTTACCTTTACCATTAATAATTCCTTTGCTAAATTCACCTTCATATTCGTAACCGTCAGTCATCATTTTTCCTTTTCCATCATAAAGGCCATCTTTAAAATCTCCTTCATAAAACAAGTGTTCACCCATATACACTTTTCCATGTCCATTAAATTTTCCTTCTGAAATAGGGCCTTCATATCTACTACCATCTGGAAGTTGAACTATTTCTGCAAAGGCATTTGTCGTTATCAAAATCATTAATATTAAAAATATTTTTTTCATTTTTCCTCATTCCTTTCTTTATACTCTTTTATTTGTTCTTCGATTTTTCTCTTTGAATTCTCATCTATTATTGGATTTAAGAATAACCAGGCATCATTTTCATTAATATAAGGTATTATAACTGTACCTTTGTATGGACCTAGTTCTTCCTGATTTCCTCCATAATTAAACAACATTGTAGAGTTGACATGCCAGGACAGTCGCCACCGAAATTTGTTCCTCCACTTGGAAGATAATGACTAACTTCAGGATCCTCCTCCCACTCTCATGTGGAATAGGAGAAGGAAGTCTAAATGATTAATACTAAAAAACAATAAAGTATATTTTAAATTCAATTCTTTTATCTTAATCCTATCACTCTTTTATCATTACCTCGATTTCATTTTGCTCAGTTTTTTGCTTCAAATCATTAAAAATATTTTTCAATTCATCTTGCGCTGTAAATTTGACATCTTCAAATTTATCAATTTCCGTCATTTTTTCGTAAAATTCCTCTCTTGAAATCTTCTTTAAGTGAATAAGAAAAATTTTGAGTTTATCATCAACTGGTGACATAAACATAGCTTTAACTCTTCCATTATCTGATATAGAAACATTATCTAAACAAATAAAAATAACCTTATCAGATTCTATACAAGTATAGTTCCTTAAACTTAGATTTTTTTTGAATATCGTTGAATATAATTTCTCAAATTCAATATTCCACAATTCAGAATCTGGATAATATATTTTCTTCAAGTCATGAAAAGAACTCACATCTCTATATGGTAACTCTTCTTCTTCAATTTTACAGATTTTATCTTCTCCTAATATTTTTATTATTTGAATAATATTTTGATCTAATTCATTTTCCTGATAAAAGTCTTCAATCTTATTTTTACTACATGAAGTAATTACAAAAGATAAAAGTATTAAAAAATAAATCTTCGTCTTCATATTAAAACTCCGTTTTTTCTTTTATTAATTTGAAATCTGATTGTTTTTTTATAAATTTCATGCCAAGAGCATATCCCTTTATGGTCAAAATGAAACAAAAATCTTACATGGTAACGGCGTATTCAAATACCAAATATAAATCAATTCCATTTGCATCATAAATACACAGTGAACCATTTTTATTTGTTTCATCGATATATCCATCAACAAATTTTCCTTTCAGGTTACAGCCAGAGATAAAAAATCTTCCTTCAAAACTTGTTTCTTTGAATTTTATTGAAAATGATTCTGGCTTAACCTCATTATCTTCCCTATTTGAACTTTTCACATTTGAGGTGTAATAAACTAAAAGTAAATTATCTTTTATCTCAATGATACATTTACAGTCTCCATTAAGATTTTGAAAAATATCATCTTCAAACTTTTCAACCGTTCCATTTTTTTGTTCAATAACAACGGATGGCAATGCTTTATAATTTTCTCCAAAAGTAACCATTTCAGGAATTAAAAAACACAAAAACAAAAGATACTTTTTATTAATTACCATTGTTAAGCCTCTCATTATGTTCTGCATTAGCTTTTTTGTATTCTTCATAGGCATCTGCAACATTTTTTCCTTCTAAAACTTTAATCAAAAAATTATAAGAATTATCAGACCAAGAAGATCCCGTATTTGTATGAATATTTTCTTTTGGAACACCCAATTTATTTGAAATATTCGTAGTATTTAATTCTGTTTCACAAGTTGCAAAATAAAGTTGAACCGTATTATCTAAGTTTATATCACTATATTTCAGTTTATCAATTATCTCTTTTTCAAATATATGAGAATGTCCTCCTATAAATATCAAACTTTTCATATTATCAGTATTCTTTTTGTCATTTATTGCCTCTTTAAATGATTCTACAGAAGAACCGTCAATAACATTAATTACAATTCCTTCAAGTCCTGTTTTCAGGTTTAATTTAAAACGAATATTCAATGTTAGAAGTGTTTTTGAAAGTTTTCCATCAGGATCTGTCATTCCAGGCATATCAACAATCAACACTGTAGGTTTATTTGTCTCATTTCCATCCGGATCCAAATACCTCACCGGATTGTTTCCCGCGTAATGATACAAGTTGAAGTTTATGTGATTAACTCGATGAGGTAATCTGTCAAAGCTGCTAAAGAAACACGTGATGAGTTCAGACATACTTCGATTTATGTGACTAACATTGATTGCAAATTTGCAAAGAAAATACACTTATTCAAAATGAAAAACGCATTTTCTTTGCAGCTTAAGGCACCATGATTTCCTTAAGCCTCTTGCTGAATTGTCAAAGGTCGTTTTCTTCTTCCACTCTCATGGGGAATAGGAGAAGAAATATATTTTGCACAGGACATTAAAAATTGAATTTTCTAATAATCACGATTTATAGGACCAAACAAGATTAAAATTTTAATCAAGTATTGCATTCTTTTTTATTTTTTCCGGAATATTTTTAACATCAATTTTGTTCTGAATTTCATGATATGAAAATTCCTGCCAACCATTTTCAAATCTTTGAATCACATATAAACCAATATCCCCTGAATAAATCCATAAATTATCATTTTCTTTTTCCCATTCAATAATAAAAGTACCATTTTTACCATATGAATATTTTGAGAAAAAAATATCTTCTTTTCTGGATTTCTTTTCTTCAAATAAAAGACATAAATCATTTTCTACTACTGATGTTTTTATGTGAACAAAATATTCACAATTTGTCTCGGACACAATGGCAGTATATTTTTTATTAGGAGATGGATAATAATATTTCATGTTACTATGAATATTCATTTTTATGAAACAAATGAAAATGCTTAAAATTAAAGTTGAACATAAAAAAAATATATATACAATTTTTTTAATATTTTTATTTCTACACTTTTTTATCATATTTATTCTCCGAATTTTGCACCTTCAGGTCCAATAATAAATATATCATTCCAATTAACTTCAAAATTATTTGATGAAATTAGAGAATTAAAATTTTCTAGTACTTCTGTTGCAATTTCTAAACGTAATGTTTCATTACTTCTCATATAGTTTTGCCAATCTTCAGAATCACATTTTTTTTCATTACCATATAAATAGTGATATAATATTTCTCTACAAAATTTATCACTTTTAAAATGATCAGAAAGTTTTACATTACTATTATCTCTTTCAGCCCTTCCATCAATCCAAATACCTTATCGGATTATTCCCCGCATAGTGATACAAATGGCAGTTTATGTGGGACATACAAATCACGATTTTATGAAGAAAGAATAAATAACTTGATAAAAAACTATTTATTTTATAGCTTTATCAGCTTTTTTTCTGCGGATTAATTGTATTGATAGAATAATATTTACCAACAAAGACAGTAAAAAAATCAATTTATAGATAATTGCAAATTCAAAATTCTCTCCACGCTGCTTTTTTCCTTTAAGTACTCCATTTTCAAATTCACCACTGATAACTTTTCCTTCTGGAGTTATCATCTGTCCTTGTCCAGACAAGACGTCCTTATGGAATTCTCCTATATATCTTCGGCCATCTCCAAGAATAAGAATTCCATGACCTTCCTGCATATCATCTTTGAAGTCTCCTTTATACATAGAACCATCGGGATAAAAACAAGTACCTTGTCCATCCATTAAATTATTTTTGAATTCACCTTCGTATCTCATTCCATTGTCTGCTTGCAAAATTCCATAACCATGATAAAGGCCATTTACAAAATCTCCTTCATAACTTAATAAGTTTTTATATACGATTTTTCCTTTACCGCTAATTTTGCCACACTTAAAGTCACCTTTATATTCAAAAGCATCAGAGTTCATAACCCCATAACCTTCCATCAATCCATCCTTAAAGCTCCCCTCATAAAAAGTTTTACCATCAGAATACAATTTACCTTGACCGTTAAACTTTCCACCAACAATTGAACCTTCATAGATGGAACCATCTGGCAATTGAACTGTCTCTGCATATGTAGAAGTTATCATGATAACAGATGTTAAATACAAAAATAATATAATTTTCTTTTTCATTTTATTCCCCAGTTGCTTGTAAAGTTTTGATATGCTCTTCAACCTTTTGTCTCATTCGTTTTTCTTCTTCTGAAGAAATTATTGGATTAAGAAAAATTGCTGCATCTGATGCTGTACCTGCATTGAAAGTTTTTTCAACAGCATCACCTATTACTTTGCATCTATTAGTATATTCATCAATATCATATTTCATACCAGGACATTTTCCATTGAAGTTCGTTCCTCTACCTGGAAGATATTGACTATTTGGAGTCGATTGATTTCCATCCGGATCCAAATACCGTATCGGATTGTCCCCCGCGTAGTGATATAAATTGAAGTTTATGTGGGGCATACAAATCACGATTTATGTGACTAACGTTGATTGCAAATTTGCAAAGAAAATGCACTTATTCAAAACATAAAATGCATTTTCTTTGCAGCTTAAGGTACAATGAATTTCTTAAGCCGCTTGCTGAATTGTCAAAGATCGTTTTCTTCTTCCACTCTCATGGAAAATGAAAAAAGAAATATCAGGTTAACATTATTCAAAAGTATGAATCATGAATTATTTTTTCTTATTGTCACTATTAGATTTTTTCAGCAAGCTTTTTACTAACATAATTATTCCAGGTAGAAACCAGTTTGGAACCAGAAGACTAGGTATAATATAGAGAATAAAATCAATAAATCTATAATCCTCGACATCATTGTTTATCAAATAAATTATTGTTTCTATTATGTTATAAAATACTAAACTAAAGTTCAGAATAATCCATAGAGGAATTTTAATTTTCTTATTTATTTTGATTAATGATATGAAAACATTACCTGCAAGTGTAATCAAAAAATAGATAAGCGGCGGATAATATCTCCAGAATATTATGTAATCAAAAACAAGACTTGCTAAAAGAAAATACAATATTATTAGAATTGTCAGTGCAATAAACTTTAAAACTTTATTTGCCATTTCATTCCCCTCCTTTAATAAAGGTTCTCATCATAAGTTTTTTGATAGTCTTGTAGTTCCAAATCTTCCCATGGAGAAGTTTCAAAGACATAGTCATTGACTTGTCCGTCAGTTTTCAAATGATACTCTAAATACGCCCTTACATCTGGGATTGGAGTATTATCTCCATAGTTTCCACCAAAAATACCATCTCGCGGATGCCCTCTATCAGAACTTGCTCTACTGCGATTTTCAAAATGTCCACTAGGGTCATACAAGGTTTTGTCATAATTAGCAGGATTAGAAAAATGCAAACCGCAATGGCTACCACCGGCTATAATTTCCCAAGAGGTATCAGCATGTACCACAAATAAGAATGTTTTCTTACCATCCGGATCCAAATACTTCACCGGATTGTTCCCCGCATAGTGATACAAATGGAAGTTTATGTGGGGCATACAAATCACGATTTATGGGAGTACGACAAATATTGATTAGAAAACTTATGTCTGCATAATTAATAAAAATCGAATACAACTCCATCCTTTCTAAGATAGCCGTCAATCCCTGCATGACCATGTTTAAAAGGAGCCATTCCATTTCTAAATGGTCCAATATCATATATTTCCGCTGGTATAACCAATTTGCCGTCTTTTGAAATTACTGCAATATAGTAATCATCTTCAATCAATACAACTGTAAAAAAATCCTCTCCTATACAACTCGTTTCCCTTGACAATTTATATCCTTCCGGTATTACATCAGGCTCTTTTCCTTCGACATAATCTAAAGTATATGGATCTGGTGTATGAATTTCAGGTCCTTTGTAATCGACTTTTTCATTAAGTTTATTGATATAAAAGTCTTTATTCTCCATACGAACCTTTGAAAGTCCATCCACAAAATCAGAAGTACTGCTGTAAATGCATGGAATAACAATATTGCCTTCATAATCAATAAAACCCCATTTTCTGTCTATACGGATTCTATATAAAATTAAATCAGGACATGGGTCTTCCGGAATCACATAAAACTCATCGCTTGCTGATTCGGAATCTTCATTTAAACTTATACTTTCATCATTTGAAATAGTATTTTCGTTAACAACATTTGAACATATTTCCTGTTCAGTCTGTTCATTTGTAACGATATTGTTTTTATCAACATCTTCAGATTGTTTTCTGCATGACATAAAAAACAATGAACTTAACATAGCAATTAATAAAATTTTATTTTTCATCTATTTCTCCATAATATCTTTATATTTAGAAAGATTGTACGGTCTTCTTATTTTTTCGACATATGCCTCATCGTGATAGTCTAATTCATCTCCAAGATAATAAAACCAAAGTTCTCCCCAACCATCATTCACAAAAGCTTTTTCAGATTTGTAATGGAGTATTTCAGACCCCCCACTAGGGAAAGTCTTCAATATCGACTTATCTTCTGGATTACTCGTACATTGTGCAACATCAACTGTACCGTCGGTGTTTAAGCTAGCAATCATAACATGCTGTGGGGCATACAAATCACGATTTATGTGACTAAAACAGATTATGTTTTATCGATTTAATTTATCTAAAGAAATTTCTCTCTTTAGTTATAATCTTAAATCGTTAATATATTCTAAAAAGTTATCAGTTTGATAACCAAAATCTATTTTATACATAGATAAAAAATCTTTTAATCCATTTTTTAATTGCTCATTTGTAAATTGCCCACTTTCATTATTATAAATCATAATTTTATCTTTTAAATCCAAATATGTAGCTATATCATTTGGTAATTTATCAGACCAAATATCACAATCTAAATCAGAAAAAATTGAAATTATTGATTCATCATTAGTTTTATTTTTTAAATAGTTTGAAAATATATTTAATATAGACTGATACACTTCCTTAAAATTCATAGATAATCTCAACACCTCATTTATTTACATTATTATACAAACCAGTTTCAGAATCAAAAGTTCCTGGAACTTGATTAATACCCGCATTATCAATTATTTCTTTCCTTACTCTTACCCATGTTTGAGTTCTAAAGATAAAACTCTTTTATAGTAAAAAACAACAGAAATAAAAAACCAATACATGCTAAAAATAATCCGAATAGATATTTCTTATCCAACAAATCTGCACTCTCGCTCTTGATGACAAATTTTACTTGAGAAGGAATTTGAAAAATTACACCAATTAACATAAGAAAAAAATATATAATATCAATTTTAACTAAACTTTTAACTATTACTTTTGCTGTTTAGTTCATCATTATAAATATGATCTTTAATCATAATTTCTGTGGATTTATTATAAGTATTCATTTTTTTATTATCTGAAAAGACTTTATACGACAAATAAAGAATCCCATTTTCTAATTTTGTATCATCGCGATTTATGCGGTCCCACAATTGAATAAATGAACATATATCCTTTGGCTCTGGTATTTTGTATTTGACATTTGTATCATAAATATTAAATATTAATATTTCTTCATTATAAAGAGATAAAACCAATTCATTTTTTATATCAAAACATACAGGTAAAAATATTTTTTTTGAAAATTGATTTTTTTCAATGTTAAATACATAGCAAAAACAGTCTGGAGCATAAAAACTTCCTCCATAAATAGCAATGTGATTATTATCTAATTTTTCCAGCCAGATACCAGTGGGACTAGATATGTTATCTAATTGATTAATAATCCTGGAATCGTTATAGACTATCACTCGATAATTTATTCGGTCTTCTATTTCTTCTACAACAATCTTATGATTCGAATCGCTGTACTCTTGTATAATCTCAACAGAAAACGAGTTAAAAATAAAAAAGCTTATAAATATTATGTAAAATAATTTTTTCATTCTCTTATCTGTATAATACATTTCACTTCTTCCATCCACACAGTTAATCATAAAAAGTTATACCTTTTATAGGATTATACCTAATACAAAAAAATATAAAGCAATAACACATTACGATAATCACCACTCCTATCAATATTTTTTTTTATCGAATGTTTACCAGGTCGAATCATTTGAAGCAAGATACCTAAACATATTGAAATCACTAATCCTAAAAAAAACATAAGTACTCACACCATTCCGTTTAATTCATTTATCAGTTTATTAAAAACTTCCGAATTATTTATTTTGTACTGTATACCATTTTTTCTGTATAATACGTTAATTCTAAATCACCATTCCTTAAAGCTTGAATTACAGTTTTTTTAACAAGGCTATATTTATTCTCAACTCTTTCTCGTGTACTTGAAGTTATATTATTCCCGAATACACCAACAATAAAATTGTCAATTATTGCACTATATGGATCAGCAACAGAAAGTCCTAATAATGCAGGATGTAAGTTATACAGTATCTACCGAATTAAAATTATAAAGATTTTCCAATCAATATTTCAGACAGGATGTTTTTCTCGTTAAAAGTGAAGTTAATAAAATACAACATATCAGGAGACAAATATTGAATTTCATTTTCTGAATTACTGAAGGGCTTGTTCTGAATTATTTTTTCAACATCAATTTTCTTTTTTCCGATTAATTTACTCAAATCAGATTTTTCTGTTTTACCAGTCAATTTCATGGTTTGAAGTTCATACTTTTTTCCATAATTAAAATACATGAGTGAAATACAGTCATCAGTTAAAAAAACTTTTTCAAAATCTTTCTTTATCATAGAATCAGCTTCTTCAACTCTGATTTCAGAATAATCTTTTTCATATTCTATATTTGGATCATCTGAAATATTTTCAAATACACTCGCAGTGAAAAGTTCCACAGGAATGTCTGATTTTTTTTGACATCCAATAATAACCAAACTAAATAACATGATTATAAACAAATTCATTTTTTTCATTTTAAAATCTCCTATTCATGAATGACAAAGAATAAGCATGGAATAATTAAAACAATTATCTTACTTTTCATTTCTCAGATTCCTCTATGATTTAGTCCTGATAAACAGCAGTTTATGTGGGACATACAAATCACGATTTATGGGAGTATCATTTTCAACTACTAATAGTTCTCCAATATTTTTTTATACTTTGCTTGATATCTATTTCGAATAATTTCTTCGATTCCTGGAGGTACAGGTTCCGAATAATAATCAAACCCTTGTTGCTTTAGCATCTCGATACATTTTAACTTTTTCTTGTATGCTTCTGACTTCAAATCATATAAACAATTTCTTAGGCAGCTGGTTGGGGTTGTCAGTGTTTCAACATCACCTTCTTTACAATAAAAACTTTTTGCTTTTGCCCCCTTCTCAAGAAGTAAATAGATGTAATCGATATACCCATAGCACAAGGCATAACACAATGCATTATATGAGTTTTCATTTTCCTCGTTATGAAAGGATACAATAAAAGTGCAGTCGAAAAATACCTAAAATTTTACGATAATAAAGAGAGGTATATTTCGAATGCAAAGGTACAACAAAGAATTCAGGGAAGAAGCAATTTCACTTTCTGACGAAATTGGGCCGAAGAAGGCTGCTCAGCAGCTGGGTATAAATTATGCGACTTTAATTGACTGGAG
>JAEEGF012338997.1_pt1 | contig 10293 bp, 9 predicted proteins | sample 9134171 | NCBI WGS metagenome assembly JAEEGF01 (sample SAMN16246542, study PRJNA631951) | gut metagenome | biome: gut microbiome; feature: rumen; material: AP-attached | host: Bos | place: Iran: Karaj | collected 2018-10 | reverse complement strand
GGACATCCTCAACGAGCAGCTCATCGAGAAGGGCGAGGAACCTGTCACCTTTGACCACGACTGCCGCGAGGGTATCTGCGGTATGTGCTCGCTCTATGTTAACGGTCACCCCCACGGTCCCGCTACGGGTGCTACCACCTGCCAGCTCTACATGCGCCGCTTCAAGGATGGTGATACCATCACCGTTGAGCCCTGGCGCTCGGCTGCATTCCCCGTAATCAAGGACTTGATGGTTAACCGCAACGCCTTTGACCAGATTCAGCAGGCTGGTGGTTACGTGAGCTTCCAGACTGGCGGTGCCCAGGATGCCAACGCCATCCCCATCAGCAAGGAGGCCGCCGACGAGGCTATGGACAGCGCTACCTGCATCGGCTGCGGTGCCTGTGTCGCTGCTTGCAAGAACGGTTCGGCCATGCTGTTCCTCAGCGCCAAGGTCAGCCAGTTTGCTCTGCTGCCCCAGGGACGTGCCGAGGCAAAGCGCCGCGTGAAGGCCATGCTCGCCAAGATGGACGAACTGGGCTTCGGTAACTGCACCAACACCGGTGCCTGTGCCGCCGAGTGCCCCAAGAACATCAAGCTGAGCAATATCGCCCGTCTGAACCGCGAGTTCATCTGCGCTAAGTGCAGCGATTGATAACAGGGACGATTCCCGGATTTAAACTAACCGTGCCGCATGACCTTTACAGTCAGCGGCACGGTTATTTATAGAGTTGTGTCTATTAGTTAGATGTCTTCAAACTCGGCGTCGGTAATCTGTTCTTCAATGACAGTGCGGGTCTCCTCGGTTTTGACGGTTTCCTCGATAACGGTTTCCTGGACTTCTTCAAAGTCGGCATACTCACCCTCGTTGCTGGTGTATATCTTTCGTTCACCGGTCTCGGTGTATTCTTCGTTATTGTCACGGCGCGGGCGTTCGTGCTGTTGGCGGCCGCGGAATGACTCATTGACACGGCGTTTCAAGTTCTGCATGTAAAGCCATCCCCGTATCAGGGGCAACCCCACGAGCATGAACAGGATAACCAGAATGAACAACAGAAATGTTCCCATTTATTTCTCTCTTTTAATAATTGACAGCAACACATAGAGCATGATGGCAGCGGCCAGACCGGGCAGCCCAGTCAGCACGATGAGTGCAACTGTAGCCGCTACCTGCAAATATTGTGCCCAATTCTCCTTGAGCGATGACAGATTGTGCATTTTCAACGAGAACATGCGCAGGTTGCACACCATCAGCAATGCCAACGCCACAATGAGCAGAACCACTATCCACAGGGGGATGGGATGCATCACATACCACGCCGTGAAACCAATCCAGAAGATGGCATTGGCGGGAATGGGCAATCCGGTGAAGGTTGTTGCCTGGTTGGTATCAACGTTGAAGCGTGCCAGGCGTAATGCGCCGAAGACGGGTATCAGCAGGGCAATCAGTGCCCAATGGCCTGCTCCGTGGCCCAGCATCATATTATAAAGCACTAAGGAAGGCGCCAGACCGAAACTCACGAGATCGGCGAGAGAGTCCAGTTCCTTGCCGATGCCGCTCACGGCGTTCAGCAGACGTGCTACCAATCCGTCAAGAAAATCGGCGACAGCCGATAGGGCTATGAGTATGTATGCCCACTCATATCCCTTGAGACCAGTGTTACACATCGGGTCATAGCAGTGAAAAGCCACGATGCATGCCATACAGCCAAACAACAGGTTCAGCGATGTGATGGCATTGGGTATATTGTTGCGAATCGCATTCATACTAGATTCTCTTTTGTTTTCGGTGTTTTAGCCTATTTATTCTTCAGTCTTGCCACCAGTGTTTCACCGCCCCAGGTGCGGTCACCCAACTTGACCTTGATTTCGGTGTCAAGGGGCAGGAAAATGTCCACTCTGGAGCCGAACTTGATGAATCCGATGAAATCGTTGACATCGACTGATTCTCCTTGTTCTACGTAGGTCACGATGCGGCGGGCGACGGCCCCTGCAATCTGACGCACAAGGATGTCCTCGCCTGTAGCACTGCGGATGACAATCGACGACCGTTCGTTGTCGCTGCTCGACTTGGGCAGGTTGGCGGCGAGGAAACGTCCCGAGTGATGCTTGACATAGGTGACATCGCCCTTGACGGGCACCCAGTTGGCGTGCACATTGAATACGGTCATGAACACAGACACCTGAATAACGTTGCGATGCAGATACTCGTCCTCATAGACCTCTTCCAGTGCCACTACCGTGCCGTCAACACTTGATACCACGGCCGTGCCATCACTGTTGTCGCCCTTGAAGTGACGACGGGGAAGCCTGAAGAAGTTGAGTACCAGCAGGAACAGGATTGCCATGAGCGCAATCAGGCACCAGGCTACAGGTTTGTAGTCAAAGAACCAATAGGCCAACGCACCACTGGCTACGATGATCAGGAACAGGATAAGCAGTATGTTCTCACCCTCGTGATGGATTTTAACTTTCATTGTTGCGGTTAAAAATCATTTAACTTGCAAAGATATAAAAAGTTTTTGGTTTTTACCTTTTTTGAATTTCAGTTTTTGCTTTTTGTACGGTAATAGGATAGATTTGGCTCTTTTTGATACTCTTTATAGAGTGTATGGCGCGTGGCTGCCCTCATTGTGAAAACTGCAACCTTGCAAAAAATGACCTCGTGAAGATATCGGTTGTATTTTTGCAGTGTTAATGGGGAATACCCCAAAAGCATTACTTAATTATTCACCAATTCAAAAACTATAGAAAGATGAAAACACCACTGACTGTTTACAATGTGATTATCCTTGACAAGAGCGGTTCCATGAGCAGTATCGCCCGTCAAGCAGTTGATGGAGTCAACGAGACCATCGGCTCTATCAGGAGTGCCCAGGAAAAGAATCCCGACCAGCAACACAAGGTCACACTCGTCGCCTTCTGCGGCTGTGAATTGAAGACTATCTATGACAACACCCCAGTAGCCGAGGTGCGTACCCTCACCGACAAGGACTACCGTCCGTGCTGCATGACGCCGCTGTATGACGCCATTGGCATCACCATCAGCCGCGTCCACGACCTCAAGAGCAATGACCCGGAGTCATTGGCGTTGGTGACCGTCATCACCGATGGCTATGAGAACGCTTCTCATGAGTTCACCCAATCGGCCATCCGCGCGCTCATCGAGAGCTACAAGGAGCAAGGCTGGCAGTTCACCTACATCGGTGCCGACCACGATGTGGAGTCGGTATCCTTCTCGTTGAGCATTGACCACCACCTGCAGTTCGACAAGACCGAAGTAGGCACCAAGGTCATGTTTGCCAAGGAGCGTAAGGCGCGCAACCGCTGGATGGGAAAAGTACAGGAGTTGAGACAATGTTGTAATGAATCATTGGCATCGCCAATGGCAAAGAAGGGTCTCAAAGACCTCAACAAAGAGGAGTATTTTGAATAGTATTAATGCCTGAAATGCCATTAGCCGCTACACAGTCGGGTAGCGGCTTTTTGGCATGATTTTTGCCGTAATTTTTTATATTAACCTATCCTGTCAATCATTATGGAACAGCCTATCGCCCAAAACCTGAAATATGGTGTCATCTACGTCTTTTATAATCCCGTGCGCAATGAAAAAGTGCGCACAGGAAGGTCACTCATCGAGAAAACCGCCTATCCGTTTATAATCCAATGGTCTGAAGATTTGGAGATGGATACTGGTGACACGATGCTTGTTGCACGACGCTTCAATGTGGGAAATATCGGTCAGAGTGCTACGGTGACCCTGCGACTGAGTGACAGCAATCCGCATGGAGTGCAGTTTGATGCACTACACAAGTTCCGCGACAAGTTGTTCGATGTGAGTGGTACGGACTACGGCAATATCTTCATTGATGAGGACAGTTTCGTGCCTGATTACATGAGCTGTACCGATGACCTGTTGACCTGCAGTGATGCTGACCTTCCCATGCCGATGGCGGCACCCGAAGATCACACCCGTGTCAAGTTGCAAAAGAATAAACGCCGTAAAAATATCTTCGGGGGGTTGGTGAGCGACACGAGTGCCTGTCGCAATCTGATGAAAGAGGAATCCGAGCCCGACTTGCTCGACGATGAACAACAAGAGATTAAGCGTATCGAACGGGAGAGGCGTCAGGAATTGGAACAGATTAGGCGTGCCATCATCAACTATATAGCCCAGTACCATGAGGACCCCCAGGAGTTGATGGCTGAGCTGATGCGTGGCAAGGTGGTGGTGGGTAAGCCAGGGCGCCTGCTGGTCAATGGAAACTTGAAGATAGTGTTGCCCGAATTGGACGAGATGGAAATCAAGATGCCTGCCATGTGCCGCACGCTCTACATCCTGTTTATGAAATACAGCAAACAGGGTGGGGGAATTGTCTTGAAGAACATCGATGAGTACCGTGACGAGATTCTTGATATCTATGGACTGGTGAAACCCGGTGCCAACGAGTCGCGGGTGCGAACCACAGTCGATAACCTGTGCGACCCCTTCAGCGACTCTCTCAACCAGATGATTTCAAGGATTAACCGTTGTGTCAAGAATGTAATCACCGACAAGGCATCGGCAAAGCATTACATCATTGCTGGCACCAAAGGCGGAGCCTATGGTATCGATCTGAATCCCGGCCACATGGAACTGCCCCGAGCCGTTACAGGTGAGTGATATTCATTGCTGGTGATTGCCAATGAAGAGACACTGAAATACAGTTTTTGCTTATGGCCCATTTTTTTTAAGAAAATGGGCCATTGTTTTAACTAAAATAGATACCTTTGTAGGTTGAAAACTTGTGCCAGCCGAAGGCCATGATGCATCATCGATGGCTGAGGCGCCGCCAAGTTTATCGAAAACTTGTGCCAGCCGAAGGCCATGATGCACCATCGATGGCTGAGGCGCCGCCAAGTTTATTCAAAACAGATGAAGTTTAACCATTGGTAAAAAATAGACTACGATTATGAGATGTCAACATTGCGGACATGAGGTTCCCGAGGGTTCAGTATTTTGTAACCGTTGCGGCTACCGCATGAGTAACGACATGGCTTGCCCCCATTGCGGCAAGCAGATTCCCGCCACGTCGGTTTTCTGCCCCAGTTGTGGCAGAGCAGTTAAGGATGAGGTGAAGCCGACAGCAGCTGCTACTACCACTACCACGACCGACGCTCCCCGTCAAGGCATGACCTACAACGAGCAGCGCCGCGCTGCGGAAAATCAGGCTCAGCGCCCGGCAAATGCATGGCAGCAGCCCAAGCCCGTCGAGGTGGAGGAAGAAGAGGACGACAACGACAACTATGGCGGACGTTCCAACTTTAACCGCAACCTGATTATCGGTATCGTGCTGGCGGTAATCGCTATTGGCTTGCTGAGCCTGTTGCGCCACTGCAACAGTCAGGAGAATGACCGTCTCGAGGCCCGTGGTGACAGCCTAGCGCTGGCTGCCGACAACAGTCAGGACCCGCTGGCGGTGTTCAGTGCCGAGTTGAGCCGTAACAATATGACCGACGACAAGGCCTATGTCGGCTGCGCAGTGAAGTTCCACAGCACCGACCCCGATACCCCCGAGCGCATCGTCGGTGTGACCTACAAGGACGACGCCGACCGCCCCTTTGTCAAGGTCTATAACCTGAGCCATGACGGTTCCCAGTGGAAGACCGAGTTGGGACAGACCAAATACTTTGACGGCCGCATCATCAGCATGGACAATTCATCACTGATTGCCGACGCCATGAACGTGCCGCGTGCCGCCACGGTCGATGGTAAGGAATGCCTCTATTTTGCCTTCCTCAACCACCTCAAGGGCGCCGGTGAGGGCAACAATGGCCGCGTGACCTTGTGTCTGTATGACGTGGAGGGCAAGAAACTTACCACCTTGACCTATGACGGTACCATCCGCTCCCGAACCGATGGCCGACAGTATGTTTACAGCCGTGGACCCCTTGAGGGCACGGGTAGCGTTGAACGCCGATTCCTGCAACAGGAGGCTTCCAATATCGGCGCCATCCATTTGGCAACCCAGGAAGAGATAGACGCTGAGGAAGAAGCCAAGGCCAAGGAAGAAGAGGAGAAGGCTCTTGCCGGTGAGGAGAATGCCGATGCCAAGTGGGACCACGACAACGCTGAGAATATGGACAAGCTCAAGGAAGGCGAGGAAGTGAAGATGAAGCCCACTCAGTATGACAAGCCCATCATCAACATGAAGGAGATTAAGGAAAAGCTCGAGAATGACCGCTATCTGGTATTCTTGGACACTAAGGGCTCGGTAGTCGGCTTCAACAAGAGCACCCGCAAGTACTTTACCGTCTATGCCGGCAAGAATGGAGCAGCATCGGGTATCAGCTTCAGCGGCGACAACAACGTGCTCATCAAGACCAGCAACGGTTCCATCACCTATGACCTGGTGCATGACCGCGCTAAATCCGCTAACTAATTGAGCGAAAATCATGACTCCCGAGCGACGTTATTACTTCTGGTTCTTTTTCAAGTTGAACATCATCATTGTGGGCTTGTTGGCCCTGTTGTGGTGGTTCAATAACGTCTATTATGCGGGATAATAATAACCACTAAACAACCAATACATCATTATGGCTGTTGAAATCAGAGAAATCCAACCCACTAAGGGCAACTTGCTCAAGTTTGTGCATTTCCCCATTGACAAACTTTACCAGGACAGCGAATACTTTGTTCCGCCACTGGTGACCGATGAACTCAACACCCTCATGCCTGACAAGAATCCGGCTTTTGACTTCTGCGAGGCGGTTTACTACCTGGCTTACCGTGACGGCAAGATTGTGGGCCGCGTGGCGGGTATCATCAACCACGTGTGCAACGAGCGCAGCAAGAAAAAAGAGGTTCGTTTCAGCTATATCGACTTTATCGACGATGCCGAGGTCGTTGACGCCCTTATCGATGCTGTGACAAAGTGGGGCAAGTCCAAGGGTATGGAACACTTGACAGGACCGTTGAGTTTCACCGATATGGACCCTGAGGGCATGCTCGTCGAGGGATTTGAACGCGTGGGCACGAGTGGCGGCATCTACAACTATCCGTATTATCCCAAGCACATGGAGCGTCTGGGCTTTGTCAAGGATGCCGACTGGATTGAGATGCTTATCACCATCCCGCCTGACATTCCCGAGAAGATGGTCCGCATCTCCAACCTGGTGGCACAGCGCTACAACCTGACGACCATCAAGTACACTGACCGCAAGAAACTTGTCGCCGACTACGGTGATGCCATCTTCAAACTGATTAACGTGGCCTATGACGATATATTCGGTTACTCGCCGTTGTCCGACAAGCAGATTAAGCACTACATCAAGATGTACCTGCCTTTCCTGCCCTTGAACGACCTGGCAATGGCTATTGAGAAGGACACGCGTGAACTCATTGCTGTGGGTATCTCCATCCCGTCGATGGCCAGGGCGCTCATCAAGTGCCGCGGTCGCCTCTTCCCCATGGGTTGGAAACACCTTCTGCGCGCGTTCAAGCACAACGACGTAGTGGACCTGATGCTCATCGCTGTCAAGCCTGAGTTCCAGAACAAGGGCGTGAACTCGTTGCTGTTCACCGACCTGATTCCCTGCTTCAATGCCAATGGCTACAAGTATGCCGAGAGCAACCGTGAGCTCGAACTCAACTCCAAGGTGCTCAAGCAGTGGGAATACTTCGAGACCGACCAGCACAAGCGCCGTCGTGCCTTTACCAAACCCATCTAAACAATCTCGAGCATCTGGAAACTCCAGACTGCTTGAATGCCAACAAAGAACTAAAAACTTAAAACTAACATAATTATGAACGACAAGATTCAAGTTATCACCAAACATGCACTCAACAAGAGTGATGAAACCCGTATCAAGACCTTGACATCCAGGGCTCTTGCTGCAAAGCATACCCTCGAGAGCGGTAGTGGTGCCGGCAATGATTTCCTCGGTTGGCTCCACTTGCCCACCAGTATTGACGAGAAACACTTGCAGGACATCGAGAATAGTGCAGCCCAGCTACGCAAGGACTGTGAGTTTGTCATCACCATCGGTATCGGTGGCAGCTATCTGGGCGCCAAATGCGTCATTGAGGCATTGAGCGACCATTTTGCCGCTTATAAGCCTGGTGGCACTAAGGTGCTGTTTGCCGGTAGCAACATCGGCGAGGACTACCTCTATGACCTGATGGACCTGGTGCGTGGACACAAGTTCGGCATCATCGTGATTTCCAAGTCGGGTACGACTACTGAGCCGGGCATCGCTTTCCGTCTCTTCAAGGACATGCTCGAGAAGCAGGAGGGCAAGGAATTTGCCCAGCGCAACATCATAGCCGTGACCGATGCCCATCGAGGCGCCCTGCGTGGCCTGGCTACCCAGGAGGGATATGTCACCTATGTCATCCCCGACAACGTGGGAGGCCGTTTCTCGGTGCTGACTCCTGTTGGTCTGTTGCCCATCGCCGTGGCTGGATTTGACATCCGCGCTCTGGTAGCAGGTGCTGTAGAGATGGAACGCGACGGCGACGAACAGATACTTAACTATGCCATTGCCCGTAATGTCCTGTACCAGAATGGCAAGAAGATTGAGATTCTCGCCAACTTCACCCCGCGCCTGCACTTTGTTGCCGAGTGGTGGAAACAGCTCTACGGCGAGAGCGAGGGTAAGCAGCACAAGGGCATTTTCCCTGCCAGCGTGGACTTCACGACCGACCTCCACAGCATGGGCCAGTGGATTCAGGATGGTGAGCGCACCATCTTTGAGACCGTCCTCAGTGTGGGCGACCAGCAGCATGAAGTGACTATTCCTGCCGATGAAAAGGACCTTGACGGCTTGAATTATATCGCTGGCAAGAATGTGGACTATGTCAACAAGATGGCCGAGCTGGGTACACGTGTGGCTCATGTCGACGGCGGCGTGCCCAACCTGATTATCACGATGCCTGCTGTCACCGAACGCTACTTGGGACAATTGATTTACTTCTTTGAGAAGGCCTGCGGTGTCAGCGGCTATATGCTGGGAGTCAACCCATTTGACCAGCCCGGTGTCGAGGATTACAAGCGCAACATGTTCGCCCTGCTGAACAAGCCGGGCTATGAGGAGCAGAGCGCCGCTATCCGTGCAAGACTGAAAATGTGAGAACTACAACATTAACAATAAAAGGAATAATAAAGGAAAACAATAAGTACAGCAAGTGCAGCATGATAACTACATGAAAACCTAAAACTGATACTTTGTGCGTTTTAGTGTATTTATTGCGCTCCTTTGGACTAGAAATTTTTAACGTAATATGATTTATCCGATTCTTTCGGCCGAGGAAGCCGCCGAATTTGTACAAAATGGCTTCACTGTGGGTGTTTCGGGCTTTACCTCGCCTGGTTGTCCTCAAGCAGTGCCCGTGGCCATCGCCGAGCGCGCCAAGCGCGAGCATGAGGCTGGTCGCGAGTTCAAGATTAACCTTTTCAGTGGCGCATCGACTAGCGACCACATCGATGGCGAGCTCACACGCGCCGACGCGTTGAACTTCCGCACCCCTTACCAGTCGCATCCCGACATGCGCAAAGCCATCAACGCTAATGCCATCCACTATAACGACCGCCACCTGAGTGAGTTGGCACAGGAGTTCCGCTATGGTTTCTACGGCAAGATGGACATCGCCATCGTCGAGGCCCAGAGCATCACCGATGACGGTGAACTCATCTTGGGTACCTCGATGGGTAACACCGCCACTTGGCTCAAGATGGCCGATAAGGTGATTGTCGAGGTCAATGACCAGATTCCCGAGACCATCCGCGGCATGCATGACGTCTATACACCCGTTGACCCGCCTTATCGTCGCGAGATTCCTATCTATACACCTCACGACCGCGTGGGTACTCCCACCGCCCATGTAGACCCCAAGAAGGTTATCGGCGTTGTCAAGACTTCGCTGCCCATCAGCAAGGAGGGTGCTTTCACTCCCGTTGACGAGGTGACAGCCGCTATCGGCCGCAACGTGTGCGCCTTCCTCGTTAATGAGTTGAAGGCCGGCCGCATCCCCAAGGAGTTCCTGCCCCTGCAGAGTGGTGTGGGCAATATCGCCAACGCCGTGCTCGATGCCCTCGACAAGAGCGATGACATCCCCCCGTTTGAAATGTACACCGAGGTGATTCAGGACAGCGTGCTCGAACTGCTCGAGAGTGGCAAGTGTAAGTTTGCCAGCACCTGCTCGATGACCTTCTCCAGTGGTGCCATGATGGAATTCTTTGAGAAGGGTGAGGCCCTGCACAACAAGGTGCTCATGCGTCCCAGCGAAATCAGCAACAACCCCGAAGTGGTTCGCCGTTTGGGCGTCATCACGAT
>JAEEGF011615079.1_pt1 | contig 10293 bp, 11 predicted proteins | sample 9134171 | NCBI WGS metagenome assembly JAEEGF01 (sample SAMN16246542, study PRJNA631951) | gut metagenome | biome: gut microbiome; feature: rumen; material: AP-attached | host: Bos | place: Iran: Karaj | collected 2018-10 | reverse complement strand
CTACCTTGACTACTACCCTGGCTACAGGGACGAGTCAACCATGAAGGTACAGAGACATGAGTCACTTGGCATCTACATCTTTGCCAAGCCCAAGAACCAGCGCGAGAAGGACTACAACGAGCGCATGACAGAAAAAGCCGAGGCGTTGCGTTGCCGACGCTACGAGTCCATTGTCAACGAGAGGTATGACTTCTTTGACAAAGAAAAGATGAAAGGCGACTTCCTTGCCTACTTCAAGCAGAAGGCTGACAAAAAGAACTGCAAGTGGCAGCACGTCTATAAACATTTCGCCAGATTCTGTAATGACAAGTGCCGCTTCGATGAAATCAACGTTGACTTCTGCAACAGGTTCCGTGAATACCTGATGACCGCACCTCAGACCATCCACACAGAACGCAAACTGCACATCAACTCCATTGCTGGGTATTGGTCAACTTTCCGTGCCGTGTTACATACCGCCTACAGGGAACACAAGATAATGGAGAATCCAAACGGCTTCTTGGAACGCATTGACACCATCCCAACGGAGAAAGAGCATCTGTCTAAGGATGAACTTGTCAAGTTGGCGAACACGCCTTGCAACTCTCCTGTATTGAAGACTGCCTTCCTCTTTGCTTGCTTGACAGGGCTGAGAAAGAGCGACATCAAGCAACTCACATGGGAGAACATACAGCCATACGGTGACGGAGGCATGTATGTCACACTCCGTATGCAGAAGACCAAGGAGCTGGTGAACAATCCCATTAGCGACGAGGCTTTGGAACTTATCGGTGAGAGAGGAACAGGACAAGTCTTTGTCGGCTTCACGGACAAACTCACCCAGACCCCCTTGAAGAACTGGCTGAAAACCGCTGGCATCACCAAGAAAATCTCGTTCCATTGCAGCCGACACACATTCGGTTCTCTACAAGTGGATGCTGGTACAAGCGTCTATACAGTCCAACACATGTTGGGACACAAGAACGTGGAAACCACTCAGATCTATGCAACCATGGCTGACGAGAGCAAACGAGAATCCGTAAACCGCATCACATTGAAACCAAGGATAACTCCACAGCTGAAAGTTGTCGGGCAGGGCTAAACAAGTTTCTTGGTTCTATTTCCTCCAGAAATGAAACCCAAAATGTTTTTTCAGGTCAAATATATGGAAAAATGAGAACCAACAGGATTGGCTCTCATTTTTCATTATACCTTTGTCGAGCATTCAAACAATGGCAAAAAAGAAGGATAAGGTCGAGTATGAAAATCATACTCACTTCAAGTATGATTCACAAATAAACATAAATCTCTGACCTGTAGGCGAAAAGGCTATACGCCATAAGCGAAATTATTCCTAACTTTGCAGCACAATTTTTGAAACAACGAACAATAATACATAATGACAATGAAAATAGATTCACCATCTTCCATCACTCCACGGGAGGCATCCATCCGGCTCGAATGGATCTCCACAAGAATACTGCCAGGAGTTGCAGTACTTCTTCTTTCAATTCCTCTTTGCCAGTGGGCAGACTCAATTTTGCCCGATGACATTGTTCCTGTCTATGCCATCTATATGATGTCAGTGACTATCCTATGGTCGATATACTTGGCTGTGCAGTATGCTTTCGTTGGAATAGCGCAGACGCGGAAAGCCAAGAACCAATGTACGATGGACAATAGCAATCCCCAAGACAGGAACGAGCAAACATCTATTCTTCTTTTGGAGGCAATGCCTGTTGTCAATGAACAAAATCGCACAGATACCATTTGTGAAGCAGAAACTGTCGAAGATATAAGCGAGACAGTGGTCGTAGAAGAGGTTTGTGCGGCAGGGACAGAAGAAATCCCGAAAGAAAACCACGCCAGCATAACCTATCAGCAAGGTATTGATGACTTCTATCAGAGTCAGGCAGAAAACCAGAAGAAGAAACTGGACACCATTCACGAATACCTTCTATACATCATGTCACCTTTTGTCTATGAGGAAGACATGGACGAGTTCTGCACCGACCTTTTGAGATTCGCTATGGATCACAACTACTGCCCAGAAGTTGAGTGGAAGAGATACAAGACCAAACTGAGCAGCTTCGATGTCCGCCATCTGGTATGGAGCATTGCCATAAGGTTGGGACTTGGCAAAGGCAAGGTTTATAGCAACGATGATTGCGCTTGCTACATCGAGCGTCGTTTTGCTTCATTGTGCGTAACAGCCAGCGGAGAACCATTGTCACATAGCACACTCAGGAACCTGACAGTCACATCCAACAGCGACCAGATACATTGTGACATTCAGGGGGCAGACGGACTGTTATTCCATATTCCTTCGCAACTGGGCTTAGAGAAAGGCTAAAGATAATCTCTTTCACTAATCCTGCCTCAATTCATAAACATCACATATTGGAGCCGCATCAGTAACCAAACTATGGTGTGGTCCTGATGAGACTATGCCCTTTTGCGCTGAAATCTTACCCAAAAAACAGCCGAAATCCCAATTGTCATTCATTATACTTACATGTTCGATATTGTCAAAATCCGCCTCAAAATCTTGTTTTATCCACGAATAACAGCCAAAAACAAGGCTCAACTGCGTGATTGTTTCGTGATATACCAATTTATTGGTGTCTGCTAAACAATACGTTGCATATCCGAAGTGCTTGAAACACAGCATTTCGGATATTTTGTTTTTTCTGTAAGCCCCCTATTTCATTTTACTCTTGTTTTTCCTCATTCTCAAGTGGTGGTTTGTCACATGTTGAGCTTATTTCATTCCACACTCTCTCTGGATCTTCCATAAAACCTGTAAAATCCACATAATACATCAGCATAAGACGTATCATTGTCACTATTTGCGAGAATGCACACTGCCTTTTTATCTTCCTGCTGATGATTGTACACAAAAGATTTGCTATCAGTACTACCCACGTCTGCACCTGTATTGCATTTATGCTGTCTCCATAGAAGAAATGAAGGGGAAAGTTCTGCTTCAGTTGCTTGTACAGACTCTCTATAGCCCATCTGCGCTTGTAAATTTCCTCTACATCTTCCAATGTCAGCTCAAAGTTATTCGTAAGCAGCACTACGGATTGCTTCTTGTCCCTGTACCATATCTCAATCCGTCTTGACTCATGTTTCAGGTCTCCCTTCTCAAACAACACCTTCTGATCCTGATATTCGACCAGACCATTGGGATTTACGTATGTAACAGACTCAAGAACCTTGTACTTGAGGTTTTTCTTCATCTTTGTCACATAGCACACGCCTTCATCCGTGAGCCTCTGGAACTGGGCATAGTCGATGTACGCCCTGTCCATTGCCAAGGTTGAGTCCTTGGGCAGATGGACATCTTTCAGAAGATAATGGTCATGTTTTGCCGCTGAGGTCAGCTGCACTACCATGGGGACGCCTACAAGGTACTTCATTACCGTATGAACCTTCATTCCGCCTTTCTTCTTGCCAGATTTAGGATGTCTTCCCACTCCTTTCAGTATGTTGTCAAAGAGACTGATGGTCGTGGAATCCATCATATACAGCAACCTCTCCCAGTCCTTGGCCTTTATTTCATCCTTGCCCTTCCTCTTTGGTCGGCTGTCCGCCAAAAACTGTCCGTATTTGCTCAGCAGATACGAATATACGCTTGCAAAGAACTCCTGGGGACGTCTCTTGTTGGCTTCGGCAAGGGTACTTCTGCGCACCATGTAGTCAATGCCAAGGTGATGAAGCTTGTGTGCCTCTGCCTGCATGCCGATCTCCAGTTCCCGCAGGGAATCAAAGTGTTTCAGTACGCCATACAACATGATAACCAGATGCGTATATCCATCCAGTTTCTTTACATAAGACTCACTTTTGAGCGTTTTCTTGCTGATTTCGCAGATTTTTTGCTTGTCAAGTAAATTTAGCAGCTGATTATATACCGGCTGTCCGGAAAAATTAGTAACTTTGCCCATGATTTATACTTTTTGTGTCGTAACTGCAAAGTTAAATCAAAGGGCTGACTCCACAAAGGAATCAGCCCAATTTTTTGTTTGGAGATTTAAGTTTTACCGGACACCAATAATACCAATTATATAAAAGTGGCTTGTCCTCCGATTCGTAACGGGGTTCCTTTGCAGCACGATTCCACTAAAAGGACTCGTGTATGTAAATGAACAAAGAACCACTTACGTTCAATGACCTTCCGCAGGTCGTTGCCGAACTTCGGGATGAAGTATCGGGCATGAAGGCGTTACTGCTGAACCTTCAGAACAGACCAACTCAGCAGAGAGAGAACAGACACCGCCCTGTCACACCAGAGCAGGTTGCCGAGTACACCAACATTCCCCTTGCGACCATTTATCAGAAACTAGCAAACAGGGAAATCCCCGGCAGCAAGCCTGGCAAGCGATGGGTCATCTACCTTGACGAGATTGACAAGTGGCTGGAGGCGAATCGCAAGAATCCCATTCCTTTGACGGATGAGGAGCAGAACGCTGCAATCCTTGCATCGCACAAACGTAAACCCAACAAATCCAGTTGGAACGATGAAGGTTTAGCTCGACGAAGTCAACCTATTGTAAAACCTTTTGATGGGGATAAAATCTAAAATCAAGCAATTATGTACGACCACAAAATTCATTACTGTTTCACGCTGTCCGAGGAACAGGTGAAGTATCTACGCAGCAAGAAGTACAAGATTGACCGCATGGAATGCTTCATGTCACTTGTAGAACTTGCTGAACGCGAAACGAAACATGTACAGATAAGCAAGGTTCAACAGGTTGAAATCTTGCCCGCCCAAGTGATGGTTGACAACACTCAACTTGCCAAGCTCTGGGATAAAGACCGCAAGACGGTTCCCAAACTTATAGAGGCAATGGAGGCTCTGGGTATTTCCTCTTCACATAAAGTGGGAGATAACCGCATCCATACGCTTCATGCTCTTTCTGGATGGTATGTAGATGGTAAGCTCGTCAAGAATCCATTTGCGACAAGAAGGAATGCCGACGGCTCTGCAATCGTCACCGCGGAAGTTCCACCTGCAAGGGTCATCACTATAGAGGTGTCAGATGACAATAACATTGGTGAGGAAGGTTCAGGATCTAATAGCGACAATTCCCAAGGTGGAAACGTGGGTGTGATTCAATCTGCTGATGGTAATGCTTCCCATACATCATTATAATCTAATGACAATGAAAACGTGGGTAAGTCAGAGACGGACGGAAAACTTTCCGAATCAACTCATAATGATAATTCCGCTCACTCTGACAGCACACCTTCTTCCTATGCAGAAGCCGATGGCAGTCAGAATGAAGGGAAAAGAAAAGACGAACTTCCAGCACAACAAGAGGTACAGCCTCCACAGCCAGACGGCATCCTATCTGATGGCAATGGAGATTACTATCAGAAGTCTGATGGCTACAACAACTCTAACGGCTACCAAAGTGACAAGTGACAGCCTTGAAGGACTCGGACTGCGGACTGCGACCTGCACCGCCCAACCATCCCAAGGGACGTTTGCCGATACAGGACACAAGTCAAGCCGAAACGGACTTCTAAGCCCTGACGGGAACTTCGGAGTTCAAAGCCCCGATATTTTAGAGGGACTTTTCGAGAAATCCTTTTGTAGTACAAAACAGGTGTCCCTGTTCTGTCCTCCTAAAAGTTTCTCTGGCTACTCGCAGGCTCGCAGACCGTGTCCTTCTTTCTAACAGTTTTATATTCATTCCCTTTCATTAAAACTCATTGACATGAAGAAAAAAAAGATAATCAAAAAGAAACCGACCAGAGTACATGCGTTCAGATGCACGGATGAAGTCTGGTCGCGACTCAAGGAACTTGCCAAGGAATGTGGCATAAGCCTGAACCGCTATCTCACTGAGACAGGCTTGAAGCATCACCCTCGTCAGAGACTCACCAAGGAAGAAGTCGATGCCTTGAACTCTCTGGCTTATGCCAGGACTGACCTGATAAAAATCAGCAATGTCCTTTCAAATATGACGGATGAGGAAAAGTTGAAGCTTTTCAAGTCGGAGAAGTTCATGACATGGTGGATAAAGTCTGTCGCAGAACTCGTCCAGCATTGGTACAGCATCGAAGAGAACATCTCATCTCCTGTGCTGACCAAAGAAAGGAGTGCCCTATGATTATGCTCGCAAGAGTTGTGCCATACGGCGGCAATGCCGTGAGGTACGCATTGGAAAAGGAGAATGCAAAAATGGTCAAGGTGAACCACATGCCAGAGGGTATCGACCCGACCGCCATCTGGTACATGATGAAGCATCACTGCCAGTTGCATCAGCAGGACAGAACTGTTGGGCGTAAGTTGGAACGCTCCATGGTCTCGTTTGTAATCTCCCCCTCAAAGGAAGAGGCAAAGGGCTTCACCATGAAGGACTGGCAGAACCTTCACGATGAAACGTTGGAAACATTGGATGCCATTGGACTTATCCCCAAGGGTATGAGCCAGGAGGTAAAGACTAATTTCCGCAACTCAATGAATGTGTCAGGCTTGCATTCCGACTCGAAGTCCGGGACGTTGCACCTACACATGGACTGTTGCCGGGTTGACCTTGATGGTAACACCAACGATGTTCACGATCTTCACATTAGGGCAATGATGGCTGCGGAAATTATCAACATGAGGCATGGGTGGAAACAGCCAAAAGAGATACGTAACATGCGGAAAGCGGAGATTGCAGACTTCTGCGAATACACCCTTCAGAAGATGCAGGAGTTTGACTTTGATTTCTACTTCAAGATGCTTCGCATGAAGGGCTATGAGGTGACACCTCGTTATGACAAGAGCAAGAAACTTGTCGGCTACACCATCGGCAAGAATGCCTCTGTGTTCAAGGCTTCTGAGATAGGTCGAAGATACATGGTATCGCAGCTTGAAGCCACATGGAAGAAGTTCCATCCGAAGCCTGCTCAGGTCGAAGTTAAGCCAGCGGCTCCAACCGCACCCCCAATCAGCCGTCCTGTCCGTCCGAATGCCCAGACAACGATTTCTACTCAGCCTAAGGTTCAACCGAAAGTCCAGCCGAAGCCTATGCCGTCCTTCACTGTATTCAACATCGATACGCCTAAAGGCAGCAAGGCTGTTGATATTTCAAACATTGTCAAGGACATCTTCTTCAATGAGGCACAGATTCCAGAAGACAATGATATTGTCACAATAGAGAATGTTGCCCACGTTGCAATGCTGCTCTTTGTCGGGTACATTGATGCTGCCACATCCTTGTCCGAATCATGCGGAGGAGGTGGCGGTTCTGCACAAGAGTCTGATTGGGGCAAGAAAGATGACGAAGATGAACGTCAGTATGCCCGTCGATGTCTCTTGATGGCCCATTCTATGTGTAAATCAAAACCAAAATCAGTAAAACGCAGCGGATTCCACCGCTAATAAATCCATACATATATGATTAAAAAGAGTAAAAACAAAGAGACCCAGCCCGACTTCGAGGAAATGATGAGCGAGGTCAAAGAGGACATTCAGGAGCATGATGCCGAACAGGAAATCATCAGTCGTGTTCCTGAACTGAAGGAACTGAGCGGCAATATCGATAAGGCTACCAATACCTGTGTGAATGCCACGCTCGGACTGGAGTCGGCAATTCAACAGTACCAACGTGCTGAAAGGAAACTGGATGATTCTGTTACAACCATCAGTGGTAAGGTTGACACCATCAACGAGCACATTGACCAAGTTATGGAAGATGCGCCCACAAAGTTGAAGGTGTCGGTGAATGTTTCTGACGCTGACTGGCAGAAGATGCAAGAACTCCATGCCCAATGGTTGGGGCAAGAGGAACAGAAACTTGCCGACCACAACCAACAGCAAGAAACGATTTGGCAGAAGCATCGCCAACGTCTTACTGACATTGTGAAGAATAACGAGGGCGTATGGATTTCTACGAAACTGTTTTACATTGTAGGTTCATTATCCCTTCTGTCAATCATAACGATTGCAATGGAGATAGCTTTCTATGTGTATTTCAAGTGGATTGCATGACAATGAATTCTCATGGATTCTCGGCTACAAGTCGCACATTATTCCAGGTGAAGAACAACGTTTTTATTTGGGATAATGCTTATACCGCTATTCGATATAAATCGAGGTGTAATCCAGACGAAGAATTGCCCATTATTGTTCAATGGGCTGTTCTTCGTTGAACTCCTGTTTCTTGATTCGTTGAATCAGGTAGCTGACAGACTTCGGGGTCTTAGAACGGCACTCTTTCAGTTGAGCTCCAAAGTCTTCGTCTGACAAGTCTGAGTTGAAGGCTTCTATTAGCTCGCTTTCTTTAGGAGAGTCAAGTATGATGCCATGCCGCTTCATCAGCGTACGTAACGCATGGATGCCTTTGTCATACTTTGGCTTTGCTTCCACAAGTTTGCGCATCAAGTCAAGCCCTGGGTCTCCAATGTGCATCTCATTGAGCATAGCAATCATGTAGAGCACCTTGGCATCTGGCGTCGCCATATCGAACACGTCGCCCATCTGTACGTTCACTTCGTCTGCCTCAGAGTAACGTTCAAGCATGGCTAAAGCGCGTGACTTCACGTAGAGGATCTCCTGACAACGGTGATTTTCGAGTACAGCATTTGCAAACTCCAATGCTTGCTCGTATTGGCCAGCATAGAGGCTAAGCAAAGCGGCAAGGAACTGTGATGTCCAATGATTTGACGTAAGCAGTTTTTCTGGGACACTCTCGATGCATCCCATGAGATTATCGTCACAGATGAGGGTGTCGAGGAATCGCTTTGCCTGCTGCATTGCCTCTTTGATGTCGCCAGTCTGAGCTTTCCTGTCCACCAACAAAAGGTATTGCTTGGCAGCTTCATCATAGTCGTGCTTCTGTAGCGCACCATAGACAGCCTTGCCACTCTCTATCTCGTTGTTGATGACCTGTTCATCGTTGTACCCACTTGCGTATGCAATGATCTCACGGCTTGTGTGAGCATACTGTGGGATAACATCCTTTGAGAGGAACAGTCCATCCAAAGACCGTACACGGCTGAGTGCAACGTAGAGTTGACCAGCTGCAAAGATTCCTCGGCTAAGGTCAAGTGACATCTTGTCAAATGTCATGCCTTGACTCTTGTGAATGGTGATTGCCCATGCTAACTTCAGAGGGTATTGGGTAAAGGTTCCCGTTACCTCCTTCTTCAGCTTGCGTGCTTCACGGTCGTACTCGTAACTCACAGAGTCCCACGAAGTACATGGAACCACATGCTGGTCACCATTGCTAAGTTCTACCTGAATCTCGTCTTTTGTGAGTTTGACCACTTTTGCCAAAGTGCCATTCGCCCACCGTTTCTGCTGATCGTTTCGTGTGAACATCACCTGTGCGCCTACCTTCAGTCGGAGGTTTAGCTCCACAGGCAACTTCTTGTCATCGAACTTTCCCGCGATGGTTCCCTCGTAAATGAACTCCTCTGCATCAATCTCAGCCAAACGTTGTTGGTTGATACCGTCAGCGGTCTTGTTGAGCGATGCTAACGTGATAACCATATCGTCTTGGCTTTGTGGTTGTTTCACACGCTGATTGAGGTGCATGATGTTCTCTGGAGTTACCTTATTCATACGAACATTCTCCAAGATGTGAAGGAATTGCTGGTCATCGTCCTGACGATATACCTTCTCGAATTCAATCTTCACGAGGCGCATGCGTTTGATCGCATCTGCCTTGTAGAAGAAGAAATCATCTGTCTGGTAGATGTCGTGGAGAAGCTCACGCTCTGCTCCCTGTCTCACAACCGGTGGCAACTGGAACATATCACCCACGAAGATGATTTGCTTACCACCGAAGGGCTGCGTTGTACGAAGCGCTTTGCGAAGAGTGTAGTCGATGGCGTCCACGATGTCACATCTTACCATTGATACTTCATCGATGATGATGGTATCTGCATGGAGAAGGGTGAGGATGCGTGCCTCATTCAGTTTTCCGCATGTTCCTGGCGTGCACACCTCCATCGGAAGACCGAAGAAGGAATGTATGGTGTCTCCACCTGCCAAGATTGCAGCCACGCCGGTTGGAGCCAGTGTGATAAACTGTTTGTTGACCGTCCTTTGCACGTTACGGAGGAATGTTGTCTTACCAGTTCCTGCACGACCTGTGAGGAAAAAGCTGCTGTTGGTGTTGGCAATGAGCTCGTATGCGAGCACCTGCTGCTGGTTCTGTGTGTCTATCTGTGTGTGTTCCATGTTCATCGCTGTTCGATTGCTGGGAGAATTTGGGTGAGACGTGTGTTGAAATCGCTGTCGAGGAAGCTTTTGTAACATCCGTCAATGAGTTCCTTAGCTTGGTTTTCGAGCTGATCTGTTGGTACCGA
>JAEEGF011588131.1_pt1 | contig 10294 bp, 6 predicted proteins | sample 9134171 | NCBI WGS metagenome assembly JAEEGF01 (sample SAMN16246542, study PRJNA631951) | gut metagenome | biome: gut microbiome; feature: rumen; material: AP-attached | host: Bos | place: Iran: Karaj | collected 2018-10 | reverse complement strand
TAAAGAAAAAAACAATGATATAGATGCTGGCCCAGCCTTTAGATCGGCGCAGCCAAACCCTGCGGGGCTAATGCGAATTACACGAATTTATCTAATATAATATTACGACTGGTATTATAATCTTCGTGGAATTGGCTTTGACAGCTAAAGGTTCGGTAAATTAGCGAAATTGGCTTCGCCGAGCTAAAGGTTCGCATTAAAAACGCTATCTGGGTCAATGCTATATCGTTACTAAAGAAATGAAGACTTTGTGCAAGATGGATTTCCTCAATTACCTCGACGATGTGCCCTTGTGGCTCGCCATACCCCTCGTTATCATCAATCTGGTGCTGTGGGGCCTGCTCATTTACCTCATCTGGAAAATCTGGTCGCGGCGCCACAACGATTAGCAAGCAGTCACCCCAATGATTGAACAAGTACATATCGCTCCGCATAATTAATTACACATTATATTAACAATTAAAATTTCTGAGTTATGAGACGATTTAAAACCCAATTAAACCTAGTAAGAGCGGCACTGACGCTGCTCATTGCCCTGCTCACGACCGGCACGGCGTGGGCATACAATATCCCCGACACGGGCTCGTGCGGTACTAATGCCACCTATACCATCAATGACTCCACGATGACCATCAGTGGTACTGGCGAGATCAGCAATTATGTTTTTACCAGTAAGGATTTCAGCGGTATCAAAAGCATCGTCATCAACGAAGGCCTTACCGATATTGGAAATAATGCTTTCTCTACAGACATGAGCCCGGACCTTACTTCGGTCAACCTGCCAGCCTCGCTAATAAATATCAATCGATTTGCTTTTGATAGATGCGCTGCACTGACTACGGTGAACATTGCCCCTAACTCGCAGTTACAGACAATCGGTAATTATGCATTCGCTGAGACTGGACTCACTTCCATTGACCTCAGCGGATGTCACAATCTAACGAGCATTGCAAATGGTGCCTTCTATGAGTCGCCACTGGGCGGTGCTGTTGATTTGAGCGGCTGTACCAGCCTGTCGAGTATAGGCGAATTTGCTTTTTATAAAACCTCTATCACCAGCATGAGCCTCCCCGCCTCGCTGATTAGCCTCGGCAATTCTGCTTTTGACGAATGCACAGCTCTCTCCACAGTGACTATAGCTGACGGTTCTCTACTGACAACTATCGGTACTGAGGCTTTTCAACAATGCCATTTCGAGAGCATCGTTCTGCCCTGCGCTGGACTAACCCGTATTGACAATTATGCGTTTAACCGATATTCTGGCCTGCAGAACCTCACTGAGATTATCTGTCTCACTGAAGAATCACTCTCAGTAAATAGAGAATTCAACCACAACCCTAATCAGGTGACGGTCTATATGTATGCCTCCAAAAAAGTGGCTTGGGAAGGTGCTAAAGCCGTGAAAGGTCTCTTTACCATCACTACCGATGAAAGCATTACCGACATTAATGGCAAAATCTATGGCGACTACTACGCTGAAGGCTCCGAAATCACCATCTCGACCAATCAGAGCGCTTATGGTTTTGAGGTCAATGGTGTTAGCGTTGATGCAGTCAGCCTGGGAAATAACCAATATCAACTGACCTTACCCAATAATATCACTACCGACAATGTGACGCTTAGTCCTATCACCTCCATTTACAGCATTACGGTGCCCAACTTTGCCCACGGCAGCGTGGCAAGTGACATGGCGACCGCCCTTGAAGGAACAACCGTAACACTCACCGCCACGCCCGACGATGGCTATGAACTTGAGTCTTTCACCGTGATGAACGGCGACACGCCTGTGGAGACCACCGCAGGAGCTAACGGCACCTACACCTTTGTGATGCCCGCCGGCGATGTGACTGTGAATGCCATCTTTACTTCACTCCTGGGTGAAGGCGATGGTTCAGAGGGAAATCCCTACATCATCAGCAGTGCTGAAGGTTGGGACTACTTCTGCGACTGCTTGCAGGACAACGACACATGGAACCGCTTCAGCGGCAAGACGGTGAAGTTGGGAGCTGACATCAGCATCACCCGCACGGCAGGCAGCAGTGACCATGAGTTTATGGGGACCTTTGACGGAGACTACCATACGCTGACCGTCAATATTACCGAGACCACGACACAGGGCACTGCGCCCTTCCGCGAAATCCGTGGCGCTACGATCAGGAAACTCATCACAACAGGTAGCGTCAATGGCACGTTGCATGCTGCCGGCCTTGTGGGCTTTGCCCGTGGCGACGCCAGTGTGACCAACACCATCGAGAACTGCAAGGTGGCCGCCAATGTCACCGTCACCACAGCCATCAACGGCAATTACCATTGCGGTGGTGTAGTGGGCCACGCCCTGAATTCTACGCTTAACATCAGGAACACCGTCTATTGCGGTGCCATCAGCAACAGCGGCAATTACGTCGGCGGCTTCCAGGGCTGGAGCGACGGCAACACCGTCAATCTGAGCAACTGCCTCTTCACGGGAAGCTACGAGGGCTATGGGGTGTTCCACCCCATAGCTGTCCGCGACATGAACACTGCCACCACAGCCACTGTCAACAACACATTCTATAGTGCAACACCCACTCTGACCGACGCGCAATACATCGCTGCTAACGGCACGAAGACCTTTGGTGTGACCGACATACCCGCCACGCTGGGCAGTGAGGTTGAGACCCTAAACTTCATGACCGTGTATGAGGGCGGTATATTCTTTGACGGCCTCTACTATGCCTCACCCGTCCTCTCCACCGACAGCGACGGTGCTTTTGTCATCAACAACGCAAGCGAGTGGGAGTATTTCTGCGAAAACCTGCAGGACAACGACACGTGGAACCGCTTCAGCGGCAAGACGGTGAAACTTGGTGCTGACATCAGCGTGACGCGCATGGCAGGTTCGGCCACCCACGATTTTTGCGGTACCTTTGACGGCAATCACAAGACCATCACGTTTAACTATGGTAGCGAGGCCGAGCCCGAATCGGGTATTTCGGCCCTGTTCAGCCACACCAGCAGCACCAAGCCCTTCGGCGTGGACACCATCTGCCCCGCCACAATCAAGGACCTGACGGTTGGTGGCACCATTTGGACCTCCAGCAACGAGGCTGCAGGCTTTGTGGGTCGCGTCTTCGGCACACTCAACTTGACGGGGTGCACCAGCAACATCACCATCAACTCCACCGCCGAATTCCCCGCCGGATTCATCAATTATAGCGCCAGTAGCTCGACGGTGAACATCAGCGGCTGTACCAGTAACGCCACCATCAATACCACAGCAAGCTATGGTGCAGGACTCGTTGGCCACCTCTTTGGCTCGGTTAACATTGAGCACTGCATCAGTAATGCCGAGATTACAGCAGCAGGTGGTGCAGGCGGCTTCGTAGGCCTCTGCGAACACGCTGTCGGCTTCAATGACTGCCTGAGCAGCGCCATCATTCACAGCGCCGACGGCAGCAATAGCGGTTTCGTCGGATGGAGCCGCAGCTCCGACTACCTCATCAGCTTCGAGGGCTGCGCTTTCAACGGCAAGCTGCTTCAGCAGAACGGTAGCGGCCACAGCAATGGCGGCTTCGTGGGCTGGAAGGGCGATGGCAAGACCGTCACCATCACCAACTGCCTCGTTGATCCCGCTGCCCTTGCTCAAGGCGAGACCATGGCTACCACCGGAAGCGCCACCTTCAGCCGTGAACACGCGGCCTATGCTGCCACCATCACCAACAGCTACTTCACCGATACGCTTGGTGCCGTTCAGGGCAAGCAGGCCCACAGCATCATCGCTGGCCAGGGTGTGACCGTTGGCTTCAGCGGCACAGCCGCTGAGTACGAGACGAGCGGTATCACCGCCTATGGTACTGGCATCATGTATAATGGCGTGCTCTATGCCGGAGTTAACGACGAGGTAAGCCTCAACCTGGACGGTTCGGACGATGGCTACAGCGTCAATGCGGGCACTTTGACGGGAGAGGAGAATCCCTTCCTCCTGCTCATGCCCGACGAGCGCGTGACCATCTCGTCAGCAGCCCAGTTCCCTCGTGGTGACGTGAACCAAGACGGTTACATCACCATTGCCGATGCAACCACCCTTATCGACTACCTGTTGAGCAATGAGAGCGCGATACCTGCCGAAGCTGACGTTAATGCCGACGGCGCCGTCACCATTGCGGACGTGACCGCCCTTATCGACTACCTGTTAGGTGGTACTTTTTAAGCATTAAACTCGAGATTTAAGATTCATAGCGAGGGTGACGCATTGCGCCGCCCTCGCTATATTAACGTGAGTTCGATGAAAATAAAGTGCTGTCAATCAACTCCTCCCCTAAGATAGGGGAGGTGGGATTCCTCCCCCGCCTGGGGGGAGGTGCCCGTCAGGGCGGAGGAGGGGGAGTGCGCCGGAGGAGTATGATTTTTCCTTGAATTATATTCTCGGGTGGCATCAACGCCCCCGCCCTAACGGGCACCCCCTCTAATCATAGAGGGGGAGATGCTAACGCGCTGAATCACATTGGAGATATCAACGCCCCCGCCGCTCACGCGGCACCCCCTCTTATCCAAGAAGGGGAGTTGCTAATGTCCTGATGGACAAACGACAAATTCATCGAATTCACGCTATATTATATTTGACATAGAGTTAGCCATCGGAGGACTTGTAGAGACGCAAAATTTTGCGTCTCTACACATCTGACACATTGGTTATCAAGACTTTATTGAGCTCGTGTTATTAGACAATTAGAGACGCAAGGGGATTGCGTCTCTAAGTTTGTTAATGACTTGGCGTGAAGTTCAAAGAAAAATCTTAGAATTCTGTGAACGACAGGGGCATGGTGGACTGGAAGCTGTCGAGGATGTAGATTTTCTCCTTGCCAGCGAGGATGAGCTCGATGGGATGGCCGTTTTTCTCAAATTCGAGGAAGGCCTGGCGGCATACGCCGCAGGGGGCCGTGGGCTCCTCGACAAACTCGTCACGTGTAAAAGAAGTGATGGCGACCGACTTTACGGGTACACCCGGGTATTTAGCCCCGGCAGCATAGAGTGCAGAACGTTCACCGCAGATGCCGGCGAAGGCCGCATTCTCCTGATTAGCACCGATAAACATCTCGCCGTTGTCGAGCTCCAAGGCTGCTCCAACCTTGAAGTTACTATAGGGTGAATAGGAGTTCATCGTGGCCTCACGAGCCATGTCCACCAATTTTTTTTGCTCTTCGGTGAGTTCATTATAAGAATAAACCCTTACCTTTGTGGTGATTTTCTTTTCAGTCATAACGAAATTATGAGTTTTTACTTTGAACGCAAAATTATAAATTTTCTTTCGATAAACAAGCGAATATTGTTTTTTTGCTTGATTTTTGGGCTTTTTTACACCATTTCGCTGTCTGCCCAGCCCACACGACAGGATTATTTGGACTACATTGACCGCTACAAGGGTGTGGCGTTGCAATATGAGATCGAGTACGGCGTGCCCGCCAGCATCACACTTGCCCAGGGCCTGCTGGAGAGTTATGTGGGTCAAAGCAAGATGGCTCAGGAGGCCAACAACCACTTCGGCATCAAGGCCTATCACTGGCAAGGCGAGGTCTATAGCGGTTACCGCAAATATGGCAGCCCCGAGGATTCCTACCTTGACCACGCTATCGTCCTCAAAGGCTCCCGCTACAGTGTGCTCCACCAGCTTGACGTGACCGACTATCGCAGTTGGGCTCAGGGGCTGAGGGATTGCGGATATGCCGAGGATGTGAATTACCCGACAAAACTCATCAACATCATCGAGAAGTATGAGCTGTACGCCCTGAACGGCGGCAAGCGCATGGACGGTTCAACGCCGAGCGTCAGCGAGAGCACCGAAGGCAGCAGCACACGCTGGCACCACCGTCAGCGCCGCCACCGCAGCCAGCAGACCGAGACCCAGCAACTGACGACGAACGAGGAGCAGCCGCAGACCTACACGCCTCTGGTTCAAGGCCAGGTTGCAGCGAGTACGGATAATTAGGTTTTAGGTTTTAGGCTTTAGGTTTTAGGTTTTAGGTTTTTTTGGGGGGGTGAATTTTTTGTGAAGAAACTAAAAACCAAAAACTAATCCACCAATAGAAAAATATTATTATCTTTGTGGGCAATTAGAATATACTATTAATGTCAAACCTTTTAAAATAGATTTTTATCATGTTCGGAAAATTTCAGGAACATCTCCAGAAGGAGCTCGCCGACATCCAGGCTGCCGGTTTGTACAAGAATGAACGTATCATCACCACGCCGCAGCGCGCCGACATCAAGGTGAAGCCCAATGACGAGGTGCTGAACTTCTGCGCTAACAACTATCTGGGACTGAGCGACAACAGCCGCTTGATCAAGGCCGCTACCGAGACCATGTCCCACCACGGCTACGGTATGTCATCGGTTCGCTTCATCTGCGGTACCAGTGATATCCACAAGGAACTTGAGACTGCCATCGCCGACTACTTCCACACCGAGGACGCTATCCTCTACGGCTCATGCTTTGACGCCAACGGCGGTCTGTTCGAGGCCCTGTTGACCGAGGAGGATGCCATCATCAGCGACTCGCTGAACCATGCTTCGATCATCGACGGCGTGCGCCTGTGCAAGGCCAAACGCTACCGCTATGCCAACGCTGACATGGGCGAACTTGAGGAGTGCCTCAAGCAGGCTCAGGAGCAGCGCTTCCGCATCATCGCAACTGACGGCGTGTTCTCGATGGACGGCAACGTGGCTCCCATGGACAAGATCTGTGACCTGGCTGAGAAATATGACGCCATGGTGATGGTCGATGAGTCACACTCGGCAGGTGTCGTTGGTCCGACTGGCCACGGTGTAGCCGAGCAGTTCGACATCTATGGCCGCATCGACGTCTTCACCGGTACGCTGGGCAAGGCCTTCGGCGGTGCCATGGGTGGCTTCACCACTGGCCGCAAGGAGATCATCGACATGCTGCGTCAGCGCTCACGTCCCTACCTGTTCAGCAACAGTATCGCTCCCGGCATCGTGGGTGCCAGCATCGAGATGTTCAAGATGCTCAAGGAGAGCAACGCCCTGCACGACAAGTTGGTCGACAATGTGAACTACTTCCGCGACAAGATGATTGCCGCCGGTTTCGACATCAAGCCGACCCAGAGCGCTATCTGCGCCGTGATGCTCTACGACGCCAAGCTGTCGCAAGACTTCGCTGCCGAACTGCAGAAGGAAGGCATCTACGTTACCGGCTTCTACTATCCCGTTGTGCCCAAGGGCCAGGCCCGCATCCGCGTGCAGGTATCGGCCGGTCACGAGCGTGAGCACCTCGACAAGTGCATCAACGCCTTCATCAAGATCGGCAAGCAGATGGGAATCATCAAGTAAGGCTTTAGGTTTTAGGCGATAGGTTTTAGGTTTTAGGCGATAGTCATCGTACTAAAAACTAAAACAACAACAATAAATACAATAATGACAATTTGATTCAACAACATAATGCATTATTAGATTGTATTTGTTGTACTTATTGTTTTCCTTATTGATAATGAGAGACTAACAATCATTATAACACCCAGAAAAAACCTCATGTTGACGGTCGCAGGTGCATCCACCCGCGACCGTTGTTTATAATATTTCCACTTGCTGTTACAGGCGGGATTTCTCGTCGTTGCCGGCACCGGTACCTTTGTACTTGCTGCGGGTGACGTTGAATTTGTAGGTCACGGTCATGCCGATGGTACGGTCAAAGTTGTAGCAATCCTTGGTGCAATTGGTGCCGATGCCGTAGGTGGTCCAGCGTTCCTGGCTGGTCTTGAAAACGTCGTCGGCATAGAGGTTGACCAGCAGCGCCTTGTTAAAGAAGGATTTGTTGATACGCGCCCCAACCGTCCAATAGTGCTTGACGCTCTGAAACTCGTCATCGGCATCACTTGCGACACGCACACCCAGTACAGCTGTCCAGGAACGAGGAAGGATAAAGGTATTCCTCAGTTCAAACCGCCACAGGGGCTTGTGATGGGTCAAACGAGAGCCATACTGCTCGGCATCAAAGAAGACCTTATTGAAACTCAATGTCACCGTTGGGCGATAGACACCGAAGCGCGGTGCAGCCACCAGCGAGGCAAACAAGCGCTGAGCATCGCCATAGTTGCGGGTACACAGCAAGACGTAGCGCTTGTCGGGCTCCAGCACAGGCACCCAGCACATGGTGCTCTGGCTGTAGGTGTAACGCACTTGCAGACTCAGCCACGAGTAGATGGCCGACAATTCCAAACGATGGTTCAGTTGCGGACGCAACAGCGGGTTGCCACCCTCGTAGGTGTAACGGTTATCATACTGGATGAAGTTGCGCAACTGGAAATAGCTGGGTCGGTTGATGCGACGGCTATAATTCAGTTGCCAGTTCCACTTGTCCTTCTTCCAGGCGACGGAGGCATTGGGGAACCAGTCGTTGTAGGTACGACTGGGTTCCGCCTCATGAACGCCTGACGAATAGTAGTCGGAGCTGATGTGCTCAAAGCGCAGTCCGGCACCGAAGGTAAAATTGCCCAGGATGAAGTCATACTCGGCAAAGCCCGCACTATTGTTCTCGCGAATGCGCGTGTCGGTTGACAAATGGGACTGATCGTCGTTGGAATAGGTGCCGTCGGTACGGGTAAAAGTCAACTCGGTACCGATGCTAGCGGTACCTTTCCACAGGGGGTGACTCAGGATGAGTTTGCCGGCGGTCATCTGGTTACGCTGGCGGCTCTGGGTAAGCACATGGCGGTCATCAAGTTCATCGCTTAATTCAGTGCGTTCATCAGTATTGCGTTCATTGCGACAATACCACGTGCCGTTGAAGTCGATTGACAACTCGCCCACCGTGCCCACATAATACATGTTGACATCGTGCAACGGATTTTGTTTGCGGTTGACAAGGGCATCATACCAGACGCTGCCCTCAAGCATACCGTTGTTCCATATCTGTTGCTCACCGATGACACTGCTATTCTTGATGTTGACACCGCTCACGGTGTAAGACGCGCCCAGCGAATGGTTGTCGTTGATATCGTAATTGAAGCCTACTTGCTCATAATGTGACTTACTGCGGTACTTAGTGTCACCCGTCTGACCGACATGCACCGTGCCATCCTCCAGGAACAAGTCATTATTGATGTTATTGTCCTCACCCATCCACGCGCTACGCCAGTAACCCTCGGCAAATAATTCCAGGCCGTGAGTGCGGTATTTCACGTTAATATCCTGATATCCGCCCCACTCGTGGTTGTTGCGCACGTTGGTGATGGTGCTGACACTGAAGCCGTCGCCTTGGGGCTTGACTGTGTAGATGCGGATGACGGATGACACATTCTTTCTGTATCGGGCACCTGGGCTCGTAATCACGTCGATGGACTTGATGTCGCCCGACTTGAGTCGCGACAACTCGGTATTGCTCTGAATCGGGCGGTTATTGATGTAGATGAGCGGTGTGCCGCTGCCAAAAATGCTCACTTGGCCGTCGCCCTTGACATCGACGCGGGGCAACTGTCCCAGCACGTCGATACCTGTACCCATATCGCTGAGCACCGTGCCAGCAACGTTGACCGTCATGCCGCCAGTGGTCATCTGGTACTGGGGGCGTTCGCCCTTGACGGTTACGCCATCGAGAGCATATTTATCGGGTTGCATTTTGATGGTGCCCAGGTGAGGGGTCTTGCAGTGGCGATAGACGGGACGGTAGCCCACATAGGTGATGCGGGCGAGGACGCCGCTCTGGTCGCAGGGGATGATGAACAGGCCGCTCTCGTTGGTCACGCCGCCGGTGATGAGGGTAGAGTCGCGTGGCGAGAGCAGGGCGACGTTGGCGTAGGGCAAGGGCTGGCCCGTCTCGTCAAGGACGGTGCCCTTGTAACGCGTCGAGGCCTTCTGCGGGCACTCGACAGCGATTTCCTTGCCCTGCACAGTCATCTTGATGGGATAAAAGCCGATCAGTTGCTGGATGGCGTCTGGCACCGACTTGTTTTTAACCGAAGTCGTCACCCTGAAGTCCTCCAACTCGTTGTAGAGGAAACTGATATTGTATTCCCCACTCCGCTCGTTGAGCCACTTGAGCGCCTCGCTCATCGACACGTCATTGAATGTCCGCGTCACCCGCTGCCCGAAGACGGGAGAAAACAAAGATAGAACTGATAGAAAGAATAACGTATATAATCGATTCATGCTTTTTTATCTGAGTTTTTATTTGACAATAGAAAATTTTCATGTATCTTTGTATTCATAATCAAAGCCATTCCAATTATGACACCAATACAATTAAACGCAGAAATATATCGAGCTATGGGCGTGATAGCTGAAGACGAAGCACTGCTTAAAC
>JAEEGF010386473.1_pt1 | contig 10294 bp, 7 predicted proteins | sample 9134171 | NCBI WGS metagenome assembly JAEEGF01 (sample SAMN16246542, study PRJNA631951) | gut metagenome | biome: gut microbiome; feature: rumen; material: AP-attached | host: Bos | place: Iran: Karaj | collected 2018-10 | reverse complement strand
CGCCATGTCCGAGTACCTGAAAGCATGCAGAGGCATGCTGGGGGATCCGAATCAGATTATCGTGGGGGCCGGTACCGAGTATCTGTACACTCTGCTGATTCAGCTTATGTGCAGAAATAAGAAAATCTGTCTGGAAAACCCAGGCTACAACAAGTCTGAAAAGATTTATACCAATAACGGTGTTTCCTGCTGTCATGCTGGAATGGACAAGGAGGGACTTATAATAGATGAACTGCGTAAAAGCGGGGCGGACATTGTTCATGTAAGCCCGACACATCATTTTCCGACAGGCGTGACCATGCCTGTAAGCAGAAGATATGAACTGCTTTCCTGGGCAAATGAAAAGGCGGAACGTTACATCATCGAGGATGATTATGACAGCGAATTCAGAATCAACGGCAGACCGATACCGCCTCTAATCAGTCTGGACGGCTGCGAGAAGGTTATCTATATAAACACTTTTTCCAAAACACTGGCATCGACCATACGTATCAGCTACATGATTCTTCCGAAAAAACTGGCTAATCTTTTTTACAGAAACCTTTCATTCTATTCCTGTACCGTATCGAACTTTGAACAGTACGCTCTTGCCGGTTTTATCAGCGGGCAGTTTTTTGAAAAGCATATAAACAGAATGAGACTTCTGTACTCCAGAGTTCATCGTGATGTCGTATCCTGCATCAGAAAACATCCTGTATCAGAAAGCTGTGAAATTATTGAAAATGACAGCGGTCTGCATTTTCTGCTGAGAATCCGTACGCAGCTTGGAGACAGAGAAATGAAGCAGAGACTCAATCGGAAGGGGATAAATATAAATGCCCTGTCTGAATATTTCTGTGAAGGTGTAACCAGGGATCTGCATCTGTTTCTGGTAAATTACTCCAATCTGACCACTGATAAAATCAATAAAGCTCTAGATGCCATATATCAGGTACTGACGGAAAAAACAGAAGAGTAGTGTTCCAATTTCCTTAAATATCTTACGGACTAATGGATATTATTGGAGAGGTGTTTTCTGTCAGCCGATAACTGACATAATCCGGAAAGAACAGACATTCCTGTGATTCTGCAGGTAATTACGGTGGAGTGCTCTTTTTCTGTACAAAAAGAAAGTTTAATTCAATTTATTGGTAAATTCAGTCGTGATGAGGCTCCCGCAATTATCACGATATAATGAACAGGATAAGAATAATTATCAAAAAATCAAATAAACATCCCACTGTAGCCTCCTGTGTTTCAATCTTCCTGACGAGTGGCGGGCTTTGCAGCAGTACACTCCCGGAATCTTAGAGATCGGAGATGAGGCCGGTTCTTTTTTCCTAACCTCTGTTCTGATATTTTTAATATACCATATAAAAAATATTCACGCAACCGAAAAAACTTTAAAAACAAAGGTTTTTCACAAATCCTGATCTCCACTGGTTTTCGGTATTTTTGCGGTTGAAAAAAATATTTAATCAAAAATGTCTGATAATCGTGTTATTAAGGTAAAAATGACAGAAGAAACACATTATTCAGGGTATACCTGCAAAGATTGTTTTCTGATAAATAATATGAAATCAAGGGATTTAAAAGAAGATCTGAAATCTAATGGCGGTGAGGAAGGGATTTGAACCCTTGATACGCTATGAACGTATACACGCTTTCCAGGCGTGCTCCTTCAGCCACTCGGACACCTCACCAAAGCACGAGTAATTTTATCTTTTTTTTTCATGATTGCAAGAAAAAAAGTAAAAAACTTCAGCTGATTGTCTGAAAAATGTGTGTTTTGCACGCTTTATAGTCATTCCGTATCTTTTGTGACCGAAAATTTGAGCAGACTTTTTGGTATTGCTAATTTTTTTTTGAAAAAAATTTGTGTTAGGTATTGCTAACGAATATGTGTTGTGTTAGCATAGCGTAACAAAATTTGTTAGGTAATGCTAACATAATTTGATGATTAAGGAGGCAAACAAGAACCTCCGGATAATAATAGACATGTGACTGCATTGGAAAACAGAGTGATGTCTGACTGCTCAAACAGGTCCGGAATCACAGACTGATATTCCGGAATACAATGTAATCATAGGTTAATGAAGCTGTTGTACGTTATTAAAGGACAGTGGTACGAATGTGCTGATGTCGGGCAGGGGATGAATATGTCTGCGATTGAGCCGCAGAAAACAAATGTTCAGCCTTTTGTCCGAAGGAATGCTGCGAACCGCTGTCGGCTATAAGAGAAAAAAATGATACTTAAAGATATGAAGGTAGGTCAGAGAGGCAGGATAATCAAACTGCATTCAGAAGGAACATACAACCGCCGTCTCTGTGAAATGGGTTTTATCCCCGGAACCGAGTTTACCGTAACACACTGTGCTCCGCTCGGCTCTCCAATGGCAATTGCCGTTAGAGGTTATGAAATAATTGTAGGTATTGAAGATGCCCGAAAGGTTGAAGTGGAGACAATATAAATGAAAGAATTTCGTGGATGCTGTGCTACCGGTTCAGACAGAGTTTCCGGAAGTATTTCGCCAAAGACTCAGGAAAAGAAGGCCGACCTGAGACACATCATGCTTGCAGGTAACCCTAACTGCGGTAAAAGTACTCTGTTCAACCGTCTCTGTAATCTGCATGTCCGTACAGGTAATTATCCTGGTGTAACCGTAACCCGTCACGTCGGTTCATACGGTGACAACATTCAGCTTATAGATCTTCCCGGCATATATTCATTAAGCAGCGCCTCAACAGATGAACTTGTTGCAAGTCTTGAACTGCTGGATAATGATGCCGAACTTATCATCAACGTCATTGACGCCACATCTCTGGAAAGAAGTCTTTATCTCACCCTTGAGCTGAAGATGCTCGGTGTACCTATGATGATCGTCCTGAACATGTGGGATGAGGTCAAAAAACGCAATATGTCAATTGACCTCGATAAACTCTCAAAATTCCTGGATGCAGAAATTCTGACCGTCAGTGCCGCCACCGGCGAAGGCATTGATGCTCTTGAAGACTGTCTGCGTAATGTGAAGTGGGGACTTGAGGAACCTGAATACCTCGGATCTGACAGAATCGTTTCAGAGCTTCGCAAGGTAGTTGACGTTACTCCGAATCTATACAAGGGACACAGTCTCTTTTTTGCAAAGAGTGCCGTTATAGGTGATACCTATCCTGAAGCTCTCAACAAAGTGCCTGAATGGTGCGCCGCCGTTGAACAGGCAAGAAATGCCATCGCCAGCGGATACGATTCCGTTTATCATGCCTTTGCCGCAGACAGATACGCCTATATTGATACGATTATCAGTGAATGTGTTTCAGGCGGAAAAGCGGAAACTTCCAAAAAGAAGAAAAGAACCCTTACCGAGGCCGTAGACAATATTGTTCTGGACAGATTCCTGGCTTTCCCTATTTTTATTCTGATTATGTGTGCTGTTTACTATATTTCCGTAAGCTGGCTTGGAAGTATTGCGACAGACTGGGCCAATGATTCACTGTTCGGTGATCAGGTGATTCCTTTTGTAAGGGATTTGCTGAGTTCTCGAGGTGCTTCTGAATGGCTCACCTCTCTCGTCAGTGACGGTGTCGTCGGTGGCGTGGGTGCCGTCCTTGGTTTTGTACCGCAGATGATTATCCTTTTCTTTCTCTTATCTGTTCTCGAGGAATGCGGTTACATGACCAGGGCGGCGTTTATTCTCGATAGAATATTCAATCTGTTCGGTATGAGCGGACGTGCCTTTATTCCATATCTTATCGGTTCTGGCTGCGGTGTTCCGGCTCTGATGACCGCAAGAACACTGGGATCTGAAAGTGAAAGAAGAATAACTCTGCTGACCACTACAATGATTCCGTGCAGCGCCAAGCTTCCGGTTATCATTACCATGGCCGGAGCCGTATTCAATGACACGCTGGTGTTCAATCTTTTCGGTTCAGAGGTAAGACTCTTTGCTCCGGTAATGTATCTGTCAGCTGTGTTTATGGTTATACTGTCAGCCTTTATCCTGAGCAAGTTCGGTCAGTTCAGACATTCAGCCTCCTCTCTGATGCTGGAACTTCCTTCATATCATATTCCGATGCTGAGAGTAATACTTCTCTCCATCTGGCAGCGTGTGAAGGGATATGTGCTGAAGGCGGGCAGGGTAATATTCCCTTGCGTGACAGTTCTGTGGCTGATTTCTCATATCGGTTATGACGGCAACGATAACAAGTTTGTCATGCTGGACGATTCAGATACCGAATCAAGTCTGGTTGCCGATATCGTTAAACCGGTATCTGGAGTGTTTGCTCCATTGGGATTTGATGACTACAGAGCCTCTGTATCAGTTATAACCGGTCTTATCGCCAAGGAATCCATTATAAGTACCATGGCCGTGTTTGTCGGTGTTGATGAACCTGAGGAACTTGAAGATGATGCTTCATCAGAAGATGTTGCTGAAAATGAAGAACAGCAGAATGCCTTCTATACCGCCATCAGAAACAATATGTTTCATATTGATGAACTCGGTACAAAGGGACTGCTTGGAGCTCTGGCTTTCGTAATATTCAACCTGTTTACCATTCCGTGTGTTGCCGCAGTAGGTGTGCTTAAGAAGGAAATAGGCAGTCAGAAGCTCTTCTGGCTTGCAATTGCCTACCAGATCGGTTTAAGCTATGGCGTCGCTCTTGCGGTATACCAGTTCGGACTGCTGTGCATAGGTGAACCGTTTACCTTATGGACAGGTGTTGCGATTGCTTTGCTGCTGGTGATTGCCTATATACTCTTTATCAAGAAGGCTCCACAGACTCAAGAAGCAATCAGTTTTGAGTTTATTAAGGAATAATTCCTTAGAGACGCTGTTCAGTAAGCAGTAATTTTGAAAAGAAGAACCTCTTTGGAGGTTCTTCTTTTTTTCGTCTGCTGAAATAAACTGTGTCGTGGGATAATAACGATGACAGCGCCTTTCTGTGCTTCAATCATTTTATGAACAGCGAACCATGGAAAGTATTTTCCCAGACGTGAACAGTCGATTCAGAGTAGGAACGTGATGCTGAAGTTTATAGGTATCGTAGCGGAATTATTCCACGAATTAATTGCAGACAGCAGTTACCACGTTGATAAAATGTGTTTTATAAAAATAATTTTTGAAGAAAATACTTCAAAGGCAAAGCTCATTCCAGACCTCTGATGAAATTGAGAACCGAATGCATCAGTATACAGAATAAAACATCAGTGCAGATGTTTCTGTAACGATGATTTGCGCGGTGATTACAGGACGATAGGTTGAAACTGATAAATATCAGATATTGTTGATGTGGTTCATCACGGATTGCGGCAGTTCGAATTACGGTAAGGCCTGAAAGTGGAAAAAGACATGTCTGATACATGTCTTTTCCACTTTCAGTTTTGAAATTTTAATATCAATCAAATGCATTTTACCGGACGCGGCAGTCCTGCAATTTTGGTGGCAATCAGAGCCGGTCCGTCAGGAAAAAGCCTGTACAGATAACGGCTTGATCCTTTTTCCGGGCCGAATTCCTTTTCCATTGCCTTGACCAGAGCTCTGATGGCAGGGGATGTATTGTATTTTTCGTAGAAAGCTCTTACAAAAAGAATCACTTCAGTCCTTTCCTCGTTGAGTTCAAGACCTTCAGCTTCAGCTATGTGGCGTGCAACATCCATATCCCAGTCTGAAAAATTCTTAAGATAACCGTTATCATCGGTTTCAATAATTTTTCCGTTAACTTCCATTATTTCAGCTCCTGTCTCCGGAATCCCGGCATAGATAATCAGTAATAAAAAACCGGCCATTTTATGTTTAGCTGCATGGCCGGAGATTTTTTCATGAGATCATGAAACTGCGAAGCCGGATTTATCTTCCAAGCTTGGTTTCGATGAATTTAACCGCAGTATCGACAACTTCCTGAATTGACAGGGTGGTTGAATCAAGTACCAGAGCATCATCGGCAGGCTTAAGCGGGGCAGTGGCTCTGTTGCGGTCTCTGTAGTCGCGGTCGGCAATTTCCTTAAGGATTTTGTCGTAATCGGCAGCAACTCCGCGTGATTCCAGCTGAGCTACGCGACGGCGGGCTCTTTCTTCAGCACTGGCATCAAGGAAGATTTTGGCTGAGGCGTCAGGGAATACGACGGTCCCCATATCCCTGCCGTCGGCGATAAGTCCCGGATTAACGGCAAAATCACGCTGTCTCTGAAGCAGGGCTGCGCGAACCTTAGGCAGTACTGCAATCTTTGAAGCGGCTCCTCCGGTTTCTTCGGTTCTGATAAATGATGATACGTCTTCGCCGTCAAGGATAACGGCAACAGCATTGTTCACTTCTTTGAATGAAAGGTTGAGGCCTGATGCCAGAGCACTGAGTTCTTCTTCAGCATTAAGAGCGATACCCTTCTTAAGGGCCGCATAGGCTAAAACTCTGTAAATGGCGCCAGAATCAAGAATGGCAAAACCGTATTTCTTGCTCAGTCTGAGGCACAGTTCTCCCTTGCCGGCCCCTCCCGGACCGTCAACCGCTATTACGGGAACATTATTCTGCATTATTCTTCTCCGTTATGATTTCCTTTTTAATGTGGCAGGCTGTTTCTGTGTTTTCGGCAATCTGAACCGGATGTCCTGTCTGAAAGGAAAATCTTACTTGTGATGTCGTGAATTAAAAGAACTTCATCATAGATTAAGAAGGGGAATTTTACAAGATTAAAGCTTTATTTTTGATGTTCTTAGGAACGTCCTGTGTGCCGTTTAAAATATTTGAAAATTTTATTGAACGACCGGAATATTGAACTGTCTTATTTCTGTACAGAAAACAGCCGTGCAAAATATGACCGTTTCATCATTTACGATAAGTAACGGAGATGTTTAGTACAGGTAACATGAGCGTTCTGTTAAGATTTAAATAAGTGCTTATTCGGTATTTTTCTGACAATGGAGGAATCTCATATCATGAAGACAGTAAAACATTTTCTGCTGGCACTTGGACTCGGCATGGGACTTTGCGGGGCTTTCGCTTCTGCTGATGTCGCGCCTGCTTCCGCACCTGAGGGCAATGACGGTAAGGTTGAAAAAATTACCGCATCAAGGGCTGAAGTGCTGATGGTTCTTGACAAGAGCGGATCAATGTATGACATGACTAATGATACCATCGGCGGTTTCAATTCCATGATACAGAAGTATCGTGACATGAAGCTTCCGGTACGCGTTACCACCGTACTTTTTAACGACAAATCAAAGGTTCTCCACGACAGACAGGATATAAACACCATCAGGGAACTTACCGGAGATGACTACACTGCATCAGGTACCACAGCTCTGCTTGATGCTCTCGGTCAGAGTATTACCAGACTGTCTGAGGTGCCTGACGTAAAGGAGGGCAAGGATACTCAGGTGGTAGTGGTCATTATTACCGACGGTCAGGAAAACAGCAGTAAGGAATACAAGAAGTCCACCGTAAAGAACATTATTGAAGACATGCAGAAGAAAGGCTGGAAGTTCATGTTTCTCGGTGCGAACATTGATGCCGTATCTGAAGCCGGCTCACTTGGTATAGATACAAACAATGCCGTAAAATACAGGAATACAGGTTCAGCAGTGCGTTCAAATTATGATGCCGTGGTTAATTTTACGGTTGAAGCAATGGAGGCTCCCGCTTCAGGCAGTATGAAGGGAAACTGGAAGGACAGCGTAGAAAAGGATGATACTCCTGAAAGCGAGGCTCCTGAATCCGCACCGAAAACCGGAGCTCCTGAAAAAAGTCTCAGGGGCGTGAAATAACGGCGCTTCCGGAAAGATTTGTAAATTCAAAGAAACTGCTTCTGGGGCAGTTTCTTTTTTTGAACTTAGGATACATATCCGGTTCATGATTAAAATAACGGAAATGTTTCGTAACAGATGGTAACGGTCATCATACCAGAGCATTCCGTGGATTTTAATTGTTTTTTGTCTTTTGTTGTTCTTCTGTGGCAGAAAAATACTGATTTTCAGAAAGCTTACAGAAAAATAAAATATTATAAAACTGCTTAAAAATAAGGCATTTATGCTGTTTTTGTATGATTAGTAGGCAAACAGAATGCTTTTTACAAAAAAATAGCATTTTTTACTTTACAAGTTTTTTTGAAACCATATAATACACACATACACAGCGGACAGATGGCAGAGCGGTTGAATGCACCGGTCTTGAAAACCGGCGACGCGAAAGCGTTCCTGAGTTCGAATCTCAGTCTGTCCGCCATTCTAAACATTCTCCTTCGCAGATACTGCGAAATCATTTAAATCCCTGAAGTTTCCGAGTCCTTAAGTATGTTTTAGTGCTTTTGTGTTTCTTTATTTTATTTAATTGTCTGATTTTGAAATGATGCCCTGCATGGAGTTTCTGTATTCTCCGGTGACGATATTACGCTCCTTTCATTTTTTCGGTAAATGGCTGCGCATTTGAATGTTCTTATTTCTGTGCGGTGAACGGACGGAATCATCTTCATGGTTTTGACGGTTATTAAAGTTCATACCGTACAGATGAGTAATGTCCTGGTCGCAAAATGGATTGTGGAATGTCTGGAACCTGAAAACGAAACAGTCTAAAGTTTTTTCGGAATGATTATCGCTTCGGCATTAATTTTTTCTGTGGAGGCTGTGACAGCATGGATGATTTCCCGATAGTGCTGTTTTAGTTCCTGATTATGAAGATAATTAATAAGGCTCTTTCGAAAATATCAGGTTATGTCAATCCGGTTTTTCAGTAAGGATAGACTCTGTGGCAGGTAGCATCAGGTGATATGATATTCAGGTTTATCTGAACAGATAGAGCGTTTTTTAGGCGTTCAATGCATTTTTGTTTACAAAATATTCATTCGAACAAAATATTGGGATTTTTTTCAAATTAGGTGTTTACAAGCTTTTAAAAATCTATATAATACAACACATACACAGCGGACAGATGGCAGAGCGGTTGAATGCACCGGTCTTGAAAACCGGCGACGCGAAAGCGTTCCTGAGTTCGAATCTCAGTCTGTCCGCCATTCTAAAGGTTCTTAAACCTGTCTTTTAAATCCTTTTAGACCCCCTTGATAAATTTTAGAACAGGCTTTTCTGTTATTGTATTCCGGTGTTTTTGTATCTTATCTGAATTACTGATTTCCGGTTCTGCTTTCAGAAAAATTTCGGTATGAAACGTTCAGACCGGAACGGCTGATTTACTTCCGTGATTTCCTTAAGCCTTCCGGCAACCTGTAACATTCTTGTTCCGTCAGGATTATACGGCCACAAAGAATTTAATCATAAAAATCCCGGAAACAACATAGGTAAGGGGAGTAACCTCCCTGAACTTGAAGGACATCATTTTAATTACGGTGTAGCAGATTAATGCCAGACCTATGCCGTTACCCACGGAACCAGATATCGCAATGGTGAGAATCATGATAAATACCGGAGTTACCTGTTCAATGTCCCTGAAGTCGATATTGGCAAGTCCCTGCATCATCACGAGACCGATGTAGATAAGAGCCGTGGAGGTTGCGGCCGGAGGAATTACCGATACCAGCGGAGCAATGAATATGCAGGATGCCAGAAGGGTGGCTGTGGTGAATGAGGTGAGTCCAGTTTTACCGCCGACCTGGATGCCTGAGGCGGATTCGGCAAAGGTAACCACTGTTGAACTGCCCGTGCAGGCTCCCGTTACCGTACCGATGGCATCAGACATCAGTGCTTCCTTGATTTTCGGAAGCTTGCCGTTTTTATCCAGAAAACCTGCATTGGCGGCCATACCGACAAGACTGCCGATGGTACCGAACATATCAATGATGCAGAAGGTTATCAGAACCATGACAATGGTGTAGGCTCCGATATTGAAAAAGGTATGGAAATCGAAGTTAAGAAGTGTCTGTTCATAGAGATTTCCGAAATCGGGAATGAAGCTCATGCTGTGAGCGGCCCTGAAAGGATTGTTCCCCAGAATAAAGTAATCAGCCAGCCAGTAGAATACGGATGATGAGATTATTCCGAAAATAACAGAGGCTGCACTTCTCTTTTTATGAAAATGCAGTATTACAAAAAGTCCCAGGAATATGGTGATGACCGAAACTATCATCTGGGAGTATTCTTTTCCCATGCTGGTTTTCAGAAAGGTCGGGGTCATGGCTCCGAAGAAGTCCTTCATGATGTAGAACGGTTCGGTATAGTTGTTGCCTTCGGCATAGATGCTTACATTGCTGCCGAAACCTATGTATATCAGCATCATGCCGATGGCGGGGCTGATGGCTATTTTTATGCAGTTTGGAATGTTGTCGGCTATGCGGTGTCTCAGATTGAGCAGCCCCATAATCAGGAAAATCAGACCT
>JAEEGF011657570.1_pt1 | contig 10295 bp, 6 predicted proteins | sample 9134171 | NCBI WGS metagenome assembly JAEEGF01 (sample SAMN16246542, study PRJNA631951) | gut metagenome | biome: gut microbiome; feature: rumen; material: AP-attached | host: Bos | place: Iran: Karaj | collected 2018-10 | reverse complement strand
AGAAAGTCTTCCTTTCTTTCGACCGTTTCCTTAACTGCCAACGGCTGAAGACAATAATATTCATCTGTTTTGTCGGAAACGGACTTATCAAAGCCTGCGTGTTTGACATCACTCTCATGAGTCTTCCGATTGTTCATGAATCCATCAATGTCTTCAAGCAAGTCTTTAACTTGTTGGGCTTCCCAGCGATAACCGCGCTGATAAAGCGGCACGACAAACTTTTTGTCCAACAACTCGGAAACAGTTTTGAGTTCAACCTTTGTCATGATTTTCCTCCTGTGAAGTTAGCATCTGGTACACCACCGAGTCCCTCTCCGAGAAGCAGCAGAAGATCACTTCCATTTCCGGTCGCGCAGGAGCGCGACCCTCCCCCAGAAACGCCTTCACCTCGCGCACGGCGATCTGCGCGGCTTCTTCTTTTGGATAGCCATAGATGCCCGTGGAGATGCAGGGGAAGGCGATGGAGGTGCACCCGTTCTCCGCCGCGAGGGCGAGCGAATTGCGGTAGCAGGCGACGAGCTTCTCCGGTTCGCCGTGCTGACCGTCGCGATAGACCGGTCCAACCGTGTGGATCACAAACTTCGCAGGCAGCTTGAAGCCCGGCGTGATCCGCGCCTCGCCCGTAGGGCAGCGCACGCCCGGACGCACCTCCGGCACCTTGAGGCACGCCTCGTAAAGCTCGTCGCCCGCCGCGTCGTGGATCGCGCCGTCCACGCCGCCACCGCCCAGCATCACCTGGTTCGCGGCGTTGACGATGGCGTCCACCGCCAGCGTCGTGATATCGCCTTGGATGATCTTGATCATGGTCGTATCTCCTTCTGATTTCCCGCGCGTGTCAGGCGGACGGCATGATGCCGCGCATGTAGCCGAGCGCGAACGCCATCCCCGTCTCCCACCAGTCCGCGGCGTCGAGCCGCGGCGTGTGGTCGGGGATGACCGTGCCGTCGAAGCCGCATTTCGCGTAGATCGCCATCGCCTTCTTCATGTCCACGTAGCCGTCGTCGATGAACACCTCGCTGTAGCGCGGCAGCGTGCCCGACGTGTTGCGGAAGTGCACGTAGCCGATCCGCCCGGACGAGGCGAACTCCTCGATGGCGGCGTAGATGTCGACGCCGCGCATCGTCGAGACCGTGCCCTGGCAGAACTCCAGGCAGTTCGCCGGCGAATCGACGAGCGCGAGGAGCTGGCGCATTCCCTCCACGGACGTGAGCGGACGGAACGTCCCCTTCAGGTACTCGATCGGCGGGTCGTCCGGATGCGCGCAGAGCTTCATCCCGTACTTCTCCGCGACGGGGCAGAGGTTTTCAAGGAAATACCTGAGCCGCCCCCAATGCTGCTCGGGCGTCGTGGGCGGCAGGACGTCCACCGCGCTCCGCCGCTCGATCTCGGTGTTGAACCAGAACCGCCGGGACGGCAGCGGCGAATGGTCCACCTTGGCCTCGTCGAACTTCTTGATCGCCGCAGCGCCCCTTCCGTCGCCGTTGTTCTCCTCCGAATAGTACCCCTGAACGCCGCAGCAGCTGAAGTTGTAGCCGAAGCACTTGATGCCGACCTCGCCCGCGTTCGCCACGGTCTTCGCGAGGTTCTCCATCTGCTCGTCCTTGCCGGGCTCGTCCAGCACGACGTGGTCGATGTGCTGGGGATGGAAGTTCTCAATGCCCTCCAGCACGAGCCCGTGCTTCGCCGCCTGCGCAGCGATGCGCGCGAAGTCCTCCTTGCGCCACACGCCGTCCCCGGCGCCAAACGGCACCCACGCGATTACCGTCTCGCACCCGAGCTGGCGCGCCATCGCGAGATGCCGGTCGCTCCACTTCTCGGGATGCAATGCAATGCCTAGCTTCATCTTATTTCTCCCAGTTTTCAGGTAATGGTTGTTCCATGCGCAGGGCTGCTACTCCTTGAAAAGGTCGTTGAGCGTGATCTCGGACTGCACTACATCGGCATTCGCATTGCGCTTCAAGCCGTATGTCGTGACAAAGGTCAGATATACAGACTTGCGCGTTCCCGTCTCTTCCTTGAATAGCGCAATACGTTCGCGAAGCTTTCTGGCGTATGCGTCGCCAATCGAAAACTCTTCACGCGAGAATTTCATTTCACAGAGGTTAATTACGCCGTCTCTTCGATCAATCAGCATGTCTATCTGCGTCCCAGACGATTTCCTTGCGCTGCGCCAGGAGGAGATCTCCGCGGAGACGCCCGCTATGCCAAGTGCCGCCTTGATGATGTCCTGATGCCACATGCATACGCGCTCGAACGCGATGCCTTCCCATGCGTTGCGCATTGGCGTGTCCACGGAAGACAGCCAGAAACCTCGCCGTGCGGAGGTGCGCCCGTTCATGAACTGAAGATGGAAGATCGTGAAGTTGTCCATCAACTGATACACAGTGCCCCTTTTCTTCTTCCCCATCGGCGCATATTGGCGAAGAAAACCGCTTTCCTCAAGCTCTTCAAGGATCCGGGTAAGTTTACCCGTCGCGGGAATAGCCGTCTTCCCCGAAATCTCCTCGCGGGTCAAGCCCTCCTTTCGGTCATACAGGGCCGACACGACCTTGAGGTGCTTTTCCGAACTACGAAACACAGACGCATACAGCCTCTTGAACTCTCCCGCCAGTTCCCCCGACGCAGTGAAGCAAAGCCTGTCAATATTCTGAGAAATGGAAAGCGACGTGTCCAGCAGACTCCAGTAATACGGGGAGCCCCCGAACACCATGTAACCTTCGGTCAGTTCCCGTCGCGACATTGCCGACCCGCGTCCGCGCATGTATTCCTCGCACTGGGCCAACGTGAACGGTTCAAGATTCAACACACGGTTGGCACGGTTGAAAAGACCGCCCTTGTTCCGCAGCACAGCCTTGATCATCCAGCTCGTCGCGCTGCCGCACACGATGAGGACAATATCCTTTCTTGCGGCGCACCATCCGTTCCAGAAGTTTTCAAGCGCGCTCACGAACTTTGAACGGGGTGTGTCCATCCACGGCAGCTCATCTATGAAAACGATCTTCCGTTCGTCTGGACACGACTTCAACAGCTTTTTCAAAAGCCCAAATGCGTCAATCCAGTTGTCGGGCCTTTCACACTCGCCAAGCCCCTGTTCAACGAGCGAATCATGAAACGCATGAAGCTGCTCTTCCAGCGTCCCCTTCTCCATCCCCGTATGCGTGAACGAAAAACGATAGTCAAACGTCTCTCGGACAAGATATGTCTTTCCGACGCGACGCCGACCATACACGACCACAAGCTGCGAACGGTCAGCCTGCGCTATTTTCTTCAGCAGCCTCGATTCTTCATTTCGTCCAACCATGACAACTCCTCCTCTGATGTCAAACCGGACTATATCATATCATTTTCAGGATTTAAAGTCAATACTGATATTATAAATGGACTTTATCTCAAATAATCGTATAGATAAAGTTCGATAATAATCCATCCCTTCCAGAATCATGACCACTTGAAACGTTCGGCTATTTCCCCTCGCCGCCCCACTTGTCCACGCTCCTGACGGAGAACCGCGGTGCATCTTCCGAAGTCGCATCCGAAACCCCAAGCGACGTCGCCATGGTGGAGGCGATCTGCTTGCCGTCCTTATACACGCGGTAGTAGCGGTGTTCCGGCTCCTCGTTTGCAGCCCAGCCGAGCCTCCCGTTCACAATGCGTATCTTCGTGACGGCGGCAGGCACGTGATTCTCGTAATCCGTGGTGAGGAATGTCATCGAACGTGCCGGAACGGAAACCGACACCTTGCCGCCTTTTGCCACGACCGTCCCTTTTGCTGGCTGGAGGTCGTTGAACGCGTTGTATGGAGGATGTGCGGAATCATACTCGTAGATTCGAAGAGGCTTGCGAAGAGGATGCGGGATTTCAAGGGTGATCTGCTTCGACTCTCCCCAGTTGATGACGGCAAATGACGCGGAGCCGTCGGGATTCGTCACGCCGCCTGCGCGGAGGGTATCGTCATCGGACGTCCACGGGAGCATACGCGCCCCCTTGCGGAAGAGCTTCACGAGATAGCCCATCGTGTAGAGATCGGGATACGACGAATAGTCGTGTTCGTCGTCGCACCACCGGAAGAGACCGTTCTTGTTGTAGCGGACATCCACTCCATGGCCAGAAAAACGCGCCACATCATACCGAGCCTTCTCCTCCGCCGTGTCGCCGTCTTCGCGCAAGAGCGGATCGGGGTAGTCGCAGAACGTCCAGCTTGCGGCGCTGATGCATCCGGCGTTCATCGCGCAAAGCCCGATTTCGGCCCGTGCCATTGCGCCAAGGTTCGCGGCATCGCCCTCGTAGTTGAACCCCGTGCCGCCGTCGTTTACCATCTTTCCCACCCAGTCCTTCTTGGCCGATGCGCCCCATTCGCCGAGCGACAGGCGTTTTTCCTTGGCAAGGCAGCGCCGCACATAGTTCGTAAGCCCCGTGTATAGATCGTCGTAAAGCTCGGGGCGATAGGCGGCATACTTATGCCAGCAATACACCTCCGTCTGATCGTTCAAGTCGCGGATGGCCCAGTCGATGGTTTCGAAGTTTCCTTCACCGGAAGCGTCCGACGCCATCAGCCCGATATCCAGTCCATGTCGGCGAAACGCGCGGTGCAATGCCTTCATCACCTTCACGTAGAGTTCCCAATGATTGCGGAACCAGCAGTAGTTGGAGCCGACCGAAAGCTCGTTCGCCGCAGTGTAGTAGCGGATCTTGGTGCATTTGCGCTCTTTCACCAAATACTCAAGCCGCACGGCGACTGCCTCGGCATACACGTCGGGGTCAAAGTCTTCGGTGATCGTCGGCATCCGGCCAGGCACGAGATAGAGCGTGGTGCCCGCGAGGCGGAAAGTGGCGTCGTAGTAGTCGGCGAATCGGTCCATCGCCTCCTTGGTCCAGTCGGCGTATCCGGCAAACAGCCTTGAATATGTCGGCGATATCTCGCGGAAGGTCTTCAGGACGCGCTGGTCGCGGAACTCGTCGGACATGATCGGCGTCATCGTGGCCTCGGAGTTGTGGAAGCCAAATCCGCCCCAGAGCCAGCGCATCTTAGGCTTGATGAACGTCACGCGGCTCTCCGCCGCCCCCAGCGCAATGCCGGCGAACAGCGTCCATGCAGCCATCAACAGCATTTTCTTCATGTTCTAGTCCGCCAGGAAGAGTAAATGGTCAGGGGCTCGCGGGGATGGTTTTCAGGAGGAGGCCGAAGAGATAGCGGCGCTCACGGGAGGGGAGGGCGTCGAAGCCATCCATGTGGGCGCGGAGGTCGGCGACTGCTGCGTCGAAGCGCTCGCGGGCGGGGGACGTGTCGTCGGCGGGGAACGGATAGGAACCGTCGGCGATCCAGGAGGCGAGGCGGGCGGAGTTGTCCTGCGCGGCGCGCACCTTGAAGTGGTCGCGGAGGATGCGACGGGCGGCGTCGAGGTAGGCGCGCACCTCGGGGTTGAGCTCGTCGAGGACGAGGGCGTTCTGGGCCTCGAGCTCGTCGAAGCGCGGCGAGCGCAAGTAGGCGGTGAAGCTGAAGGCTGCGCCGGGGCGCACGCCTGCGGGGCGCTCCCTGAGCGCGAAGCCGTCGCCGCCGCACAGGACGAGGCGTCCGGAGCCGACGAAGCGGCGGCGCCACTCGATCACTTCGAGCTTCGCCTCCTCGCCGGTGGGGAGGGACACGTTATAGTCGGTGACGGACTTCTGGACTATGACGGGCGTCACCGGGATGCCGCAGAAATAGACCTGGACCGCCGGATACGCCTTGAGATACACGGCGAACTTCGCGGCGAGGGCGGACACCACCGCGCCGGCGTCCGTCAGGACATCCGCCGACGGGCGGACGTTCGTGATGTACACCTCGGTGCCGGTCGCGGGGCCCGGGGAGGTTTCGTCGAGATTGAAGACGCCTGGATCGGCGGCGGCGCCGGAGAGTGTGTAGGACTTGAGACCGTCGGGCGTTGAGAGTGTGGTGCGCCATTCGCAGTTGAGGCCTATCGCGAACGCCTTGAACCGGCCGCGGCCGCGGCGGCCGTGGAGGCGGCGGTGGAGGCCTTGGGTGACGCCGTCGGCGCGCTTCCAGCTGCCGCCGAGGGCGCCGAAGGTGTCGTCCACGCGGGCGATGTCGATACCGGCGCCGTCGTCCGAGACGCGGACGGCGTCCACAGCGCCGAGGGGATTGGTGACGAGGTCCACCTTCACTTCGCGGGCGTCGGCGTCGAGCGCGTTCCACACTAGTTCTTCGACGGCCGAGAGCGGCGTCGCGTTTGCGAGCGACGCTATGTGGTCGGCCTTTGCCTGGACGGTGATTGTCTTCATAGGGGTTAGGGGTCAGGGGTTAGGGGTTACGCTTCACACGGAAATGTAAATGAGGATAACTTTAAAAATGTTGCCAATGTGGAAATGTTGCCAATGCCAATGTTGCCAATGCCAATTGAAATTGGACATTGGGATTGGCAACATTGGAAAATGGCAACATTTGATCAAGTTATGGGCAAGAGGCACCATTTTGCCTACCATTAGATTATGGAGAGCGGTTCAACGGCGGGGGGCTCGGCCGCGGTTACCTTCTCGATCCTCTGGCGGATGCCCTCCAGCTCCTTCGTGCAGAAAGCGACGAGCCGGCGGCCCTCCTCAAAGTCCTTCATCATCGCATCGAGGGGAAGGTCCCCCTTCTCCATCTCGGCGACGATCTTCTCGAGGCGCGCCAGCGCCTGCTCGAACGACTCGGTTTTCTTCTCCTTCTCTTTCTCCGCCATCGTCTGCTCCTTTCCAATCAGGCCTGCGCCGCGAAGGCGTAGGCGTTGCGGAACATCCGCATCCAGGGCCCGGCCTCGCCGTCGAAGAGCCCGCCCTTGTAGGAGAGCTGCGCGCTGCGGAAGCCACGCTCGGGGTGCGGCATCATGATCGTGGCGCGTCCGTCCCTGGTGGTGAACGACGTGAGGCCGCCAGCGGAGCCGTTGGGGTTCCAGGGATAGCGCTCTGTGGGAAGGCCGCGTCCGTCCACGTAGCGCAGGGCGGCGTGCGCCTTCGCGGCGTCGGCCTCGGACGCGAACACCGCGCGCCCTTCGCCGTGCGCGACGGCCACGGGGATGCGGCTTCCGGCCATGCCCTTGAAGAAGATGGACGGCGACTCAAGCACCTCGAGCGTGCAGAAGCGCGCCTCGAACTGCTCGGATGTGTTGCGCCGGAAGGATGGCCAGTGCGACGCGCCGGGAATGATGTCTTTGAGCTGGCTCAGCATCTGGCAGCCATTGCACACGCCGAGCGAGAAGGTGTCCTTGCGGTGGAAGAACTTCTTGAACATCGCCTTGAGGCGCGGATTGAAGAGGATCGAGCGGGCCCAGCCGGAGCCGGCGCCTAGGACGTCGCCGTAGGAGAAGCCGCCGCAGGCGACGAGGCCCTTGAAGTCGGCGAGGTCGACGCGTCCGGCGAGGAGGTCGGTCATGTGCACGTCCACGCTCTCGAAGCCCGCGAGCGCGAACGCCGCCGCCATCTCGATGTGGCCGTTCACGCCCTGCTCGCGCAGGATGGCCATTCGTGGTTTGTGGTTCGTGGTTCGTGGTTCGTGGTTCGTGGCTCGTGGCTCGTGGCTCGTGGTTCGTGGCTCGTGGCTCGTGGTTCGTGGTTCGCGGTCCGTGGTCCGTGGTTCGTGCGCAAGCCCATCACGAATCACGAACCACGAATCACGAACCACGTCATCAGGATTGTAGGTCAAATGGAAAGTCAATCCGGGATCCGACTCGTCGAGGCCGTTGTCGTATTCCTCCTTCGCCGAGGCGGGGTTGTCGCGGAGCGCCTGCATGCGGTAGGTCGTCTCGCTCCACGCGCGGCGGATGGAGGTGATGTCCGTCGCGAGAACGCGACGGCACCCGACGAAGACGTCGAAGGAGCGGCCGGCGGCCGGCGCACCGATCACATGCGCGTCCGCGCCGAGGCCGGCGCGGCGGAAGATGGAGAGGACGGCCTTGAGGTTCTCGTCCGAGACCTGCAGGACGGCGCCGGGCTCTTCGGAGAAGAGGACGGCGAGAGGATCGAGGACGCTGCCGCGCGGATCGACGTCCGGCAGCGTCACGGAGATTCCGCTTCCGCCGGTGATGGCCATCTCCGCGAGCGTCACCGCAACGCCGCCGTCGCTGATGTCGTGGTAGGCGAGGGCGAGGCGGTTCTTGACGATCTTCTGCATCGCGTTGAAGAAAGCCTTGAGGCTCTTCGCGTCGATGTCGGCCGATTCGCTGCCCAGCTGGTTGTACACCTGGGCGAGGCAGCTGCCGCCGAGGCGGTGGCTGCCGTGACCGAGATCGACATAGATGAGTTTAGTGCCTAGTGCGGAGTGCTTAGTGCCTAGTGCGTTACGTTCTTTCTGCGCACTAGGCACTACGGCACTAGGCACTAGGCACTTCAAATCCGGCGTGAGGGTGAGGGAGGCGTCCTCGACGGGGGAGAAGGAGGAGACGACGAGCGAGAGCGGCGCCACTTGGCGGTGGGACTTGCCCTTGGAGTCGGTCCAGGTGGTATGCATCGAGCAGGAGTCCTTGCCCACGGGGATGGAGATCCCGAGTGCGGGGCAGAAGGAGAGGCCCACTTCGCGGACTGTGTCGTAGAGGTTGGCGTCTTCGCCAGGCTCGCCGCACGGTGCCATCCAGTTGGCGGAGAGGCGAACGTTCTTGATGTCGCCGCAGTCGGCGGCGGCGAGGTTGGTGAGGGCCTCGGCGATCGCGAGGCGGCCGGAGGTGGGCGCGTCTATGAGGGCGACGGGCGTGCGTTCGCCGGTGGCCATGGCCTGCCCGTTGAGCGTCTTGTAGCCCATGAGTGTCACGGCGCAGTCGGCGGCGGGAAGCTGGTAGGGGCCAACCATCTGGTCGCGGGCGACGAGCCCGGTGACGGAGCGGTCGGTGATTGTGATGAGGAACGTCTTGTCTGCGATCGTGGGGAGATGCAGGAGGCGGAAGAAGGCGTCGGAGGTCTTCACCTGCGCGAGGTCGAGCGCTGGGCGCTCGGCCTTGGCGCGCTTGACGTTGCGCACCATGCGCGGCGGCTTGCCGAGGAGCACCTTGATGTCCATGTCGATGGGCAAATCGTGGAAGTGCTCGTCCTCGAGGACGAGGCGTCCGTCGCCGGTGGCCTCGCCGATGAAGGCGACGGGGCAGCGCTCGCGCGCGCACAGCTCCTCGAAGAATGCGCGGGCGTCGCGCTTCAGGGCGAGGACATAGCGCTCCTGCGCCTCGCAGCACCAGATCTCCATCGGGTTCATGGAGATCTCCTCGTTGGGCACCTTGCGGAGCGAGAAGCGTCCGCCGGTCGCCTCCACGAGTTCGGGGCAGCCGTTGGAGAGTCCTCCGGCGCCGATGTCGTGGATCGCGTAGATCGGGTTCTTCGCGCCCAGCGCGGCGCAGGCGTTAATCACGCCCTGGCAGCGGCGCTGCATCTCGGCGTTGCCGCGCTGGACGCTGTTGAAGTCGAGCGCCTCGTCGTTCGTGCCGGTCATCATCGAGCTGGCCGCGCCGCCGCCGAGGCCGATGCGCATCGCCGGCCCGCCGATCTGCACGATGTACGCGCCCTTGGGGACGGGCTTCTTCAGGACCTGGTCGCGGACGATCACACCGTGTCCGCCCGCCAGCATTATGGGCTTGTGGTAGCCGCGATACACCCCGCCCGCCTCAGTCTCGTATGTGCGGAAGAAGCCTGTGAGCTGCGGACGCCCGAACTCGTTGCCGAACGCCGCCCCGCCGAGGGGCCCCTCCGTCATGATCGCGAGCGGAGTAGCAAGGCGCTTCGGGAACTCGGCGTACGCGCGCTCCCACGGCTGCGGGAAGCCGGGGATGTGGAGGTCGCTAACCATGAAGCCGCAGATGCCGGCGGAGGTGCGCGAGCCGGAGCCGGTCGCGGCCTCGTCGCGGATCTCGCCGCCCACGCCCGTCGCCGCGCCCGGGAACGGGGAGATGGCCGTGGGGTGGTTGTGGGTCTCCACCTTCATCAGCTGGTCGAGCTGGACCTTCTTGAAGCGATAAGTGCCTAGTGCCTGGTGCTTAGTGCCTAGTGCGTTACCATCGCATGAATCCTTGTGACTAGGCACTACGGCACTAGGCACTAGGCACTCAACCTTGAACCCCTCCACGACGGACGAGTTGTCCTTGTACGCCACAAGCGTTCCCTTGCCGTTCTTCTTGTGGGTGTTCTTGATCATCTCGAAGAGCGACTGCGGCATCTTCCTGCCGTCAATGATGAACTGGGCGCCGAAGATCTTGTGCCGGCAGTGCTCGGAATTGACCTGGCCGAACATTACGAGCTCGGTGTCGGTGGGGTTGCGCCCAGCGGACTTGAAGCTATCGGCG
>JAEEGF010568038.1_pt1 | contig 10295 bp, 7 predicted proteins | sample 9134171 | NCBI WGS metagenome assembly JAEEGF01 (sample SAMN16246542, study PRJNA631951) | gut metagenome | biome: gut microbiome; feature: rumen; material: AP-attached | host: Bos | place: Iran: Karaj | collected 2018-10 | reverse complement strand
AAGATCTTATATTCGCAGAGCACGCCTTTGACATGAATCCAGGCGACAGCTTCTTTGTCTACACCGACGGAGTTCCCGAGGCCACCAATCCTGAGCTTGAACTCTATGGGACCAAGAGGCTGCTCACTTCCCTCAACCATGAGCCTGATGCCACTGCTCAGAAGCTCATCGAGAATGTAAAGGGCGATATTGACACCTTTGTAAATGAAGCCGACCAGTTCGACGACATAACGATGCTGTCCTTTATATATCACGGACTCGGAGAATAAATCAGATACATAAAAAACACAGGTGACTACAGCGACGTTTGCACTTAGTTACCTGTGTTTTTTCATACCATTTTCCTGATCTGTCATTTTATAGAATAGCTCACACTGAATTCTTCCTTAGCCGCCAGTCTGTTGCCGTACTCTCTCTCACTTAGGTCACCGGTGAATCCGACTCTGTCGCATCTGCCATACCAGGGTTCGATGCAGACGAAAGGAGCATTCTTTCCTACAGGGGACCATATTCCGAAAAGCGGCGCATCGAACCTGACACAAAGAACCTCTTTTCCCTGAGAATCAACGAGCGACACACTGTCAGCCTGTCTGTCCTCAATGATAAGGGCGTCCTCGTCAAATAGACCTGCAGACAGCTGCAGAACACCGTTATCAAGACCTATGGTCTTGCTCCTGTCTGAGAGACAGCCGCTGCCGTCATTTTCGATGATATTGGCCTTAAGGTCCTGCTTCAGCTCTTTTCCGTCCTTCATAAACAGGAGCTTATCCCCGGAAAGGTCACAGTTAAAGGCAGGATGCCCTCCTATGGAAAAGAAAATGTCACCATCCGAAGGATTTCTGACAGTCCATCTGACCTCAACTCCGTCTTCACTTACCTTATATCCGATCTGCAGCACAAAGGGAAAAGGATATTTCTCCAAAGTCCCGTCATTCTCTGCAAGCTCAAAGATCAGCTCATCATCTGCCCCGGACACCAGCTCAAAATCCTGATCCCTGGCAAAGCCGTGCTGGCTCATCTCATATACCTTGCCATCATACCGGGATTTCTTTTCCCAGTAATTGCCTACCAGAGGGAAAAGAACCGGTGAAGTGCGGCCCCAGTACCCGGGATCCGCCTGCCACATAAGTTCTGTGCCATCCTTTTTAAGAGATCTGATCTCCGCTCCATGGTCTGAAACGGTAAGTGCATATCTTCCCTTTGAAACTGTGTAATTGCTCATAATGCTTTCCTTTTCTTTTTAGTTATCAGCCTCAGCTGCATGTATTTATTTATACGACCGGGGCACAGGTATGGCAAAAAAATTTTTCATTTCTTTTTCCTTCTATCCTCATGCGTCTGATAGAATGCGCGCTTGTCAGCGTACATGGCGTTGTCTGCCCTGTGGAATACTTCCGAATAAGTTCTGTCAATGGAAGGGTCATAGGTGGCCGTGCCCACAGAAAGACCTATCTCTATACTCGGGTCATGAAGGATGGGTGATTCTGCGTTCTTTCTGGCTACTATAGCCTTGAGCGCCGCGATCTTCTCAGATGGATCCGGCTCATCAAGAATGGCTACAAACTCGTCTCCGCCGGTGCGATAGATCCTGGTTCCCTCAAAAGCCTCACTTATGGCACCGGAAATTTCAATTATCAGTTTGTCGCCGGCATCATGGCCAAAGTCGTCATTGATGACTTTCAGCTGGTTGATGTCAAATACAGCAACAGTAAATACCATGTCCGGATTCTCAGTAAGTTTCTTTTCCAGGATCTGCAGGTACTCTGTATAGGCTGTTCTGTTGTTCATTCCTGTAAGACCGTCAAGATAGGCATGTGAACGGATGATGTCAATCTCTTTTGTAAGGCTCTCCTGCATTAATCCGATCTTTTCACCGAGAATATTCATCGAGTCACTCATACCGCTGCCTGCTTTTGACGCGGCAAACAGATGATGATGCCCATCTGTGCGTTCCGGCACTACCTCATTGATCAGGGTCTCGATTCCCAGTGAGAGGTCGTTCATCTTCCTGACAAGGGCCATAAAGAATTTCCTGTACTGGGATGTGATAAGAATTGCAAGTAAAACGCTGACGATAAGTGCAAAAGCAATAAAGCCTCCCACAATAAGTCCCAGATGTGTCAAGCGGTCCCGATACCACTTCGCACTGAAATCCACTGCCACAATTCCCGCCACTTTGCCGGCTGAATCATATACCGGAGTATATGCGCTGTAAAACTCTCCCCACTCATCCTCATAGGGCACCTCATCCACCCCGGCAGTTCCTTTGCTGGCATTGTAGAGCGCGTCCGTATAAACGATGGGTGATCCGAATTCTCCGGGATCCTCCACTGTAGGATCAGGGCCAAACGTAAATTCCTTCTCGCCTTTTTGCATTATGCAGTAGATATACTCAAGCTCAATGTTGTCCTGAAAGTATTTAAGAGTATCCATCACTCTCTGATACTTTGGTGAACCGGCATCCTCGGCTGTCAGTCTGGCCAGATCATCTCCGTTTATCATTGCTGCTGCGGTGTTTGAGATGTCAAGCATTCGCTCGTTGATCTGGGTTCTTAAATCCTTTGCTGCCGAACTGGCGAGTATAGTGCCGAAGATCAGATTAAAAACCGCAATGCCAATGCAGATCACTATAGTATATTTTGTTACAGAGTTTAGTTTTTTCATCAGTATATTATTATACCAAAGTTTCAGGCCGAGTGTTTCTCTATTTTTTTACCATCTTGAACAACATAGGCATGAATGCCTCTAAACTCCAGTTTTCTTACAAGATCATCAGGTATGTCCGTATCTTCTTTGAACACTTCTCCCTCATGCATTAAAGGGGGCATCATTTTAGGGACCAGAGTAACACTCTCTATGTCTTGAGGCGTTACCCCTCCGTGGAACTGAAGTTCAACATAGGTCATGTCTTGCATATTTTTCAGGTAGTGATTAAGCCCCTCCATCCTTGCAACTTCCTGCATGTCTCCTGCCAGCTTTTTCTCATGCCATTCAAGGGCCTTTACATATGTCCATGGCCGTCCCTTTGCACGCACAGAGAATGCATCAGGGTTATCCAGAAGAGCAGGAGAAAAATTATCCATATCATCAAGGCTATCCCCAAAACAGATTGATGTTCTCTGGAGCATCTGCTTTGTCTTCAGCTTAACAATGATCTGTCCGTAGGATGCCACCTGTCCGATAAGATTGTCATCTGCAGCAAACAGCCGATCATGGCTGAGCTCACTCTCATGTTCCAGATTTCCATCTGAAAGATATCCGTAGATCTCATATCTGGTCTCCGGAAAAGTCCTCGGATCAATTCCAAACTTGCTGGCAGTGAATCCTTTTCTCTTATCAACATCAAGGGCACCCATGCTCTTTTTGATCTCCACCTGAGATTTGAACCTTCCATCATCAATTATTTGATCCAGGGTATCGCAGTCCGGTACTCTTATCTGCATGCTGGTGTTCCTTTTTACTATTGCCTTCAGATAATCATGAACGATCTCATCCATTTTTTCTTCAGAAGGAATTGGAGGATGATCTGTATGTATTTGTTCATATAGGTATATGAACTGCTTGTAGACTGTCGTTAACCCCTTTGCATTGGGATCTACCGGATTGTTGCTTGTGTCCTTGAAAGAACCTTTTGTAATCTCAGCTATTTCTGCAGCCTCTTCCAGTGGTCTTCTCTGCTCTTTTATCTGCTCTATTTTCCTGAGGGTGAGGGTACGTTTCTGGCGCACTTCCATGTTTCTTGCGAGCATTCTCTGCCTTGTAGGAGAAAAACGCTTTTCAGCATCTGACAGCCTCCCGATTGCCGCACGCATACTGTCATCTTCTCTGTCAAGGCGATCCTGCTCTGTCTCACCCACAAGTAGAGGCAGCGATTCATCGGCAATCATCTTTTCCAACGCTGCATAGGCAGTCTGATATTCAGCTTCTCTCTGCCTGATCTCATTCTCCCTCTCTTTATGAACGTTCAGTGTTGCTGAATTCGGAGCCTTCTGGTAGTCGTTGAGATAATGCAGGATCAGGCACTGCTCTTCAAGATAAAACCTGTCCTTGAGGCTGTCCAGCTGCTCTCCCAGATTACGGATAATATCAAGGCTCAAAAGAAGGTGTGTTGCCATCTTTTCATCAGCTATGCGATACACGATCTTCTGTTCAGATATATTGATCTTATCCGTCGTTCTCTCCCTGATCTCAGGAGCGATAGTAGTGCTGTACTTTTCTACCAGGGCCTGGAGGCGCTGCTTTTCAACGGCTTCCTGCATGTCAAAATTTCTCTTAAAACGCCTGATTTTAAGATCCTCCGCCAGCTTCTTTCTTCTTGCATCCCTTTCAGCGTCAGTCTCTACTTTTTCCCATAAATTTTCTTCTTTATATTTAGTAGCATCCGTTGCCTCAAGCTGCAGACTTGCCCTTTCAACATCCAGCTCTTTTTTTATACGGCGCTTCTCTTTCCAGGAAAGTGCTTGCTCAGCAAAAGCTCCGGTTTCAGCATCTATACCCTTTAGCCTGCATATCTTTTCCATAGCGGACCTGGCAGGGCCGGCCATCCTGCTTATCTTTTTGCAAAACTCAACTTCCTCGTCCGGAAGTGCAGCAAAAGTTCCCATCAGCTGCTGGTCATCACCCCTCTGTGAAGCTGCGAACAGCCTATTAAAAGTTTCTCCGTTTTTGATCAGCGCATTAAGCTCAGCAGCATGCTCAGTAATATAATCCTCATTGGTGAAATCAGCCATTGGGTCAATTTTTAAGAGTGCATCAACACAGTCATTAAGCTGCTGGTCCAGTGCCTTCTCCGGTTCCATAGCTGCCTTCGCATTGGAAAGGATCTCCCGCCTGAGGGCCAGTGACACATGGTCCACATCCTTATTTTTGGTCTTTGTCTTTGCAACGGCGTCCAGCCTTTTAGCATATTCCTTGGAGGACTCCTCCACCGGGCACATATGCGTATCCAGCTCTTTTATTTCATCATCAAGCTCAGTGACACGCTCTTTTCTCATGAGCCTGCGGGCTGTCTTTTTGACAATTTTGGCAACGCTGATAATCCTGGCATCGTCCTGAGCATCTGTCATAAAACGGTTAAACTCACGTCTGGTGTCACGCTGGATACGCACACTCTCGTCCAGATCACGTTCCATTGTCCTGAAACCCTGTTCATGTTTGAAGCTGTCAGTAAATAAAAATCCATCCATGATACCGTCACATCCTTTCTATCGTTCTGTAATATGTATACGATATTCCAATAGCCCTTGGCAGATGCTTTTTAATAAGAGATACAGAGTTTTCAGTCACAGCTGTCATTGCAATGTAAGGTTCCTCAGGCATAAAATCTTTGACCCTGCTAAGACTCCTGTAAAGAAGGTGGGCCATGATCTGTGGGTTATTCTTCCTTACCCAAACTGCCGCAATGGTGGGCAGTTCAAGCACAGACCTGTCTATGATACAATAGCCCTCCAGGACTTTGTCCCGGATCATCAGATAAGAGAAATCCTTCTCGATGTCCTTGCCGCCAATTCCGTCGTCAGGGACAGGACTTCCCTGCTCTGATGCAAACTTGTCAACTGCATTTATCTCCTTTTGAGAGAGTTCGCACAGCCGCATCATCCCCTCATATTCCGGCCGCTTTTCGATCTGTTCCCGAAGCTTCTCCAGCACCTGGGATACCTCAGACATCTCTGCAATATAGGTGTTCTTCCCTCCACGGTCATCCTCAAAAAAACCCGCACTCTCAAAAAAGCCGCACAGACTTTCAGTCTCAGGGTCGGTGACAGCAAAACGTATTGAAAGCGTCCGGGCTTCATCTATCAGATCTTCCTGCAGCTCTTCTATCAGCTTTGTGGCAAATCCCTTTCGTCTGTAAGATGGTGCAACAAACAAAGATATGATACGGAAGTTATCTTCGTCGGGGTAACCTGCCAGCGCTCCCACAGCAACATCGTCGCAGACAGCACCCAGGCAAAAGACATTCTTTTTCTCTGCCATGCCATAGTAAGCCTCCCCTGTAAGGAGCTTCCTGAAGGCTTCCCGGTTTTGCTCATCAATAAGCACAACACTCATATGCCCCACCTTTCCGGGATACTTCATCCCCTAAAAAAGACGTTACTTAACCCACCTTGTCTTTAGTCTCCAATTTGGTACAATATACTTATGAACGAAATTCTCTGTACGTTATCAAGTATAATTATATCAAACCAACACCAAAAAGGGGGATAATGCACCATGGTAAATAACGAAAAAGAATTGCTGGAAGCTATCAAGCATCAGCATCACATCTCCAAGGAAATAACTGATACTCTCATAGAACTGGATCAGCTACCCAGCACAGGAACCCAGGTTTATCTCAATGACCTGATCGTCACCTTATACAAAAGAGTTGTGGATGTGAACGACGATATAGTTGTTGAGATATTTGACCAGAAGGTCATTTCGCCGCAGGAATTCATCAGCTGGGTGGACGACAACTTCACCACATATTCAGCTAATCTCTTTAAAAAGACAATCGAAGAAGAATGACGCAAAAATGGGAGGGCAAAGCCCTCCCATTTTGAACCCTTAACCCCGTCCCTCCGGTGCATTAGTCCCATAAACCTCTATCTGTGTAAGTGCCGGGAACGGGCTTGGATCATCAGCTTTGATCAGATTGCCAAGTTTTATCCACTCTATCCCGGATCTCTTTATCTCAAATATGTGGGGCTTTTGGATAAGCTTCTCCATATGCACCACTTCAGAGCTTGTGTCAGAGAATGTAAAAGTCCCCTTTATCCACCAGTTGTCGTGAGGAAAATCCGCCCTTGTGTAGAGGACTATCCTGTCAATATCAACCTTCCTTCCAAAATCGATTGTGATCTCGGCATCATCCTGCCTGTTTATTCCCCAGGACTCATAAGGCCACTCGCCATGGGACAGCGTGCAGATGCACCCGTCGATTGCATTCCTTGCTGCAAATACCGCTTCGCCCCTGGTCTCCACATTGGCACTTGCATGGGGATAGACACCTGTAACTTCGTGCTGGTCAAAGGGATTGAGCGCCAGGTTTCTGTAGGCACATATTTCATAGTCCTCGGCAGGCCTTATTGAGATGACATGCCTGTTACCGAAAAACGCCAGCGGGTTGTAGCTGGTCTTCTTCTCATAGAAGGGCACTGTGAAAAGAACTGTCTCTTCCTTAATAAGTACAAACGAATTCTCTATGGCAGCATCCACCTTGACCATATAAAAGCAATCAGGCACAATTCCCGAGAACTCTATGATGTCACCCTTTCTGTACTCTCCGTCCCAGGCAAGGACTACAAGCCCCTCGCCCTCACTTTCCGCCTTTGGAATATGGTCCCAATCGTTATATACTGAAATTTTCATAGTGATAGCTTCCCTTCAATTCCGTAGAAATCTATAGTCTGTACCTCACCGCTCTTTAGATGTATCTTCACAGGTCCGTATCCGCCGCACCCCTGCGGATCCGTGTATTCTATCCGGGTTACGGGGAACAGCTCATCTTCTGAAAACGGCGCATCATCTTCCTTTGTTATGACCTGTGATATGAGAAAATAGGGCTCGTATCCGTACTGTTTGTCTCTCGATGTCGTTGCATACAGCACAATGCTCTTTTCTGAATCGGGATTAGTTCCTTCTGAATCTGCTCTCTCTATATCCGTCCAGCCGTCAAAGATTGTAAAAGCAAGCTGCTTTTCTTTTCCGGTATGATCTTGTCCCTTCAGGACAACAGCCTTATAGCCGTTCTTTTCCCTGATCTCCATTGAAGATGCGTTGTCAGGAAAACCAAAGGCGCCAAGTGTGATGCTAATGGGTCTTCTGTACATTCTAATCTTGTCGGCCCTTATTATTCCATAAGGCACTGCAAAGTCTGCAAGATCGATAGCTGTTCTCCAGTGGCACTCGGTTTCCATCTCGTAGTCAAAAAACTGCCTGCGGTAGAGCACGCCGTCTTTTTCTCCGGCCCACAAGGTCACATTGCCACGAAGGATCTGCCCGTCATCCATGTACTTTACAACATACTGCTGCGACTCTATTTCTTCTGAGACAGTGGCCTCCCAGGGGAATTTGCTGTTAAATACGAGCTTGGAATAGTTGTTCATGCCGTGCAGGTCACTCTTTTCCTTAAAGACTTTGCCCGTGCGAAGTTCACAGATACCGTTGGCCTCATGGTTCGTTATGCAGAGCCCCGGGCCGTCCAGATATGTGACCCGGCTCTCGTTTACTGAGAGCTTCTCCCAGTTTCCGTTGTTCTCCCTGGCCGTCCAGAATGGATGGTCCTTGGGAAGATGCAGGCACAAAAGAGCTTTCGCCAGCCAGAAGGGTGATTCCGCACAGGAATAGCTCTGGACCAAAGGAACAAATGGTCCGTAAAACCCAAGGACCGGTACTCCCCTGTACAAAAAGTCATCGCGATTCAAAAACTGAAGGAGCGATCCCGAACAGATCCTTCTCGCATACCCGGGATCTATGCCGGGATTCCTCAGCATCAGGTTTGCATCAAAGGGACTGGTCGCTGCGTTTCTGTAAATGCAGCTCCTTCCCCACATATTCGTGAAACCATCCCTGTCAAAAAAGGACGGATAATTCTTCATCAGCTCATTCGAATTGTCTTCAAACCTGCGTGCGATATAGGGCTCTTTTTCATAGCCGTACCAGTTGTTCCACAGAGCTGTGTACATATTGAAGGCCCAGCAGGAGTAATAGTCAAAAGAGTGCCCGTCCCTGTACCAGCCGTTTCCGGCATAATAATGAAGGATATTCTGGGCATGATCGCGCATTATATCCTCATCTATCCCATACCCGTTCATATACAGGAAGGCGAGATCCAGCATGTTAAAGAGTCTCCAGTTCTGTGGCACCGTATTGGCATGGCCATAATCAGACAAAAAGTCCGCTATCTGGTCCTTCTCCTGCCTGCTGTAACTATCCCATATCTCCTCTTTGGACAGCCAAAGACATATCACAAGTGCCGCAGTCTCAACCGTCTGCTGGTAGGTTGCAAAATCATTACCGGAATCATCCTGACTGCGCATATCCGTAAAATTAAGGACATAGTTCTTTTCCCCTGGCGTAACAGCATAAAGGACCTGTTTCCTGTAGTATTCCCTTACGTCTATCCCGTTCAGTCTTAGCTTTGGCTCGATATGGATAAGCGGCGCCGCGATAAAAAAGCTCCTGGCAAGCCCCTCAAAAACTTCCGCCTTAAAGCGCCAATTGGGGTCCCCTTCGCGCGGATAAGTCACCTTTGTCTCATATCTTGGCATGACCACCGGATCTTCGATGCTCTTAAGGTTGTCAAAGACGCCTTTTAAAAGATATTTGGCTGCCCCGATCCAGCTATTTCTTGTAAGCCCTGTATACGGGCTGAGTTCGTAGTCTGATTCCTCAGGTCTGAACATATCATCTCTCCCACTAAAACTCAGAACACCCTGAGTGCATTTCCATTAAGTTTCATGAGTGCCTCAATAAAATAATAATCCCCATAAATGATCGACATATTATGGCCGTCTCCGTGATAATCAACAGCGCAGTTATTCAGGAGATTGTCCATCTCAGTATCCCAGCTTACGCGCTTTTCATCGAGTGTCCCAAGAAGCCTTATTGCCGCATCAAGATATATATCAGCGCCATCTTCCAGTTGCTGTGAAAGCTCGATGAGTCCCGATGCCGTGATCGCAGCTGCCGTTGAATCCTCAAGATCAACATCACCCGGCTGCCTGTAATCTATCGGAACCAGGTAGTTCTTTGGCATAGCTGACAAAACATAGTCAGCAATCTTCCTTGATGTCTCGAGGTATTTCTTTTCCCCGGTGTAATAGCTGCTAAGGGCAAATCCATAGATTCCCCAGCTCTGTCCCCTGGTCCAGGAGGATCCTTTTGCGTATCCCTGACCTCCCAGGGTATCAGTGACCTTACCTGTAAACGGGTCATAGACCACGATGTGATTGACAGATCCGTCTTCTCTTACAAAGTCCCTCATGGCAGTGTCGGCATGAGCCCTTGCTATCATCTCAAATCTTGGGTCTGTCGTCTCCTTGGTTGCCCAGTAGAGAAGCGGAAGGTTCATCATGCAGTCGATGATGGCATAGCCCCTTCTGTCCACATTGTCCCAGTTGTTCCAGGCTCTTATAAAGCGTCCCGCGATATTGAATCTGCCGGCCATGTTTGATGCTGCGAGCATCCCACGGTTCAGTGATTTTGGTTCTTTTTCAAGTTTATATCTGATGACAGACGTAGGCAGCCACTTAAAGCCATTAGCGTGGTCAAGTCCCTCTGCTATCATCAGGTTTTTATCCAGCTTCTCCTCG
>JAEEGF011416072.1_pt1 | contig 10296 bp, 7 predicted proteins | sample 9134171 | NCBI WGS metagenome assembly JAEEGF01 (sample SAMN16246542, study PRJNA631951) | gut metagenome | biome: gut microbiome; feature: rumen; material: AP-attached | host: Bos | place: Iran: Karaj | collected 2018-10 | reverse complement strand
TTCCGTGCGCCGCAGCGATATTTAATATATCACTACCCCCATATAGTGTCAACAACATTTTTCAAATTTTTTCAAAAAAAATAGCAGTTTCTTTAAGAACCGCTATTTTATCGCATTTGTTGGCATTATTTTTTTAGAAATTCTCGGCACTGGCCACTGTTTTTTTCATATAACTAATAACTTCAACCGGATAATTGCCTATTGCAGTCTCTCCTGTCACCATTACAGATGCTGCTCCATCCAGAACTGCATTGAATATATCGCTTACTTCCGCCCTGGTTGGAACAGGATTCTTTTCCATAGAGGAAAGCATCTGGGTCACTACCATAAATCTTCTATTAGAAAGACGACACTTTTCCGCTATCTTCTTCTGTACTCCGGGAAGCTCCCAGAGAGGCACGGCATTGCCGAGGTCTCCTCTGGCAATAATGACTTCATCGCTTACTTCTATTATCTCATCAAGCTTTTCTATTCCGCGCCTGTTTTCTATCTTGGCGAATATTTCTATAGAAGCTCCGCCTTCCCTTTGTAATACATCTCTTAAAGTAAGGACATCTTCCTTTCCTCTTACAAAGGGCTGCATTATTCCTGTAATGCCTAATCGCACGGCTTCTTTTATATTTACAATATCTGATCCAGTAAGTGCATCCATTCTGATTTCTACTTCTTTTACCGCTATACTCTTTCTGCTTCTTAATGTTCCTCCTCTGTCAACCCTTGCTGTGACCCTGTCTCCATTATTAGCGAGGATATGTGCTTTTATTTTTCCATCATCTAAAAGGATTTCCATATCCTTTTTAAGCTCGCACAGTATTTTGCCATCAAGAGGTATTCCACCTTTTCCTAAAATGAATTCAGAGTCCTCCAGAAGGTCTATATCGCTGTCAAGGGTTCCTATTCTGAGCTCCGGTCCCTGAAGGTCCACCAGAATTTCAGGAGTAATACCGCACTGTCTGGCAGCACTTTTTACTATATAAATAAGTGATTCGTTGTCCTCAAGCATGGAATGGGATAAGTTCAGACGAACTCCGTGCATTCCCGCTTTGAACATTTCCTTTAGTAATTTTTCATCATTACAGGCCGGGCCTAAAGTACCATAAATTTTTACCATATTTTCCTGTTCTTTCTATAATAATAAACGTTTTCTTCATTATACTATTCATGCAAAAACGTACAACAAATATAGCTGTTCTTTATGCTTGAACCTCATATATTTTATATGATAATATAATTTTATTAAATATTTTACTTTTATGTAAAGGAGTTATCATGCTTCATATTAAATCACTTTCAGAAGGGCTTGACCTTTTCAAGGCTCTGGGCTCAGATGTACGAATTGAAATCATTAAAATATTACTGGAAGATAACGGTATGAACATGAATGAGCTCGCCAGTCGTCTCAATATCACTAACGGTGCGCTCACCAGTCATATTCGAAAGCTTGAAGAATGCGGTCTTATTACTGTCAGCAATGAGACAAACGGTCATGGCAATCAGAAGATCTGTTCCGTTCATGTTGATAAGATTCTGATAGATATTCAGGATGAGCAGCGCGATGAGAACATCTATACAGCTGATATAAAGGTTGGACAGTTTTCCGATTACGATGTTTATCCTACATGCGGACTGGCTTCATCCACTCAGATAATTGGTCAGGTTGATGATACCCGCTACTTCTCTCATCCTGATCGCTACAATGCCGATATACTCTGGTTCACTAAGGGCTACGTTGAGTATGTGGTACCCAATTTCATTCCTTTTAATCAGAAGATTGATGAAATTTGTATCTCAGCTGAGCTTTCAAGTGAAGCTCCCGGTGTAAACAATGTATGGCCTTCAGATATCTCTTTCTATCTTAATGGTGAATTCTTAGGCACATGGATATCTCCAGGTGATTTTGGAGATGTTAAGGGTATTTTCACACCGGATTGGTGGTTCCCGAACTGGAATCAGTATGGACTTCTCAAAATGCTGGTAATCAATCACCGCGGAACCTTTATTGATGGTCTGCAGATTTCAGATATTTCAATAGATCACTTCAATCTGACAAGTAAGAGCGGAATCAAGTTTAAAATGGCAGTTCCTGAGGATGCTGAGCATGTAGGTGGTCTTACTATTTTCGGAAAGACCTTCGGTAACTACAGTCAGGATATAAATGTAAAGATAGCCTACAGTCCTATTGATCCTGTTCAATAAAGCATACGGTTGTATATTAAAAACGCTTTCCTTTTTTAGGGGAAAGCGTTTTTTGTCGTCTTATCTTGTATAAATATTATTTGAAGAATTCCATATCTCTGTTTAGCTTCTCGGATATTTCCCTGAGGTCATTTGCTTCGTTAGCAAGCTCAAGAACAGTATTTGAAAGCTCCTGCATGGAAGCACCGGTCTCCTGGGATGATGCTGCGTTCTCCTCTGAGATAGCTGACAGTGCATCCATGGTATCGGATACAGCGTTCTTGGAGGATGCACATTGTTCAGCACCCTGGCTGATAACCTTAACTCCGCCTACGGTCGAATCGATGTCCTGAAGCATTCCATTTATGGATTCAATTGTTTCTCCAAGTGCATCCTGCTGCTCAAGATTACCCTGCTTAACATCTTCTGCGGCCTGTACTGCTGCTGATGCATCTCCAAGAAGTACATCCATCTCCTTCTTGATGTCATCCGCCATAATCTTGGAATCCTCAGCCAGTTTTCCAATTTCTTCTGCAACTACTGAGAAGCCTCTTCCGGCATCTCCTGCTCTTGCAGCTTCTATTGAAGCATTAAGGGACAACAGGTTGGTTTGGGTTGCTATAGATGTGATGCCTTCTACCTTAGCAGAAATATTGGTAACAGCTTCCTGGGTTCTGGCGATTGTATCTGAAATCTCATCTATCTTAGCAGTCATCTCTGAAGATGAATTCTGAAGTGATGACAGGGATTTGCTTGATATTTCAGATGCTTCCTTCATCTTTATAGCAAGTCCGTCAAGATTCTCGGTTGAATCCTGAACATTACCTACTGCGTCACCGATAAGAACTACATTCTCAGCAGCACTTTGAATTTCTCCGGCCTGCTGTGTTGCTCCCTGAGCTATCTCCTGAACTGCGTTAGAAACATCCTCAGTTGTCTGGGATATTCTGTTCGCCATTTCTGAAAGCTCTGTTGATGATGTATTAACTGTCGATGCGGACGTTCTGATGTCAGTAACTATTGAGCTAAGCTTATCTATCAGCGAATTTGTATTATTGAGAGCTATTCCAAGTTCATCTTTTCTGTCGAGGTACTTATCTGTTTTCTTAAACTCACCCTGGGACAGATATTGTATGCTATCGTTTATGGCTCTAATTGCGCCAGCCATGCTGATAGCTGCCTTTACTGCAACAATAATTGCTACAACCATAAGCACAATGCCTATTATGAGCATAAACACAACAGACTTAAATACCTGATTTTCAACTGCCTGTCTGGACACACCTGTAAATGCCATGGATACAACTTTTCCAGAACTGTCCTTAACCGGAACATAGGCAACAAAATATGGAGTTCCTGCAACCTGGGTATTTGTAGAAGTGAAGGTTTTCCCCCCATTTATTACTTCTTTGATAACTGTGTCAGCGGCTTTAGTGCCAATTACACTGCTTCCAAGGGAAGAATTCTTTCTGGTATCACCATCGAACCACGTAAAGTCATAGCCGGCATCCTGCTTGAGCTGTGTTTCAATGGTATTATCTCCCGCAGAGCGATCTGTAATATTCATACCTATATCCTTATAGGTATATGCGGAAGCCAGAAGTCCTTTTAACACCTCTTCCTCCATGCCGGAACGCATAAACATGATGCCTGTTATCAGCATGGCTATGGTGATAACAAACGCAGGTAAAACCGCTATTAACGCGATTTCTTTCCTTACAGAAAATATTTTCTCCCTCATAAAAGCCCCCTTACACAAAATCAGAACGATTAAGAACAGATTAATTGCTATTAAATCAATTATACTTAAACTTTTTATATCTTTTCAACAATAAATATCGCTTGAATTCGAAATTTTTTATAAAAAAAGACGGCAAACTTAAACGTTTGCCGCCCTAAAATCATATTCTGATTATTTAATTCCGCTGATAGCAATTGATTCAATGATAACTCTCTGGAACAGGAAGAACAGTACCAGTGTAGGAAGCATCGCAATTACTGAAGCTGCCATTATCAGAGCGTAATCACTCTGAATAGCATAGTACGAATTGAAGGATCTGATTACAACCTGCAGTGTCCAGTGCTTTTCACTTCTAAGGAAAATTGTGGGTGCAAGGTAATCATTCCAGATTCCCATGAACCAAAGCATGAGCTGTGTTCCAAGAGCGCCCTTCATTAACGGAAGGAATATTTTGTAGTAGATTTCGAAGTAGTTACATCCGTCAATTTTAGCTGCATCCATAAGCTCAGTAGGTATGCTGTAAAGATTCTGTCTTAAGAAGAATATCATTCCAACATTACCGAAGCATCCGGGAATAATAAGCGGTGCAAGGGAGTTGGTCCAACCAAGCTTAGTGAAAAGAACATACTGAGGTATCATTACTACTGCAAAGGGGATCATAATAGTTGCAAGAAGGGCAAGGAAAAGAGCGTTCTTTCCTCTGAAATTCATCTTTGCAAAGGCAAAAGCCGCAAGAGATGATGTAAATCCACCAATAAGCAGTACCGGAATTTCTACTGAAATTGTGTTTATGATACCTGATATGAACTGTCCTTTGCTGAGCACCTGACTGTATTTACCTATAAGAATAGGATTAGGGAACAATGTCAGTGATCCCGAAAGAATCTGATTCTTTGTCATAAAGGATGTTGCCACCATATAAACAAGCGGGAACACCATGGTTATCGCAAATGCAAAGAGTAAAATAAAGATGATAATGTTTACTACCTTCTCTTTAGAAGATGTGACGCGATCTGTCTGATAGTCTTTTGCACTTGATTTTGCTCTTTTGGGCATATTTGTAGTTGCATCTGATTTAGATTTTAATGCCATTTCCATCGATCACACCTCCTTTACTCTATAGTCTTAACCCATTTATCCTGACCCCAGAAGTTGATGGCCGTGATAATGAATATGATAATTGCAAGAATTACTGCTACTGCACTTCCGTATCCAAGCTGTCCGTTTGTGAACGCCTTTTCATACAGATAGAATACAACTGTAGCTGCGCTGTAGTTAGGTCCGCCTGAAGGAGTCATGACCTGTACCTCTACGAATACCTGGAAGCCACCGATAAGTGATGTGATCAGGATGTAGAAGGTAACTGGTGATAACAGCGGTAATGTGATATTTCTGAATTTCTGCCAGCTGTTAGCTCCATCTATCATAGCTGCTTCATAATAATCACGGGGTATATTCTGAAGTCCTGCAAGATAAAGAATTACTGTTCCTCCAAGTCCCTTCCATACCATGAAAATGATCAGTGAGACTTTAACCATAAATTCATCGCCGAGCCAGTTGGGACCGTGAAGTCCTGTAAGAGCTTTGTAGATTCCGTTCAAAAGACCGTAATCATAGTTAAAAACCCATGCCCACAGTATTGAAACAGCTACAAGCGAAGATACAACCGGTACATAATACATGGTTGTAAGTACTCTCTTGCCAGGAATTTTCCTGTTAAGGCCCATTGCCACCAGCATTCCAAGTATCATACCAATCGGAATACCTATCATATAGATAATAGTGGTTCCCATAGCCTTCCAGAATTTTGCATCATTGAGAATTTTAATATAGTTTCTAAGGCCAACAATATTGCCCCAGAGTGAATTGATTCCAGTCCATTTGCTTGAGCTGGCAATTAGAGCAAAGACGATAGGATACGCCATGAAAAGCATAAAGCCTACAAAGGGAGCTGCTATAAAAAGCCATGCCCATCTCTCTTCTCTCTTTGCCATCGCAGACATCTGAACTTTTACTTTTTTTGATGCCATAAAAAATACCTCTTAGTAATGGGAGCCCCTCCGCCTGGCGAAGAGACTCCGCTAATCAAATCATTTTTTTAAGAAAGCTTAGTTTGTAGCAGAATTCTGAAGTTCGATAGCTTCATCAAGTGCTTCCTGCATCTCAGGCTCAACCTGCTGTAAATAATCCTCTACACTGATATCGCCATTCTTGATATTGAATACACCTGACCAGAAAGGAGTGAACCACTCAGCATTGTATGTGTAATCTGTTTCCTGAAGTGCTGCTGCATAGTGATCATTACCATCAAAATATCCGAAGATTACATCTACATTTGAAGCATAAGGAACTTTGCCGCTGTTTACAGCATCCTTGAACTCACCATAAGCAAGCTCTGTGATATTAGGAAGCTGGATAGACTCACCAGTTGTGATACCTGATACAGCCTTCTGACCTTCTTCGTCTGTTGAAAGCTTAGCTGCGAGCTGTGCTGCAAGATCAGGATTCTCAGATGTTGCAGATACACAGTAACCAACTGATCCCATCCATGTGTGTGATCTTCCGTCACCTGAAGGTCCTACAGGCCATCCGCAAAGGTTCCACTTGTAAGGGAATGTAGCGTCATCCATGAATGCTGCAACGTCCCATGTTCCACATGCATAGAATGCAACCTGTCCATCAAGCCATCTCTGGTATCCACCAAGAGCTGTATCCTGCTCAACTGAAGGTGTAAGACCATTCTTTGTAAGGTCTGTATAGAATGTAAGAGCTTCCTTAAGAGGCTCATTGTTTGCAACGTTAACCTTAGTCATGTCATCGTTAAGGAACTTAACTCCGTTTGAATAAAGGAAAGGAGTCATACCAAACTGATCAGCGTTAGCTACACCCCACTGGTCAATCTCTCCATCACCATCCTTATCAATTGTGAGCTTCTCACAAACTTCTATGAATTCATCGTATGTATAAGGTTTTTCCGGATCAGGATACTCAAGACCTGCTGCATCGAAAAGATCCTGGTTGTAAGCAAATGCGAAGCAGGAAAGATCCTTGGGAAGTGCGTAAAGTGAACCGCTTCCAACATTCTTACCATCATAACGGTAAATCTCCTGTGTTGTTCCCCATACGCTTCCGATTGTGTCAGCATCAACATAATCGTCAAGAGGAAGAACGTATCCATTATCTACATAAGAACGAACTGCTGCAGGTCCTACATAGAATATGTCAGGCATATCATTAGCTGTCATGTTAGCAATCATCTTCTGATTGTATTCATCCTGAGTTGTTACTTCAAAAACAACTTCCTTGATCTCGTCCTTGTGCTCTTCTACGAACTGCTTTACAAGCTCTTCGTAAATCTTCTTCTCATGCTCCTGCATGTAAAGAAATACATGGAGTGTCTTATCTCCGTTACCTGTAAGTGAGTCAGTTGAAGAACCGTCTGTACTCTCAGCCTCTGCTGCATCAGCAGTTTCTGTTGCATCTCCTGCGTCTGCAGTTTCTGCTCCACTGCCTTCCTCTGTCTTAGCTTCTGTGCTCTCAGCCTCTCCAGCTTCCTCAACTGTTGTTGTAGCACAGCCTGTCAGAGCACTAAGCCCCATTACACTTGCCATTGCAATACCTAAAAATTTCCTTCTCATGTTAAATCCTCCTAAAAATCCTCAGTTAGTGATTAACTTATATAGTAATCTTAAACAAACAAATTTAGAACGTCAACAATTATTTTAGATTTTTGTAAAGCATTTTACATTTTTGTCGTTTTTAATAAAAACGTAAAATACTTTTTGTGTATTCAAACAAACTTATCAAAAATTGCTGCACACTCTTTACATTATTGCTATTTTGTGAAAGCACTTTTTAGAACTAATAAATATCCCATATCAGACAGCTCTTACTGCAGATACTTAACAGCCCATACAGTCTCGTTATTATCGCCCTTCGCAGAAATACAGAGCGTATTATTACCGGCTTCATCCGTCATGGTAAATGCGCAGCCTTCGTATTCCTGACCATCTATTGTTACAGACACATAGGCTTCTCCATCTGTTAATTCATAGGTTCCGCCCGTTATTGTGTCATCTTCCATAGCTGTAATCTTCCCATCCTCAAACAGGCATTTTACTGGCTTATTCACAAGATCATTCACTTCAAGCCCATGGTTAAGGATATAAAATGTTCCACTTAACATATCTGAAGTAACATCTGCATTTTCACACATGGAAGATATGCTCTCATCCCCTGTGTATTCGAAGGGTGCTGCGGTAAACCATCCATCCTTCGTCATAAGCAGCTTATGCACTCTGGGCTCATGGAATTCCTGACCATCATCGAAGCGCTGATGATAAACGATGTAGTATTCACCCTTTTCATCCTGGAAAACAGACTGTCCACCAGGTGCCATGTATGTTACCGACAGGCTTGGAAGTGTGTAATTGCCCATCATTTTAAGGCCATAGCTCATGTAGTTCTCTTCATCTCCCAGTCTGTTACCGGCAGCGTCTACATAAGGGCCTGTGGGATTTTCACTTCTAACCTGCCTTATCTGGTATCCGCCATTCGATGTAAGTCCTCCATAGGATACGAAAAGATAATAGTAGCCGGTTTCCTTGGAATAGGTGATGTAGGGGCCTTCAATAGCATGATGACCACCACCTACAAGCCTATAGCCGTAGTAGGGATCAGGCGCATCCTCTCCGCCCTTTGCAGCTTCTTCAATAGGGTGGAGAGGCTTTCCTGTTGCAGGATCAAGCTCCAGTAAGAAAATACCTCCGGACCATGAACCATATACCATCCACATGCGGTTTTCTTCATCTGTGAAAACTGCAGGATCTATACAGTTTGGCCACTTGTTATTGTCATAGCCTCCGAGCTTTAGATATTCCGAAAGATCGGCGTCTTCACCAAGAACATCATAAATATCAGTCTCTGCAGCATGGGAGCTTGTAAAGCCCGAGTACAGGATCGTATCTGTATATGTATATTTTCCTCCGGGCTCGTCCGCTACTGCCATGCAGAGATTTGATTTAATATAGGAAGAAGTAGTGCAAAAATACATCACATACTTTCCCATTGTCTCATTGTAGAAGGTATTGGCAGCCCAGACTGAGTAGCCGCCCTCCTCGTTTTTCCCAACATATTTAAATGCGTCCAGGTCTCCTGAAAACAGATTATCAAAAACATTGTTGCCATTACCGATGTAGCTCCATGCCTTGAGGTCATCTGATTTCGCAAGAATCTGATGGCTTCCTGTCATGTAATATGTTCCATCTGCAAGGATTATCTGAGGATCGTGACAGCAAACGGCATTTTTATAGACGCCTGTCTTAATGCTGGTTTCAGATTGTTCTGCCATATCATCGCCCTCCGTCTGTTCTTCTGTATTACCGCTATCTGCTACGTCACTACTGTCTGCTACATTTTCAGTTTTCGCATGGTCTGATTCTGTAGCACCCTGGGAGCAACCGGCAGAAGCTGCAAAAGCTGCGGTCGCAAGAGCGATTGCCGCGTAGTTTAAATATTTAGTTGAATGCATTTTTGCTCCTCTTATTTATGCCCATCATCTGCATGAAAATACAGGATATCCCTTTTCGTCATATCTGATTTTCATGAGCATGGCGTGTCGGTTAGGATTGTAAAGAGGATCTCCTTCTATCACGCTTTCAGTTCTAGCGTGGTATACCATTACATCCTCGCCTTCATCATTTACAGTAAATGAGTTGTGACCGGGACCATAAACCACAGCCTCTGCATCACTCTTAAGAACCGGATATCTCTCCTTAGTCCATGACTTAGGATCAAGAAGGTCTGCATCCTCATCTGCTGTGAGCATTCCGACGCAGTACGCCACTCCTGTTTCGCTGGCAGAATAGGTCATGAATATCTTCCCGTTTCGCTTTAAAATTCCGGGGCCTTCGTTAACCCAGAAGCCTACTCTCTCCCAGTCATAATCAGGAGTTGTAAGCAGAACCTGAACTGTCTTAAGTTCATACGGGCTTTTCATTTCAGCGATATACAAATTTGAAATCTGTTTGCCAACGCCAACCTTCTCAGCCCAGATGTAATACCACTTGTCTCTATGCTCGAAAACTGTAGCATCCAGTGAAAAGGCTCTGAAGGAAAACTCGTCATCCTCTGCACATCTCATCTTGCCCTTTTCAACCCAGGGACCTGAAATGGGATCATCACTCTGGCACTCAAGCACGTAAGGCCTTATCTTCCAGATATCCTCTACCTCGCCGCCTGCAAAGTAGATGTACCATCTGCCCATAACCTTGTGAAGCTCAGGGGCCCAAATGTGCTTACTCATTATTCCACTGTCGTGCTTTTTCCAAATCAGATGTTCCTCTGCGTCAGCGATACCTGCAAGAGTTTCAGATCTTCTA
>JAEEGF012316009.1_pt1 | contig 10298 bp, 6 predicted proteins | sample 9134171 | NCBI WGS metagenome assembly JAEEGF01 (sample SAMN16246542, study PRJNA631951) | gut metagenome | biome: gut microbiome; feature: rumen; material: AP-attached | host: Bos | place: Iran: Karaj | collected 2018-10 | reverse complement strand
TAAGGATGAGCTGGTAAGTTATTATACAAAGTTTGGCTTCATGAATGAAGGTCGAAGCGACAAGTCCCAGCATGGCGGTGTTTCCTGGAATCAAATGAGGCTTACTTTCGGGTTTTTAAAAAGATCTGGTCGATTCTCTTAGGTGTATAGTATGCTCAACAGGTATAAAACGTCTGTTTTCGGTTCCGGAGAGCAGTCTGCACATTGCTTCACCAGCCTCAATTCCCATCTTTCTTGCGTCTACATGAGCTGCTGAAATTGTTGGAGAATGGTGGGAGAGCGCTTTACTGTCATAGCATGAAGCAAGAAGAATATCTTTAGGAACCGAGATTCCATTCTGGGTTAATATATCATATGTCCAAATCGTGGTTACTTCATCTCCGCAGATTATTCCATCTGCGCGTCTTTGTATCGCTGTTTCTACAGCAATTTTACAGGAACTAAAGCTTTCGATATCTTTGAATATAATATTGGGATTAGGTTCCAAACGATAATCGGTCATTCCCATGAGTACACCATCTAATCGATTTTTATTCACGGTATAATTTATATTCCCGCAAATAAAGGAAATGTTTTTACAACCGCAATTAACAAGATTTGAACAGAGCTCTCTACATGCCAGCAAATTGTTTGAATCAACCATCAACGCATTTTTTACACCAGATCCTACTACAACGACAGGGATATTTTTCTTCTTCAAATACGGGTGACTTTTTTCTCCGGAAATTGCGCGCAAAAAAATCACACCATCCAAATCTCCACGCTCAGCAGCAGGTCTTAATGGTTCATATTCATCAGTGTTACATAAAATCAGAAGTGTTTCATAGTTATGGTCAGCTAAAGCAGAGGCTGCTCCTAACAGACATTGATGAAAGAAATCTGATTCATAAAGCAAATCCCTTGCCATGACAACGCCAATATTATGACTATGATTAGTTGGCTGTATAAAGGCGTCAAGTCGCCTTTGTGATGGCGTCGAATACCCAAGTTCTTCAGCAATTTCAATAACTTTTTTTCTGGTTTCTTTTGAAACTCGCCCTGTGCCTGAAAGGGCTCGAGAAACAGTCGTGGTCGATATATTTAAAATTCTTGCTATTTCATTAAGGTTTGTCTTGTCATTCATAATGGTTTGATTATACGGAGTTGAAATATACTATTCAAGGGTTTTGCGCAAAAAAGCAACATAATGCGCAATTTAAGCGCAAAATTGCGCAGGCCATAAATTCTTTTTGTATAAAATGCGGCATAGACATTTAAAAGATTGAAGGTTATTAAGCTAGAGAATACTGGTGATTTTTCCTAAACTTAATGTTAAGTAATACAGATGTTTGTGCACAACGTATATAAACGAAAGGAAATGTGATGTATTGAGTTCTGAATACATCTCACGGGGAATGTATGAAAAATAAGAAAAAGGGTTTTTTTTATAAGCTCTATAAGTACAGGGTGTACTTATTTATGTTATTGCCATCTGTAGCATACACTTTGCTTTTTGCATATTACCCAATGACTGGAATTGTAATGGCATTTAAGAAATATAACTATGGAGGTGGAATTTGGGGTAGTCCTTGTAATGGGTTAAAGAATTTTGAATTTTTCTTTAAATCCGGACAGGCTGGATTGGTGACGCGAAATACTGTTCTTTATAATATTGCATTTATAATACTTGGAACAATACTGCAGATTGCGGTTGCAATTTTTCTTACTGAAATCAGAAGCAAAAAGTTTCGAAAGATTTCTCAGTCTATGATGTTTTTGCCCTACTTTATTTCATGGGTAATCGTAGGTGTTATGGCGTTCAATCTATTTAGCTCAGATTTTGGATTTGTGAACCGAATTATAGCGTTATTTGGAGGAGAGAAAATTCCATTTTATACGTTGCCCCAGGTATGGCCACCTATCATAGTATTTTTTGCGCTCTGGAAAGGTGTAGGCTATGGGTCTGTCATGTATTTGGCAGCGATTATGGGAATAGATACTTCTATATATGAAGCAGCATCAATTGATGGCGCTAATGTATTTCAGAGAATCTTCAAAGTTACGATTCCTATGATAATGCCAACGACAGTAATACTGTTTCTGATGTCAGTAGGAGGTATTTTTAAGGGAAACTTTGATATGTTTTATAACCTTGTGGGAAGCAATGGATTATTGTTCAACTACACAGATGTTATAGATACATTGACGAACAGGGCACTTCTAACAAGCCAGGACTTTGGAATGGGTGCAGCTATTGGTTTATTTCAGTCAATTCTCTGCTTTGTAACTATTCTATTGGCTAATCATCTTGTGGGTCTATATGAAAAAGACTACACCTTGTTTTAAGGAGGCCTAAATGTCAGATCAGGTACATATTTCAAAAAAAGTTAAAACTGGAAAAGAAGTGATCATTCTATACATTCTTGCATACAGTTTTTGCAGCATTATCTCAATCTTATGCCTTATTCCATTCATCATGGTTTTAACAGGCTCTTTATCTTCTGAGGAAGCGATAGTAAATAATGGTTTCAGCCTATTGATACAGGATTTTAGTCTGGATGCTTATAAGACAGTATTTAAAGATCCATTGGTTGTTGGAAAGGCGTATTTGGTCACAATTTTACTTACACTTGGCGGAACGGCAATAGGCTTGTTACTGCAGACAATGACAGCATATGTTCTTTCAAGGAAAGACTTCGAATGGAGAAATGGTTTTTCATTTTTCTTTTATTTTACAACTCTCTTTAGTGGAGGACTGGTGCCGTATTACATGCTTATGACCATAACGCTAAAGCTCCAGGATAGTTATTTGGCATTGCTGCTTCCTATGATTTTTAGTGTTTACAACCTTCTCATAATGAAGAGCTATATTTCATCTGTTCCGGAATCATTAATGGATGCAGCGAAGATTGATGGATGTGGCGAGTTTGCGATTTTGTTTAAGGTTGTAATGCCCTTAATCAAACCGGCCTTGGCGACAGTAGGCCTTTTCATAGCTCTTGCATATTGGAATGATTGGTACAATGCAATGCTTTATATAAAGAGTGAAAGCAAATATCCTCTTCAATATTTCCTGTACAGGCAGGTAAACAACATTGAAGGATACAAAAAAATGCTCACAAATTCAGGTGTTAGCAGTTCTGTTATTAATTCAGTAAACTTACCGACACAGACGCTTAAGATGGCTTTAACAATAGTGGTAACAGGTCCTATTGTGCTGGCATTTCCGTTGGTTCAGAAATATTTTGTTCAGGGAATCACAATTGGTGCAGTAAAGGGCTAAATGATAAAGATTAAGTATTTCATAGTTTAAGGAGGATGTAATGAAAAAAAGGGTATTATCAGTTTTATTGGCATTGGGGATGACATGTGGAATCGTTTCAGGATGCGGTGGTCAGGCGAAAAATGAAGTCTCAGAAGCGCCTGCAGATCAGTTAGGCGAGTCTGCAGATTCAGGCGAAGCATCAGAATCAGACGAGGCAACTGGTCAGGTTCCAGATACATCTGAACACGTTGACTTAAAAATGTATCTTATAGGTGATAGAACAGCTGACTTTGATGAAGTATATGGCAAGATCAATGAGATACTGGAGAAAAAGCTCAACTGTTCTCTTTCAGTGGACTTTTTGTCCTGGGGCGATCATGATACAAAATATTCACTTTTATTCTCTTCACAGGAAGACTTTGATCTGATATTTACAGCATCAAGCTGGTGCCATTATGAGCAGACAGCGGCACTCGGAGGATTTTATCCTTTATCAGAGGATTTCATAAAGACCTATGCACCTGATATTTGGAATGTAGTACCGGAAATGGCTTGGGAACAGGCAAAAATCAATGGCAATATTTACATGGTACCAAATTACCAGAATGAATTTGGTCAGGATGTAATGACTATCCGTGGCGATTTGATGGAAAAATATGGGATTGAAAAAATAACAAACTGGGATGAACTTGTAGAGTTTTATAAGGCTTGTGCTAATGATGGATTTTATGCGAGCCAGGGTGGCCCCAATTATCAGTATTTCCAAAACAAAGGATATACAATAACAGGTGGTGCACCTCATGGTGGTGAAATGATTCTATACAATACACAGGATCCAAGTGATTTATCATTTACATATCTTCTTGACTGGGATGGATTTGCAGATTACTGCAAGCAGGTAAAAGAACTTGCTGATATGGGAGCATGGTCATCTGATGTTTTGAATTCAACTGAAGAGCGTCAGGTTGGTCTTTTGAATGGGAAAACTGCAACACTTGCCTGGAACCTTGGAAGCTGCAGAAATTATGGAAGACAGGCAGAGACTGAGCATCCTGAATGGAACGTAACGATCGTTGATCCGGTATCATCACAGCCCAAGAAGGTTAACTCATATATCAATAATGGTGTGGCTATCAATAATAACAGTAAGAACAAAGAAAGAGCTATGATGGTGCTTAATGAGTTCTACACAAACCCTGAGGTGTACGATCTTGCTATGCTTGGAATAGAAGGGAAGCACTGGGAAGCTGTAGGAGATGACCAGTATAAGATAATTGATGAAACAAACTATGGAGTAAGCTCAAACTGTAATTGGGGCTGGAATAATATGACTATTACACGTACGGAGTATATCGAGAACAAAACAGAAGTAGATAAAGTATATGATCAGCTTGATGAAGCATTTAACGCAAATATAAAACCTGATCATATCTATGATGGCTTTAATTTTGATTCGACAAATGTATCAACGCAGTTTGCTGCTGTTGAGGCTGCTGTAGATATTTATTATGGACCACTTGTAAACGGTCTTGTAGACGATGTAGATGCATCAATTGCTGAATTTAGTGCGGCTTTGGAAAATGCAGGAATCAGAGATATTATTGCAGAACTTGAATCCCAGGCAGAGGCATATGTTGCTGAGAAACAGGGAAATTAATTATGTAATATTGGTACAAAATGACTGTGAGATCAAAAAGGTAGAAATTATTCCGAAGTATTTAACTTATGACAACCTGGAGGGAGCAGTAGTTTTACTGCTCCCTTTTTAAGAGAATTTTAGGGAGAAACGATGAATTTAAAAGATGCCAAGATAATAAATGAAGAATGGAAATTTATATGTGAAGATTGCAGCAACGGTGAGTTTGCCCAAATTGATTATCGCGATGAAGGCTGGGATCATATAGAGCTTCCACACGATTGGGATACATATTTTGCACCAAAGAAAGAGAACAGGAGCGGGGCAGGTGGCGGCTATGCTCATGCCGGAATTGGCTGGTATAGAAAAAAAATAAAGATTTCCAAGGATGATTTACTAAAGCATGTTGAGCTCATTTTTGAAGGAATATACATGGAAAGTGAGATATACATAAATGGCTTAAAGGCAGGAAGTCAGTCATATGGATATTCTACATTTGTGGTAGATATGACAGATAAACTGGTTGAGGGAGATAATCTCATTTCAGTAAGAGTAAATAATAGCAAGCAGCCTAATAGCAGATGGTATACAGGCTCGGGTATATATAGAGACGTGTATATAAGAAAAACATCAAGGCAATGCCTGGATTACTTTGGTATAAAAGTCGAAACAGCCGAAGTGACTGATGATGAAAAAATGGCTATTCTTGATGTAAAGAGCAGCGCTATTAACTATGAGAAAGAAAAAAAGGATGTTGTAATAAAGTGGCAGCTCTTGGATAAAAAGGGACAGCTTTCATGCAAGGCTGGTGCAACACTTTGCCTTGATTCAAATGAAACATCACAGGCTGCAACAAGAATGTTTGTTCAGAGACCAATTTTATGGGGAATAGACAAACCATATCTTTACACATTTGTAACTCAGGTATTCTGTGATGGAGAGCTTCTGGATGAACGCAGAGAAAGTGTTGGTATACGAACAATAGCTTTTTCCTGTGATGAAGGGTTTAAGCTGAATGGAGAAAAAATAAAGATTAAAGGCGTTTGTCTTCATCATGACAGTGGCTTGTTTGGATCTGCATTCTATAAGGATATCTGGGAAAAACGTCTGAATACGTTAAAGGACATGGGAGTAAACGGTATCAGGTGTTCACATAACCCACCGGCACCGGGATTTCTTGACTTGTGCGACAGCATGGGATTCGTGGTAATGGACGAGATTTGTGACGAATGGATGCTTGGAAAGAATAAAAATGAAAACTATTTTTCAGAAGAGCCTTCGTACGGTTTTAGTCAATTTTTCTGTAAAGATGTAAAAACGGAATTACAGAGAATGATAAGACGTGATTATAATCATCCATCAGTAATTCTGTGGAGTATAGGAAATGAGATCCCTGAACAGGCTTTCACAGATGGTCCTAAGATAGCTAAGTTTCTATCTGATATAGTTCATGAAGAAGACAGCATCAGGTTAACAACAAGTGCTTGTGATAACATCGCATCTCTTCCGGGGATTGAAACCAAACAGGAATTTATGAATGAGATAGATGTAGTTGGCTATAACTATGTAGGAAGATGGAGAGAGAGAGCGGAAAGATTCTATGAAGATGATAAGCTTGTATATCCTGACAGGATAATGATAGGCTCTGAGAATCCTTCTGTGTGTGGAGATAGAGGCGACTATAGCCAGACAAGAGACTTTAATGACAACTATATTACTGCATCGCTTACACATGAAGCACTCTGGAGATTTACAGCAAGCAGGGATTATGTTGCCGGTGACTTTATCTGGACTGGGATAGATTATCTTGGTGAGTCGCATTGGCCAAGAAGAGGAGCTAATTTTGGAGCAATTGATACAGCCGGTTTCAAAAAGGATGCTTATTACTATTTCAGGTCTATCTGGAATGAAAAAGATATAACTCTTCATTTGCTTCCTCACTGGAATTTTGAGGGCGAAGAGGGCACTTTTAAAACAGTAATATGCTATACCAACTGTGAGAGAGTAAAGCTATACATTAACGATAAGCTTATTTCAGAAAAAGCGAGTGCTCCATGCCCAAGATATGGAGCCCAAAATAGCTGGGATGATGAACTCAGACGTTTTCGCCCAACTACAGGTGATCTTCATCTTACATGGGATGTACCCTATGAACCCGGTGTATTAAGAGCAGAAGGTTATATGGGGGATAAAGTTGTTAAGACTTGCGAAGTTGTTACAACAAAAAAGCCATCATCCTTAGAAGCATCGGTGGAAAAGGCAGGTGAATTCTATCTTGTGGAGATAACAGCGAGAGATGAAGATGGCAGAGCTGTCCCTGATGTAGACAGCCTGATAAGTGTAGTTTGCTCTGATAACGTTGAGTTTATTGGAATGGACGCCGGAAATATGCAGGACCTTTCAGGATATAAATCCGATAAAAGAAATATGCTTGCAGGGAAATTACTTGCCGCTTTTAAAAAGAAAAACAAAGAGGAAACGGGGAGTGTTTTATTATCATCTGAAGGCTTAAACAGTGTAAATATTGAATTCTAACTATTTATAAAGGATGAAGGAGCTGTGTGATATTAAACAAATTAGTTATGCAGGTATAGCAAAAGGGAGGATTACAATGAAAAGCGGCAGATTTAATGGAAATGTTGTTACGTACATAAGTGCAGCGATGGCAGTTATGATGATTACCGGACAGACCGGGATTACAACTTATGCGACCGGAGAAGCAGAAGGCACAGAGGATTCCTTTTCATTAGATGCAAATGTTTCTGATGGTAATGCGGAAGAAGAAAAGGAAATTAAGTGGAAGGATACCGGACTCGTAAAAAACGGTGATTTTGAAAACGGAGATACAACCGGATGGGATGTTTCTTTTGAAGGCGCTGAGGGTGATGTGTCAGGTTACAAAATTAAGATGGATGAATGGGCAAAAAATAATACTACATCATTTTTAAATTATTGGAATAATAATTCAGAAGCGGAGGAGATGAGTTTATCGCAGACTATTTCAGGGGTTTCGGCAGGAACCTATAAACTCTGTTTTGATGCAGATGGAGCAGAGGCAGATTCTGGTTTGGCAGCAACTGTATCTGGTGTATCCTGGAATATTACAACCTGTGGCTGGGATAACTGGAGCACCTATGAAACAGAGGCATTTACATTAACAGATGAAATGACAGATCTTACTATTGCCTTTTCGGGGCATATAAATAGTTCGTACTGGGGAGATATTGATAATGTCAGACTTTATACTGTCAATAATAGTAGTAACGAAGGTTCGGATGATGGTTCTGACCAGAACGATACGCCCGATGAAACAGAAAACAATCAAAATGATGAAGAGGATACTCAGATGGATAACCAGGATCCTGTACAGGATGAACCCGCAGTGGAGGCGGAGATTTTTGTAAATAAGGTCGAAGGATGCGACGAGAACTTCATTACCGGTGTTGATGTCAGCTCCTATGTTGCTCTGAAGAATGGAGGAGTGAAATACTATGATTACGATGGCAATGAGCTGGATGATCAGGGATATTTCAATTTCCTTCATGACTGCGGCGTTAATTATGTGAGAATCCGTGTATGGAATGATCCTTACGATGAAAATGGTAATGGATATGGTGGTGGTACCTGCGATCTGGCTAAGGCTATACAGATAGGCCAGTGGGCAACCGGCGCAGGGATGAAGGTTCTTATAGATTTTCACTATTCTGATTTCTGGGCAGACCCCGGGAAGCAGACAGCACCTAAAGCTTGGAAGAATATGGATGTCGATGCTAAAGCAACTACACTAAAACAGTTTACAATTGACAGCCTTAAAGATCTTATTAACAGTGGTGTTAATGTTGGAATGGTTCAGGTAGGCAATGAGACTAATAACGGTATTGCCGGTGAAAAAAGCTGGGATGGAATGCTCAAAATGTTTGCAGCTGGTGCAGAAGCCGTAAGAGAAGTGTCTAAGGACATTTTGGTTGCAGTACATTTTACCAATCCTGAAGGTGGCAGATATGATTATTATGCATCTCAGCTTAAGAATGTTGATTATGATGTTTTTGCATCATCTTATTATCCTTATTGGCATGGAACGCTCGATAACCTGAAAAATGAACTGTCCGCCATTGCCAATAACTATGGTAAAAAGGTAATGGTTACCGAGACTTCATATGTATACACACTCGATGACGCTGATGGCTGCGCAAATACTGAAACACAAGAGGACTATGATGCAGGAAAAGAGCCTTTTAACTTCGATGTATCTCCTCAGGGACAGGCAGATTCCGTAAGAGGGGTAGTTGATGCAGTTGCGTCGATAGAAAATGGCATTGGAGTTTTTTACTGGGAACCTGCATGGCTACCTGTAAATATGCATGGTGAATCAGGAGATGAAGTAGCAATATCTATAGAAGCCAATAAAGATAACTGGGAAAATTATGGTACAGGTTGGGCCAGCTCCTATGCCAGGGATTATGACATAGGGGTACAGGAATATGGCGGAGGCGGCGCCGTTGTGGAAAACGAAGCATGGTTTGACTTCTATGGACATCCGTTAGCATCTGCAAAAATGTACAGCTACATGAGAACAGGTGCAAAGGCTAAGTTAAGGTTAAATGGTGTTGATGTTAATGCTGTAGAAGCCGTAATTGATGAAGAAATAAAGCTGCCTGAAACAGGTACTGCTAAATACAATGATGGCACAACCAAAGAAGTAAATATTGTTTGGTCCGAAGAGGATATAAAAACGGCAATGGAAAGCGGAGCCGGAGTCTATATGATATCAGGAACTGCAGATGTTGACGGAGGCGTTGCAGTATCCTGCAAGCTGACAATAAAGCCTATGAATTTCCTTGCTAACCCCGGATTTGAAGAAGGAGATAAGGGCTGGACAATTACATCTGATGTATCCACAAGCGAAATTGCAATCAAGCAGGATTCATCCAATGTTCATACCGGTGAGTGGTGCATGAAATTCTGGTATGGAACAGCATTTAAGTTTAACGTTGAGCAGGAGGTTACTCTAAATAAAGGCATATACAGTCTTAGCGCTTTTGTTGAAGGTGGCGATGCCGGCGAAAATGATGAGTTCAAATTATATGCCATACTTAATGGTGAAGAGAAATCAGCCCAGGCAGGCGTGACAAAATGGCAGGAATTCCAGAATCCTACGATAGATAATATAGAAATAACCGAGGATGGAACCAGGCTTACAATTGGAGCAAGTACAAATGCTTCAGCCGGTTGCTGGGGAGCATGGGATGATTTTGCTCTTTGGAAGACCGGAGAAATAGTTTCAGCACCTGAAAAGTAGATACAGATGATAAACAGGATAATAGCGCAGATATAAATGATGCGCAGCCCTCACAGCGAACTGTAGTAAATGATGAAAAGGCAACTACAGTCAAGGCTCAGAGTGAGAGTGAAGTTGTA
>JAEEGF010675793.1_pt1 | contig 10298 bp, 6 predicted proteins | sample 9134171 | NCBI WGS metagenome assembly JAEEGF01 (sample SAMN16246542, study PRJNA631951) | gut metagenome | biome: gut microbiome; feature: rumen; material: AP-attached | host: Bos | place: Iran: Karaj | collected 2018-10 | reverse complement strand
CATGACAGTCTGTCCAAAAGACATGATATTGCGGAAAGAGTGTTCGGGGAGAAATCCGGAATTCTTTCAGCTGAAAGATCCGTGTTTGCAGGTGAAGGCGTAAAAATGCTGAGAGAGGCTGATTTGTTTGACGCTGAAAAGAATCTTGGTATCTGCGAGGAGATGAAGTACAGAGAGGAACGCAGTATTGTCGATGCCCGACGGGACATGTATGTCGCTCTTACCGATTTGGCCGATGCGAGAGCAGGAGGTGATAAGGTCGGAGTAAAAAAAGCACAGGAGCGTATCAGTCAGGCTGAGAATTCCATTGCCAAAGCAGAAAGGAAAATCAGCGATCTTGATGCTCAAATTTCACACTATGATCTGATTATAAGGCAGTCAAACCAGTCAATAACCAATATTGAAAACGAGTTGGCAGAATCCAGAAAAGTTGTTGCCGAGGCCTGCAACGGCAAGAAAGACGCCGATTACGTCTTTGGCATGATAAACAAGGTAATCATGACGGCTGCATCCAGAATATCCTGTCATGATACTCATATTGAAAATTCCCAAAGAAGAATTCAGGCAGCAAAAGTCAGAATGAAAAAAATAAATGAGCGTATCAGTCTTGCCCAGAACCGCTTTCAGGATGCGTGCGACAGATATGTCGCCATTGTTCAGAAGGAACTGTGATGATTTAATTCAGACTTCTCTGTCCTCACGTTTTTCGGATATTAGAAGGTAAACGAGATCCCCAAAAATAGGAACATGCGTGAGGACGGAAGAGCTTCTTCTGTCTTCTTAATGTTTACTGCCGCCTCTTCCGTGTTAAAATCTGTCTCAGAATTAAAAATCTTAGGCGGAGACTGTTATGATTTGGAAAAAGAAAGTAAATTTGGATGATGTCAATGCACTGACTCGAAACTCAATGGTTGAATTTCTGGAAATAAGGTTTACCGCCATCGGAGATGATTACATGGAAGCTGTTATGCCGGTTAACCGTAAAACCTGCCAGCCTTTTGGACTTCTGCATGGCGGAGCCGGAGCAGTGCTTGCCGAAACCGTGGGCTCCATTGCAGGTAATTACGCCTGTGCCGCAGATTACTCCTGTCTTGGGCTGGATCTGAACATAAACCACATAAGAGCAGTTAAGCTGGGCGATACCGTCAGGGCAGTGGCCAAGCCTGTTCACATAGGAAGTACCGTGCAGGTATGGCAGATTGATTCATTTGATTCCGCCAATCATCAGGTAAATGCCGCAAGACTTACTTTGGCTGTTCGTCGTCATATGACACCTGAAGCAAAACGGCAGTAGCGTTAAAATGGAATTATAGAAATATAAAAATATAAAAATATAAAAATATAAAAAAAGGTATGGATTTAATCCATACCTTTTTCGATTAATTATCTGCTGAATCTTGCAGAAACCGACCGTAATTACTCAGTCTTTCCGCTTTCCTGCAGAGTCTCTGCGGTCTCTTCCTTTACGGCTTCTTCCACAGGAGCAACTTCTCTTTTTTCCTCAGTCACTGCAGGTGCAACTTCTTCATTGTCTGCACCGGCTTCGGTCATCGGAACGGCGGTAAGATTCTTGATGAAGCTTACGCCGGAGAAGCCTGCATTTGCGTTGAACAGTTCGTTCTGTTCGGTGCCGGATGAAGGTTCAACAGCCTCAAGATCTCGTGATTCCGGTTCCGTCATTTCCACGTGAGCCAGATTGTTGATTGAGCTGAATCCGGCATGTCTGCCGCAGGCATTTGACGGAGTTTCGGTTTCAGTACCTGCTGACGGAGCAACCTCATCCATATTGCAGGCTTCCGGTTCAGTCATAGGTACGGTCACAAAACTTACGTTAGAGATGCAGCCAATCTTTGCCGGAGTAACGTATTCAGCCGGAGCAGAAGACTTCACGGCAACAGCTTCGGTTTCAGCAGTCTGAACCTGGACTGTTTCAGTCAGATTTTCAGCCTTCTGGGCTGACTGGTTCTGACGAGGCTTGCGTTCCTTTCTAGGTGCATTTTCACCGTTCTGGTTTCTCTTTGACTGTTTTGCGTTTCTTGCAGGCTTTTCAGTCTTTACGGTCTGCTGTGCGGTTTCAGCCGTATTTTCGTTAACTGCAGCAGTCTGTTCAGTTCTGACAGGCTGTTCATCCTTGCGGGAAACAGGCTTGTTTTCCTGAGAATGGTTCTTCTTGCGGGTATTCTTTACCTGAACCTCTTCTTCAATCACAGGTCTGGTCTTAGATTTACCGCCGTTAGGCTTCTGCTGTGCCTGAGCAGAGGTGTTTTGAACCTGCTGCTTCTTGGCTCCGTTTCCGCCTCTGGTCTTTGAACCGGTCTGACCGGCATTAGGACGGTTCTTGGCATTGCGGTCACTGCGTTTTGCGGACGAGCTGTCCTTCTTGTTGATATTAACCTTGGAGATGGACGGTTTGTTAACGGTTGTTTCGTTAATATCCTTATCCTCGGCTCTGAACAGACCAACAATGCTGTTAAGCATGCGTTTGAAGATACCTACTGACTGAACGGATGTTACTGAAGGAGCAGGTTTGGCGATAGATTCGCTGATTGCTTCCAGATTTACGGCAGGCTTCTGCGGTTCGTAACGGGATCTGTTGCTTACAACGGTCTGATCCTCATGTGCAGCAGGGAAATTGCTTGGTGCAGGAGTGTTGAACTGCGGTGCATTACGCTTCATGAGATTGAAGGTATTGATTTCGCTGTCCTCGCCGCTTCTGATACGCGCAATTTCATAGTTAGGAGTTTCAAGGGTTCTGTCAGGTATCACGTATACGCGTACATTATGACGCTTTTCGATACCGTCGAGTGAATGTCTCTTTTCGTTCATCAGGTATGCGGCAACCTCGAGAGGTACTCTTGCACATACTGATGCGGTGAAATCCTTGATGGCTTCCTCTTCAATGATTCGAATTATGGAGAGAGCCAGTGAACCGTTGTCGCGAATTGAGCCGAGACCGGCGCAACGCGGACATACGTGAGAGGTTGATTCGCCGAGAGATGGTCTGATGCGCTGTCTTGACATTTCCAGGAGACCGAATCTGGAGATTCTGGCAAACTGTATTCTTGCCCTGTCCTGTCTGGTTGCTTCACGCATCTTGTTTTCGATTTCACGCTGATTCTTTAAAGGCTTCATATCGATGAAGTCGATAACAATCAGACCGCCAACGTCTCGCAGACGAAGCTGTCTGGCAATTTCTTCAGCTGCTTCGATGTTTGTCTGCAGTGCGGTTTCCTCAATATCGCCACCCTTTGTGGCCTTGGCTGAGTTAACGTCTATTGAGGTCATTGCTTCAGTCGGATCGATAACAATTGAACCGCCGGAAGGAAGCTTAACTTCTCTCTGATAAGCGGATTCAATCTGTGATTCAATCTGGTAATGACTGAAGAGTGGGTCGCTGCCTTCATAGAGGTGAACCTTTGAGATGAAGTCAGGACGAACCATGGAAACATGTTTTCTTACCTGTTCATAGACTTCAGGTACGTCAACGAGAATTTCACCGATATCCTGTCTCAGGTAGTCGCGGATTGCTCTTAAGACAATGTTGCTTTCCTGATGAATGAGGAATGGTGCTGGTCTGTCATTTGCGGCCTGTTTAATCATTTCCCAGTGTTTCACAAGAATATTGAGGTCCCAGTTGAGATCCTCTGGGCTCTTGCCGACACCGGCTGTTCTTACGATGACGCCCATACCGTCAGGGATGACGATGGAGTCGAGAGCTTTTTTGAGCTCTGTTCTTTCGTCGCCTTCGATTCGGTGTGAAATACCACCGGCGCGAGGGTTGTTAGGCATCAGTACGATGTATGAACCTGCAATGGAAATATAAGTGGTTAGAGCGGCACCCTTAAGTCCACGTTCTTCTTTTTCAATCTGAACTATAACTTCGGTACCTTCTGCGATCGCATCCTTCAGGCTGGATTTGTTGGTGTAAGAAAAACCAGGCTTGTAGTATTCTCTGGCTATTTCCTTGAGTGGAAGAAAACCGTGTCTGTCGGTGCCGTAATCAACAAATGCGGCTTCCAGACTTGGTTCAACGCGGGTGATTACACCCTTGTAGATATTAGCTTTCTTCTGCTCATGTCCGGCTGATTCGATATCTAAATCATAGATTTTCTGACCATCAACCAGGGCAACACGCATCTCCTCTTCCTGAGTTGCGTTTATTAGCATTCTTTTCATTAATTACTGCTCTTATCTGGTTATGGTACAGTATTAACAGCAGAATACGTAGAATATGCCGTCCGAGCTTGTACTAGAATTAATAGCAAGTCTTATCAGAACATGGCACATGCCTGAGTCTTATCTATATCTCAACCGCATTCACTTGAAGGCCCGTAAAAGGGGGAATGCTGAACTTATTTTCACGGTTGCCTGAAAATCCATCGGAAAACCGGAATCTCCTGGTCTTATACCGTGTCTTAATGTGAACCCGGATGTTATCCCGGTTCTTATGCAATCTTTAGTTCGGGTCGATTACTCTGCCTTTCATACGTCTCTAAGAGTTAATCCGTACCTGTATACATCTATTTTTCATTTAACACGCCGGCAGGGTGTGAATCACCTGGAGGCATGTCCTGTGGATATTTCCGGAAGGTATCGGAAGGTACCTTTCTGGTTGGAAATAATCCGCGCTAATTATCTCATTATTAATTACTCAGTGGCAATAAAAAAAGCAGAAATAATGTTAAAAAATGTTTGTTTAGGCGAATATTGAACACTTATTCTGCATAATTATGCAGAAACGGACATCAGGAATAATTATGTCGGATTATGAAAAACGCATTATTTCCGGGAGTGGAAAAAATTACGGCGGTTCCGGAAATCCCGTTTTATTTATAATCAGGTTGTACACTTGTTATCCACAATTTATTCACCGCCGGTGAAACCGTAAACAGCCGAACGCAATATTAAAGGCACGGGCGGATAAACCGCCGCGGGACAGTGCGGGCGTTTCGGGATCGGCCGCAGACTCAGTCTGTTCAGACCTGCTTCCTGAAAACCGGGTTACCTTTCGACTGCTTTTTCCACATTCGGTGACAGTGTTTTTCTGTTTAGGATACGGGCGATGACAATCATGATGATTACGGCCGCAAAACCGAGAAAGAGCGGCGGAACGTTGCTGTGAAGCACCGGTCTGGCAAGTCCTGCCACCAGAGTGCCCGCCAGCATGGTGGGAACGGCCCAGGCCGGAGGAATGAGTTTCGGACGGTACAGTGCCAGAACCAGAGGTATGAAGATACCGGCTCTGAGAGCCAGCGCCAGTATGTTCCAGGTCAGTATCTGTGATTCAAGATTGCACAGGGAGAAGGTGATGGTGAGTACGGAAATCAGAATAACGGTGAGACGGTTGGTTCTCAGTATCTTTCCGCTTTCGGTAATTCTGAATACCCTGGTCCATATATCTCTGGTGAGCAGGGTGCTGATGCCCAGCGTGAGTCCGGCAATGGAACTTATCAGGGCGATAATCAGAACTCCGAGGGCTGTGCCGGCGAGCGGTTCGGGAAGATAGCGCATGATGAATTCAGGCAGCGCCATGATGGGAGTTACCTCCGGATGCATGGATTTCATGTACATTGAAGCCAGTACACACGGAATTCCCACCGGAAAACTGAGTGCGGAAGCCGCGAAGCAGCCGATTCTGGCGGCTTTCACATCCCTTGCGGAAAATATTGCCTGAGCATAGTTCTGGGCGCACAGAAGTCCGGCAGACATGGATATCACTGTTTCGCGAGGCTGCCAGTATCCCTGTCCGAACATGTCCAGTCCGCGGGGAATGAAATACTCTATGTCCTTCACCTCATGCAGGCCCTTTGACGCGGTATAGCCGATGATCGTCAGCATCAGCCACAGAATCACGCTTTTGAAAAGACCTGAAACGCTGGCTCCTTTGATTCCGCCGAAGTATATGTAAACGATAATCAGGAAGAACAGGATGGCACCGGCCGCATAGATGTTTATATCCATAAGGTGGGATATGAGGTAGATGGCCGGAAGTACGGAGGCGACGGCGGCGAAGAATATGCCGCTTGAGGAAATGACGGAGGCTACGGGACCGCTGCCGGAACCGTAGGTGTTTATCAGCAGCTGGGTGATGGTTTCGCTGCCGCTTTCACGGAACCTGCGGGCGAAGAACAGGCCCATGAAGAGAAATCCGGTACCGATGCCGATGGTGAACCACCAGGCGCTGAATCCGAAGGAGAATGCCATCTGCGAAGTGCCTATGGTGGCGCCTCCGCCGATGCAGCTTCCGGCTATGGCTCCGGCCACCATGCCTGCCGATGCCCTGCGTCCGTTAAGTGAAAAGCCTTCGGCGGATCTGATTTTTCTGGCGGACCGGATGCCTGCGCCAATGATTAGACTGATGGTGGCAACCATCATGACCATCTGTATTAGTGTAACGGACATAACTGTACTCTTAATTCTGTAATAATCTGTAATCTCTGAAGCCCGACCGGTGATTTGCGCGCGTGTTTTTTTCGTTCACGCGGCGCTCCGGCTGAATGGTTTTGTCTGAATGCGTTTATCAGTCCGTTTCTGGAATTTGATTGTTATAGTTATGGTTTAAACCGGATTATCCGGCAGGGGCGGTAAAGCCCGTGATGTTATCTTTTACGGTGAGGAACCTCGTGCCGGCGTCTCCGGGGTGTTGCCGGTGAATCATCTGCAGACGTCTAAGTCCTCCGGAAAGTATTATAGATCAATTTTTTCCGCGTGATAACGGCATGGGCGGAATTGTTTCTTTATTCTTCTGTTGTATTTTCTGAAGTCTTTATGAACATGTATTCTGGCAGGCATGTAATGTTTATTCCTGTCATGTGGAGAATGTCACGAAAATAAGTTAAAATACGAACCGTAGATAAATAGGGTGATGAAAGAGAGATTACCGTGCAGGATATTCGTGAAGAACACAGGGGCGTAAGTTTTCAGACCGTAAATGAGGATGAGGCCGGCGCCAGAATTGATAATTTTCTGATAAGAGTTCTCAAGGGAGTGCCCAAGAGCATGATTTACCGTATCCTTCGTAAAGGTGAGGTAAGAGTAAACAAAAAGAGAATCAAACCGGAGTACAAGCTTCAGGCCGGGGATGAAATCAGAATTCCTCCTCTGAGAATGTCTGAAGCCAAAGTGATTCTTCCGTCAGCCAATCTTGACAGTGTCAGTGCCCTGAAGGATGCCGTTCTTTATGAAAATGACGGTCTCATGGTGATCAACAAGCCGTGCTTCATGCCCGTTCACGGCGGAAGCGGGGTTTCCTACGGGGTAATCGAGGCTCTGCGTTCCATAAGACCGGAACTTCATTTTCTGGAGCTTGCCCACCGTCTGGACAGGGAAACCAGCGGCTGTCTTATTGTGGCCAAGAAACGCAGCGTGCTGCGTCAGCTGCATGAACAGTTCAGGGAAAAGAACATGCAGAAGCAGTATCTTGCCCTGGTTCGCGGCGTGTTCAGCAAAAGAATAACCACGGTAAGAGCTCCTCTTGCCAAGAACGTGTTGATGAGCGGTGAAAGGTTGGTTCGTGTTGACGAAGTCAACGGGAAACCTTCGGTTACCGATTTTAAAATCAGGGAGAATTTCAGGGACGTGACCCTGGTGGAGGCATATCCGCATACCGGGCGTACGCATCAGATTCGCGTGCATCTTGCCTACAGGAGTCATCCGATACTCGGTGACGACAAATACGGCGACAGGGAGTTTGACCGCAGGTTTGAGGCTCTCGGGCTTGACCGCATGTTCCTTCACGCCGAACACATAACCTTTACCGATCCCGTAATCAACAGGGAAATAACCGTTTACGCGCCTTTACCCGGGGATCTGGAAAATCTGCTTTCAAATATTCGTAAGGAAGATGAGGATGGAGAGCAACATGTTTGATGACGTAAAAGCCGTTATATTTGATATAGACGGTACATTAATGGATTCCATAAGCCGTATAGTTGAATGTATTAGAATATCCTGTTCAGAGGTCGGAGCCGACGTTCCATCAAACGAGGATTCCAAATCGGTTATAGGGCTGTCTCTTGGCGAGGCCATTGCCAGTATCCTTCCGGGACGAAATGAGGAAGAGGTGAGAAAGGCTGTTGAGGTATACAAGGATACCTACCTGCGTCTTGAAGCCGAAAATCCTGCCACTCTTTTCGGAGATGCCTACGATGTGATATCTGAACTCAAGAAGCGCGGCTACAAGATAGGTATCGCCACCGGTAAATCCCGCAGAGGCTATGACAGGGTGATGAGCTATGTTTCCATTGCTCCGTTCATAGACGTTTCATCAACCGGGGATGAAGTGAGATCAAAGCCGGATCAGCAGATGCTGAACAGACTCAGTGATGAACTCAGAATTCCGCCGAAGGGCTGTCTGATGGTGGGGGATTCAAGTCTTGACATCTGCATGGGCGTAAACGCTCATACCCGTACCGCCGGAGTGCTTACCGGGGTTCATGACAGAAACACTCTGATGAATGCCGGCGCCGATGCGGTGGTGAACACTCTTTCAGATCTCCTTGATCTTCTGCCGGGAACCGGAAACTCTGTCGGAATGCGGTAGGATAACGTCCGGTTTAAGGATGATTTTTTCAGAGCCTGAAGTTTGCACTTCAGGCTTTTTTTCGCAGACTCCGGTTAAATCGGACGTAACATGCGTTTTCGGGATAAATGTTTTTGAAAATCAGGTTTTTTCCAGTAAGCTTTATATTAAGGAAGAGTCCTGACGGGCTTTCCGTAAAGTCAGGTTTTTGCGTGCTGACGGCCTGAGTGAACATGGATTTACCGTATCTGTAACCGCAGGAAGGAGAGTTTATGACAGAAAAAACTGTTTCAGAATCCGGAAACAAAGATAAGAATCCCGGCGAGGCGGCGGATTGCAGACCTCTGGAGATTAATATAAGACATGCCAGAGTACTGCGTTCTGCTCTGGACTACTGGCATGAAACCGGCCTGCTTTCCGATGAGCAGCTTAAAACCCTTAATGCCAGCATCAGAGTCGGAATAAACTGGCGCAGAATAATTTTTCATTTCACGTGGATTGCCGTGTGCTGCATGATTATTGCGGTCGGATCACTTTTTTGCAGTGACCTGATTGTCAGACTGATGAATAATACCCCGGCAGCCGTAAAAACCGTGGGGGCCTTTGCCATGGCCGCGGGATTTATCTGCTCTGGACTTGTACAGAAGGAAAAATCTCCGGAATACGTAAAAACGTACAGCCTGCTTCTAGTGCTCGGATGCCTGTGCATCGCCTCGGGGCTGTTCTGTTTCGGTATGGCGCTGAACCTGCCTGAAGCCGGCATGGTGTGGATGATGATGGTCGGGTGCTTTGTGTACGGCGCGGTTGCGTGGTTCGGAAAGTCCGGACTGGTGTGGCTCTTTGCCCTGATATCATTCTGTAACTGGCTGGGCTGCTCCAGCGGCTACAGTTTCGGCGCATACTGGCTGGCCATAAAGGAGCCGTACAGATTTCTGATATTCGGTGGTCTGCTTACGTTACTGTCCTGCTGGCCGGTTTCAGCCGGAATACTGCAGTCCCGAGATCTGCTCGGCATGAGCAGAGCGTACGGCATTCTGGTTTCGTTTATGGCACTGTGGTTTCTGTCCATTTTCGGCGACTCGAATCCGGAACTGTTCTTCTGGGCACTCGTTCTCGGAGCGGTGGCGCTCTACGCCATCTGGTTAGGCGTAAAGACGGAAAGCAGAATGCTTCTGGGATTCGGATGCGCATTCATGGGAATTGATCTGTATACCAAGTATTTTGAATACTTCTGGGACAGACTGCATGTGTCGATATTCTTCTTCCTTTCCGGTGCGGGACTTTTGATCGGTATAAAATGCATCAGAAAATTCATCATTGACAGAGAAAAAGGAAGAGTGGTGTCTGACGATTGACGGAAAGCTCTCGGACAGCCGGTGAAAAAGCTGTTGAAAAAACATCCGCGGAAATCCGGATATTCCGCAGACATCGTTATTCAGCTGAAAAAACCGGCTGTGAGTAAACCTGTGAGTATTTTAGAGGTCAGTTAATAGTCAATTTGTAATTTTTAATTTTTTTCTTTGACTATAATTTGTTTTTTATATATCATAGCGACACTATGCAAAAAGTGAAAATCCCACAGAAAGTGGACCCTCGATATACAGCAGCCAAAAGACTGGACTACGTTGGTATTATTCCAAAGGAAAAGTTGGAAAGACTGCAGGGTATAGTAGAGGAAATTGTTGAAGATGCTGAGGTCAGACTGACTTTCGGTGTCGATTTGCAGGGTATAACAGCAATTGAGGGCAGTGTTGGTACTGCTGTGAAGTGTGTATGC
>JAEEGF010615606.1_pt1 | contig 10298 bp, 10 predicted proteins | sample 9134171 | NCBI WGS metagenome assembly JAEEGF01 (sample SAMN16246542, study PRJNA631951) | gut metagenome | biome: gut microbiome; feature: rumen; material: AP-attached | host: Bos | place: Iran: Karaj | collected 2018-10 | reverse complement strand
CATTTTCGCTTTTCAAGAGATCTGTGACAGTATATACGGAAAAAAAGGTGAGTCAAACTCTTTACGTTATTTGATGCAACAGGAGAATATGGGTTACAGTTGGGCTATCTGGTCCAATGTAGATGGTTCGTATGTGACACCAACATCAGGTAGAATTAGTTATTCGCCAGGCATCTGTTATAAAGTATCGGTTCTGACATTGGAAGAAGGCGGTGTTTTTTGGCTCGGAGGGAATCCAAAAAAACCTGAATTTGTGGGTTTTACGCCAAAACATGGCGACCGCAAGCGGGCTTGTGTGTGGGCTAAAATGCGACATAAAGCCACCAATAAGGAGTTTTATTTCTTTTCAACCCATCTTGAATTGACATCTTTTAAAGGTGTTGATGATCCAGAGGTACATAATGAAAACTGCAAGAATTTGATGAATTATGCTGATGAAACGTTGGTAGGACCAGGTGTGGCCGCCATTATTTGCGGCGATATGAACGCCACGCCTGCGGATCAGGGTTATATTCAGTATCTTAACAACAGTAATGGCCGCGTTCATAAATGGTTTAATGCCTACGAGGAAGCGGAGAGAAAGGGCGTTTTAGGACCGATGGCAAAAGTGGGTCCTGGTACAATGAATAATCACAATACAGAAGCAACAGGGTCAGATCGTATTGACCACATGTTCCTTACGGGTTTCACGCTCACTTCATACGAAACGGTGCGCAAGAAATTTCCCACAAAAGATGGTTCGGTGCACTATCCGTCCGACCATTTTCCGCTGGTTGTTACGGTAGAGCTTTAACGCGATTTTCTCCGAAATTTTTGGGATAATTTTTCTATAACAATTATTTTCTATTTGTAAAGATTTGATATTTAAAATAATATCATTTGTGTATTTATTACACATTAAACAATAATTGTATTAGTTTTGCGTTGGTTTAACACAAATAAATGTTACATTTTAAAATCAACGATTATGTTAAGATTCATTCTTGCTCCATGGTTCTTTATTATTTTTGTATTGGCTGCTTTGCAGGCAAGTGGACCGTATGTAGATCATTATAGGTCAAATTGTTTCAGTATTGTTGGAGAAGACGAATATAACGATGGTGTCAATTACATAGATTTTTCTAGCGGGAAAGATGCCCATTACGATGTAACCTTATATCAAAGTGAGTCGAGGACAACGAAAACTTTTGAGGTGGATAGTAAAGAGGAGATCAAAGAGGAGAAAACCGGTGCGGATTTAGTGATTTACCACTCCCGAAATAAGGACGACAATTCACCTGTCATAATCATTCACGGCAACTTGGATGGTTATGAGTTTTGGGTGATAGATAATTTGATTTTCTATGATGCTGAGTTATATATGTACATGTAGCCCCAAATTCTCTTATCGTTCCCCGTACACCTCAAACATCGAGATGATTTTGTAAACCAATACGGCGGCCAGCACGTCAGAGGTTTTGTTGATGGGGTTGGGGCAGAGTTCCACTACATCGAAGCCCACTACTTTTTTCGTTTTGAACAGTAATTCAAGAAATTGCATGAACGGATACCATGCCAAACCGCCAGGCAGCGGTGTGCCCGTGGCAGGTAATATCGAGGGGTCTAAGCCGTCGAGGTCGATGGTTAGATAAACGGTGTCGCTGAGGCGGTCAATGGCGTGCTGCATCCAGTCGGTGCGGTTCCAAATTTTATGGGCGTAGAAGATGTTTTCTTCCACAATATGGGGCTTTTCCTCGATGCAGACATTGCGAATGCCCACTTGCACTACCGGAGCCATCTCTTGCGCGCGCCGCATAACACAGGCGTGGTTGTAAATCGAGCCGTGGTACTCGTCGCGAAGGTCGGCGTGGGCGTCAATCTGCAGTACCGACAGCGTGGGATACTGCTCTTTCATGGCCTTGATGGCGCCGACAGAGACGGAGTGCTCGCCGCCCAACAGTCCGATGGTCTTCTTTTTCTGCAAGAAATGTTTCACCCGCTCATATACCGATTGTACCATACTGTCGGGCGTGGAAAAATCGAACGAGGGCTTGTCGGTGTAAATACCTGCGTAATAAGCTTCTATGTCTAAAGGAACATCGTACAGTTCAATGCTGTCGGAGGCGTCGATGATGGCTTGCGGACCTTTGTCGGCACCCTTGATGAAGGTGCTGGTGCCGTCGTATGCCACGGGAATCAACACGTAGCGGGCATTTTCCTCTTTCGAGAACTCTTCGGGCATATCTAAGAAGTATTCCATCTGTGAACTAATTTTGCAGGTTAATACAGGAAATTGTTGAAGGGATAAATCTGGATGTGCAGTTTCTTGATCTCTTCATACAGCACTGTTCGCAGTTCGTCCATATTTTCCTTGGTTTTGGCGGATATGAATAGCGTTTTGGTCCCCGCCTTGGCCATCCATGTCTGCTTCAACTCATCGAGGGTGATGTTGCATTTCTGCTTGGGTGTCAAGTCGTCGGGGTCCTTATCAATCCAGCGGTAATTATCGATTTTGTTGAAAATGGTGATGACGGGCTTGTTGCCGGCGTGGATCTCCTCCAAGGTCTGGTTCACAACGGCAATCTGCTCTTCAAAGTCGGGATGGCTGATATCGACCACATGCAGCAGCAGGTCGGTTTCGCGAATTTCGTCCAGCGTCGATTTGAAAGATTCAACCAGCGTGTGAGGCAGCTTGCGTATAAATCCCACAGTATCAGAGAGTAGGAACGGCAAGTTGTCGATGACCACCTTGCGGACGGTGGTGTCGAGGGTGGCGAATAGCTTGTTCTCGGCAAACACATCCGACTTGCTGATGAGGTTCATCAGGGTCGATTTGCCCACATTGGTATAGCCGACGAGGGCCACACGCACAAACTTCTCGCGGTTGCTGCGCTGCGTCAATTTTTGACGGTCTATATCTTGTAACTTTTTCTTTAACAAAGAGATGCGGTCGCGGATGATACGGCGGTCGGTCTCAATTTCCTTTTCACCAGGACCTCTCATGCCGATACCGCCGCGCTGTTTCTGCAAGTGCGACCACATACCTGTCAGTCGCGGTAGAAGATATTGGTACTGAGCTAATTCCACTTGCACCTTGGCGTGCGCTGTCTGGGCGCGCTTCGAGAATATATCAAGGATAAGGTGGGTACGGTCTAAGATTTTGCATTGCAGAACCGCCTCAATATTACGTATTTGCGATGGAGACAACTCGTCGTCGAAGACAGCCAGGTCGATGTCGTTCTCTTTGATATAGTCATGAACCTCATCCAGTTTGCCGCTGCCGAAGTAAGTTTTCGGGTCTGGGTAGGCGAGATTCTGCACGAACTTCTTCACAGGCACGCCGCCGGCCGTGTCCACCAGGAATGCCAATTCTTCCAAATACTCCATCACTCGCTCGAGGGTGGTGTTGGAGGTGCACACGCTCAGCAGGACAGCTTTCTCTTCTTCAATCTGCGCTTCTAATTTGTCTTTTGCCATGCTGTTTTACATAGGTTTTATGCCGATGAGCTCGCGCACGTCGCGGATGGTCTTGCTGGCACTTTCGCGGGCTTGTTCAGCGCCACGTTGTAGCACCTTACGCAGGTAGTCGTCATCGCTGCGAAGTTCGAGTATGCGCTCGTAGATGGGTGCGATGTAGGCGGTGATGTCGGCAGCCAGCTGCTTTTTCATGTCGCCGTAGCGAATTTGGCACTGATTGTACTGTTCTTCGAAGAACTGCAGCGTTTCGGAAGCCGATACGGCTTTCATTAGTGTGAAAAGGTTTTCGATAGCTTGTGGCTTGGGTTGGTTGGGCTCTGTAGGACCGGCATCTGACACGGCTTTCATCACTTTCTTCTTAATAACTTCAGGGGCGTCGGAGAGGAAGATGCAGGAGTTCTCGTTGTCCGATTTCGACATCTTGGTGCTGCCGTCGAGGCCGGGGATCTTCACCAGTTCGGAGCCGAAGTTATAGGCCACGGGCAGTTTGAAATAGTCGGTACCATGGATATGGTTGAATCGCTGGGCAAAGTCACGCGTCAACTCCAGATGCTGTTCCTGATCTTTGCCTACGGGTACTTTGTCGGCGCGGTGCAGCAGGATGTCGGCGGCCATCAGCACGGGGTAGTTCAGCAGGCCGGCGTTGACATTGTCGGGTTGGCGGCGCACTTTCTCTTTGAAAGAGGAAACACGCTGAAGTTCACCTACATACACTTGCATTGAGAGTAGCAGGGAGAGTTCGCAAACCTGTGGTACGTCGCTCTGCACGTAGATAGCGGCCTTCTCGGGGTCAAGGCCGGCGGCCAGGTAGTCAATCAGCACATTGCGGATATTCTGGTGCAGGTGCTCGGCTTTAGGATGGGTGGTCAGAGAATGATAGTCTGCAATGAAAAAATAGCAGCGGTTCTCATTCTGCATCTTGATAAAATTCCTTAAAGCACCGAAATAGTTGCCGAGGTGCAAAAGTCCTGTCGGTCTGATTCCGCTAACGACAATGTCCATATTGTTTTGATTTAAAGTATAACGACTTAACTATGATGATGCAAAGATACAAAAATAAGCGCAAACAGGTCGCACTCCCGTAGAAATCGCAGATGTACGCAGAAAAAAAAAAGGCCAAGGTAAAAATCCTCGGCCTTTCGTATTCGGAATTTAGATTGTCTTATTGCAGGGTGAAACGTACAGGGATGTTGTAGAACACACGTACGGGCTTACCCATCTGTTCACCAGGTTTCCACTTGGGAAGTTTCTTGATAACGCGGATAGCTTCGGCGTCGCATTCGGGGAACAGGGGCACCAGCGTCTTCACATTACTGATGCTACCGTCTCTTTCCACAACGAACTCGATAACGGCGGTACCTTGGATACCGTTGTTACGGGCCACCTCGGGATAAACCAGATTCTCTCTCAGGAAGGCATACAGAGCGTCCATACCTCCGATGAATTCGGGCATTTTTTCTGCAAAACGTACAGGAGGCGTGTCATCTACCACTTCTTCCACGATGTCAATGGGAACGTACTCTTCAATTTCGAGGTTCTCATCGAAGTCCTGTGAGAAGTCAAAGTCGGTGTTAACCTTGATATTGTCTTCCACAATGTTCAGGATGACTTCTTGTTGTTGAGCTACGGGAGGGGGTGGCGGGGGAGGTGTCTGGTCGGTTGCCAATACATCATCTTCCACGATGATGACTTCATCCATATCTTCCACAACGAGTTCTTGTTTATCCTGATTGGCAAAGAGTTCAAAGCCGGCATAAACCAAGCTGAGCACCACAATCAAGCCAATGAGAATAAAGGAACCTCTCTTGCTTTCGATATCGCCTTTTGGTGTTTTTTTCTCTAACATGTTGGTTATTTTTATTAGATAGTTCTCACAATAATAACGCTGCAAAGATAAAAAAAATTATCGTGCAATTCATGTTGGCAAAAAAAAAGTGACAAAATGCGGAAAAATTGGCACCTTGTCACTTTTAGAATTACAAAATCAGCGGATTAGCCGATCAGTGCGTTGTAGGCGTTTTCGTCCATCAACTCGTTCATTTCTGCAACGTTAGCGGGTTTCAGTTTGATAATCCAGCCTTCGCCGTAGGGGTCAGAGTTGATTAAGCCAGGGTTGCCTTCGAGGGCTTCGTTGAACTCGAGCACTTCACCACCAATGGGCAAGAAAATGTCGGAAACGGTCTTAACGGCTTCGATGGTGCCGAAAACTTCTTCTTTGTTCAGGGTTTCGCCCACGGTGTTGATGTCAACGAAAACGATATCGCCCAGCTGGTCAGCGGCGTAAGCGGTGATGCCGATGATAGCGGTGTCGCCGTCCATGGTAATCCATTCGTGATCTTTTGTGAATTTGTAGTTGTCTAATGCTTTCATAATTTGTTGTTTTATAAAATTATACAGTCATGATTTCTTTTTCTTTGGCGTCGGCCATCTTTTCAATCTTGGCAATGAACTCGTCGGTCATCTTCTGGATGTCGCCTTCCAGTTTCTTCACCATATCTTCAGGGATACCGTTGTCTTTCAGCTTCTTGGCGGTATCGTTGGCGGTACGGCGGATGTTGCGGATGCTCACTTTGTTCTGCTCGGCATCCTGACGGCTCTTCTTCACCAGCTCTTTTCTGCGCTCTTCGGTCGGTGTGGGCACCACGATGCGGATGAATTCACCCGTGTTTTGCGGAGTGAAGCCCAAGTTGGCGGCCAGAATGGCTTTCTCGATGACGGGCAGCATATTGCGTTCCCAGGGTTGGATGACAATCTGTCGGGCGTCGGGTGTATTGATGTTGGCCACCTGCTCAACAGGCGTGGGGTTGCCGTAATAGTCCACTTTGAGACCTTCCAGCATTTGCGGAGAGGCCTTGCCGGCGCGTACTTTCTGCAATTCCTTATCGTAGAAGGCAATCACGGCGTTCATGCTTTCCTTAGCCTGGTCCAGGCATTTTTTTGTTTCTTCAGTCATTGTAAAGATATTAGATTACTTATTCTTCGTTAATAGGATTGTCGGTTTTGTCGGGATTGGCGAGTTGCCTGGCTTCCTCTTTCAGTTTTTCCAACTGCATTTTCTTGTTCTTGATCTCCTTCTGCAACTTCTTGATTTCGCGGTCAACCATGGTGGCGTTGAGGCGATAAACAAACAGGTAATGGAAGAAGAGGAGCACCGTCCAGATGATGGTGACAAAAAGGAGGCTCTTGAGGAACAAGCCCATGGGCTCGCCTTTAGGTTCGCGGAAGATGAAGAAATAGAGCACCCACAGTACAATCATCAGCAGGAAATAGATGGCGATGTGCTTCTTGAAGTGGGAGCGCTTGTTGGCAATTCGGTATGTCTTGATGTCAATCATTTCCGGTTGCTCTACAACCTGGGTGTTCTCGTCCATAGCTTTATTTGTTTATGATTCTGGTTCCAATTTTCTCGCCCGAAAGCATCTTGAGCAGGTTGCCCTTCACATTGGCATTATAGACATATACCGTCATGTTGTTCTCTTTGCAGAGGGTGAAGGCGGTCATGTCCATGATGTTCAGATTGCGCTCGTAAGCTTCGGTAAAGGTAAGCTCGTCGTACTTGGTGGCGGTGGGGTCCTTTTCGGGGTCGGCAGTGTAAACGCCATCCACGCGGGTGCCCTTGATGAGCGCGTCGGCTTTGATTTCAACGGCACGCAGCGCTGCGCCCGAGTCGGTGGTGAAGAACGGGTTGCCAGTGCCACCGGCGAGGATGACCACATAGCCCTTTTGTAAGTGCTCAACCACCTTCTTGAAGAAGATCTTTTCCACTACGCCTTCAATTTCCAATGACGAGAACAACTTGACTTTCACGTCCATAGCTTCCAGTGCATTCTGCATGGCCATGCCGTTGATGATGGTGGCCAGCATGCCCATATAGTCGCCCTGACAGCGGTCGAAGCCTTTGCCGGCACCTTTCACGCCGCGGAAGATGTTGCCGCCGCCGATAACTACGCCGACTTCAACACCTCGATCCACGACCGATTTGATTTCTTCTGCAAAATGATTCACCGCTTGGTAGTCTAAACCGTAAGAGTCTTGTCCTGCCAAAGATTCACCACTGAATTTCAATAAAATACGCTTAACTTGCATTCTAAAATTTTGTGGCAAATATACAATAATTTTACATTGCAACCTCTCAAAACCAAAGCCTTTCATTATTTTTTGTAATTTAGCCCACTTATTTTGCCATAGTGGAAATGAAACGATTCATTCACAAATCCAATTATAAATTTTTCATTATCACTTTGTTGATATTGGGATGGGTGGTCTCTTCGTTTCCGTTAAAGGCGCAGTTTTACAATGGTTCGCAGCTTTCTTTTGGCAAAAACAGGGTGCAGTATCAGAAGTTCAACTGGACCTATTACCGTACCACCCAGTTTGATGTCTATTTTTACCCTACAGGCAAGATGTTGGCGCAATATACGATGTTTAAGGCGCCTCAGTTTATGGATGAAATTGAGCGGCTTTTTAACTTCGCGCCGACCAAGAAACTGCAATTCATTGTCTATAATACGCAATCCGATTTTCGGGAGTCGAATTTTGCCTATGATGACGACGATTTCTACAATCAAGGTGGCGTGACCAACATCTACGGTACCAAGGCCTATCTCTATTTCGACGGCAACCACCGCAACTTCGACGCGATGATTCGCAGCGGCATCGCCAACATCTACGCCCGCCTGATTGTCGAAGGCCAGAGCGTCGGCTCCAATATCTCCGCCGCCACACTCTTTAACGTGCCCAACTGGTATTACAGTGGCCTGGCTTCCTATATCGGCGAGCACTGGAACAGCCTGATTGACGCGCATGTCAAGGACGGCATCCTGACGCAGCGCTACGCCGATTTTGACGAGCTTTCGCCCCGCGAGGCGACCTACGCCGGCCACTCGTTCTGGAAATATGTGGCCGACATCTACGGCGAGAACACCATCTCGACCATCTTGTACGCCACCCGCTCTTCGAAAAGCATCGAGAAGGGCTTCTACTACGGCACGGGCGTCGGCTACAGGCAGCTGCTAGCCAATTGGTATCGCTACTATTATGCTCTGTATAAGAAGGATATGAAACGGACAATGCCCGAAGAGGTGGGCATTGTTCAGAAAGCCAAGCGCAAACGCGATTACGCGCAGATAAAGATAGCCCCCAACGGTGAGGATTACGCCTACTCGACCAATGAGGCGGGACAGATTAAGGTGTGGGTAAAGACGGCCGAGATGAAGAAAGCCAAGGTGATTTTCCGCAAGTTCCAGAAGACGGAGGACAACCCCGACCTGACTTTCCCGCTCATCAACTGGCACCCGCAGGGCGGTATGCTGGGTTTCACCATCGAGGACAAAGGGCGCTGCTACTACTATCCCTACGATGTGGAGAGCGGCAAATTGGACGACCGCCTGCTGGTAGATGTGGAGAAAATCACCGACTTCTCCTTCTCCGACGACGGCAAACTCCTGCTCTTCTCGGGTTTTAAAAACGGCCAGTCGGATATCTTCCTCTACAGTTTCAAGGCGCGCTCCATTCAGTATGTCACCAAGGATGTTTTTGACGATTATGCCCCGAAATTTATTGATAATCAGCGCAAAATCATCTTTTCTTCCAATAGAAACCACGATACGCTGAACACCCAGGAAACATTTTTCACCGCCCGCCCCCAATCGTCGTATGACTTATTCCTTTATGATTACAAACATAAAGATAATCAGTTGCTTAGAGTGACCAATACGCCCTACGCCAACGAGACGGAGGTGAAGGAGGGCGCGGAAGGTATTCTCTTTTTGGGAGACGAGACGGGCATTGTCAACCGCTACTCAGCTCGTTTCGACAGCACCATCAGCCGCATCGACACGGCCATCCACTATGCCTACTCGGCCAGGGTGTCGCCACTGACCGACAATGCTTACAGCATTCTCGAGCACGACTACGATGCTGCGTCGGGGCAGGTGGCCGACATTGTGCTTAACGGCAACGTGAAGAAGATCTATATCCACCCTGTGGAGGAGAAACTGTCGCAGCCGGCGGCACCTTCGTCGTTCCAGCGGCAGATGCGCGCGGAGCAGCGTCAGCGCGATAGCCTGGCTGCGGCTAAGAAGAGTCTTCGCAAGTCGGGCAGCACGAAGCACGGCTTCTATCAAGTGCGCCGCAGCGACTTGCAGGCACGTGGCGATTCGCTCCGTACGGCGCGCCAACCTAAAGGCCTAAGCGGCAATTTGGCCGACGGTTTCGAGTTTATCCAGCAGGTACCGAGAAATTATTATGTGCAATATACTGTTAATAAGTTGGTTACACAAGCCGACTTCAGTTTTTTGAATACCACCTACCAGCAGTTTACTGGCGACAAGAACCCCATTTATCTCAACGCGGGCCTCAACGCCCTCGTGATGGTGGGCATACACGACCTGTTTGAGGATTACCGCATCTCGGCGGGCTTCAGACTCTCATTCGATTTGGACAATAACGAAGTGATGCTGAGTTATGAGAACTTGGCACGCCGCCTCGACCGCCAAGTGGTGGTCTATCGGCAGTCGCTGAAGTCGTATGTGGACCAATACCTCTATAAGCAGCACAATAACAGTATTTTCTACATTCTCAAATATCCGTTTAACAAAACCAACAGCTTGCGCTTGCAGTTTACGGGACGCTACGAGACCTATATTATGGCGGGTTTGAATGACTATTCGTTAGAGAAGAAGGATGAGCGGCATGTGTGGGGTGGCGTCAAGCTGGAGTATGTTTTCGACTCGTCGAAGGAACTGGCCGTCAACTTGTGGCGCAGCAGCAAAATCAAGATTTTTGCCGAGTACAACCATCGTATCGACAAGGATATGAAGAACTTGCTGGTGGTGGGCTTT